>Ga0129307_1001066_pt1 | contig 33365 bp, 28 predicted proteins | sample P1105metagenome_FD_94437 | JGI IMG/M metagenome (GOLD analysis project Ga0129307, IMG submission 94437) | Capybara group fecal microbial communities from Wisconsin, USA - P1105 metagenome | ecosystem: Host-associated > Mammals > Digestive system > Large intestine > Fecal | place: USA: Wisconsin...
CGAAATGGATCAAACTGGTCAACTTTTATAATAGCGTTTACAGACTATCCCTTTTAATAATCTCACGTAAATATAGTTTTGATAAAATTTCGAAATTATTACTATAAATTTTTCGTATATTTACAATTTGGGTAATTGGAACACCCATAAAATTGACTACCCATATTAGCGCCCTTTTTAGCTGTCCTAACTACAAGTTTTGAACCGCATTTAGGGCAAATTAATTCTCCGTTGTTCTCTGCCTTTATAACATTTTCCTTTTCAACTTTTAAGAATTCCTCATATTTTTTTGAATAGTCAGACTTATTGGGAACATTTCTAGATAAATAGAACTCCGCAATCTCTCTCATATCTTTTTCAAAGTATTCCGGTTCTTCACTTTCAGATTCACATTTTTTAATAAAAGAAATTAACTGATCTGCTCTAATTACCTTTTGTTTTATTTCTTTTTTTGCATACTTATCATTCAAACAAGATTTAGGATTTGCAAGAACAACAACCGATTGATAGTTTTTCTCAAAATTATTGAGAAATAACTGTTTGGTGAGGAAATTACTTTTACTTGCTTTTCTTACCTCTTTTAATACATTTAAATGTCTTTCATTTTGTGTAATCGGTGAGTAAATGCTTTCTTTGTATTTCTTACCATTTATTTCATATTTGCGAATAAACTGTCCGTTGCTGTCTACCTCTATATCTCCAATAAGATTCTTGCATTCTAAAACATATATCTTCTTTCTGCAAACTATTAGGTAATCTATTTGAGCACTTAATTCATCTTGTTCAAGATATATATCATGAAGAATATACATATCCAATCCACTATTTTTTAATTCATAGGCGATATTCTTTTCACCGGCTTCACCGTATGCAGCTAGTTTGATTTGTCTATCTACCTCTTCTTTAATCTTGGGTGAAACTTCTTCAGAAAGAGAATTCATTTTCGCAATAAATTCACTCACTTCACTATTTTCTTTTAAAAAAACCGGACCTATCTTTTTTTGAAATAAACCCATATCTTATCCATTTACCTTGTATATTTAATCACAACCATTACCCATGCTAATTATTTTATAGCGATAACATTAGTCCATTTTTCATTTTCTCTTCCAACACGAACATCTGTTGAAATTCCGCTATCAAGTATTTCAAAGCCTTTTTCTTCTAATAATGATTTTAATCTTTCCTCTGTAAAATCTATAAAAACCCTCTCTCCTCTTTGGGTTGTACCTTCTCCATATTTGAACGAAGCATAAAATATTCCATTATTCTTTAATGCCTTGTGAATCTTAGTTAGCACTTCCGTAAATTCTTTTTCTCCAGCATGAAGTAATGAAGCACATGCCCATACTCCATCAAACTCGTCACTAAAACTCATTTCCTCAAAGCGAATCTGCCATACTTCTTGTCCGAGAAGTTCTGATGCCTTTTTGCACATTTCCCTAGACGCATCGAAAGCTACTACCGAGTACCCGCCTTGAATAAAAGCTTTACTATCTCTTCCACTCCCACATCCGACGTCAAGTATTCTGCCGCCATCAGGTATATACTTTAGGAAATGATTGCGCCATTCAGACATATCTGCATTTACTGAGTTTTCATAAAAAACTTCAGCATTTTGATTATAATATTCAATATTCTGATCAATCATTTTTTCACCAAAACTATTTATTTATATTTCCTCAAGTCCAAGGCTCTTTAAATAATTATATGTGCCATCATAGTATTCCGGCAATCGTGTACTATCCTCCCAAAAACCAGTTGGAGTTTTGTTGCTATTTCCTTCCGGTACACATATAATCATTCCTGCTCTAGCTCGCGTGAGTAACACTCTATAAGCATTTAACATATACTTAATTCGTTCATGTTTACCTTCACTGTCATCGACTATTTCCGACCACTCTGTATTTTTGCTAAACCTATAAAAATGCCACTTGCCATCCTCATATCTCATATCAGCATCCCACAACAAACAAGTATAATCCAACTCCAATCCTTGCACTTGTATTTCTGTTGCTGCATCTTCGAGATAATTCGAAGATCTGGTATCCATTTTATCTTCAAGAAACCAATGAACTGCATTATCATCATCACTTTGTAATACATGAATTCCAAGAGGTTTGTATCTGGCTGATTCCTTGGTTATAAGCACACCTGTTCTTTCTGTTCCTCTAACCTTTTCGTGAAGCCATCTTCTCGCTTTTTCCATATCCCTCGTCAATACAATAGGATAATTATCCTTAATATCCCCATAAATAGAAGCTGCATCCTTATCCATTGCAAGAAGAGAGTGAACGAATGCAGATAGTTTTTCAGCACGATATGATCGTAATGAAACAGCCAAATGCAAATCATTTGAAAAGGTAACATTTTTATTATCCTTCAAAAGCTCATTCACTTTTCCTTCTGCATATTCAGGTTCAGTAAGTTGTGGAGAAATGTATACCTTCCAATGCGGAAAATCCTCATTCAAAGACTTTATCCATTCTGAAATTCCTGCTTCTCCTGTATTGATTTCCTGACCTCCGCCAACAAGACACACTATCGTCGCCCAGTCTTCTCTCTGATCCAATGACCATATAAGAAAGGAGGCTTCTGACACGGGAAAATTAGGTACTTTCAGTTTATTACCATAAGTACCGCCTCTTTTTAAATAATCCGCCAATCTTTTATGAGTCCACGAACGCTGAGCCTCATCAAATATTGCCACATGTTCTACTTCTCCATATCCGGTGTTCTGAAGTTTTACTGCTTTTTCCGGATCTATTTCAAGAATTCCGTTTTCGACTGGATTTTTTATTTTTGCTAACATGTTGTCACGATAGCGATGAATTATCTGAATAAACTTTCCAACTTCACGACGGGAATCAGATAACTTTTTATCCTCTCCACGATCACGGCATTTTTTGTAATTGTCTTTAGCAAGCGCTTCATTCAGTACTGCAACTAAAGGACCATTTCCAGAAAGATAAACTGCCCCTTCATCTTGCAAAGGCTGATCTTCTCCTTGATATGTTTGTTTTACTGCAACATCAAGCCCAACTAATGTTTTACCTGCTCCGGGTACACCTGTAACAAAGCAAATACTTTTCTCTTTGTTCTCTTTGCTTCTTTTAATCACTTCAAGAATATATGCAATAGTTCTGTCAGTCATCACCTTATCAGCTTCGTGTCGCGTAATATCCTCTACCGAATGATTTTCATAAAGCGCTCTCGCCGCTTCAATAATTGTAGGAGTCGGAGTATATGGACTTATTATCCAATTATCATTTACTTTCCCTTCGTTGGAGAATTCAAGGATAACTTTGTTTATTAATTGAGAAATACCTTTTTCATTAATCAATAAAGGATTCACAACCTTATCATCATAAACTGACGAACGTATAAATAAAGATGTATTATTATTCTTTTTCGAAACAAGGACCGGAACAATTACTCGATCAAAACTATACTTATGAAAATTCTTTAAATCCAATGCATAATCCAAAACTTGATCAACTTCTGCCTCGCCTACGATTTGTTCTCCAGTTTTAAATTCAAGACAAAAAACTATTCCACTGATAAGTAAAACTACATCAATCCTCTTTCCTAATCGTGGAATATCATATTCAAAGATAATTTTCCCATCGGATTCTTTCCAAGGACCAAGTTCACTTTGTAATATTTCTATTTCCTTCTTCCACGATTCTAACGTAGTAGTTTTAGCTTCCCCATGATAGTTATCACAAAGTATCCCAAAAATGGATTCTTTTTCTTTATTTAAAAATGTTGTAATATCACTGTTAAACAAACATCTCGGGTATTTGTTCATAAATAAATACTCCTTATAATCCGAATTAACAAATTATTTTACAAAATCAATAATATTCATCACTGAAGTTTACTATAATAATCCTTCAAATCCTGTTTCATCTGCGTTTCGATTGTTGCCAAATCCTCTTTCGATAACCTGGAGAATAAAGCATGATTCATTGAAATCACTCCCAAATCCTTTGAATAATACAAGAATCTTTTTCTCTCAAACTTTTCAAAAGGATTGGTAAGCATACTACGCTTAATAACATCTTTCTCTTTTAATGTTTCTTTGTTATATGGACAAGTTGCTCTGTCTACTGTAAGTCCTTTATCAATTCTATCCTGATAAAAAGCTATGTAATCCGAAAGAACATCTTCTATTTTGGCATCTCCAATGGAATTCATATATTTTATGAATGACAGCAAGAATGGCATCTTATAGGACAAAGAATAATCTCGCTCTGCCAGAAATTCAAAAAAATCTTCCTTTATTGTCTCATCGGTATGATCTTTTATACTTAATTCTATCTTGTACCTTTCCGCATCTTCCGGACTGAACATATAAATCAATTTTGATCCAAATTGAAATGTTGCCGAAGGAATAACTTTTCCCTTCTTTATCCAACTTATAATACTTCCCGTACTCACAAAATACTTTCGAGCTATTTGTTCTACACTTAAATAGTCGCTATACTTGGTATCAAAGGATTCTATGTCTACTTCAGTTATTCTTTCAACACGCTCTTTTAGACCGTCAATTTCAATAATATCTCCTTCATGATAATCATTTTTCGTAATATCTCCAAAGGGAACATACACAGAATTTTGAAAAATAGAATGAAGAGAACAAGCCTTAATGAAAGCTCCGTATTCATCAACAACATCAATTACAAAAACATTCTTCTTTGTATCAGTTCTTCGTAGTCCTCGTCCGATTTGTTGAAGATACAATACTTTCGATAAAGTAGGGCGAGCCATTACCAAAATTCCCAATTCAGGATAATCCCAACCTTCTGATATCATTTCACATGCACAAAGAAATCTATATGTTCCTTTCTTAAAATCTTGCATCACTTTTTGAGGATTCTTTGTCTTTCCTGTGTATGATATCGCAGATATCCCAGCGGCATTCAGAAGTTTTTCCATTTCTTCTGCGTGTCTCACATTTATACAAAATACAACGCCCTGCCTTCTCCCTGTATCGCCTTCGGTGAAGAATTGTTTCAAAACATCTGCAATCAATTCGTTTCTGGAAGAAACACGGATTGATTTTTCCAGATCAGCATTGACATAATCTTTTCCATTAAACCTCACATGACTTAAATCTATATTGGTTTCAATTCGAAAAACATTTGCTCTTGCAACGATTTCTTTTTCCATTGCCTCTTTAAGAGACAGGCCTGTATTATATGAGCCAAATACAGATTCAAGTTTCTTTTTATCAGGCCTTTGATCTGTAGCCGTAAGTCCAATTAGAAATTCTGGTTCAAAATATTGGATTACTCTCTTACTTATCGGAGCGACAGCGTGATGTGCTTCATCTACTACAATATAATTAAAATAATTCTGAGAATATTCATTATAGTGTTTAGCCATATACTGCATAGTAAACACTACTATATATTTCTCAATTTCACGTAATGAATTATGAATTCTTTCTTTCCAATCCGATACAATATTAGAACTTGGAGCAAGGATTAATATCCTAATATCATTTTTCCCCTTGCAATAATCCTTTAGATCCTCTTCTACTATTTTTGATTTTCCGCTCGCTGTAGGGAAAACACATAAGAAAGCACGAATGCCTTTATTTCTGTTTTCTTTTATTTTTTCCAGAGTTATTTCCTGATGTTCATAAAGTTTTACAGGTCGATCTGCAATTAACCCGTTTTCTTTAAAATCCGATGAATCCCTTCCCAAATACGAACGAATGTCATCCTCAATTCTTTCAGTAAAACCACAATCCTCAGAAGAAAAACGAAACATTTTCATTCCATTTTTCACGCAAGTATTTTGTTTTCTTAATTGTCTTCGGTATTTTTCGTATCCTATAATCTGCGGATGATGAAATTTAACTCCATTCTCCTCTATAGCAAAGTCTCCTCGATTTGTACGAACAACATAATCAAGAAAGAAATTATTTCCATTTTCATCCGTTATACAATATTCTCTATTTAAATATTTTACAGAATTTACCCCATATACATCAGTGAAATTCTTTTCAAATAATCTTTCTAATGGAGAAACCTCTGCTGAGTTTTCCCTGTCTGCAACCGATACCGGATTCTTACAATTATTCTCTCTTCCTTCTGTCAGAAATGATTCAATCTCATCTCTATCTTCAGCCAAGAATCGAAAAACATACTTGTATCGATTCATATATTCATTTTGCTTATTAGTGATTTGATAATAAGGAATTGAATCCTTTGGCTTTTCAATCCGACAAATATCATAATCAATCAAAACAGCAGTTGAACCATTAACCCAAAAATCAGTATGACCACCATTGCCATACTTCACCTGTTCGACCATTTTGAAGTTTTGAAACATTTCAACTGCTTCGTACATAAAAAACTCTATAATCAGTATAAAAACACATGTCATATTTACCCATGTTTTAGAATCTTATACTAAAAATAATTCAACAAATACCTAATATAATTTGCTTCTTTGTTATTATAGCATAAATAAACAGTTTCAAATATGGCACTCTTATTATCTGTTCGATAGTTTATTCTTCGGTTGTGTTCACCGACGAGTAAAACTCTTCCCCTGTTTCCAAACATACTGCAGCAAGTCTTCCTTTCGGCAAGTATGCACCGCAGTCTATACCCAAATGGTTGTTTTTCTTGTATACAAATCCCGGATTAGGATTGTTTTCAATCATCTGAGTGGGTGTATGACCTGTTATTAAGATTTTGTCTTCATAATACTGTCTGTCATATTCAGCTCTTTTCCAGACCAAATCGTGAAGTGAATAATCTTCTATATCTTTATCCGGTTCGAAATTGCCAAGGCCTGCATGTACCAGAAGATACTTTTGACCGTTTACTTCCAGTTCTTCATATATTGAAAAATCCTTGATAAACTCGATTACCTCTTCCTGCATTTCTACACTTAATGCTCTGAATTCATCTATAGTACTATTGGCCCCGTTATACTGCCAGGTAACAAGATTCTCAAGTGTTTTAAAGTCAAGTTCTTCCAAAGCCCGGTCTGTCACTTCTTTTAAGAGAAATGTAAGGCACTCTATCGCCATATACTCATGATTCCCTACGAGGCATATTGCATTGGGCATTTCCATGAGTTTAAGTAAAACCTTTATGGGATTAGGACCTCTGTCGAGAACATCTCCGAGGACATACAATGTATCTTTATCTTTAAAATCTATCTTTTTTAATATCTCAAGGAACATATCATATTGACCATGAATGTCCGATATTACGTAAGTTGCTATTGTTTTATCCTCTCTTCCTGACGGTATTCTTTAATCAATAATCTTCATCCCCGTATTCATCATCTTCATCATCAAGTTCATCTACTCCGGGATAAAAACTGTCATCACCTACAAGATCCAATGCCTCCCTGCGGCTTCCGGCCATAAACTGGGCGTCGATAAAGTAATCATCTTCTATTTCTTCATCCTTCTTGCTTAACCAATCCATAGCAATTCCTCCAATTCATCATTTTCGGTAGAATCAATAATCTTCCCAATAATCATAAGCATCATCGTAATCGTCGAAATCTTCGCCCCACGCATCCTCTGCGTAATCATCTGGATCGTCATAATCTGTAGGATCGTAATTCAATTCGTTGTAGGTCTTCTTTTTTGAGTCTTTATCGGATTTCGAATCTGTTTCCTTGGGCTCTGCTGTTGAAGTGCCTGTACTTTGTTTGATGTCTTTATCGGAATTCGAAGGTGTTTTCTTCGGATCCGGTGATGAAGTGTCTACATTCAGTTTGCTTTCTTCATTATCGGAATTACCCGTTGCTTCAGTTTTCGTGCCTTCATTCTTTTGCTTTTCAAGTTCTTTCTTTGCCTCCAAAAGACACTCAGTGCAATAATTCTTGCCCTTTTCTTTTTTATTCTTATGGCAGTTAATGCACAAATTGCTTTTGCTTACCGATATCAAATTTAACACAACTATAAATCCGAACAGAACTAGCACCGAAACAAAGGTGATTATATATACTTTTTTATTCTTATTTTTCATATAAAATCCTCTTTTTCTCTTCCTTCACATTAGGTTGCTTTGATGGAGACCCGGTGGTTGCTGCCCCCTTGATGTACCTGAAGACATTATTCTAGCAGCTTTGGGACTAATAGGTTGTACCATAGAGGGGACTTTATTTTCCATATGAAAATAAAAAAAGAAAGAGGATGAGACTTCATACTCTTTCCTTTATCTTGTCGTATGCTAATATTTTATTTCAAACTCACCCAATAATTTTTTAAAAACATCCTGACCATCCAGGCACGTGTCTGTTAGCCGGCCTTTCTCGTTTTTCCATTCTTTCAGGCCTCTGTAGTAATAATGCTTTTTTGTATCTTCTATGATAAACGGAATCAAATTATGTCGTAAGCATTCTTTTAGAACTATGAGTCTTCCTACACGTCCATTCCCATCCTGAAACGGATGTATCAACTCAAATTCGGCATGAAAGGAAATTATATCTTCTATGGTTACATTTTCTTTTTTATTATATTCGTTAAGCAATTTCTCCATTGCTCTGTGAACATCGGCAGGTTTGGTTGTTTTCTTTCCTCCTACCATATTTGCGCGTTTTTTATAGTCCCCGACTGCGAACCATGAAAAAGTCGAATCTTTTGTATATTGTTTTAAAATATAATGAAGTTTTTTTATGATATCTTCTGTTAAAATTTCTTCTGCATTATCAATCACATAATCTATGGCGCGAAAATGATGCACGGTTTCCAGAATATCATCAACAGGTATTCCGTCCCCGGCATCAATAGTATTTGTTTCAAATATGTATCTCGTCTGATCTTCGGAAAGTTTACTGCCTTCTATGTGATTTGAATTATATGTCATTCTGACCTGGATTTCATGATAAAGCCCGCCGGACAGATTCGCTTCCTTTTCATCACGCAAAATCTGAAGGATTTTATTATCGCTGATTTCTCTCATTAATAGTTCAGAAGGTACGCCAACGAAATCGGATATTTTCTGAATACTTGCTTTTGAAAGCCTCTCACCCTTTGCAATCTTTGCAACAGTTCTCGTTGAAAGTCCCAGTTGTGTTGACAGCTCCGTTTTCCCTATTTCCTTTTCCTTTAATGCTCTTTCAAGCCCTTCATATGAAATCATAAAAACCTCCAAATCTTTACTTATTTTAACATTTTTGTGTCAAAAAGTAAAGATTTGAAGGTTTGCATTTGATAAATGTAAAGATTTCTATGTGTAAACCCTTAACATTTTACATGTTTTTTTCAAATTCCTCTTTACTGATTTCCCTGGTATTGTCATATCCCTCGCCGGTTATGTGATTCATTTCATAATCGACGTCGTAATACTTCATCTCCATGGGATCCTGTTTGTTGTGACGAAGAGTGACGATTAATACGAATCCGCCTACGATTACAATAAAAAGAATTCCGAATAAAATCATCACCGGAATTTTAAATCCCGGCGGCAGAGGCAGAAAATAAGTCACGATAGCCGCTGCGGCAACAATTATTCCAACGAACATATCAATGAACAAAGCGATGCGTTCGCCTTTGCTCGGTGTCCATTCTTTATGACCATAAGCCTGCTTGCCTTTGTATTTTTCATACACAACATGATTGACGCCACCGGCAGAAATTCCCGATGCATCTTTTTCTTTTGAAACATCGCCGCCGATACTCCAATTCGTTTCCTCTTTCATAACCTCTCCCCCATTTACGATTGATGAATAATCTACCAGATTCTGTAATTGCCCGATAAAGCAAGCAATGCAAATATATAAAGGCAGTTATCGTAATATCTTCGCTCACCCTTTCTTAACGGTTGATTCCAAAACCATTCAACCCACTGTTTTGCGATTGCAAAATCACTGTCTGCATTTTCGTTAAAAGGAATGGTTAATGCACTTTGCGCAATGGTTGCCAAAAGTCCTACCGGGTGAAGTACAGGTCTCTCAACAGGTGTACCGTCAACTTTATATGTACAGCGAACAGCTTCAAGATCCGTACCGAAGAATTTCATCATTCGAAGAATTGCATCAAACTGTCCTTTGTCTTTGCCAAACCATTCTGCATCAAGTCCGATGTTTGCTGCTGTTCTGTATGCATCAGAGAAGAAATCTCCGAAATACCCCCAGGGAAGTTTTTTGCTCATGGGGCTTCCGTCGAAATTGGCATATTCGGCGCAAAGACCTGTTTTTTCATGACAAGCACTCTTTAAATAATCACGGCTTGCATCCGCTGCTTTTAACCAGAATTCTCTGTCTTCTTCATATGCCCATTTGCCAAAGAGTTCATAAAAATGAGGCAGATGATACGAAGGATCCGTAAAAGGTGAACCGGGAGTAAAGAGGATCTGATAATTGTCTTTATTCCACATTGCATGACCCGGTCTTTTGTTTTCTCCTTTATGAAGACATGCGCGAAGAATATCTTTAGCTTCCCTGCTGTATTCGAATATTCCCTCTCCGTCACCCCAGCGGTGTGATGCGAAGAAAAGTGCCATTGCAAAAAACTCTTCTCCGTCGGGAGCGGGACCTTCCGCATTCTTCTTTCCGTCCAGTGCACATGACCATGCAAAATAACCTTCGTTTTTGCCATAGTCCATATACATGTAAGTCTTCGCCCATTTCCAGATGCGGTCGAACTCTTCTTTCTTGTCAAGCTGAACGCACATCATCATTCCGTAAGACATGCCCTCTGTTCTTGCATCGTTGTTTCCGGTATCTACAAGATACCCCATGTCTTCGCCTGCGGGATGATAGATTCGTTCTGTTTCATCATAGAAAAAAGTATTTATGCAATCATTTATTTTTGCATTTATTTCTTCATCACTTTTTCCGATTTCTTTAAATACGTTTCTGTATTTTCCTGATTCGAATGCGTTCATATAACCTCTTTAGTCCAATTCTTTATATTTGAATATCTGCTCGATATATGCAGGTACGGGATAAGCGTTTTTATATACGCTTAATTCCATCTTTGTCATACGTGCGGTAAAATCATCAAACAATGTAAAATAAGATGTAAGCAACACATTCTGCGCAGGATAATGAGGATATACAATCCAAGGCGGTAATACCTGTCTTAAATCCATAAGTTCGTAATTGATTACGATTGCTTTTTTATCTGCTGCTTCCACCTGCTTTATATATTTATCTATCGTCTTTAAATCTTTAGTGAAATTCTTTCTGAATTTTGAATCCATCGAAAAGTTTTTAATATCGAGCGGATCACCCATTGCATCAATTAACGGAAGATGGTGATAATATGTTCCGTCTTCGCACAGTTCGTTGTTACAGTTTTCAAGCCAGAATTTCCCTATTCTTAAAACCTCTTCGTAGTCTTTAAACGTAATATATCTCTTCATTTACGTTCCTCCCTTTTACACATTACTTACAGGTTTATTTTTTTATTTCCTTTTATTCTTTTATATGTATATTGTAAAAGAAAAATATATATTCTTCAATTATATAAAAAAAAGAAGATGAACTTGTCATCTTCTTTCTTTATTTTCGATTTTAAATTTTGTCTATTAGAATAAATCAACAGACTTTCCTTCAGCATCAAAAATCTTCTTCTCAGAAGCAACTACATAAACGTCTCCGCCAAGCTTAGCTGCTTTCTTTTCGATTGCCTTGTAATCGATCTTCTGGCCGTCGAATTCGAAAATAACTTTGCCAAGTTTCTTAACAACTTTCTTTGCTGCGGGCTTCTTAGCTGCTGTCTTCTTTGCTGCGGGCTTAGCTGCTGCTTTCTTTGCTGCAGGCTTAGCTGCTGCTTTCTTTGCTGCAGGCTTTGCTGCTGCCTTCTTTGCTGCGGGCTTAGCTGCTGCTTTCTTAACTTCAGTTTTCTTTGCTGCAGGCTTTGCTGCTGCTTTCTTTGCAGGTGCTTTTGCTGCGGGTGCAGCTTTCTTTGCTACTGCCTTTTTTGCTTCTGCCATTTCTTTTTCCTCCATTTCTCCTTGGTTATGACATAACATTTTTATAACGTTATTCTAATTCCAATATAAAGAAACGTCAACACTTCAGCGCATTTTTACTGCGTTTTTTGCAAATGTTTTTTTGTTTTTATTTTTTATTTTCTTTTTACTTTGCTTCAAATGTTACAACGATTCCGTCTTTCAATTCAACTTCCAAAACGTTTCCCGTAATTTTAGCTGTACTCATTTTGGGACTGTTCGGATTGTTTGTATTATCCCAGTAAAGCTCGTAAATATCGCCGTTTTGAACGAGTGTTCCGTTATGATCTTTTCCGCTCATCGAGAATGTAAAGTTATTTCCGTCCGATGTAAATTCAGGTACTTTTGTTCCGCTTACCGCATCGACTACCTGCCATACACCGGTCATATCGGTTACGGTTCCGTTATTGTTTATTTGTGTAACTTTCCACTTTGCCGTTATGGGTGCATCTCCCGAATATGAACCGCACGCAAATAAACCGAATGTTAAAATGCTTGCTGCCAATAAACTGAAAATTCTTTTTAATAAACTCATTTTTTTATTCATGATTTTTTCCTCCGACTTTAAAATCTCCTTGATTATTTTATTCTTTTTTCTTCGTATTGTATATAAAAATTTGCGATAAAACGGGCTGTGTTTGTGATTGTTGAGATTATCTTTAAAATATAGTAAAATATACAAAAGACGATTATGTTTTTACGTATTGTCTTTGGGGGAAATTACGGGATGAGAAAACGAATATGTGTGCTTCTTGCACAGCTTGAGGAGAAAACTCAAAACAGATTCATGACATCGTTTACCAAAGAAGCGTATGCTCATGATTACGATATATGTATTTTTTCCATGTATCAGAGATTTCAGGAAACCGATTTAAGAAACATCGGTGATTCCAATATTTTTTCTTTGGTCAATTTCGACAAATTCGACGGTCTTGTCGTTCTTCTTGACACAATTCTTACACCGGGATTTGAAGAAAAATTGTTAAAGAGAATCAAAGAAGAATTTCACGGTCCGGTAATCATTATCGACAGAGAATCAAAAGATTTTGATTATATTATCGTGGACCATTACACTCCATGCTTACAAATCATGAATCACTTAATTGACGCGCACGGATATAAGGATATTGCATTCCTTGGCGGCAAGGAAGGACATCCTCATTCGATTCAGCGTCTTAAGGCATATGAAGATGCAATGAAATCGCACGGTCTTGCCATTAGGGAAGATCGTATTTTCCACGGCAATTACTGGTATGATACAGGCGATGTGTTTGCGAAAAAACTTTTGGAAAACAAAGACGATATGCCTGAAGCCATCATGTGTGCAAATGAGTATATGGCAATAGGACTTGCTTCAACTTTATCAAAAGCAGGTTACAATATTCCATCCGATATTGCACTGGCTGCATACGATGCAACAGACGAAGGACAGACATCTCCCGTTCCGATCACATCGGCAGAGATTCCCGCGGACAATTGCGGCAAACTTTGTTTTGCAAGACTTCATTCAAAGATTACCGGTGAGAAATGCGAAGAAATCGAATTAAGGAATCAGATTCTTATCGGCGGAAGCTGCGGATGTACCAATTTCCATGAGGCAGTCAAGAAAGTCAACAGGGACTTCTGGGAGACGGATCATTCGGAAGAAAGTTACAGATCCGATTTTAATCATATTACCGAAGATTTGCTTTGCCAGACTCATTACGATAAATTCTTTGAAATGCTGGCAGTATATTCTTATCAGATTAGACCTTTTAAATCTTTTAAGATTTGTTTAAACGAAGGCTTCAGAGACTCCTACTCTTTCATCGGTCCCAACGCCAGAAGAGAAGGATATTCCGAAAAAGTTTACATGGTCATTAACTGCGATGACAAGATTGAAGTTGACAAGAAAAAAGCAGTAAGTTTTGATACTTCTTTTGATTCATCTTTAATGCTTCCGGAAATTTACGAAGAGAGAGATTATCCCACCACCTTCGTATTCACACCGCTCTTTTTCGAAGACCGTTCATTCGGTTATGCGGTACTTAACTACGGTGATGAGATTCGCTATTACAACGAGGATTACCGTTCCTGGATGAAGAACGTCAATCAGGGTATCGAAGCATTCTTCCGGCAAAAAGCACTCTTCTTCCTTATCGACCAGATCAAGTCGCAGCAGATTCGTGACAGCCAGACAGGTCTTTACAATTATCAGGGATTTATAGACAATCTTACACCGATTGTTGAAAACAATATCAATAAAAACCGTTCTCTTGCAATCATCGCAATCGACATTGACAATCTTACAAAGATTAACGAAGACAACAATCGTCTTGTCGGTGACTTTGCAATTATCGCTCTCGCAAGATTCATATCAAGACATACCAAAGAGCATGAAGTATGTGCGAGATTAAGCAACGATGAATTCCTTATCGGAATTGTCGGTATCGAGTGCGAGAAACGCTATGAAGAATTGATAGCAGACATCCCCGAAGACGGAATCATCTTCCACGATTCCGACAATCAGGAACACAAAGCTTCGATTCATCATGAAATGAAAATGATTCCTTTAAAGACCATGCCCGATCTTGATATGTTTATCAATCAGACCGTCAATGAAAAGAATCATAACAAGAAATTAAAGAACCAAAAAGAATTCGTTTTATCCGAATTAAGCACAGACGAACTTGATAAATGCAAGGAAGTCGAAAAGATACTTGATAACAATCTTTTAACCTACTATTTCCAGCCGATTGTTAAAGTATCAGACGGTGAGATTTTCGGCTACGAAGCATTGATGCGTTATGAAAATGATTTATCGTTAACGCCGATTGAAATCATTCGATGTGCGATGGCTCTAAACCGCCTTTATGATATCGAAAAATTATCGTTTAACGGCGTCATAGACCGCATGGAAGAAACACCCGAGCAATTTATCTCGAAGAAAGTTTTCATTAACAGCTTGCCCGCATATCAGCTTCAGGGCGAGGATGAGGAAAATCTTTTCACGAGACTTAAAAGACACCTCGGTCGTATCGTGGTTGAATATACGGAAGATTCCGAATTCAATGATGAGGACTTAAAGAAGAGAAAGAATGATTATCTTAATCTCTACGTGGAAATCGCTTTGGATGATTACGGAAGCGGATATTCAAACGTTAACAACCTCATTCGTTACAATCCACGTTACGTAAAGATTGATCACGGACTTATACGAGGCATTAATTCGAATTCGCAAAAGAGGCACTTCGTTAAAAACATCGTCTCCTATGCTTCAAAGAGCAACATCTCCGTTTTGGCGGAAGGTGTTGAGACCGAAGAAGAACTTCGTACCGTAATCGGAATCGGTGTAAATCTCATCCAGGGATTCTACACAGGACGCCCCGAAAAAGAAGCAGTCCAAAAAATCGATGATGAGATTCGTTCAAAGATAAGACGTTTTTCATACGGTACCGCTTCTTCGCTTATACCGGGTGACGAGCAGCAATAATTCAAAAAAGATTTTCAAATCAAAATATTATTTAGTAATTTATTTACATGAAAAAAAGAGTACGGATAAAACCGTACTCTTTTTGATCTTCCGAAAATTAATTTTTCTTATGACACGATCCTTTGGCGCCGCAGCATCCGCAATCACAGCCGCAGGATGATTTGCCTTTTTTCTTATCTCTTACCAATTTTAATATTATTAACGTCACAATCACAATTAAAAGAAGAGAAATCAAAATGGTAAAAATATTATTTGCAAGCCATGCCATATTTACCCCTTTCAAGAGATTTAATCTCTCTTAACAGATTCATGATACTTCTTTATGAACAACATGTAAACCATAAATCCAAGAAGAAGTACGGAAAATACCAAACCTACTATGTTAATGTTACCTGTAAATATAGAACCGAATGAGTTGATCATAAGTGCTATAACATATGCAAAACTGCACTGCCAGCCGATTGCAAACCATGTCCATTTTGCATTGTTCATCTCTCTCTTGATTGCACCGATAGCTGCAAAGCAGGGTGCGCAAAGGAGGTTGAATACAAGGAAGGACATACCTGTCACACCGTTAAATTTGGTAGCAAGCATCTGATATACACTTAACTCTCCGCCGCCGTAAAGTACGCCCATGGTACCTACGATGTTTTCCTTTGCAACAAGTCCGGTGATTGAAGCGACAGCTGCCTGCCAGTTGCCCCATCCGAGAGGAATGAATATCCAGGAAAGAACGCTTCCTACTTTTGCAAGGATGGAAAGATTAACTTCTTCTTCGGATACCATCGTGAATGCTCCGTCTACGAAACCGAAGTTTGAAAGGAACCAGATAACGATGGTTGATAAAAGAATGATTGTTCCTGCCTTCTTAATGAATGACCATCCTCTCTCCCACATTGAACGAAGGAGGTTGGGTAATGTGGGCATGTGGTATGCCGGAAGTTCCATTACGAAGGGAGCAGGTTCTCCTGCAAACATCTTTGTTTTCTTAAGCATGATACCTGAGATGATGATTGCAGCCATACCGATGAAGTATGCACCTACGGATACCAAAGCAGATCCGTTAAAGAGTGCTCCTGCGATCATTGCGATAAAAGGTATCTTTGCGCCGCAGGGGATGAATGTCGTTGTCATGATTGTCATACGACGATCTCTTTCGTTTTCGATTGTTCTTGAAGCCATTACACCGGGAACACCGCATCCCGTACCTACAAGCATGGGAATGAATGACTTGCCGCTCAAACCGAACTTTCTGAAGATTCGATCGAGTACGAAAGCGATTCTTGCCATATATCCGCAGGATTCAAGAAATGCAAGGAGGAAGAAAAGTACGAGCATCTGAGGAACGAATCCGAGTACCGCACCTACACCTGCGATTATACCGTCAAGAATAAGGCTCTTTAACCAGTCTGCGCAATTAAGCTTGTCAAGTATTGTTTCAGCTACTGTGGGGATTGAAGGAACCCATACGCCGTAAGCAGCGGGATCGGGTTCTTCACCCTCGTATGATTCAAATACATCTACTGCATCTTTTAATTCATCGTATGTATATTCAACATCTTCAGTAGCAAGTGTTTCTTCATCTTCAAGTGTATAAGAAGCTGTCTCGTCCGTACCGATTTCCGCAAAAGCAGCTTTTACACTTTCAACTGTTGTATCATCATCGATTCCTATAAATGCATCGATTACATTTGAAGCATCCGTAAATTCCTCGCTTGCTTCGCCGTATCCGCCGGAACCGATTCCGAACAAATGCCATCCGTCACCGAACAATCCGTCATTAGCCCAGTCGGTTAACATTGTACCGGGTGCACTCGGTGCCATTGAAAGGAAATAAACAAGGAACATGATGATTGCAAAAATGGGAAGGCCGAGCCATCTGTTGGTAACAATCTTATCAATCTTGTCAGATGCGGAAAGCTCACCCTGTTTTGCTTTCTTAAGACAGGACTTGATGATAGATGCGATGTATACGTATCTCTCGTTTGTAATGATACTTTCCGAATCATCGTCGAATTCTTTTTCGACTGCCTGGATATCACCTTCGACATGTGCCTTGGTGCTTCCGTTTATATCAAGCTGTTTTAATACTTTTTCATCTCTCTCGAAAATCTTGATTGCATACCATCTTTGCTGTTCTTCGGGAAGAGAATGAACGACTGCTTCTTCGATATGAGCAAGCGCATGTTCCACTGAACCGCTGAAGGTATGCATGGGAACTGTCTTCTCGCCCTTTGATGCAGCAATTGCAGCCTCGGCTGCTTCCATGACTCCCTCACCCTTAAGTGCGGAGATTTCCACTACCTTACATCCAAGCTGTCTTGAAAGTTCGTCGATATTGATCTTGTCGCCGTTCTTTCTTACGACATCCATCATATTGATGGCGATTACCACGGGAATACCGAGTTCCGTAAGCTGTGTGGTTAAATATAAGTTTCTCTCAAGGTTGGTACCGTCAATGATATTTAAAATGGCATTCGGTCTCTCACCCAAGAGATAATCTCTTGCTACAACTTCCTCCAATGTGTAAGGGGAAAGTGAATAAATACCGGGAAGGTCAGTGATTACCACATCATCATGCTTTTTTAATTTACCTTCCTTCTTTTCGACTGTTACGCCGGGCCAGTTACCTACAAACTGGTTGGAACCCGTAAGTGCGTTAAAAAGTGTTGTTTTACCGCTGTTGGGGTTACCTGCCAGAGCAATTTTGATACTCATGTCTTTATCTCCTCTTCTTCGATTATTCCTCTATTTCAACCATCTGCGCGTCCGCTTTTCTGATACTTAATTCATATCCTCTGACAGTTACTTCAACGGGATCGCCCAAAGGAGCAACTTTTCTTATATAAATCTCAGTACCTTTTGTAATCCCCATATCCATTATTCTTCTTTTGATGGCTCCCTCGCCGTGAAGCTTAACCACTTTCACGGTTTCTTTTACCTTTGCGTCTTTTAATGTTCTCATTTTCCTACCTCACAACTTTCAGACCATAATTTTTTGTGCCATCTCCCTGCTGATGGCTACGCGGCTTTCCTTAACATTGACTATTAAGTTTCCGCCCATTTCGGAAATGACTTTCACATTCCCTCCTGCAACAAATCCAAGATTTTCAAGGTGTTTTTTGGTTTCGGGATTCCCTCCAATCCTCAAAATCGTGTTGTCTTCACCGACATTTGCCAATGCTAACGGCATCATACTCACCCTTCTTTCTGTATTTCACATATAAATAAGGTTAGATTTTCCTAACTCCAATGCGATTATAGTTATGCAAAACTAACTTGTCAAGGGAATTGTCAAAAAAAAGTTAGTGTTTTCTTACTTTTGATAACTAAAAAAAAAGAAAATCCGGTGTGGATTTCCTTTTAAAAAGTCATTATTCTTATGAAGGACTGATTATATTTTTTTGTGAATAATCCAATAGATATTTATTTAAATATTTAGCATTCATCATCGTTCTCTTCGTTAAAATCGATAAACTGTTTAAGGTACTCTATCGATTTTCTCTGCGACTCAACGGAAGATGTTTCGATAAGAACACTCGCTTTCTTAAAATATAACTCTCTTAATTTGGCAAATGATTCCCATTCGATATTTCCGTCTCCGACTGCCAGATGAAGGTCGCTTACTCCATCGTTATCGTTGATATGTACATGCTTAATATAAGGCGAGAGTTCCTTTGCCCATGTGCTCAACGGGGATGATGATATGAATGCATGCGCATAATCAAGGCAGATACCGAAGTTTTGCACATTGCTCATTTTCTCAGCGAGTCTTGCAAGATCGTGAGGCTTGGTATCAAACATGTTTTCAAGATATACGCACATATCCGGATACTTCGCACATATCTCTCTGAATACGCACTCGTTCCTTCTAAGCCACGCATCCCTGTAAGCATCCGATGTTAAGAACGGTTCGATATTGCTGTGGAATATTACGGCTTCCGCTCCCGATGCTCTCGCAGCTTCCATGCTCTGAATGATTCTCTGTTTTGAAATCTCGGCGATTCTTCTGTCCTCGCTGAATACAAGCACATCATAAAAATCTCCGTGAGATGTGGCTACAAGATTTTCGTATTCACCGTAAAACTGCGAAATCTCACTGCATTTTTCCGCATCATCAAGGACTCTCGGATGCATAAAATCATTAAGCTCAAGCTTAAGATTGTACTCATCGCAAAGTTTTAATGTCTCCTCAAAGTTTTCCCTGCCCGGAATAATTAGAAAACGACTCATTCTTCTCCCCCCACTTTAATTCCATCGATTTCCGTTAACTGGTACACGAACACACCTTTTGATTTTCCTTTAAGAGGAATCTCTCCGATGGGTTCAACTTTTACACCCTTATCTTTAACACGTTCATATATTTTCTCACTTATCAAAACCTGACTCGGTTTTGCATTGGATTCAAGTCTCGCCGCTGTGTTTACGGTATCGCCGATAGCGGTATAATCCATTCTGAAGTCACATCCTATATTTCCGACGACCGCTTCCCCACAGTTAACGCCGACACCGAATGTAACTTTTCTTCCGAATCTCTCCATGCAGGATTTTTCAAGCGCTTTTGCACCTGCCACGATATCCTTTGCAGTCCTTAACGCACTCATTTCATAATCAGGCAGATCAAAAGGAGCATTGAATACCGCCATTGTAGCATCGCCGATGAATTTATCGAGTGTACCGCCGTTTTTAAAGATTGAATTGGTCGTAAGGTTTAAATACTCGTTTAATATTTCAACGACCTCTTCGGGCTTAAGGCTCTCGGATAACGGAGTAAAGCCTCTTATATCCACAAACAAAACCGCGATGTCTCTGTTTTCACCGCCGAGCGTAATCTTGTACTGTCCGGATTTCATGATGCCGTCCACGACCTGCGGAGCGACATATTTTCTGAAAGCCGAAGCAATCTTTCTTTTTTGTACTGACTCGGATACATATTTAATGATAAGCGCAAAAATGTAATCAAGAAATATGAATACGAGCAGGTATACTCCTGGAATAATTATATCCGCTTTGGTAAAAAGATTTATTCCCAAAATTACCGTTAACGCTTCAAGAAGTACGAGTACCGGCGTTCCCCATTTGAGTCCGACTTTTGAAAAGAGCAAAAATACCGCAAATACGATTAGACCGGTTATTACGGAAATCCATACTCTGTCTGCGGGAAGAGGAAATGCGCCGTCAAGGTAGCCCTGAATGATGTTCGCATTTATCTCGACTCCGAACATTTCATTCGCGGAGTTTGGTACCGAGAACTGATCCTGCAGTCCGTTGGCATACGCTCCGACAAGTACGATGCAGTCCGTAAATACTCTCGGATCCACCTTACCGCTTAATAAATCCGCCATTGAAACCGCTTCGTAATCAAAGGGTTTGCCGGCATAATAAATCCACATGGAATTTTTACTGTCGGTCTTCGGGCTTACAGGTGTTATTCCTTTGTTCTTACAATATTTTTTATAAATCTCGTATGAAAAACCCGTATAGGTTTCGTCTGTATTTTCGTTTCGGTAAGTCGGTATTACTCTTCTTACGACACCGTCTTCATCCGCCGATACATTTACGAATCCGGTCGTAACTTCATCTTTTGTAAAAGGAAGATTTACTTCTTTTACGTAGAATTTGTTTATCGCGAATTTCCCGTTTGCATCTTTTTCAACGACGGTATCAAAATTGATATGTGATGCAAATACGACATTTCCGTTTTCAAGCGCCGCTTCTTTTAAAAGCTCATCGCCTTCTTCGCTCATTTCGCTGAGGAACATGATATCGAATCCGACGACTGCGGGATAATCTCCGAGCTTGTCGAGAACATCGGCATATACGCTTCGATCCCACGCACCGAACGGTCCGTATTCGGCGATTGTTTTTTCATCTATTGCGATAATTTTAATCGACTGGTTAACGCCTCTCGACCTTTGATAAACCTTGTCGGTATAGAGGCTGTTGATTGCAAAAAAGAGGTCGTTGTAGCAAAACAAAAACGCTATGGCACCGACCGCCAGAGCCTCGAGAATTATAAGCCAGATTCTGCTTTTTTCTTTTTTCTCTTTCATAGGAATATTTTACCAAAAATTACGTGTTTAGAACAGTATATAAAGAAAGAATATGCTTAATACGTTAACATTTACTAACGCCCTCGTCCCATGTTATAATACACAAGTAATTGGGTGTTAAAAATCATTTGGCGGAGGGGCGCTTATGGAACAGCAAAAATATTTATCCAGCGACGAATTACTTGAAAAAATCTTTTATTACATGTCCAAATTATTCGAAGAAAAGGAGCTTTCAAAGACACTTTTTCTTTTGACCGATCTCGGAAAGACTCTGGTTAATTCAGACCGTGCAAGCTTCTGGTTCTGGGATAAAAGAAAGCATGTCGCATGGACTCTGGCAGCACTTGGAATAGATACCATCACCATTCCCGAAAATACAGGTCTTGTGGGCGCTGCCATGATGGGCAACGAAATTCTTATTATCAACAATCCCTACGAAGATCCGAGATTCAATCCCGACGTCGACAAGAGTTCGGGATATGTCACAAAATCCATTCTTACCATGCCTGTTACCAATTCCGAAGGCAAAGTCATCGGTGCATATCAGGCTGTAAATAAAATCAATACCGACGGCAGCGAAGGAGAGTTTACGGGGGAAGATGTAAAGAGACTTTCTCTCGCCACTGCATTTTGCGGAAGAAGCCTTGAATCCTACGTTCTTCACAATGAAGCAATCGAAGATCCCCTTACCGGACTTCGTAACCGCCGCGGTCTTCATACATATTATGAGAGACGTATCTCTACCAACAAGAATGCCGATACCACAAGCATTATCATGTGCGATATAGACCATTTCAAACGTGTCAACGATACCTACGGTCACAACGCCGGCGATGAAGTATTAAAGCATGTTGCCAATACATTGTCATCTTCAATCGGCATCGACGACGGTGCTTTCAGATGGGGCGGCGAGGAATTCATTCTTCTTTTGTCACACCGCGATATGAAAGATGCCGCTGAGTTTGCCGAAGGTTTAAGAAAAGCCATTGAAGCTGACGTAATCAATTTTGAAGGTACCGATATAAAGATCACAATGAGTTTCGGTGTGAGCTTAATCGATCCGAAGCTTACCACGGAAGAAAACGTGGAAGGCGTCGACGCCAAGCTCTATTACGCAAAAGAACACGGCAGAAACCGTGTCATTTGCGAAATCGAATAATTAATTTTCCATCCAATATACAACCAGATCCGTCGTTACGGGGAGACCAAAGTCAACATCCCATTCTCCCGACGGCGTCGGTATAAATTCCGGTTGTTCCGGATAACCATTGTATTCTACAACCTGCTTTGCAAATACCTTTGTGCCATACATAAAGGTCACTGTGTGAGGCAGGTTTTCATTTTCTTCAAGTGCATCCTTTAAGTCATTTCCTGCGATGACCATCTTTCCGCTTCCCGTTGCGATATCATAGAAGAATTCAATCGTAATCTCGGAGAATGTGGAAATATCGATTCCCGTTATCTTTTGAATAATGCAGCTGTTAGTATCATTGCCGCCGATAAGCACATCAGTATCGGCATCAAAAGTAATCTCATCGCCTACGGGATTGCCGTTCTCGTCATGAAGCTGAACCTTGACCTTGCCGTCCGTTACAGTAAGACGCGTGATGGTATTTAATCCCGTTATTCCGGAGTTCTTAAGATTCTCGGCCATGAAATTAAACGAAGGCTGAATCGAATTGTTTTGAAGCACTTCATTTATTGTATCAACATTCGTAACTTCCAATCTGAAGCTTGTTCCCATTACAGCCATGGTGGAGTTAGGAGTATTGATTTCATATGTCGAATTCGCACCGATATTGTTTTGAATCTCACAGGTTAACGCACCTCTTACAACTTCAATCTTGGTTCTTGAATCCTTCGCGCTTCCCTCTGCCACGATATTAAAATCAGTGTTTTGCTCAACATACGCAAGCTTGTCTTCGTCCATCATGAGAACAAGCGAACTGTTGCCGTCAACATGAATTGAATCGCCGCTTTGCAAAGCCATTCCCTCATATGCTTCAAGATCGTCTATGTTGCCTCTTGTAACATAGCTGTGTCCTTCCGCAGTAACGACTTTGATTACTCTGTATGTATCCGGTTGTTTCTTAAAGAGAGTTATGCCGACGATGACTCCTCCTGCAAGGAGCAGCACACCTAGTATGGCTCCGATTATTATTCCGACTTTCTTGCCTTTCATAAAGACCTCTTTATAAATGTTTTTTTCTTTAGTTTTTTCTATCTTTCTTCGAAGTCATATTCGCCTTCTACGACAGGATAGAAATCGTTGCCGCCGATAAATACTGTTTTCTTTCCGCCCGTACCCCAGTTTGATCCTTCGGGGAAAGTTGATTTTTCATCTGCGGGGATAAACAGTCTGCCTTTTCTGACCTTGCCGTCTTTTCTCCAGCCGGGAGCAACTTTAATGCTTATTTCCGTCTTGTTTCCGGCTTCATCAAATACAGTAAATGTTACGTTTGTTTTCTTTCTCTCGACGGGAATGTCAAAGGTCATGTTGCCTTTTCCGTCGCTCTTTAATTCAACCGGTTTTTCTCCAAGCAATACGCGATCAATGTTTTCATCGTTTACAACACCCTTTACAATGCCGTTGTCATCGCCGAAATACAGACCGTCCCCTGTCATGTCGATTACCTTGGGTGCTGTGCTGTCAATCTTTACATTACCGACAACTATTACGGCCGTCTCCTCAAGTGTCGATGCATCTCTTAAGAAGAAAGAAATTGAATTCATGCTCTTCTCAATCTTAATGGGATTGTTTGAGTAATGTCTTCTGTCTCCGTAAGAGATTTCAAATCCTTTTTTGGGAATAATCTTTACATCCGATTTATAATAGCCTTTTTCGCCTTTTGTTGCATCCAGAGTATATCCGTCATCGGGTGTCGGAAGATAAGCTATCGTAAATCTGCAAGTTGCACTGCATGCTGCATATTTGTCGTTTTCGGGTAAAGTAACCGTTGCGATATAATTGCCAACCTCTGTGGGAATCGTGGCGCTTGATCCCGCTGTACCTTCACGTGTATATCTTACGGTTGCTTTTGATGTATCGTTTGTTTTGGAAGAAATCTCGGGCGATGATGCCTTTCCTCCGTAATAAAAGCTTTTCATCTGAATACTTACGGAGCCTTCAAGTTTTTTCTCCGGTTTTGTTTCAGGTTTTTCTTCTTTTTCTTCCTTTTGTTCTTCCTGTTTGGGTTCTTCTTTTATCTCGAATTCCTTGGTGTTATCTGTAGGAAGTTCGTAATTTTCATTCGATAAAGATACAGCCTTTGCCGTATGTTTTCCGATTTCCTTTGAGGCTCCGGTAACGGTAACATCACATTTGTCGCTTCCTGCAAGGCCTGTAGCCGAAGCCTTGGGACAATGCTCTTTTCCGTCATATGTGAATTCCGTATCAGACCATTCGAGTCCTACGGTTTTCTTTGCTATTGTTACCTTGACTCTGTCAGGATCAATATCTTTTCTTCCGTCAATTCCTTTAACCTTGTACCAGACCGTATACTCACCCGCGTCTTTTGCGTTAGGTATATTCTTTGAATATTCGCCGTCTTTTGAAAGGCTGTAGAGAATCTCTCCGCCATCAGCTTTGCCTTCTGCAACAAGTGCCTGTGCTTCACCGTTGTATGTGAGTTTCTTTGCTGCAGGTTTCTTTGTAAGGGACGTGTCGGAAAGTATAGAAAATTTTGCACTGTCCGAAGCGGGCGAATATGCTCTGCTTTCAACCATTCCGTCACTGTTGACAAAAGTTTCTCCGGACTTTGCAAGCTTCACAATTACCTGATAATCTCCTGCCTCCGTCGGTTCGCCTTCGATTGCTTCGACGGTTCCGTCTTCATTGATACGTTCGTAATTAAAAGTATAATCCCTCTTGTCGGAAGGTCTGTTGGTTTCAATGCTTAAATAATCTTTTATCGAAGCTCCTTCGATTATATCTTCCGCAGACACTTCCAGCGTAGTCTCAAGACACTCATATACGGGGTAGAAGTCAAGCACTTCGGAAATCGCACTCGGTGACATTTCACTGCCCCATTCAAATCCGTCCGCCAGGCTGTCGAATCCGATATCAGGGCTGTCAAAATCACTTACGAATTCGGGACTGTTTGCCCAACCGATAAGTTCACCGAGATTTTCGTCATCGGGAACCAAAGGTATTGAATCGCTGTCAGACGCTGTCATCAGATAAACCTTGGGGTTTCCCGGATCTTCCAAAAGCGTAACGGGTACCTCATATAAATAAACATTAAATCCCAAATCCAGCGCATCCCCGTTTTTGTCATGGAAAGTAACACGGTGTGCGGGATACGCCATAACTTCCATTATCGAGCAGTCGGTAGCATCACCGTACATCACCAGAGTACGTCCGGCATGATGTGTCGTATGGCTGAATACTTCATATACATAATAATCTGAACTTCCCGAATCAGGCTTTGCCGGGAATGTAAAATCCGATTTATAAAATCTTGTATGATCTATATCTTCATAATTTTCCGAACCGTTCCATGCTGCCTCAAAAGGTACAAAATAAATGTCGGGATCTGCAGATAATTCAGCGTCGGTGTGTTCTCCTGTATGGATATAATATCTGACATTCAAAAATGCGTCATCTGCAACATCCACAACATCACCGGGGAAGAAAAAGCTTCCGGTGTAATCAGTAGCTCTCAAAGACATAGCATCATATGATAAAGTTTTAGCCTTGGCTCCGTTTGGTGTGACAATAACACCAAGAAGTATGACAATACTCAGTATCGCCGCAAATATGGCTTTATATCTTTTTTTGATGTTTTTTTCGATTCTTTTCATAAAGATACCTCTTTTTGCTAACTCTAAAACCGACTCTGATTGTCGCTCGATTGAGTTTCTTTATATTATCTTTGTTCTTTCAAGAGTTGTCTCAGAATATATTTTAGTTTAATTATTCATTCATTTCGAACAACTCGCACCTCGCGCTTCCATCTTCCTTAAGTTCCAGGATGCCGTATGTCGGTTTCCCTGAAGATTGACGTGGAAGCGAAATGCTTCCGGGATTCATAATCTGAAGTTTCCCGTCCGTTGAATAAGTCGGGCGATGCGTATGCCCGAATAGTGCTATATCGCAACCTCTGTCTTTGGCTTCGTCAATAATTCTCCAAAGCCCGCTCGATACATTATATAAATGCCCGTGTGTGACAAAGATTTTATGTCCCATCAGTTCAAGCACCCTGTCTCTGGGTAAGAATGAGCAGAAATCATTGTTTCCGGCTACTGCGACAAAAGGCACCTCGCATACCGATTCCATCTCATCCTCGCACCCTTCGACATCCCCGCAATGAATCACGTAATCGATGTCATCGAGCGTCTCGAGCAATTCATAAAAATTTCCCTGATATCTGTGTGTATCACTTACAACAAGTATCTTCATTAAATTTTCTACCTTCATTTATAATTTCAATTCCGGCAATTTATTATCAGTATTTTTTCAGTTCTTTCCAAGAAGCAGCTCCATCATCTTTCGAAGCGCTTTTCCTCTGTGGCTGATTTTATTCTTTTCTTCCATCGAAATCTCGGCGGATGTGCAGCCGTACTCGGGAAGCATGAATATCGGATCGTATCCGAAGCCGTTCTCGCCTGCTTCCTTATATCCTATATATCCTTCCATCGTCTCTCTGACGACGGTTTCTTTTCCTTTTAAGTCTATGGCAGCTATGGCACATACGAATCTGGCCGTTCTGTCTTCTTCCTTTACGCCTTCGAGTCTGTCTATGATATTTTGATTCTTAATACGGTAGGAAGTATCCTCTCCCATATACCTTGCCGACAAAACTCCGGGTTCTTTATTAAGAGCATCCACTTCAAGACCTGAGTCGTCTGCGAAGAAATATACGTTCTCGTAGTTTACATAATCTTGAGGCTTGTTTTTCAAATAATCTTCTCGAACACACCTTGCTTTAATAAGTGAGTTTTCTTCGAAGGTTTTTCCGTCTTCAACGATGTTCGGGTCCAATCCTTCCTCTTTCATGGTGAGAATTTCCCAGTTTTTAAAATTAAATATAGATTTAATTTCTCTTATCTTTCCTTGATTCTTCGTGGCTACAATAACCTTAATGCTCATTTATTGTTTATCCTTCCTGTTTTCTCGCCGGCCTTGGTCCCATGAACTGATAAAGGTAAGTTTTCATCATTCCGTTGTAAATTTTACGATTTTTATCAGCTTTTTTTCCGATCATCTGCTCTGCATCCGGATAAGAAGTGATCATATACATGGACCAGGAGTCCAATTCCTTGAATCTTTTTCCGAGTGTTATGTAAACCTCAGACACACTTTCCTTATCCATAAGTCTCTCTCCGTATGGAGGGTTTGTAATGACGAATCCGTACTTTTTGTGATGGCTTAAATCCTTAACATCCCTCACCTGGAAATGAATATATTTATCGACTCCTGCTTTTCTTGCATTCTCTCTGGCGATTTCTACCATCTCGGGATCTATGTCATAACCCTGAATATCCATCTTCTCGGGAACTATGATTCGCTCTCTCGCATCCGTCTTGCAGTCTGCCCACATTTTCTGATCTGTCAAATGCTTCCAGTCCATAGCCGAGAATCTTCTGTTGATGCCGGGTGCAATGTTTGCTCCGATTAAAGCGGCTTCAATGGGGAATGTTCCCGATCCGCAGAAAGGATCGATTAAAATTCTGTCTTCCTTCCATGGCGAAAGCATTATTATTGCAGCGGCAAGGTTTTCCGCTATGGGAGCCTTGGCTGTTAAGAGTCTGTATCCTCTTTTATGAAGGCTTGTACCCGTCGTATCGATTCCGACACTTACGATATCTTTGTTAATCATTACTCTGATACCGAATTCTATGCCTGTTTCATCGAAATGGCTCCTGCCGTAAAATGAACCGAGCCTGTCGACCATTGCTTTTTTCATGATCTTTTGAATATCAGTCGGTGAAAAAAGCTTGCTCTTTACGCTTGCAGCCTTAACTACATTAAATTTCGCATCTTCCGGAATGTAATTCTCCCATTCGATGGCTTTGGTTCCCTGAAACAGTTCCTCGAAGGTTTCTGCCTTGAATTCTCCCACATTTATAAGGATTCTCTCGGCTGTACGAAGAAATACGTTTGCGTAGCATATAGCTTCTGCATCACCTTCAAAATATACTCTTCCGTCAGTAACTTTTGTTACATCATATCCAAGATCGAATATTTCTTTCTTTAAAACGGCTTCCAGACCGAAGTGGCAGGGTGCCATAAGTTCTATTTTACCTAACATATTTTATATATCCTCACCAGTAGAATATACCATATATCGTGCTTTTTCTCAACAAAACAGGCCGCTTTGCGCGGCCCTGTTTTGCTTTATACATACCCTTTCAACATATGATTAAACTTACCGATATACAAATAGATTATCTGTTACCGGATAAGAGAAATCCACAACCGGCTGCCGCTTGAAATATTATATTACTTTAATACTTGGAGTTTCTGCTGCCTGAATATTATTTTGAGTTGCGTCTTACGGAAAACCGTTCCCAATCAACCATTCGTTTTTTTAGATTCTTATCCGAACAATTGATAACGCATTTAAGAACGTTTAGATATAAACCTTTTTATCATAACTTTTCCATACAGCTTTGTCAACAAAAATTTTCAAAAAATGTTGTTTTTTTCAAATTCTTTTTTGAGAATCAAAAATCCCCTTAAGGAGACATTGTTTTCAAGTCAGCTTAAGGGGATTGATTTTTCTTTTCTTTTACGGGATTAGCCCATTGTTACAACTACATTGTATTCCTTCTGGCCGTCTGTCAAAGGAACGATGCAGCCGTCTACAGCCTTGCCGTTAACTTCCATGGAAGCAACTCCCTTGCATACATGATTGGGATTCTTAACCGTAATGTTGTAAGTAGCGCCACGGTAACGTCTTATAGCTGTAAATCCGTCCCACTCGTGAGGAATTGATGGATTGATTGAAAGTCCGTCGAAATCAGGCTGGATACCGAGGATGTACTGCGAAATTGCAACCATGTTCCAAGCTGCTGTACCGGTAAGCCATGAGTTCTTGCCCTGACCAAAGTTCTTTCCTGTCTGTCCGATATCGGAACCTGCATCCTTACCGCCGATCATCTGACCGTATACGTAAGGCTCTGTCTTGTGAATATCGGATGTTTCCTCTGTAAATGCAGGAGCGATTTCCGAATAATATTTGAATGCCTGATCACCCTGTCCTGCGTAAGCAGCCGCACAGATAATCCATGCATTGTTATGTGTGAAGATACCTGCGTTCTCCTTGTATCCGCCGGGATATGTGGAGATTTCACCGTACTGAATGTAATACTTGGTGAATGCGGGATTGTTAAGTACAAGTCCGTACTTTGTATTAAGTCTCTCGTCGATGGCTGCGAGTGTCTTAAGGTCTGTGCCCTGATCTTTGCCTACATCAGACATGATTGCGAATCCCTGAGGCTCGATGAAGATCTGACCTTCTTCGCATTCCTTGGATCCCATCTTTTCGCCGTTGGCATCATATGCTCTTAAGAACCAGTCGCCGTCCCATGCAGATTCCATGATATTCTTCTTCATCTTGTCGATTTCAGCCTGAGCCTTTGCAGCTTCATCGTCTTTGCCGAGATGCTTTAAGATCTCAACATAGTTGGGTCCGGAATATGTAAAGAGTGTTGCAACCATTACAGACTCTGCAACTTTGGAATAACCGCCCTCTGCTGCGAACTTGGGATTGGTGTATGTCTGGAATGATTCACCGGGTGTATCCGAGAAACATGAAAGGTTGATACAGTCGTTCCAGTCTGCTCTCATTGCAAGAGGAAGTCCGTGAGGTCCCAAATTGTTAACGATGTGATAGAAGGAAACCTTAAGGTGCTCAAGCATTGTCTGGGCAACTGACATATCATTGTCGTAAGGTACCATCTCATCGAGGATGCCCCAGTCTCCTGTTTCCTTGATGTATGCGGATACGGAAAGAATGAGCCACAAAGGATCGTCTGAGAAATCACCGCCGATATCTGCATTACCCTTCTTGGTAAGAGGCTGATACTGATGATAGCAGCCGCCGTCGGGGAACTGAGTTGATGCGATGTCTATGATACGTTCCTTTGCTCTGTCGGGAATCTGATGTACAAATCCGAGAATATCCTGATTGGAATCTCTAAATCCCATACCACGTCCGATACCTGATTCAAAATAGGAAGCTGAACGTGAAAGGTTGAATGTGACCATACACTGATACTGGTTCCAGATGTTAACCATACGGTCAACCTTGTCATCAGGTGTATTGACGCTTAATATGCTTAAAAGCTTGTTCCAGTAAGCCTTAAGTTCTTTCATTCCTGCTTCGAACTTTTCGGGTGTGGAATATTTTTCAATCATTGCTTTGGCTTTTACTTTGTTGATTGTCTTGCCGTCAGCTTCGAACTTCTCTGCCTGAGGCATCTCAACGTAACCGAGGATAAATACCAAAGTCTTTGTCTCACCGGGCTTAAGAGTAATCTTCTTATAATGAGAAGCAATCGGAGCCCAGCCGTCTGCGAAGGAATTTGTAGCCTTTCCTGCAAGAACAGCTTCGGGATTGTTGAATCCGTTGTAAAGACCGATGAAAGAATCTCTGTCTGTATCATAACCGTCGATTGCATCATTTACCGAATAGAATGCGAAATGATTACGGCGATCTCTGTATTCTGTCTTGTGATAAATAACCGAACCGTCTATCTCAACACGGCCTGTAGAGAAGTTACGCTGGAAGTTATTGGAATCATCCTGTGCATCCCAAAGACACCACTCAGCGAAAGAGAAGAATGAAAATGTCTTCTCTGCACTTCCCTCATTGGTAAGAACTACCTGCTGAACTTCTCCGTCATAATCCTGAGGAACGAAGAATGTTACATTAACCTTAAGGTCGTTCTTCTTACCTGTAATCTTTGTATAGCCCATACCGTGACGGCATTCGTACTCATCAAGTTCTGTCTTAACGGGTGACCATCCGGGATTCCATACTGTGCCGTTATCATTGATGTAGAAATAACGTCCGCCCATATCGATGGGAACGTTGTTGTAACGATAACGGGTAATTCTTCTGAGACGCGCATCTTTATAGAAAGAATAGCCACCTGCAGTATTCGAGATTAAAGAAAAGAACCCTTGTGTTCCGAGATAGTTAATCCAGGGATACGGAGTTCTGGGAGTAGTGATGACGTATTCTTTGTTGGCGTCATCGAAATAACCAAATTTCATACTGTAATCTCCTTAAAATGATTAAAATTTCATAGCCCGTCTGCTAACAGGCCTAAATAATATTATACTATATTATCAGTGTTTTTAGCAATGATGTATCATTCCTCGTCAACCACCGTGTAAACTATCTCGTCAAAGAGTTCAACATAGTAGCTTACAAGAGACATCATGTATTCGAGATCCTCTTTCGATATATCGAATTTCTTTGCAATATTTGCAAGATATTCCGCTTCTTTTTCATCAAATTCACCGTCGGAATTAAGGATACCGATTGCTTCGAAAAGAATAATCTTTCTTTCCTTTTTACCGGTATTCTTTGCCAGTTCGTCGACAAGTTCGTCGATTGATTTGTCAGACTCGCTCTTGGGTTCGATATTCATTTCATTAGCAAACTTGATTAGCATCTCTTTTTCGGTCTCGTCAAATTTGCCGTTTGCCTTTGCCGCTTGGACTGCAAGCTGTAAAAACAAATCTTTCTGCTCATCTTTAAGCATTTCCAAAAACACTGTAATCACCTGCCTTTTTTTATGTTTTTTGCATTTAACCGCATTTGATTTATTATATCATAACTTTACCCTTTCATCATAGAGTACATTTGGTGTTTATCAACTTTTCTTGAATTTCTTTCTTTTTCCATTATAATGGAATTGTTGCGATAAGCGTTTTTGAGTTAATGATAATTTGCGGTTATACAAAATTCCGTTTTAAATCGCGACAAATGCCTGTTTTAGGGCTAATAAGAAAGGAAATAAACATGTATTATTCAAATATTATCGATTTGATCGGAAATACTCCTCTTCTTTCTTTAAAAGAAAGTACGGGATACAACATTTTTGCAAAAGCTGAATTTTTGAATCCGGGCGGTTCAATCAAAGACAGAATCGCAAAAAATATGATAGAAGTCGCTGAAAAAGAGGGAAAACTTAAGCCCGGCATGACAATCGTCGAGCCCACCAGCGGAAATACCGGAATCGGCCTTGCGCTTTGCGGTGTAAGAAAAGGATATAAAGTCATCATCGTAATGCCCGAGAACATGTCCGAAGAGCGAAAGAAAATCATCAAGGCTCTCGGTGCCGAACTTGTACTCACCCCTCCCGAATTAAGCGTGGACGGTGCCGTACAGGAAGCAACAAGAATTGCGGAATCTTCAGACGAGTACTTCGTACCCCAGCAGTTTAAAAACCCCGCAAACCCCGATATTCATTACAAAACCACTGCTGTTGAACTTTGCGAGCAGATCGGTCAGAAGATCGATATCTATATTTCAGGTATCGGCTCGGGCGGTACACTTCAGGGTGTGGCAAAATATCTCCTTGAAAAGAATCCCGAGACAAGAATCGTAGCCGTTGAACCCAAGAACGTATCCGCATTGCTTGGCGACGAACCCGGACTTCACCAGATTCAGGGAATCGGCGACGGTTTCATCCCCGACATTCTCGATACATCAATCATTACCGATATCGTTACCGTAACTGATGACGATGCGATAAATACAGCAAGAAGCCTTGCAAAGGTTCAGGGCCTTTTGGTCGGAACAAGTGCCGGTGCAAACGTATGGACAGCCATGAAGATGGCAGAAAAATACGGCAAGGACAAGGTTATCGCCACAGTCCTCCCCGACAGAGCGGAAAGATATTTCTCAACAGCACTTATATAATAAAATTTTATTCAAA
>Ga0129307_1001067_pt1 | contig 33344 bp, 35 predicted proteins | sample P1105metagenome_FD_94437 | JGI IMG/M metagenome (GOLD analysis project Ga0129307, IMG submission 94437) | Capybara group fecal microbial communities from Wisconsin, USA - P1105 metagenome | ecosystem: Host-associated > Mammals > Digestive system > Large intestine > Fecal | place: USA: Wisconsin...
CTGCCGCAGACCGCATCGTTGTGATGCACGGCGGAAGGCCGGTCATGGACGCCGCGCCGCGGGAGATCTTCCGCCGGGAAGAGGAACTGGAACAGATCGGACTGGCCGTGCCGGCCGTGACGCATATCTGCGGGATGCTGGCAAAGAAGGGCCTTCCGGTCCGTACCGACGTTATTTCCATGGATGAAGCGGCAGAGTCGATCAGGGAGATCTTCCCGGAGACCTTGCCTGCAAACGCCTGAAGCCGAAGATCCGTGCCCGCAATGCCGGGTAAGACAGAGAGAGAATCATGTTCAGAGACCTGACCCTTGGGCAGTACTATCCGGTGGATTCACTGATCCACCGCCTGGATGCCCGCACCAAACTGCTGATGACGCTGATCCATATCATCGCGCTCTTTACGGCGCGGGATTTTTTGGCGTACGCGCTCGCGGCGGCTGTTCTGGTGATCTGGGTCGCTCTCTCGAAGGTCCCCGTGGGATACATGCTCCGCGGCCTCAAGCCCATCCTGTTTCTGCTGTTTATCAGTGTATTTTTCAATATTTTCTGGACAAAGGGCGAGATCCTCTTTGCCCTCGGCCCCATAGCGGTCACGAAGGAAGGCTTGCTGCAGGCTGCCCGGATGGCGCTTCGCCTCATCCTGCTGATCTTCGGGACCTCGCTGCTGACCTATACCACCAGCCCGACGCAGCTGACTGCCGGCCTGGAGCAGGGCCTGCATTTCCTGAATTATATCCGGATCCCGGTGCACGAGATCGCGATGATGATGACCATTGCGCTGCGCTTCCTGCCGATCCTGACGGAGGAGACGAACAAGATCATTATGGCGCAGAAAGCGCGGGGCGCGGATTTTGAGACCGGCAATATGATCCGCCGCGCGAAGGCCATGGTGCCGATCCTGGTGCCGCTCTTCGTCTCAGCCTTCCGCCGCGCGAACGACCTGGCGATGGCCATGGAAGCCCGCTGCTACCACGGCGGCGAAGGCCGCACGCGCATGAAGCCGCTGAAGTTCGGAAAGGCGGACTATATCGCCATAATCCTCTTTGCCGTGTACCTTGCGGCGATGATCGTCCTGTAAGGAGGCGCCCATGAAGCGCATCATGCTGACCGTCGCCTATGACGGAACGAATTACTGCGGCTGGCAGATGGAGCCGACCGGACTTTCCGTGGAGGAGGTCCTGAACAAGGCGCTGTCGAAGCGGCTTAACGAAGACATCCGCGTAAAAGGTGTCTCCCGTACGGATTCCGGCGTGCACGCGCTGGCGAATCTCTGCATCTTTGACACCGAAACGCCTATCCCGCCGGAAAAGATCTGCTTTGCCGTCAATGAAGTGCTGCCGGAGGATATCGTGGTGCGAAAGTCCGAGGAAGTCCCTCCGGATTTTCATCCCCGCAAATGCGACAGCCTGAAGACTTACGAGTATACCCTGTATCATGACAGCCTGCCGAATCCCTTGGTCCGGCATTATACTACCTATTATTACCGCCGCCTGGATGTGCAGAAGATGCGTGAAGGCGCGGCATATCTGATCGGAGAGCACGATTTTTCGAGTTTCTGCAGCGCAGGCTCCCAGGCAGAGACGAAGGTGCGCCGCATTACGGCGCTGGAGATTGAGGAAGAGGGCACGCGCATCTGCTTCCGCATCACCGGCACCGGTTTTTTGTACAATATGGTCCGTATCATCGTGGGAACGCTCCTGCGGACAGGCACCGGCTTCTGGCCGCCGGAAAAGGTCAAAGAGATCCTGGAGGCAAAGGACAGACAGGCCGCCGGACCCAAGGCACCGGCGGAAGGCCTGTGCCTTGTGGAGATCAGACTCTTCCCCGAAGGATTCCCTTCCTCTTTGTAAAATTCATTGTTTTCCTCTCTTTTTCATGCTATAGTATCATCAGTGAAGTATCTGAAAAAGCAGAAAGGAGGGGGAAACTGTGCCGACATATCATTACGGAAACCGTGTCTATCGGAGCTCGCGGCGAAGTCACCGGCGCAGGCAGCCTTCTTCCGGTCCGTCAAAAAAGATCCTTTCAATTGTTCTTATCGTACTGCTTGCCGCCGGCGCCGGCTTTGGCATCTATAAAGGCGTCGGCGCAGTCAGAAACTGGGTGCATTCGGTGATGGATGATGACCCTTCCTCTCCGGAAACAGGCGCCGCGCAGGCGTCCGGCAGCGCGCAGGAAAGCGAAGCGGAAAGCATCGAAGCGGACTACAGCCCCCTGATCAAAACGGCGGATGCCATGGCCCTGCAGTATGATTATGATGGCGCCATCGCCCTGCTGAAGCAGGTCGAGGGATACGAAAACAGCAGGCAGCTTTCGGAAGCCATAAGCCGCCTGAACAATGCCCGCACCGGGCTTGTCAAGACCGATATCACCAAAGTTGCCCAGCTTTCCGTGAAGACGCTGATCGCGGATACGACCGCCGCCTTTTCCTCCGGTTCAAAAGAGACGCTGGCGGCCAACTATCTCACCCTGTCAGAGTTTCAGGCGATCCTGCAGCAGCTGTACGATAACGGCTACGTGCTGGTCAGCCTGCACGATATGGCGTATACCGATGCAAACGGCTACTTTGTGGGCGGGGGCATCTGGCTTCCGGCAAATAAAAAGGCGCTGGTGCTTTCGGTTGAGGAGACCGGCACCCTGGAGGCAAATGCCGGCCTCGGTCTTGCGCGGCGCCTTGTGATCGATGAGGAGGGCAACCCGAAAAGCGAGCTGCTCCGCCGTGACGGGACTGTGGCAACGGGCGATCTGGATGTGGTCCCTGTTCTGGAAAGCTTTATCAAAACCCACCCGGATTTTTCTTATAAAGGAGCGCGGGGCATTCTCGCGCTGACCGGCTACGACGGCATTTTAGGCTACCGGACGGCGGCCAAATACAGCGATCACGCCCATCCCGATTACAAACCGGCCTATGACAGGATCGATGCCGAGGCAGAGCGGACCGGCGCCATTCAGACGGCCGCGCGTTTAAAGGAACTTGGCTGGGAATTCGCTTCGCGCAGCTGGGGCCATCTCAATATGGCAAAGGCGTCGCTGGAACGCATTCAGGACGACTATTCCCGCTGGAAGGATCAGGTGGAGAGCCTGATCGGCCAGACAGACATTCTGTTCTTCGATAATGGGACAGACATCGGCAACTGGCGCAGCTATTCCGCGGAAAATGAAAAATATGCGTATCTGTCATCGGTCGGCTTCCGCTACTTCTGCGGCGTGGACCTGACCACGATCCCCTGGGTGCAGCTGTCCACCTCGGCCGGATATCTCAGGCAGGGGCGCGTGACCGTGAACGGGACGCAGCTGATCACCTATCCTACCCGGGTAGAACCGTTTTTTGACGCCGGTTCAGTTACAGATCCGGCCAGACCATAGAGCTATAGGAGGCATGTCATGAGAAACAACAACGGAGGATCTTCCACAGGTATTCTGGCGCTCATTGCCGTCATCGCGATATTGTTCGGTGTCTTCGGAGGGGGCTTAAGCGCAGTGCTGGCCGTACTCGGAGGCGCGCTGGGACTGATCGTCCTGATCGTTGCCGCGGTCATGTTTTTTGCCTTCAAAGGCTCTTCGGAGGAGGCGGATCAGGCGGCGCAGCGCGGGCAAACGATCCTGAGCACGGATGAGGCGCAGACGCTTGCGAACGCCCGCCATCAGGTGACGGATATCCGCATGCTGAACACCCGCATCGACGATCCGGAGATCCGCCGCCGCTCCAATGAGGTCTGCGACATCATGGACAAGCTGCTGAAGGCGATGAAGGAAGACCCGAAGAAGATCAGTGACGGACAGATGTTCCTGCAGTATTACCTGCCCACGCAGAAGGAGATCCTGACCAAATACGAACGGATCGAAGAGAGCGGCGTCGCGGCGAAGGATCAGCTGGCGGAAAAGGTACTGGAGCATCTGTACAATATCAAGACCGCGACCCAGAAGCAGCTCGGCAACGTGTTTGACGATGCGGTCTTTGACGTGGACGCCGAGATCGAGCTCATGAAACAGAGCATGCGGGAAGACGGACTGATGAACTGAGACTGCCGCTTTGGCAGGCAGAACAACACGAGGAGGCAAAGGCTATGGAGCAGACACTGCTGCAGAAGATCGACGCATTTATCGAAAAAGAAGAGAACAATATCTGGCGGGATCTGGCCCGCCTGGTCGCCGTAAACAGCATCGAGGGAGAGCCTGATGAAGGCGCGCCCTTCGGTCCCGGTCCGAAGCAGGCACTTGAGGAAGGCCTGAAGATCGCAGAGGAGCTCGGCCTTGAGGCCCGGAACTGCGAGGGCTATATGGGCTACGCGTCCGTGGGCGGAGACGGGGAGAAGTACCTGGCGACCATTACGCATCTGGATATCGTGCCCGCGGGAGACGGCTGGCAGGCAGATCCGTTTGTGATGCGCGATCACGAAGGTTATGTGCTCGGCCGCGGCGTCATGGATGACAAGGGGCCGTCCGTGGTCTGTCTGTACGCCCTGAAATATCTGAAAGAAGCAGGGATCCCGCTGCGTTATCCCATCCGCGCGCTGCTCGGCGCAAACGAGGAGACCGGCATGGGCGACCTGAATTACTATAATGCCCACTATCCCGCACCGCTGTTCTGCTTCAGCCCGGATGCGGACTTCCCGCTCATCAACGGGGAGAAGGGCATCTACCACGCCCGGATGACTTCGCAGCCCGTAAGCAAGGGCAATATCCGCTGGATCAAGGGCGGCTTTGCCCCGAACGCGATCCCGGAGAAAGCGGAGGCGAGAGTGTTCGTCCCTGCCGGAAAAGAAGGCCTCATGGGAAAGACGGCGGAAGTGGACGCGGTCAAAGAGGCGGAAGAAGAGGGCGGCAGCGTGTGGTATCTGCGCTCCTACGGCAAGGGCGGTCACGCGTCCATGCCGGCGGGCACGGTAAACGGCATCGGCCTGCTGCTGCATTATCTGATGGACAGAGGCCTTGCGTCAGAAGAGGAGATCCCCTTCCTGAACTTTGCCCTGAAAGCGCATGATGCGACCGACGGCAGCCTTCTGGGCATTGCCCGGGATGACGGCCGCTTCACGCCGCTCACTGCGGTCAGCGGCATGATCTGGCAGGAAAATAGCTGCTTTGTCACGACGCTCGACTGCCGCTATCCGACGATTATCACCGGCGATGAGATCACCCGGATCCTGCAGGAGACCGCAGGAGACGCCGCGGTGATCAAGGCAAACCGCTCAGCGGAGCCGTTCTGGAAAGAACCGGACTGCCCCGAGCTGCTTGCCTGCATGAAGGCCTACCAGGAAGTGACCGGGGAAGAGGCAAAGCCCTTCTCGATCGGCGGCGGCACCTACGCGCGTCATTTCCCGAACGCCGTCGCGTTCGGACCGGAGCACCCGGAACGCCCGCATGCGGCCTTCTGCGGCAATATCCACGGCCCGGAAGAGGGGGCGAACAAGGCGGAGCTTCTTGAAAGCCTGAAGGTATATATTCTGGCACTGATCTATCTTGAAGAACTGGACTTCGAACAGCTTTCATGACCTTTTTGACCTTGCACCGAAGGGGAAAGGAGAACTATGGCAAATAATGTGAGCGGGCGGAAATGTCCCAACTGCGGTTCGGCGCTGCGCTATGACCCGGAGTCGTCACGGCTGATCTGCGATTTTTGTGACTCCGGATTTACCATTGAGGAAGTCGATGCTGCGGACCGTGAACAGGCTCAGCAGGTCGGCAGCATGAATTTCACCGCGGGCAATGAAGCCCTGCAGAACCTGAAGGCCTATGTGTGCAGCTCCTGCGGCGCCGAGGTCGTGGCAGATCCTCAGACCGTTTCCCTCGTCTGCCCTTACTGCGGCAGCAATATCGTCTTGTCTGACAAGATCAACGGCGAGCTCTGCCCGGACGGGATCATTCCCTTTGCGATCACGCCGAAGGCTCTTCCGCAGGCGGTGCGGAATTTCTACAAGGGCAAGAAGCTGCTGCCCAGATATTTCTTCTCGGATGCCAGCATCGGCACCGTGCAGGGCATTTATGTGCCCTTCTGGCTGTATGACAGCAATCCGGCGGGCGAGATGATCTTTAACGGCAGCAAGGACCGCACTTACCGGGACGGCGACTATGTGGTGACGGAACACCGCAATTATGAGCTGCACCGCAATGTTTCCATGAGCTTCCATGATATCCCGACGGATGCCAGCGAGCGCATGGAGGACGCCCTGATGGATTCGCTGGAGCCCTTCGATTTCAGCGCCATGAAGGCCTTCAACACCGATTATCTGGCCGGCTACGTGGCAGACCGCTGGGACAAGAACGCGAAGGAAATGAAGGCCCGCACGGACCGCCGCGTCTACAACAGCGCGGTGACCATAGCCATGACCAATGCCACGGCAGGCTATTCGGACGTGAATCTGAATCACCGCTCGCACCTGGATATGTCAAATTCCACGGCGCGCTTCGTTCTGCTACCGGTCTATGTGTTCGATATCAAGTGGAACAACCAGGCATACAGCTTCGCGGTAAACGGACAGACCGGAAAGGTGGTCGGCACACTTCCGGAAGACAAGGCCTTAAAGACCCGCTTCTTCCTGAAATGGTGGGCGATCGGGGCCGCCGTGCTCATGGCAGTCAACTGGCTGCTGTTCCTGCACTGAAGGAAGGAGGCTTGCGATGAAAAAGAAAGTCTTGTGGATCGCTCTGCTGGCGCTTCTGACCCTGCTGCCGTTTGGCAGTGTGAAGGCGGACGGCGCACCTCTTCTGATCGCGCCCGGACCCGCTGCGGAATCGGATAAGCCCTTCTGGTATCCTCAGGATACCTCGAACTTCCAGTTCTTTACCGATGCCACGGCTCCCCGCGTGGCAGACTATGCGGATATCTTTACTGATGAAGAGGAAGCCGCCATCCTGCAGGCCATCGGAACGCAGTCGGCCCGCGGCGGCGCGGATATCGTGGTCGTCACAGACAGCTCCTCCTATGGCATGAGCCACAGGGAGTACGCGGACGATTTCTATGATTACAACGGCTACGGCTTCGGGAAGGACCGTGACGGCATCGTGTTGTTTATCTGCATGGAAGCGGGCAACCGCGGCTGGTGGACCAGCGTGACCGGAAGACTGGATCCCGCGGTCAGCAGCGGTCCGGTATTGTACACGGAGACCGTGGCCAATGCGCTGGATGATGCCCTTTACGATTACATGGTCTCCGGCCGCTACGCCGAAGGCGTTATCGACTGGGTCGGGAACGTAGGCACCTGGCTCGTCTACGGCGTTCCTTTTGCTCCGCTCTGGTACCCCACGGTGGAAGAGCAGGCAGTCTGGGTGCGGGAACGCAATGCTTCCGCCGCGCGGATCGTGGATAATGCCGGCCTCTTTGCCGGCAGTGAGGCATCTGCCCTGCAGCAGAAGGCGAAGGATCTCTCCGATACCTACGGCGTCGACGTGGTGATCCATGCGGCGAAAAATGACTGCGGCATGGGCAAAAACGCCTACGCCCAGGCCTTCTATCAGTACGGCGGCTACGGACTCTACAGCGACTATTCCGGCATTCTGCTCGTGATGTTCGGTGATGGCAGCCAGCTGCTGTATACCGAAGGGGAAGTGCCTTCCTGCCTGAATGATTATGAGACCGTGGAACGGCTGCTTGACATGAGCGGGGAGGCGGCTGCCGGCGGCGCGGCAAAGGGGGCGGAGAAATATCTGAGCCTTCTGGAAAAAGCGCTGAAGAACAACCGGATCCCGCACAGCAGCGGAAGCTGGATCATGGGGATCGTGATGGCTGCGGTCGGCGGACTGATCCCCGGCGCGATATCCCGCGGCAGTGCGTCTGCCAGCATGAAGACCGTGCGGACTGCCTTCAACTCGAATGACTATCTGGTCGACGGCAGCTTCCGTGTAAACAGCGGAAATGATGTCTATGTGGGCGTGACAACGTCCCGGGCCTACAGCCCGCAGAGCAAGAGTTCTTCATCGGAAGGCGGAAGCAGCGGAGGCTCGACCTATAGCGGCGGCCATACGTCTTCGTCGGGCAGCTCGCATTCCGGAAGCGGCAGAAAGTTCTGACCACCCCAGATAAGGAGACCCCATGATCGAGATCACCTACGACAAGAATAAAAAAATCGAGGTTCCCATCGGGACCTCCTACCGTGCCATAGCGGAAAGGATCCAGTCGGAATACGATCACCGCATCGTTCTCTGCAAGGCCCGGGGCAAATTGAAGGAGCTGTTCAAGACCGTCTCCAACAATGAGACCGTGCATTTTATTACCGCCGCGGAGCGGGACGGGATGCTGACCTACGAACGCAGCATGCTGATGCTGCTGGGCAAGGCCATCCACGATCTTTCCTCAGGCTACGAAGAAGAGCAGTTCCTGGTCAAGTTTTCCGTGATCAACGGCTACTATGTGGAGTTCAAGGACCGCCGCGCGGTGACCGAAGAATATACCGAGAAGCTGAAGGCGCGCATGCGCGAGCTGGTGGAAAAGGACCTGCCGATCAAAAAGCAGAGCGTTCATGTGGACGTCGCCAGGCAGTATTTCCGCGAGGTAGGCATGAAGGACAAGGATGACCTGCTTCGCTTCCGCCGCAGTTCTACCGTCAATCTCTACAATATCGGCGATTACGTGGATTATTTCTACGGCTTTACCGTTCCGTCCACCGCTTATTTAAAGTACTTCAATGTGGTGCCTTATGAAGCGGGGATGGCGCTGCTCATGCCAAAGCAGAGCGCGCCGGAGATCGTGGAACCCATCAGTCCGCAGAAGAAGCTCTTCGACGTGCTGCAGGATACTGCCGACTGGTGCGAGGAGATGGGACTGGATACGGTCGGCAGCATCAACCGCAAGATCGCGAAGAACGAGATCGCAGATATGATCCTGATGGCGGAGGCCAGGCAGGAGATGAAGATCGCCTCCATCGCCACGATGATCGCCGGGCGGCCTTCTGTGAAATGCGTGATGATCGCCGGGCCGTCTTCCTCCGGAAAGACCAGCTTTTCCCACCGCCTGTCCGTTCAGCTGCGCGGGCTCGGCCTGAGGCCGCACCCCATCGAGGTGGACAATTATTTTGTGAGCCGCGACCGTACGCCGCGGGACGAGAAGGGGGATTTCGACTTCGAGTCGATCAAGACAGTCGATACGGAACAGTTCAACCGTGACATGCTGGAGCTGCTTGCCGGCAAAGAGGTACAGCTGCCCACCTTCAATTTCAAATCGGGCATGCAGGAATATAAGGGCAATTCCCTGAAGCTGGGAGAAAACGATATCCTGGTGATCGAGGGCATCCACTGCCTGAACGAGGCGCTGAGCTATCAGATCCCCGCGGAGCAGAAATTCAAGATCTACATTTCCGCTCTGACTACCATCAACGTGGATGAACACAACCGTATCCCGACTTCGGACGGCCGCCTCATCCGCCGCATGGTCAGGGATGCGAGGACCCGCGGCTATACGGCGGAAGCGACCATCGGCCGCTGGGCAAGCGTGCGTCACGGGGAAGAGAAGAATATCTTTCCCTATCAGGAAAGCGCCGATGTGGTCTTCAATTCCTCTCTGGTGTATGAACTTTCTGTTCTGAAATCCTATGCGGAACAGCTGCTGTTCGGGATCGACGAGGATTCCCCGGCCTTTTCGGAGGCCAGACGCCTGCTGCGCTTCTTCAATTATTTCCTGGCGACGGATTCGACGCAGGTCCCGCAGAATTCCCTGCTGAAGGAATTCATCGGCGGAAGCATCTTTAATGTCTGATCGCCGGAACATAAAAAGCCGCTCTCCCTCGGGAGAGCGGCTTTTGCGTTTTGCAGATGCTTATGACCTTCCGACGGCCCATTCGTTCAGGGCTTTCTTAAAGGAGGTATATTTCTTTTCCGGCACCGGAAGGATGGTGCCGTCCGACAGGGTCAGAGAAAAGCGCTTCAGGCTGGCAACGTAATACGGATTCACCAGATAAGAGGCATGGCAGCGCAGAAACTGCGTGCTGTACTGACTGGCGAGTACGGTGAGCCTGTCCAGACAGGGGAGCTCCCCGCTTGTGGTATGCACCAGACTGTGATGGCTGCTGTCTATGCTTTCGATATACAGAATGCTGCCGGTGTCAAGATAATGAGACTCGTCTTTGATGCCGCGCACAAGAATGCGCCGGGAGAGGGAATCTTCATCAGACGCTGTACGCACAGAGGATTTTTCGCTGTCCGGTAAGGAAAGATCATCTTCCGTCTTCAGCATGGCCATGACGTTGGAGACCAGGATCATGACGATGCGGGGGCCGACCTCGGCATCCGGCTGTTCGGAAAGCTTTTCCAGTTCCCAGGCGATCAGCGTACGCTGCCGTCCGATGTGCGTGCTGCCGTCCGGCTTGCGGATGATCACATCATAGAACAGCAGAAGATTGACGCCTTTTTTGCCTACGGGTGCGGACTGAGTGGAAATATCACTGAGCGTATAGCGGCTGTGCTGCTTTGCGTGGTGCAGAATAGAGGCGAGTTCTTCTTTGCCTCGTACGATCTGATTGTCCTTCGGACCGACCCAGAGGACCCCTTCGCTGAGATACCCGATCAGCGGCTCTGCGGAACCGTCAAAGAAATCGGCAATAAGACGTAAAGAAAGCGCGGAGATTTCCTTTTGCTTCATAGTACTGTGCTCCCTCCCTGATTGCTGAAGAGCGCTGCGCGCCTGAACGTCTGAAGTATACTTGAAAGCTCCGCGTTAAGCAAGTTTTTTTTTCGATTTTTTTTATCAGCCTCAGGCTTCTTTTGTCAGCTCTTCCATTTCATCCACGAGTGAGGAGAAGAATTTCAGCGCTTCTTCCACGGGCTGCGGGGTGCTCATATCCACGCCGGCGATCTTTAACAGAGAGAGCGGATCCTGCGAGCAGCCGCCGGAGAGGAATTTTTTATAACGCTCCACGGCCGGGGCCCCTTCTTCCAGGATCTTCGGCGCGATGGCCATGGCAGCGGCGAAGCTGGTGGCGTACTGGAAGACATAGTAGTTGTAGAAGAAATGCGGGATCCTGGCCCATTCCAGAGCGATCCTGTCATCGGAGACCATCTCCGGACCGTAATAGAGCGCGTTCAGCGCTTTGTATTTTTCGCAGAGCACATCGGCGGTCAGGACTTCGCCTGCCTCGCAGAGCCTGCCCATTTCCCACTCAAATTCGGCAAACATGGTCTGGCGGTACAGCGTTCCCTTGAAGGAATCCAGGAAGTGATTGATCAGATAAGCGCGCTCCTTCTTATCCGTGGTCCTGCCGAGCAGATACTTCATAAGCAGGACCTCATTGCAGGTGGAGGCCACCTCAGCCACAAAGATCACATAATCGGCGGTCGCAACGGGCTGGTTCTTCACACTGTACCAGGTATGCATGGAATGCCCCATCTCATGCGCCAGGGTGAACATGGAATCCAGATTGTCCTTGTAGTTGAGCAGCATATAGGGGTGCGGCCAGCCGGTACCGGAGGAATAGGCGCCGCCGCGCTTTCCCTCATTCTCATAGATATCGATCCAGCGGTTTGCGAAAGCTTCTTTCACGACGGCAATGTAATCTTCGCCGAAAACGGAGAGCGCCTCGGTAACGGTCTGCACCGCTTCTTCGTAAGGCACTTTGGCGGCGGCATCGGCAATGATGGGCGCATAGACATCGGACATGTGCAGGGTCTCAACGCCGAGCAGCTTCTTGCGCAGCGCCACGTACCGGTGCATCGGTTCCAGATTGTTGTGGACCGCGGTGATCAGGCTGTCGTAGACGCTGACGGGCACCTCATGGCTGTTCAGCGCGGCTTCCCGCGTATCGGGATATTTGCGCGCACTTGCAAAGAATTTCAGCGATTTGAACTGGGCGTTCAGCGTGGAGGCGATGGTCGCCTTGTACTCGCCCAGGCGGTCATAGTAGGTATTGAAGACCTTGAGGCGGAAAGCAGGGGCCGGATGTTCAAGCAGGGGCACCAGACTGCCGTTCGTGAGCGGGTGGACATTTCCTTCAGGATCGCTTACCTCGGGGAAGCGGAGCTCGGCATCGCGCAGTATGCTGCAGATATCATCCGGCGCGCCGGCCATATCCCGTGCGGCAGCCAGCAGCTTTTCTTCAGCGGGGGAAAGGATATGATCCTTCAGGCGGCGAAGCAGAAACAGCGAGCGGCGATAGCCTTCGAGCTCGGGCACTTGACGGTAAAACTGGTCCAGATCTTCCTCGGAGATCGCCATGATCTCGGGCGTGGAAAAGCTGGCGGCGCTGCCTATGGCAACGTACAGGCTCGTCGCTTTGCCGTTCATAGCCTGATACGTGCTGTTTGCGGTATCCTCGTCGCTGTGCATGGAAGCATAACCATGGAGCTTGGACAGACGGATAGCCAGTTCATCGTTAAGCCGAAACCAGGCAAGAAGCATTTTTGCATCGGATAACTTGCCCTTAAAGGCGGTGATCTCAGGAATTTTTTCCTGAATAGCAAGGCGTTCTGTCTCCCAGGCTTCATCGTTCGGGAAAATATGACTCAGATCCCAGGTGTATTCCACAGGGACTTCGCTGCGTTTCGGAACAGACATCGTATGACCTCCTGATATTAAAGTAGTATAAGCATAGCATAGTAAGAAGGGTTTTTCAAAAGATTTTGAAAAAATGCTTGACAGGAATCCGGAAATCTGTATACTGTAGTTAGCGGTGGCTAACTAGCACCGCAAAACTGCCGCTCCGGTGGTTGTGAACCATGAGGCAGCAACGTAAGCAATCCCTCCCTATCATGGAATAAGCCATAAGTATTTCTCCGGCGGGGCATGTCTGACCAGCATGCTTCGCCACATTTTTAGCTGAAAAAGCGGCAGGAGCGCCTGCATCTTTTCTTGAAAAAACGGCGCGGGCATGGTATATATGAAAAACGGAGCAGGGCGGATGATCGCGGGGCCGAAAGGCCGTGAGGAAAGTCCGGGCTTCACAGGGCAGGATGCCGGATAACGTCCGGCGGAGGCGACTCCCGGGAAAGCGCCACAGAAAACAAACCGCCGGCCTGCATTCAGGCCGGTAAGGGTGAAACGGCAGTGTAAGAGACTACCGCTTCTGCAGTAATGCAGAAGGCAGGGCAAGCCCCATCCGAAGCAAGACCAAACAGAAGGCATAAGGCGGCCCGTCTGCCTTCGGGTAGGTCGCTTGAACCGTCCGGCAACGGACGGTCTAGACAGATGATCATCCTCGACAGAACCCGGCTTACAACCCTGCTCCGCTTTACAAAGGAGAATCAATGAGACGAACAAGCGAATGGCTGGATATCCTGCTGAATACCGTCTTCATCGTGATGACGGCGGCACTTGTCGTGCTCGCTGTTTTAAGTCTGATCGGAGGGCCCACGCTTCGCTTTGCGCCGTATATGGCCGGTGCCTGCGCGCTGTATTATCTGGCTCTTGCGGTGAAGGTCTTTGCGGAGGGCGGAAGGTACAGCTTCCTGAAAGGATCGCTTCTGGCGCTTCTTACACTGTTCCTTTGCGGCTTTGCCTATCTTGCTTACAGGTGTTTATGATGATCGATGAAACGGCATTAAAAGAAGTCTGGAACATAGAGGTGATCCGGGGAAGAGCTGCAAACGGGCAGCTTCCTTTTTTTGAGGTGTGGGAAGAGATCGGGTCAACGAATGACAGAGCGGCGGTGCTCGCCAAAGGCGGCGCGCCGGATTTTTGCCTGGTCACGGCCGATAAGCAGACCGCCGGCAAGGGGCGGCGCGGACGCGTATGGGAATCTCCTGCAGGATCGAGCCTGTCCATGAGCCTGATCCTCCGTCCCCGCGTGCCGCTGGAAACGCTTTCGCAGCTGACCATCCTGGGCGGGATCGCAGTCAAGCGCTGTCTGGAAAAAGCCGGGGCGAAGCCGCGCATCAAATGGCCGAATGATATCCGCCTGATGGACAGAAAAGTCTGCGGGATCCTCGCGGAGACAGCGCTTTCCGGAAACTGCGCGGCCTATACGATCCTCGGCATCGGGATCAACATCAGGCGTGCTGCCTATGCGGAAGACGTCGCACCCCTCGCGATCTCTCTGGAAGAGGCCGGGGCAGCCGTGTCCCGTGAAGAACTGATGGCGAAGATCAGCGGGGAGATGATGGATCTGACCGCTAAGTGGGAACAGGCAGGAGACCTTTCCTTCATCAGAGATGAATATGAAGCGTCGATGGAGTGGAAGGGGGAGATCTGCCGTGTGATCAGCGCGGACGGCAGCTTTACGGAGGGCAAAGTCCTGGGCATCAATACAGACGGGACCCTGCGTTTTCTGACCAAAGAGGGAGAAAGCGCCGTCGGTGCCGGCGAAGTCAGTCTGAGACGATAAAACTGCAGAATAAATCGAAAAAACCGCTTGCAAATCCAGCCGTGCCGTGTTAAACTACACGACTGTGACATATCACAATCCTTGCTTTCCCTTGCGTGGGAAGGCCGAAGTCCAAAAGGAGGTAAAAGCATGAGTAAGTACGAATTAGCCGTTGTTCTCAGTGCTGCCCTGGAAGATGAAGCGAGATCCGCCGCTCTTGACCGAGTGAAGGATTACGTGGAAAAAGCCGGCGGCAACATCACGAACGTAGACGACTGGGGAAAGAAAAAGCTCGCGTATGACATCCAGAAGATGAGCGAAGCTTACTACTACTTCATCCAGTTCGAAGCCGAGACCGACGCACCCGGTGAGATCGAATCCAACGTTCGTCTTATGGAGTCGGTCATTCGTTTTCTTTGCATTAAGAAAGACGAAGCCTAAGATCAGTTTTAAGAGGTAAGTATGAACAAAGTTATTTTGATGGGCCGTCTGACGAGAGATCCGGAAGTTCGTTATTCCAGCGGTGATAATGCTACAGCCATCGCACGTTTCGGGCTTGCGGTCGACCGCCGTTTCCGGCGCAGCAATGAGAATCAGGAAGCTGATTTCTTCAACTGCACCGCTTTCGGCAAACAGGGTGAATTTGTGGAAAAATACCTGAAGAAGGGCACCAAGATCCTTCTGTCCGGCCGTATCCAGAACGACAATTACACCAATCGTGACGGTCAGAAGGTCTCTTCCGTGCAGATCATTGCCGAAGAGATCGAATTTGCCGAGAGCAAGAACGCAGGTTCCGCTCAGAGCGCTCCGCAGAGCTACAGCAACAGCTCTTCGGAAGGAAGCCGCCCCGCTGCCGACGGATTTATGAATATTCCGGACAGCATTGACAGCGAAGAGCTTCCGTTTAATTTCTAAACAGGAGGGTATTACGATGGCTTTCAATAGAACCGATAAGGGCGATGCGCCGAGAAAGCACATGCCTGTGCGCCGTAAGAAAAAAGTCTGCACGTTCTGCGGCGTGGAAGGTGAAGTCGATTACAAGGATGTGGCCCGGCTGAAAAAGTATATCTCCGAGCGCGGCAAGATCCTGCCTCGCCGGGTGACCGGGACATGCGCAAAGCATCAGCGTGCGTTAACGACTGCTGTAAAGCGCGCCCGCAACCTTGCGCTGCTGCCTTATTCCATGGATTAAGGCGAAACATGATCCGGACCGGATACTTTCCGGCCCGGATTTTTTATCCGGCTTCGCGACCGGGCGAAACCTTTCTCAGAGGCGAAAAAAGCCTCCTCGAAAGCTTTGTCCGGCCCGCTCAGCGGTCGGGTTACAAAACGGGGCTTCGCGACCGGGCGAAACCTTTCTCAGAGGCGAAAAAGCCTCCTCGAAAGCTTTGTCCGGCCCGCTCAGCGGGTCGGGTCACAAAAAGGAATCATTATGGACGGTAAAGTGTTGTGCGGCGCGAGCGCCGAGCAGTTAAAATATTATTTCAATCCGGAGTTTTCGCGCCTGCCGGAAGCGGTGCAGCAGGAGCTCCATGACATCACCGTGGTCATGGCGGACCGGATCGGCGCGACCTTTCTGATGGTCTTTGTTCCGGACGGAAGCCTCCGTCTTGAAGTGGTGCCGGATGAAGCGGATTTCGGCTACGATGAGATCGAGACCGAACTGCAGATCCGCGCGCTGCAGGAAGAAAAAGAAGAGCTCTTTGCGCAGCTTGAGGCCTTTTACCGCGCGTTTATGATGGAGGATGCAAGGTAAATGCGTCTCGGGGAGCTGACGATCGAAAATCCTGTCTTTCTTGCGCCTATGGCCGGGGTGACGGACAGACCGTTTCGGGAGATCTGCGCGGCATTCGGCGCGGACGGAGCGGTCACGGAAATGGTGAGCGCGAAAGCCATGTTCTACGGCAACCGGGGGACGGAAAAACTGCTGCGGCGGGGGGAAAACGAGACGCTTCTTGCCGCGCAGCTGTTCGGCAGAGAGCCGGAGCTGATGGCGGAGATGGCGCTGCGGCTGGAGGAGCGCTTTGACTGGATCGATATCAACATGGGCTGCCCCATGCCGAAGATCGTAAACAACGGCGAGGGCTCGGCGCTCATGAGAGAGCCGGAACTGGCGGCAAAGATCGTAGAGGCAATGGCAAAGAAGCTGAAGAAACCGGTCACGGTGAAGATCCGCAAGGGCTTTGACGAACAAAGCGTCAACGCGCCGGAACTGGCAAGGCGTCTTGCCGATGCGGGCGCTGCCATGATCACGGTGCACGGACGGACCCGCGAGCAGTATTACAGCGGCAAGGCCGATTGGGACATCATCCGGCAGGTGAAGGAAAGCGTAAGCATTCCTGTGATCGGCAACGGCGACGTGACGGACCCGGACAGCGCAAGGGCCATGCTTCTGCAGACCGGCTGTGACGGTGTGATGATCGGCAGGGCAGTGAGGGGAAGACCCTGGATCTTTGCGGAGGTAAAGGCTGCCCTAAAGGGAGAGCCGGCGCCTGATGCACCTTCCCGGCAGGAGGCCGCGGCGGTGATCCGGAGGCACGCCCTGGGACTTACCGCAGAGAAAGGTGAACATGTGGGCTGGCAGGAGATGCGCAAGCACCTTGCCTGGTACGCGCAGGGCTTTTCGGGCGCGGCAGCGCTTCGCCGGGAGGCATCGATGCTTTCATCCCGGGAGGACCTTGAAAAGTGGCTGGAAGCCTTTGCCAAGGCTTGACATTGAAAAAGCGGCAGAGTATAATTTTGCCGTTGTGAAAACAGCTTGGTCCCGGGAAAGAAGCACGGGACAGAAAGGAACGATCATGGCAGAAAAGAAGATCCTGACCCGCAGCGGGTATGAAAAGTTAGAGAACGAACTGAACGATCTTACCGTGAATCAGCGCAAGGAGATCGCACAGAAGATCAAGGAGGCGCGTGAACAGGGCGACCTTTCCGAAAACGCCGAATATGATGCGGCAAAAGAAGAGCAGCGCCACATCGAAGCCCGGATCGCCGAACTGGAAGCGATCCTGAAAAACGTCGAGATCGTGGAAGAAGAGGACATGAGCTTCGACCGCGTGAATATCAGCTGCCTGGTCACGGTGCAGGAAAAGAAGAGCAAAAAGACCACGACCTTCCATATGGTCGGTTCCACGGAAGCCAATTCCATGAGTGGAAAGATCTCCAACGAATCGCCCATCGGGCAGGCCCTGATGGGACACAAGAAAGGGGAGACGGTCGTTGTGCACGCCCCTGTCGGTGAGATCAGCTACAAGATTCTGAATATCGAACGGGCGGACCACTGAAGCCCAAACACTGCCGCGTTCTTCGGAACGCGGTTTTTTTGTCCGAAGATTTTTAGCGTCTTTTCAGAAAAATGATTGTCCAGCCTTGCTTTGTTATGGTATAATCTTTACAACTGTGACTATATCCTTTGACCTGTCAGTCAAAGCAGAAAGGAGGCGCCATGCTGAAGCAGGAAAAAGTCATTCTGATGACAAAGCTCGCAATCGAAGAGAAAACGCATTCCCGTTACCGCTTCATCACCGGCAGCTTCTGGTTTGATGATTACGCGTCAAAAGAACTCTGGGAGGCCTTTTTCGCGGTCTCCTTTGCCTACGCGGCAGTGGTGGTCCTGGGCCTCATTGCCTACGGTGACGGCTGGACCGTGACCTATCATATCGCCGATGCGGCTGCCCTTGGCCTCAGACTGCTTGAGATCTGGGCCGGTGTGACCATCCTTGGCATGCTGATCTGCCTGCTCACCCATGTGGCGCTGTACCGGGAAGCGTACCGGAAGCGTCAGCGCGTGGAGAAATATCTGCGCCACCTGCGGGCCATCTATGAGGAAGAAGGTGAATTGCCGTGAAAGATATGATGCGCAGCCTTCTGACTGTCCGGAAACAGGTGCAGAGCCTGTTTGCCGAGTGGAATGTCTATCTGGTGATGGCCGCCAAGACCGCACTTACTTTTGCGGTCATTCTGAGCATCAATGCGGTCTTTCCTTACCGCGCCGTTTTGACGAGGGGACTGATCGTGGCAGCCGTGGCGATCCTTTGCAGCGTACTGCCGTGGGGCTTTATTACGGTATTCGGACTGATCTTCCTGCTGGGACAGCTTACCGCGCTGTCACTGGAAGCGGCGCTGTTTGTTCTGGTCCTTGCCATCGCGCTGGCCGTCCTGAATTACCTCACCCTCCCGGGAGCCAGCGTGCTCTGGGTGCTGCTGCCGCTGCTGTATTACTGGAAGATCCCCTTTGTCGTCCCGCTGCTTGCCGGGCTTTTCGGCGGCATCACCACCTTTGTTTCCGTGGGGAGCGGCACGGTCATCTCTTTCGTCCTGAAACTCATCAGAGACAACGCCCCGCTGCTTTCCGGGGCATCATCGGTGACGGAGAGCGGTCAGACGGTGAATACGCTGGTGCAGCGCCTGCTCTTTTTGGTGGAGGGCTTCCTCAAAAACAATGAAATGATCCTTACCCTCATCGTGTTCTGCCTAACCACACTGCTAGTGAATCTGCTGTCGCGGACGGATGTGGACTATGCGCATGTGATCGCGCTTGGTGCGGGCGGGCTGTTCTGCCCCGTGCTTCTTGCGGTCTCCCTGCGCTACGCGGGGATCTCCGTATCCGCAGGCAGCTTGATCCTGAACACGCTCTTTGCGCTTGTCGCGGCGTTTGCGGTCGATTTTCTTGCCACCGGCCTGGATTATGCCCGGACGGAAAAGGTGCAGTTTGAGGATGATGATTACTATTATTTCGTGAAAGCGGTGCCGAAGATGAAGCTCCCTGAGGAGAAGATGCGCGAGAAGGCGCAGGCACTGCAGCAAGAGCTGAAAAAGACGGCAGAAGAAACAAAGAAGGGAAGATAAGCGATGCAGCAATTACTTGCCAGGCTTATTGAATATGTCAGGCTGATGCGGATCGAGCCGAAGAACATCCTCGAGATGGCGATTCTGGCTTATCTGATCTATCAGCTGCTGAAATGGGTCAAAAACACCAGGACCTGGTTCCTGCTGCGGGGAATCGGTCTGCTTCTTGTCTTTGTGTTTCTGGCGAATATCTTCGAACTGAATGTTCTGGTCTATATCGCGGACAGGACGCTGAGCGTGCTATTGACCGCGCTGTTGGTCATTTTCTCACCGGAACTCAGGCAGGCACTGGAACAGATCGGACAGAACAACTATTTTTCCCGCCTCTTCGGAACAGAAAGGCTCAAGGCTAATGCCCTGCATACCAAGGCGGTCACCGGCGAACTGGTGAAGGCGGCCTTCTCCATGAGCAAGAGCCGTACCGGCGCGCTGATCGTGATCGAGCGGGAGATCCGCCTGGACGAATATATCAAGACCGGTATTGAAGTCGATGCAGCCACCTCCAGCGCGCTGCTCATCAATATTTTTGAAAAAAACACCCCGCTGCACGACGGGGCAGTGATCATGCGCGGAGGGCGGGTGGTCGCCGCGACCTGCTACCTGCCGCTTTCCACGAATCCGGATATCAACAAGTCCTACGGCACCAGACACCGGGCGGCCATCGGGATCAGCGAAGTGACAGACAGCCTCACGATCATCGTCTCGGAAGAGACCGGGGAAGTTTCCTTTGCGGTCGGCGGAAAGATGCGTCATAATCTCTCGCCTGATGAACTGCGGCTGGAGCTGGAGATCATGGAACAGAAGGATGAGGAGCGCGCGGAGAGCCGTTCCCTCCTGAACCGTCTGCGCTCCAGACGCAGGGGCCGGGCAGAAGAGGTGAGAGACCTTCTTCAGGAGATCGACCCGGATAAGGAGGCGGAACATGAAGAATAAAAGCCTGTTTAACAACTGGCAGCTGAAGCTGCTGTCTGTGGCTCTTGCCGTGGCAGCCTGGCTGATGATCATGAGTCTTGCCGATCCGTCAACGACGGCGACCTTCTCAAACGTTCCCATCACCATCATCAATGACGATGTGTTTTCCGAAGCCGGAAAGGCTTATACAATCGACGGCAGGCTGTACACCTCCGTCCGGGTGACCGGCAGCACCTCCGTGGTGCGTTCGCTGAGCGCCTCGGATTTTTCCGCTACGGCAGATCTTTCCAAGATGTATGATGTGACCGGACAGGTGCCGGTCAGTGTGACCTGCACTTCGCGCAGCGCATCACAGATCAGCTATTCGGCGGTGACAAGCACCCTGAAAGTCCAGATCGAGGACCTGCTGGAGCGGACCTTCCCGGTCACGGTCGAAACGAGCGGAACGCTCAGCGACGGCTACCTGCTGGGCTCGGTCACGGCGAATCCCGCGGTCATTGCGGTCACCGCGCCGCAGTCCGTACTGGAGAGGATCGCTTCGGTCAGAGTAACGGTCGATGTGGGAGGCCTTACAGAGAATGCCACGGTGGAATGCACACCGTATTACTACAGCGCGATCGGCAGTCAGCTGGACTTCTCCTCGACGAAGGATATTCGCTTCAGCGCAGATACCGTGGTCGCCAGTATCGAGATCCTGACCACCAAGACGGTTCCGGTGGTGATCAATGTGAGCGGACAGGATCAGGTGACGCCGGGCTACCGCTATACCGGCGCGGAGCAGTCCCTCACGACCGTTCAAGTCTCCGGGCTGCGCAGCCGTCTGGCGGCACTCAGCGCGATCACCATTCCGGAAGAGGTGCTGTCTGTTGCCGGCGCTTCGGCGGATATTACCGTGACCGAGATCCTTACGGATTACCTCCCTGAAGGAATCAGGCTTGTAGAGGGAGAAGAAAAGAATCTGATCGTCACCCTGCAGGTCGAGCCGCTGGTCGTCAGGACCTATGAGGTGGAAGAGGTCGAGATCATCGGGAAAAACGCTGACTATGAGTATATTATCCGCAATCTGCCGCTGAAGGTGCAGCTGAGAGCGCTGGAAGAAGATTTTAAGGCGATCACGTCCGACCATATTTCGGCGGCGGTAACGATCCCCGACGGTTACGGCCCCGGGGAATACAGCCTTCCGGTCACGATCGAGCTGGATGAAGTTTTTGAACTGTTCGGCCGGGTCAATGCGAATATTACTATCGTGGCACGCGGTGAACAGATCGAAGACAAGGAGGCCGGAGAATGAAGGCCGTAGTGCAGCGTGTCGGCCACGCAAGTGTTTCCGTGGACGGTGAGACGGTTGGCAGCATCGGAAAAGGCTTTCTGATCCTGCTCGGCGTCGAGCAGGGAGACGGAGACGCACAGGCGGAGAAACTGGCAAAGAAGATCACCGGCCTGCGCATCTTCCCGGACGAGAACGGAAAAACAAATCTTTCCCTGGCGGAGGTGAACGGGGAGATCCTGGTCATCTCGCAGTTTACGCTCTGCGCCGACTGCCGCAAAGGCTACCGGCCGAGCTTTGTGCGGGCGGCAGCGCCGGAAGAGGCAAATCGCCTGTATGAGTATTTTACCGCGCTCTGCCGAGAGACGGTGAGCCGCGTTGAGACAGGTGTCTTCGGCGCGCATATGAAGGTGGAGCTGGAAAATGACGGGCCTTTTACGCTGAGCCTGGAGTGCACGGCAGAATTAGAGCTCCGATGAAAGGAACAGCAGATGATCGCCTATATCAGAGGCATATTTGAAGAGATCACCGAAGACGGGATCGTGGTGGAAGCCGGCGGCGTCGGCTACGGGATTGCGGTCTCTCCCGCACTCGCTTCCGGTCTGAGCCAGGGCGAAGAGGTGAAGATCTATACCTATTTCCAGGTCGGTGAGGATACGCAGAAGCTTTACGGCTTTGGCAGCCGGGAGGATCGGAGGGTCTTCACGCAGCTGCTGAAGGTTCCCGGCATCGGGCCGAAGCTCGCCATGGGGATCATGAGCGCGATCGATACGGATGAACTAAAGCTCGCCGTGATTACAGGCGATGTCAAACGGCTGAGCCGCGCGCCTGGCCTTGGCAAAAAGACAGCGGAAAAGCTGATCCTGGAGCTGAAGGATTCCTTTGACGCGGCTGAAGTGATCACAGGCGGAAAGAATGAAAGCACAGGAACAGCGCTGGTGATGGAGGATGCCTTCTCGGAGGCGGCGCAGGCGCTGATCGCGCTCGGCTACAGCTCATCGGAGGCCATGAAGGCCGTGAGGAAGGTCGAAAGCAGAGACGGCATCACAACGGAAGACGTGCTGCAGGAGGCTTTCCGCCACCTGGCGGCATTTTAAGAGGTTGCTATGGAACGCAGGACGATCACCACAGAGCGGCTGCCGGAAGAGGAAAAACTGGAGCTTTCCCTTCGTCCGCAGACGCTGAATGACTATATCGGACAGGAAGAACTGAAGGCGACGCTGAAGGTCTATATCGAAGCCGCAAAGCGCCGCGGGGAACCGCTGGACCATATCCTCTTTTACGGCCCGCCCGGCCTTGGCAAGACCACGCTTGCCGGCATCATTGCCAACGAGATGGGAGCGAAGATCAAGATCACAAGCGGACCGGCCATTGAACGCCCCGGAGATCTTGTTGCGGTGCTTTCTGGCATGAAGCCCGGCGACGTGCTGTTCATCGATGAGATCCACCGCCTGAACCGGCAGGTGGAAGAAGTCCTGTACCCTGCCATGGAAGATTTCACGGTGGATATCGTGCTGGGCAAGGAAGGCGGTGCCCGCTCTATGCGCTATAAGCTTCCGCCCTTTACCCTGGTGGGCGCAACGACCAGAGCCGGCATGCTGACGGCGCCGCTGCGTGACCGCTTCGGCGTGGTGCACCGGCTGGAATTCTATAAGCCGGAAGAACTGAAGACCATCGTACTGCGGTCGGCCAGGGTTCTGAATGTCGAGATCGAAGAGGACGGCGCGGAAGAGATCGCGAGACGCTCCCGCGGAACGCCCCGCCTGGCAAACCGCTTTCTGAAGCGGGTGCGGGATTTCGCAGAGGTGCGCTATGACGGCAGGATCACAAAGACCGTGGCGGACGAGACCCTGCGGCTGCTGCAGGTGGATGAGGTCGGCCTGGACAGGACAGACCGGTCGTTCCTGCGGCTGATCATTGAAAACTACGGCGGCGGCCCGGTAGGACTGGAAACGCTTTCCGCGGCTATGGGCGAAGATTCCGGAACGATGGAGGATGTCTGCGAGCCGTATCTTCTGCAGAATGGCTTCATCAAACGCACGCCGCGCGGCCGGATGGCGACCGCGAAGGCCTACCGGCACCTGGGGATCCCTCTTCCCGCGGAAAACCCGCAGGTCCCCGAACAGATGTCGCTGTTTGATCACGACTGAGCAAAAACGCGGTAATATCAGAAAATAGACCTATATCTTGGGGCATATCGGAAAAATTTTCCGGATATGCCCCAATTTGTAGGAATTTCCCTTGTTTTTTTGTCAGGAACGCCGTATAATGCCTCTGTAGAAGAATTTTTTCCTTGGGAGGCATGGTTATGGCGGAAAAAACCTTTACGCAGGTTACCTTGTTAGGAAAAACATATCATTTGGGCGGTTATGAGGACGAGGCTTATCTCCAGCGTGTGGCAACCTATGTGAACAGCAAGCTGAGTACGCTTCGCGGGACCTCGGGCTTTCTTCGCCAGACTCCGGAGATGCAGCAGGCCATGCTGGCTTTAAACCTTGCCGATGATTATTTCAAATCGCAGGAGAAAGTGGAAGAGTTAAAGCTCAGACAGGATCAGCTGGAGCGGACCATCTACGAGCTGAAGCATGAACTGGTCTCGCTACGCATGACAGGACAGGAAAGCAGCGAAAATGCTTCTTCCCTGAAAAAGATTTCTGCGGATTGATTCCTCCGCTGCCGTTTTTCATATGGTTTTTTGAAAAGTCCTCTGCACCGTGCAGAGGCTTTTGCTTGCAATAAGCTCGTTTCTATGCTAAACTGTGCTTCGTGCCGTTTTGGCACAGGCTAAGGAGTTGTATGAAGAATAAAAAAGCATCGAACAGATGGCTGAGACCGACGATCGCGATCGCCGGTGTACTTTTTCTGCTGTTTATCGGCGTAAAGATCAGCACGGTCATCTATGAGAAGTATATGAACCCGGACCGGACAAGCAGTGCCGAAGGAGGAAGCTATCAGACCCTTCCCGAGATCGACATCGGACCGGTCACGACCAAAAAGTCGACGGCGGCACAGGACACGGTCCCGACAGGCAAAGAAACAGAACAGACACAGCAGACGGAGCAGACGGGACAGTCCGGCCGCACGCCCGTTTGGGATACGGAATATACCGGCGCCCTTGAGGTCGATTACACCCGCCTTCCGGGCAGGCGGATCCTGACCGGGGAAGATTTCGGCTATGCGCTCTATAAGAGCCCCCATGATGCCAACAAGGACGGGATCGATGATCAGACCCAGTTCGTTATGGGCGCGAAGGAGTTCCTGGCACGGAATCCGCAGTATGACAGTTCTGCCTACTACCAGGGCGGCTATCCTTTTGAAAGAGACGGCGAGCTCAAAGGTGTCTGCACCGACGTGATCAGCTTCGCGTTCCTTGCGGCAGGCTATGATCTGAAGGCCCTGATCGATGCCGACATGCAGGCCCATCCGGAAAACTACATCAATTACAGCGAAAACTTTGACCTGAATATGAATTTCCGCCGGGTGCGCAACCAGTACTGCTTCTTTATGCAGCATGCGGATATCCTGACAACGGATCTCACTGACCGGGAGGCCTGGCAGCCCGGCGATATCGTGGTCTTTGGCAACGTACACGCATCGCAGGCGCACATTGCGCTGGTGTCGACGCGCCGGGCGGACGACGGCGTGCCGTATGTGCTTCATCTGGCATCCAGAGGTCAGACCCTCTTTGAAGAGGATTACCTCACCACCTGCCAGGTAAACAAGCCGATCCTGGCCCATTTCCGTTATAACGGCTATAACGGGGAATAACGGTCCGTCTAAGCGGAGGGCTTATGAAACAAGCAATGAAGAAATCGATGAGAAGAGGCGCAGTCATCCTGGGGGTGACGGCGCTTCTTGGCCTTTTCTGCAGCGGCTGCGGCGGAAACAGGCAGGCAGAGCAAAGCGGCGCGGCTTCTTTAAGCGGAGAGACCCTGATCGAGATCGGGCCCGGCGAGATCGCTGCGGCACAGACAAAGAACCCTGCGGACACGCAGGCATCCCAGACAGAGAGCAGCAGCACGGAGACGCTTCCCGAAAGCACACAGACACTTACAGAGCCCAAGACCGAAGCAGTGCCGGAAGAAACAAGCACAGAAACGGAGCCGGAAACGCCTGAGGAGACCACGCCGGAGCCTACGCAGGCGCCGGAAACGAAACCCGGCCTCTGGGCGGAGGTCCCCACGGATTCCGCGGACTGGGCGACCCGCGCGACAAGCGATGTGATCTACTATCTGGAAGACTTCGGCTTCACCACCTATGTGAGTCCTTATGATGAGGACGGCGACGGGATCGAGGATCAGGCAGATATCCTGCAGGGCGCGAAGGATTACGTGGCTACCCGCCCTGTCTATGACACCGGTTATTTTTCCGGTGGCTGGCCGCCCGAGGGAAAAGGCGTCTGCTCGGACGTGGCGGCCTATGCGCTGCTCGCGGCAGGCTATAACCTGCAGGATCTGGTGGACGCGGACGTCAAGGCGCATCCCGAGGATTACAACATGACGGCGGGGGACGCCGACCGCAACATCGACTACCGCCGGACCCGCAATCTGCTGCCGTTTTTTGAAAAATACGGAGAGAGCCTGACGCTTAACCCGTATGATTATGAAGCCTGGCAGCCCGGGGACATCGTGATCTTTTCAAGTCCCGAGCACGGCATGTGGCCCGGTCATATTGCTGTCGTTTCCGACCGCCGCGCGTCCGACGGTCTGCCCTATCTGATCCATCATACCAACAACGACCGCTTTTCCTATGAAGAGGATTATCTGACCACACCGCAGAGGATCATTGTCGGACACTTCCGCGTTAGCGCCTTCGAGAAGGGCGCGCAGGAGATGCCCTGAGGAGAGCAGATGAAGAACACCACGCTTTGCTATCTCTCCCGGGGAGATGAATACCTGATGCTTCACCGCGTGAAGAAGAAAAACGACTTAAACCATGACAAATGGATCGGCTTCGGCGGAAAGCTGGAAGAAAACGAGAGCCCGGAGGAAGGGATCCTTCGGGAAGTAAGAGAAGAGACCGGGCTTTGCCTGACGGATCTGCGCTACCGCGGCATCGTGACCTTCATCAGCGATGAAGCGGAAGGCGAATACATGCACCTCTTCACCGCGGAACACTATGAAGGGGAGATCACGGACTGCGATGAAGGCGAGATCGCGTGGATAAAAAAGGTGGATTTCGCCGCTCTGCCCCAATGGGAAGGGGACAAGATCTTTATGAAGCTTCTGGAAGACGGCGAGCCGTTCTTCTCACTGAAGCTGCGCTATGAAGGCGACCGGCTCGCCGAAGCAGTGCTTGACGGAAGAAAACTGCTGTAGAGAGCCAGGGCAGGGGGAGCCGTTTACCCCCATACGAGGTGATCATTTTGAAACAGAAGAAAGGCGCGGGACTCTACCGCATCATCCGCTGGCTCGTCCGGGTCTTTTCGCCGAAATATACATTGGAACATACGGATAAACTTCCGGAAGGCGCATGTGTGATCGTGGGGAACCACTGCCATCTGTACGGGCCTATCGCTTCGGAGCTGTATCTGCCGGGGAGGCATTATACCTGGTGCATCGGGGAAATGATGCACAGAAAAGATGTTCCGGCCTACGCCTTTCAGGATTTCTGGTCGATCAGACCTAAGTGGACGCACTGGTTTTACAAGCTGCTGAGCCATCTCATCGCGCCGCTGTCGGAGCTGATCTTTACGAACGCGCATACGATCGGCGTCTACCATGACGCTCGGCTTCGGAATACCTTCCGGGAGAGTGTGGAAAAGCTGGAGGAAGGCAGCCGGATCGTGATCTTTCCGGAAACCTATGAGGAGTACAACAATATCGTTCACGGCTTTCAGGATAAATTCGTTGATCTGGGAAAGCTCTATGCCCGAAAGACAGGCGCGCCGCTTATCTTTGTGCCCCTCTATGTCGCACCGCGGCTCAAGACCCTGACGTTTGGCGATCCCATCCTGTTCCGGGCGGATGCGCCCATAGAGGAAGAGCGGGAGAGGATCTGCAGGGAGCTGATGGATGCCATTACGCAGATCGCGGTCTCCAAGCCGCTGCATACGGTCATCCCGTATCCGAACGTCTCAAAGAAAGAGTATCAAAAGAATCTTCCGCTTGAGGATTATTATGGTAAGACGAAAACCCGTTGATTATTCCGGCTTTTCTCTGCGCCGGCTGAATGAACCGCACTTTGCACATTTTAAGCTGCTGGGCGGCTGGATCATTTATTTTCTGCTCTATTTTATTACGGAGAATCTGATCCCGGAGGAGAAATGTCATGAGATCCACTGCTTCGTGGACGATCTGATCCCGTTCAACGAATGGTTCGTGATCATCTATGTGAGCTGGTTCCTCTTTGTTGCGGGGTCACTGGCGAACACCCTGTTTTTCGACGTTCCGGCCTTTAAAAAGATGCAGAGCTTTATCATGATCACCCAGGCGCTGGCGATGCTGACCTACATCATCTACCCCAGCATCCAGAACCTGCGGCCGGAGACCTTCCCGCGGCAGAATCTCTTTACCTGGGGCATGGGAATCATCTACGCCTTTGATACGCCCACCGGCGTCTGTCCTTCCCTGCATGTGGCCTATTCGATCGCGATCCTTTCCGTGTATCTGAAGGACAAAACACTGCCCCGCGGGCTGAAGGCCGGGCTGACGGTCTACGTCCTTCTGGTCTGCGCCGCGGTCTGCTTTGTGAAGCAGCATTCCTTCGTGGATGTGCTGGCGGCACTGCCGGTCTGCCTGATCGGGGAGATCCTGCTGTACGGGAAAGAGTACTGGCTGCCCAGATGGCGCCGGAAAAAGACAAAATCTAACGATGAGACAACGATAGGAGAAGAAAGATGATTTTTTATCTGGTACGGCACGGTGAGACCGACTGGAACGCACGGAAGATCGTGCAGGGCACGACGGATATTCCGCTGAATGAGACCGGCCTTGTGCAAGCCGAAAGAGCGCGGGAGCTGATGAAGGATATCCCGCTGGATATCATTTATTCCTCGCCGCTTGTCCGGGCCCATCGCACGGCGGAGATCATCAACGAATACCATAAGGTTCCCATCATTCCGGAGCCGCGCCTTCGGGAGCGCGAGTACGGTATTTTCGAGGCTGTGAGCTACAATGAATATCCCGGTGTGGAGTTCTGGGACTACGATAAAAACAGGCGCTTTGAAGGGGCGGAAACGGTGCGGGAGGTCTTTGCCCGCGTCTATGAATGTCTGGACGAGATCCGCCGCGACAACCCGGGCAAATGCGTGATGCTCGCCATGCACGGCGGCGCTGCACGGGCCGTCCACTGCTATTTCAACGGCTTTCCGGAGGGCAGGCCGATGAAGACCATCTACACGCCGAACGCGGAACCCATCCGCTTCGAGATCGCTGATGACGCGCCGGCGCACACCCCGGTTCCGGATCATGCGTAAGCAATGCGGCAAAGGACAGCGTTCACAGGACAGAGAAGAAAGGAGAAAGCCATGAACAAAAAACAGGTAAGACAGATCCTGAAGGACACGGACTACATTCATACGAGCGGAACGCCGGAAGAACTGAAGACGGCAGAGTATCTTAAGGCGGCCTGCGAAAAGCTGGGTGCAGCGGCGCATCTGGAGGCTTTTCCGGTTGACATGGCCGAGGTAAAGGCGGCATCGCTTACCGTCACGCTCCCCGGCGGCGGGACGCGCAATATCCCCTGCAAGGGATACAAGCTCTGCGGAAGCGGAGAGGTCAGGGCACCTTTCCTCTATCTTCCGGACACGGACCCGGCTTCGCTTGCGAAGGCGAAGGGCTGCATCGTGATGCTGGATACCGGGATCGGCTTTTATACCTACCGGGATCTTCTGGAAAACGGGGTGCAGGGAATCGTAACCTATGACGGAAACATCAACTTCGCGGACCGTGATATCGATCATAAGGAACTGCGGCCTTACGTGGTCGGCGAGCTGCCGAAGCTGCCCGCGGTCAGCATCAATGCAAAGGACGCCTTCGAACTGGTGAAGATGGGCGCGGCGGAGGCGGAGATCCGCGTTGAACAGAAGGAATACAAAGGGGAATCCCATGACATCATTGCGGAACTCCCCGGAGAAACGGATGAATGGATCGTCATGACGGCCCATTATGACACGACGCCGCTCTCCCGCGGCTCCTACGACAACATGAGCGGCTGCATCGGCCTGCTCGCGGCGATCGATGCCCTGCACGGGACGAAGCACCGCTACGGTCTGCGCTTCATTTTCTGCGGCAGCGAGGAACGCGGCCTGCTCGGTTCCAAGGCTTACGTCTCTGCGCATGAGGAGGAACTTCCGAAGATCGCCCTGAACATCAACCTGGATATGATCGGCACCTACATGGGCCGCTTCATCGCGCGGGTGAGCGCCGAGGAAGGCCTTGTCCAGTATATCCGCTATTTTGCCTCGATCCGGGGCTTCGGCATCAAGGCGTCGATGGGGGTCTATTCCAGCGACTCCACGCCCTTTGCCGACAAGGGCGTGCCGGCACTTTCCTTTGCGCGTCTTGCCGGCGGCAATATGGCGCCCATCCACAACCGCTACGATACGCCTGCGGTGCTCTCCGACAAACAGATCCTGGAAGACTGCGCGTTCATTACCGCCTTTACGAAGGAGATGGCTTGCGCCGTGAAATGCCCGGTGAAGCGTGAGATCCCCGAGAAGGTGAAAAAAGAACTTGATGAATATTTGGGCAGAAAGCGGAGAGAAGACTGATGCAGGAGAAGCAGGCCTGCTGATTGCTTTAGCCTCCGTAAGAAGCATCTCTATGCAGACCAAAAAAAGGGTACCGGAATCATCCGGTACCCTTTTTGTATGCTGCCATCAGACGAGCCTTGCCAGCTCCTCCGGCTTCTCGATAAGATATTTTGCTCCGGCGCCTTCCAGCTCCTCCCGGCTGCCGTAGCCCCAGAGGACGCCGCAGCAGTCGACGCCGGCCTTCTCCGCGCCGAGAACGTCATTGTCGCGGTCTCCGACCATCAGGACGCCTGCCCGGTCAGACACGCCGAGAGCGTCAAGGGCGTAGTCGATGATCTCGTTCTTTTCCGAGCGGCTCTCGTCCATGGTCGCTCCGGCAATATAAGAAAAATACCCTTCCCAGCCAAAGTGCCGCAGCACATCCTCTGCCATAGGCGTGGGCTTTCCGGTCGCAACAACAAGGGTCTTCCCGGCCGCCTTAAGGCCTTTCAGCGTTTCCTCCATGCCTTCATAGGGGGTGTTCATGTAGATCGCGCCGGCCAGGTAGTCTTCGCGGTAGTAGGTAAGCGCCTGCACCGCCTGTTCATGATCAAAGCCGTAGAACTTCATATAGGACTCGATCATGGGCGGGCCGACAAAGCGCCGGAGCGCTTCCTCGCTTTCCCCTGCGATGCCGTATTTGGCCAGGGCATAGCGCACAGAGTGCATGATTCCGGGACCGGAGTCCGAGAGCGTTCCATCAAGGTCGAACAGGATGATATCGTACATGGGGCCTCCTCGGCTGTGCGTAGTGATCCCGCTTTTTCGGTGCAGATGCTCCTGCGGGACCGGACAAAAGCCATCATAGCAGATACTTTCTCTTTTGTCATGCGAAAGACGCAGCAGACATGGCAAAAGAATCCCTTGACGGCTTCAGAAGGCTAACTTACAATGAGATCAGAAACGAAAGCGGCCATATGGCAGAAACAGATTGCGAAGTGACAGGCTTTTAAGTTCCGGCATTCAGGAACGGACGAGGAGACAGAACTATGGCATACACAGCATGGGAACGGATGAGAAAAGTAAACCGGCAGCGCTTCGGCACGGACGCCGGACCGTTTGAACCGGCCATGTACGGCGCGGGCAGAGGGGGAAATGACTTGAAATCCGCGGCGTCCCGTTTTTTGCATGAGCGCTGCGAGGGGCTCCGCTTCTCAGCCGAAAAAACGGAGGAGGAAGCACGCAGCGGACGGTATCTGGGAACAGGCATCGCAAAAAACCAGATCCCGTATGATATGCAGATGGATAATGACCGGCTCTGCCTCGAGCGCGAGCTGGAACACTTCATCGATTCCGGTGTGGCCGAGGACGCGTATACGGTCTATTACAGTTTTCTGAGAATGTTTGTGGGAACCTACGGGCAGTCGAGCAAGATGATCGAGCTGCTGGCGGAGTTTGAGTCGAATGCAAGCTCGCTTCTGATGAAGCACCGGGATCATTATTCACACTCGGTCTATGTGTTCGCCCTGGGCCTTGCGATCTACGAAACGAATGAACGCTTCCGCAGGATCTTTCAGACGTTCTACGGCTTCGTGCCCGAACAGGAGGAGCATGCCGCAGCAGCCTTCTTCCTTGAGTATTGGGGCCTGGCCTCGCTGTTTCACGACATCGGCTATCCCTTTGAGATTCCGTTCGAACAGGTGCTGGCATATTTTGAGGTCGACCGCACGAAGCGCGGTCCGGGCAGCCTCTTTCTGGCTTACCGCGATCTTGACTGCCTGTCCGGTATGAGCAGCGAGGCGAAAAAGCACTTTTCGGATCTGCTTAGCCATCCGATCGATTCGGTCGATGCGCTTCTGGCTTACGGGATCGAAAAACGGCTCGGCGCGGCATACGGCGTGAGCGAGGAGGCCCTTTATGATACGATCCGCAGAAAGCCCTCCGAGCCGGACCGCTTCGGCTATTTCATGGACCACGCCTATTTCAGCGCCACGAGGCTGTATCAGGAACTTGCCGAGGTGCTCGGGGCGCAGGCGCTCACCGAAGCGCACGTCGATGCCCTGACGGCGATCATGCTGCACAACAGCATGTTCAAGTTCGCGATCGCGTTTTATAAGGACAAAGAAAAACGGAAGGCCCCGCTGAAAGCGGAGCTGCATCCGCTAGCCTACCTATTGATGCTCTGCGACGAGCTGCAGTGCTGGGACCGCACTGCCTACGGCAGAAACTCACGGACCGAGCTGTATCCGATGGACGCGGAGTTTGATTTCGGCCGGGGCATGATCCACGCGCTCTACTGCTTCGATGCCGAGGAATCCGAGAAGATCGGCCGCTACGAAGCGGATTACCGCGCCTGGGAGAAGGGAGGCTCCGCGGGAGCTGCGCCCCGCCTCAAGGCCTTCAGTGACATGGTGGAAAAAGAGCAGCGCTTCCGGACGGATATCGAAAAGATCGTCGATCTGTCGGCATACCCCCTGTTTGTGACAACATTCCTGCGCGCCGCGGACAGAAAGAGCAAGCATACCTATCTTTCCGGCAGCAGCTTCCTGCATATGTACGATTTTGCCGTGGCGCTCAACGGACGCTACCGCTATGAAGGCAGAGAAGAGGAGATCTCGGCGGAGCAGCTGGAACGCGATTTTGATGAGATGTCCCTTGAATACCAGCTGAGCAACATCAATCAGGTCAAGAGCTTCGCGAAGTATCTGAACGCGATCGGATGCTTCTATACAGACCGTCCCGTCGACTTTGAACTGGTCCGCGCGTTTACCAAAGAACAGTGCGAGCTCTTTGCGCCGATGGAGCATGCCCGCTGGATCCGTGCACATCGCACGATGGGCTGGACTGCGGGAAATCTTTACGAGACTGCCGCTGTCGGAAGTGAAACAGACCGCGCCGCCCTGCGCGAACAGCTGCGGCAGCACAAGCTGTGCATGAACGGTGATTTCGGCGAGTTGGAGATTGCCCGGCATTATCTGCAGCTGTCCGAGGAAGATCAGGGCAAGGACTGGAAGCCCTTCAATTCCATGCTGAAGCTGATCCGTAAGTTTGACGGACTGCGCATCTACAGGCTCGACTGAAAAAGGAGACGATATGGCACTGCAGGGTACGGTCCCGATCGTTGTCGGCGTGACAGGACATCGGGACATCCGAACCGAAGATCGCGACTTGCTTTCACGCGCCGTGGAAAAGATCCTCCGGGAACTGCGCGATCAATGTCCGCATTCCGGAATCGTGATGCTGAACAGTCTTGCGCAGGGGGCGGACCAGCTTTGCGCCGAGGCAGCCCTCAGGCTGTCCATCCCGCTGATCGCCGTCCTTCCGATGGAAAAGGAAGAGTATGAGAAGGACTTTTCCGGGGAAGATCTTCAGCGCTTCAGGACCCACTGCAGCGCTGCGAAAGCGTGCTTTACCGCGCCGGAGA
>Ga0129307_1001068_pt1 | contig 33341 bp, 31 predicted proteins | sample P1105metagenome_FD_94437 | JGI IMG/M metagenome (GOLD analysis project Ga0129307, IMG submission 94437) | Capybara group fecal microbial communities from Wisconsin, USA - P1105 metagenome | ecosystem: Host-associated > Mammals > Digestive system > Large intestine > Fecal | place: USA: Wisconsin...
AATTACTCTTCGCAAGTACTCCAGTTTATCAAAAGATACTGGTTCTTCTTTTACAAGCAAGCTTGACAAGAATTAATCACTATCTCTTGATAACTGCGAATAGTAACATTCTTAACTAGATTATACTCCTTTTTTTAGTTAGTGAATATGATACTATTTTTTTATTTAAAATATGTGATATAAATGTGAATATAAATAGCATATTCATAAGTTCATGTAATCTCAGCTATGCAGGACTAATCTACAAGTCTATAGATTTTTAATGTACTTATCCATATAAGTAAGGCGCTTCAATACGTATTTCTTGAAGGTTTTTAAGCCTTTTGATTCGTCAAGATAATTGCCATCAACCCAGCGTTTTTTGGTTCTTGAAAATGCTCCTGAATCATAAATATCGGTCTCATATTCATCAATAGCTTTTGCAATTACCTTGTCAGACCAAAGCTTGCTTCTAAGCTCCTTATATCTATCTTTCACTTGCTTCTTAATCTTAGAATCATCATTTTCCATCAGAAAATACACTGGACTCCAAGCCATAGGCAAATCATAGTCAGGTGTATTGTAATAAGAAGAAATACCATGCTTGCCCTGACCATCAACAAACCTGTTTCCAAAGGTCTGGTCCATATCCCAAGGGGCAAAAAGCACCTTGTACTTTCCATCCTCATCGGCAGATTTTACAGCAGTATACAAATTCTTGACGTTAGAATCATAGACGTTATCCACCGCTTGCGTGAGCTTGTAAAACAACCAAAGATCTATGGCATTATCTATATCACATGTGTTTCGTATATGCGAATTCTTATCAGAAAAAGCCATTTGATAATATAGATTGTGAAGCTCTACATATCCTTCCTGGTCCCCGTCCTCTAAAGAGTAGCCTGGCAAATACTCGTAGCCACCAGAGCCATCTTCGTATTCAAAATATTCCAATTCCTGTGAAAATTCTGTCCCTGACCAATCTCTTTTTTTGAATAGGGCTTCATCATCTGCCAAATCAAACTGCTTGTCATCAATTGGATATGTCAAGGCATAAAGGCCATGATAGTGATTGTTAAAAAACAGTTCTATGTATTTATATTCGTTGGCAGCAGGGGCTTTCCACTCATTATTTCCCTCACTCATTTCATTCCAGAGATTCATACAAAACGGAGTGCGAATTTTCTCATAATCTGAGTAAGCTGCAAACAAAATCCAGTCGTCATCTTTTCTAAGACCAAGTAGATTTTCTTTTCGCTTAGAATCCATATTCTTTTTATCTTCTGTCAAAGAAAGTCGATAACTTTTTTGTGGCAAACCTCTAGTTGTACCGCCACGAATATGTATCTTGGCAAAGCTTTGGGTCTGTCTTTCTTCATCTTCTAAATCATTCCCATTGTCAAAAAGCTTGATTGCGCATGGCGTGTATTCTTCAACATCATAAGTATCATCTAATTTCTCGGACTTCATTATTGATTTAGAAAAACTGATATTCATAATTGGAAGGGTAGTGCAGACCAATTTAGAGACGCTGTATTCATGGTCCTTTACCATTATCAGCTTAATTAGAATGTTGCCTGAAATAAGCTTATCTGATATTGGACGGCCATAGGCAAAAAGTCTGACCTTATCCCCAGCTTCAATGGTTGGGTTGTAGCTGGTTTCACTTGATTTTATCAATGAATAATAGAAAGTATTTGTGGAATCATCGTAGAATAACGGCTGATTTTCAAATGATAAATCTAAAGATAATGGTGTTTTGCTATAAGTATATGCGCTTTTAATCTCAGAATATTTTTCATCAGATAGATAAGAAAGTCTTTTAGGGCCGCACATAAAAGCTAACAAAGTAAGCGCTCCTAGAAAGATTAGTACTGCAGTGATGGATATAATTTTTTTACGATAAAACATTAAATTGTTGCCTTTCAATAACCTTCTATAATTTATTCTTTATGGGCATTAATGACCACTTTGAATAAATTGCACACTTATTATAGCAACAATGAATAATTATACAATAGATTTTTTAAAACAATCCTTTTATTTTAGCTATATAGTAAAAAGCGCCGTGGCAAAGGCCATGACGCTTTTCATAATTATTCTTAATTATTTAACATCGTAATAAATTCTAGAATCAGCTGGTACCGACTCGGTAATGAAGGTCGAGCCTCCGATGATTGAATCGTGTCCGATAACTGTATCTCCTCCAAGAACTGAAGCATTGGCGTAGATTGTTACATTGTCCTCGATGGTCGGATGACGGCGAACTCCGCGTAAGTTCTGTCCGCCTCTTGTCGAAAGGGCACCTAAGGTAACACCCTGATAAATCTTAACATTGTTGCCAATGACCGTTGTCTCACCGATTACAATACCTGTGCCGTGATCGATGAAGAAGTATTCTCCGATTGTGGCACCTGGATGAATGTCAATACCTGTATTTGAATGAGCATACTCAGTCATAATACGAGGAATGATTGGCACTTTAAGTGAGTATAGCTCGTGAGCCAAACGATATATTGTAATTGCCAAAATCCCAGGGTAGGCAAAGATGATTTCGTCGATGCTTGTTGCCGCAGGGTCTCCATCATAGGCTGCTGCCAAATCTGTATCCAACAATGCTCTAACCTTTGGAATACTCTTAAGAAACTTAAGTGATAACTCCTCTGCCTTGACTGTGCATGCCTCATCGTCGCAGCTGCAGTAGTCCTCGCTGTAGCACAGTATCAATGCAATCTGCTTGTTAAGGTTGTAAACCACATCCTCCATCAACGTATTAAGATTGGTCTCAACGTTGTAGACCTTGTAAACATGGTCGCGATAATATCCAGGATACACAATCCTAAGGAGCTTCATTGTGATATCTATAATGCTGTCCTTGTTTGGCTGGTGAAATGTATCCATCTTGTCAATGGCTCTGTCAGACTTGTAATCCTTGATGAGCTCTTCTGTAATTTCTAATATTTCCTGTTCGATTTTCTTTCCGTCCATGACGCTCTCCCGTCTAATAATATAATATGTATTGTACCACAATAAAGCATATCCTTCTAGAAAGCATACACGACAAAAAATATCAAAAATACCATTTATCTACATCCTAAGATATTCCATACCCTGTTTAACTTCCTCCGGTACCTCGCCACCATTTTTCTCAACCTTGTCTATAACAGACTTTAAATGATGTAGGGCCTGGCTGGTCTTTATCTCGTGACGAGACAGGGCCTGCTCAAACATAGGATGACTGGTAACTCTTGAGCGATATGGCTTTGAGAAGGTGCAGTACTTGTTTAGAATATTTCGCTCTAGCTTGTTTAGGCGGATACTGCCCTGAGCCTCAAAGTTAATCCATATTGTATACTGCTTTGTAAAGGCCTCACGCATGCTGTTGCGGGAGGATTTAAGCAGATTCTTGACCTTCTCTTTGTTTTCTGCAGAAAGCTCTTTGTTCTTTCTGTAGAAAGTAAAGTAATCGTAAAAATCAGATGTAAGGCACTCGCTGGCAATATCGTTCCATCTTGCTCCCTGCTCTTTACGACAGATTTCCCATCTAAATGCACCACAGCAATAAATCATCAGCTTGTCCACATCATCTAAAGTAAACATCGGAAATACGAATCTACCCGGACTGTCTACCTTGATGCCCCCGCATTCCTGCCACATCATGGCACGCATACCTACATTTGGAAGCAGGATAATGTCAGGCTCAACTCTCTTGAGATAAGCCTCGCTTTTAACGTTGGCTTCCATGTTGGTATAGTATCCCTCACGAAGGAAGATGCCGTAGTCAACCTCCTCGATTTTGCCTATTGCCTCAATCAGCTTTGCCTGTGTAAGGAGCATACGCATTGGCTCTGCGTTAAAATCCTCCTTGGTAAGCACCGGACAAAATGCTGTCATCTTTCCGGAGGTGGTTCTGTTAGATGACTTGAAGAAATTGTTTATCTCAAATATAACCTTTTGCTCCTGATCGTTCATCCAGGTCTGCATATCCGCTTCTAAAATATTACCGGATTTACGTTCTTCAAGGATAAAGCCTCTGTAATCCAAATCAAGCTCGTTTTTGCTAGGCTCTCTTTCGCCTGCATAGATTGCTCGAAGCCATTTGTAAATAGTAAAGAAATGGTCGCTTGAGCAAAGTGTATCAAGACGGTCCACCAAATCGGCAAGCTCGTTAGTAAGGTCATCACCAACTGCTTCATAATCAATATATCCAAAGTTCAAGAACATTTTAATGATGGTATCTAGCTCGCCACCCATAGCCTCGAACTCCAAAACTCTAAAGAAGGTCTTTTGATAGATTTCATAAAATAAATCAATGGCTTTCTTTCTAGCGCGGCGCTCATTATCCTCCTTACCCTCTCTATCAGAAAGTGCAAGATAGGCATCCAATTCCTGACGATATAGCTCCTGCTTTTCCTCGTCAATTTCTGCAAACTCACAGATATGTTCAAAGGTCTGGGTAAACTCTGCCTGCTTTTGCATCTTGGCCTCATCAAAGGCCGCTGCTGTGGCTGCAAAATCATGACTATCATACTCTTCCCAGCGCTCCTTAATAAGAGCCTTGTCATAGAGGCCGCACTGAGAAAGATACTTGTAAAGCATCTTCATAAGCTTGATGATATTGTCTTGGTTTGCACCACGCTCTGCTGCATATATTCTAAGATTGAATATCAGCTCAAACATATCCCCTCTATCAGCAGATAGAAGTATTGGAGAAAACTCCTCTAAATAAAATCCCATGGTCTCAGCACAGTCGATTGCACGCTTCATGTAGCCGCAGCTAATGCCGATAACACCATTTACAATCTCAGTTCGTTTACCATATATATTTTCTATTTCCTTGTTGTCTACATCGTTAAGACTTGTGATATAGTCGTGCTCCCACTTGAGAATCTCGCCCTTTAACTCTATAGGCTCCATCTCTTCAAGCATAGGAATTTCCCCTGGAGTAGCACCTATGGCTCTACAAATCTTGCGATACTCTGAATTGATACCTCTGCAGTAATCTGAAAAATCATCCACCTGTTTCTTGTAGGCATCATATATTTTGAATACGTCGCGACATTGTCTAAATGAACCCTTCGCAAAGCCAAAAATATACACCGGCTGTGCATTAAAAATAGCATCAAGATCTGCCATTGTCTTGTATGGACACTTGATAACAGCTGCATCCTCGGCAACTGTATAGCTTGCTTCGTACTCTAAATTAAGTGCATCAGAAAGCCCTGCAACAGTTCCAGGTCCAAGGGAAATCCGCTGTCCCTTCCACTCCTGAAGTATTGTGCCCTTAATAACAATGTACATACGATCAACTGGATCGCCTTCATTCATTAAATTTTTGCCCTTTGCGATAGTAATTGGCTCCACGTAATTCTCCTTATGGCCACATTGCCCCTTATTTTATAACCTTACTTTGATTATAAAATTGCCTATATACAGTGTCAAATAATACACATTAATATTCACAGAAAATTTGCAAAAAAAACCAGGGGGACGGGGGAATGGTCTAGGGGGACGGGGTTAGTGGTCCATAATGAACTATTATGGACCACTAACCCCGTCCCCCTAGACCATTTGCTACCTATTACTATTTAGTACCAAAAATTCTGTCACCAGCATCGCCAAGGCCAGGACAAATGTAAGCATCATCATTGAGCTCGCGGTCAATGTGTCCGATATAAATCTGCACATCTGGATGTGCTTCGTGAAGAGCTCTTACACCTTCTGGAGCACCGATGATAGCCATGAACTTGATGCGCTTTCCGCCATGCTTTTTAATAAGGTCGATTGCATCAATTGCAGAACCACCTGTAGCAAGCATAGGGTCAGTAACTACAATAAGTCTCTCCTCGATTGGACTTGGGAGCTTGCAGTAGTACTCGTGTGGCTCGTGTGTCTCCTCGTCACGGTACATACCAATATGACCAATCTTGGCAGTTGGAACAAGCTTTTGTATACCGTTTACCATACCAAGACCTGCTCTAAGAATTGGCACGATTGCCATTTTACGACCTGCAATTACTGGTGCCATGCACTTTTCGATTGGAGTCTCGCACTCCACATCTACTGTCTGTAAATCGTTGAGGGCCTCAAAGGCCTCAAGCATAGCAATTTCCTCTACTAAAGCCCTAAACTCAGCAGTACCTGTATTCTTGTCTCTGAGCATTGTAATTTTGTGTTGAAGTAGTGGGTGTGTCAACTCTACTACATTATCTAGTTTCTCCATTAGATGCCTCCTTGAATTTCTTCCTAGATTCCGTCTTTGTCGAAATGATAAGGTTCTGGATTGCCGTATTCGTAATCTCTACCTGGAATGATAGCATTTAACAAAATACCAGCGATTGCTGCGATTGCAAGGCTTGTGATTGTGATATCTGTGGAGCCAACAGTAAATGTGATACCATCAGCAAAGCCAAGACCACATACAAGGATTACAGCAGCTATGATAAGGTTTCTTGAATGTGTAAAATCAACGTGATTTTCTACAACATTTCTGATACCTATTGCACTAATCATACCATAAAGCATAAAGCTAATTCCACCTACGATTGCCGCTGGCATAGTGCCAATGATATCAGCTACCTTTGGTATAAATGAAAGAACTATAGCGTATAAAGCAGCGATTCTGATTACCTTTGGATCGTAAACCTTAGAAAGCTCCAACACACCTGTATTCTCCCCGTAGGTTGTGTTTGCAGGGCCACCGAAGAATGCTGAAAGAGATGTTGCAAGTCCATCACCGATAAGGGTGCGATGAAGACCTGGGTCAGTAACCAAATCCTCTCCAACAGTTGCTGAGATAGCTGACATATCACCGATGTGCTCCATCATAGTTGCGATGGCAATTGGCGCCATAACAAGAATTGCTGAAACATTAAACTTACAGATAAAGAAATCTGGAAGACCTACCCATGAAGCCTGCTTAACAGCTGCAAAATCAAGGATTGCACTTCCATCGGCATTGGTAAATCCTGCTGCATTAAAGATTACTGCACATGCGTAAGAAATTATAACACCCATAAGGATTGGAAGGATTTTGAACATTCCCTTTCCCCAGATGTTAAAGATGATGACAACTGCCAAAGCTATAAATGCAAGCAACCAGTTTTGCGAAGCATTTGAAATGGCAGATGGTGCAAGGGAAAGACCGATACAGATAATGATTGGTCCTGTAACCACTGGTGGTAAAAACTTCATAACCTTTCTGATACCTACAAATCTAATGATTAATGCAAGTACAAGATAAAGAAGTCCAGCCACAACAACACCACCACAGGCGTAAGGAAGCTTCTCGCCCATTGTCATGTTTTTGAAAATACCAGTATTCAAATTTGCCACTGTGTGGAATCCGCCAAGAAATGCGAATGAAGACCCAAGAAATGCTGGGACCTTAAGCTTTGCACATAGATGAAAGAACAATGTGCCAAGACCGGCGAAAAATAGTGTAACTTGAATTGAAAGGCCTTCGCCCTTGAAATAGTTGTTGACCAAAATTGGAACCAGGATTGTTGCTCCAAACATAGCAAACAAATGCTGAAGCCCCAAAATTAAGGTCTTTGGTGTGCCAAGCTTTGACACGTCTCTGATTGGTTCGTTAGTATTCATAAATACCTCCCTAATTTATTATGATTTGCGCCACTATATATAACACCGAAAGATGCACTGGATAGAATAGATAGAAAAACCATCTCAAGGCTTTATTATCCCATCCTCTGTGTCCCTGATAATTACGTAGTGGAACAAGATCTAACAAAGCTACAATTTCAAGTGTGCTTGATATTGCTGTCAAACAGATAACCCCATAGATAAACCCTCTAAGCTGTTTGACTTTGTCCGCTGAACAATGGGTCAAATAAATGACCACAATACAAGCTATTCCAGAATGACTATAGTCCAAATGTGTCACTTGTGAAATAACCATTCCCAAAGCTGTCACAACTGCCATTGCCAAAACCTTGGCTACTTGAATAGCCCTAGTGGATTCTATAAATGGCTCTTTGTATTTTTTGATTGAATCGATTCCAAATAATACTATTAGTCCAAGCAGTAGCTCCCATAGCACATTGTTGGTTTCAAAAATAAACAATTGGCGTGTTGATACCAAGTTAAAAGGAATCTCTGAAATAATTGCCACTGCAAGAAGTCGCAATCCATATTTTAATAAATTCCTACTATGGAAAAATCCCTCTACCAACAGATAGCAGTAAATAGGAAATGCTAATCGTCCTATTCCGCGCATTATCCAATATATTGTCGCTTGGTTTATATATAAATCTTCACATGTAGGGAACTTATATAAAAATCCAAATACATCTGCTGTGACCGCCAAGTGGTCTATAAACATTGTAATTACCGCCAACAATTTTAGTCCTGTGCCCGTTACTTCTCGTCTATTATTCTCCATTTACCCTACCAAATATTCTATAAACTCTCGCACACATCCTCGGCCGCCATCTTTGGATGATACGAAATCCGCTGTTTTAATTACCTCTGGTACTGCATCAGCAGGGCATCCAACCAACCCGCCTGCAGCCTTTATTGCATCCATGACCTGAAGGTCATTTAAATCATCGCCCATATAGGCGCACTGGCTAAGGCTATCTCCAGACTTTGCCAATATCTCATTAAGCTTACCAAGCTTGTCTGCGATACCTTGATAAATCTCTGTAATACCAAGCTCCTTGCTTCTGTTTAAAACAATATTGCTTGTGCGGCCTGTTATAATCACTGGAATTATCCCGGCTGGAATTGCCTGATGTGCTATGCCATAACCATCCTTTATATTGAAAGCCTTGCAAAGTTCTCCCTGCTCGCCCATATAAACGCACCCATCTGTAAGGGTGCCATCAACATCCAAAACTAAATATTTAATATTCTTCATAAAAAAATCTCCTTAGAAACCTAAGGAGATTATACTACATTATTAAGCTATTGTATTAGCAAATTCCATATTCCTTCATATTTGCTTCTAATACCTTTGCTTTTTCCTCGTCCATTTCTGTAAGAGGTCGTCTAAGTGGGCCTGCGCCAAAGCCCATAATATTTAGTGCTTTCTTAACCGGGATAGGGTTAACCTCTGCAAAAAGTGAATCAATTACAGGTAAAGCCTTAAGCTGCATAGCTGCTGCCTTCTTGAAATCACCATCAAGACATGCCTGACACATGTCGTGTGTCTGCTGTGGAGCAACGTTTGAAAGAACAGAAATAACGCCAATTCCACCAAGTGACATAATTGGTACTATCTGATCATCGTTACCTGAATATACGTCAATGCATCCATCTGCAAGCTGTAAAAGCTTAGCAATCTGGCTGATGTTACCAGATGCTTCTTTGATAGCTACGATATTTTTAACATCCTTTGCAAGCTTAACTGCTGTCTCTGGTAAAATGTTGCAGCCTGTACGAGAAGGTACATTATAAAGGATACAAGGGATGTTTATCGCATCTGCTGTGTCCTTAAAGTGTACATACAAGCCCTTTTGTGTTGCCTTGTTGTAGTATGGAGTAACAAGAAGAACTGCATCTGCTCCGGCAGCCTCTGCCTCCTTTGAAAGATAAATAGCTGTCTCTGTGCTGTTTGAACCCGTACCTGCGATAACTGGTACTCTATGGTTAACAGTCTGAATACAGTGACGAACTACATCTAAATGCTCCTCATGAGAAAGTGTAGATGCCTCACCTGTTGTACCACAAATAACGATTGCATCTGTGCTGTTTTTAATTTGATACTCGATTAAGTTATCAAGCTTTTCATAGTTTACTGAACCATCTGCATTGAATGGTGTGACGATTGCTACTGCTGCGCCAGTAAAAATACTCATTACTTTTCCTCCTTCTGAAAAATGATTAGGGAGTATGCTAATCCTAATTAAATAAGAAAAAGCCAACCATAAATGGTTAGCTTATAAATTCACATACATGATAGCTCCCCATCTGTTAATTAGATGACAGTCATACAGCTATTGACCGTATGCCCAAGACAAGCACCTACTGGTAATGCTCTCTTTCGGCAAAATCCCCTTTCATCTCGAATCAACTGGGCCAGCCCCATCATCGAAACTACTGATGTCTTTTGCAACCTCTACCTTTTATAAAGTTTGAACACATAGTACATCTTCATTCTTATTATGTCAACTATATTTGATAATAAAATTCCTAGATGTTAAAATATTTCTGTTATTACAATTTGTAATTTCTGCTTTTGAACTTTTTTATGATTTATCTTAAAACAGTTCGTTATTTACTAATATTTATTAACCTGCACAAGGAGATTACTCACATGTATTTTAAATTTAAAAAGTTACTTTCTTTCGTTTTATGTTTGGTTACAGCTTTTTCTGTTTTCTTTTTCAACGCTTCTATCTCTGAAGCTAAAAAAGGCAAGGCCGCTGCCAAGCCAAATGTAGTGGTGGTTTTAGATCCAGGTCACGACTCAACTCACGAAGGCTGTCACTACGAAAACTTCGACGAAGCTACCGCCAATCTTTACATTGCTTACTATTGTAAGCAGGAGCTTGAAAAATATGCTGGCGTTACAGTGTACATGACTCGAACCACCTTTGAATGTCCTTTTGGGGCTGACCCTAATTCTAAAGCAGGCTGCCTTTCAGCTCGTGTAGACTATGCCAAGTCTGTAAAGGCTGATATTTTGGTGAGCCTTCACAATGATTACGATCCTGATTTGGATACCACACAAAACGGTGCAAAGGTCATCATTCCAAACCCAAGCTACAAGCCAGCTTTGTGCGCTAAGGGACAGCAGCTTGGCAAGTCCATCTTAGACCAGCTTGTAGCTACAGGACTTAATATAAACAACTGGAAGCAGTGTCCTAACGGCACAGGTATTGTCACCAAGGACTCTTCTGGTGCCACTTATCCTGATGGGTCGCCGAGGGATTTTTACGCACTTATCAATCAGTCCAAGTCAGCTAATATGACCTGCGTTATTGTTGAGCACGCTTTCTGTACTAACTACTCAGACAGAGTCAACCACCTTAGCACTCCTGAGCAGTATCAGCAGTTAGGTGTTGCAGACGCTACGGGTATCGCAAATTTCTACGGTTTGAAGCTTAAATAAACTTTTGGGGGCATTTAGTTTTGAAGAAAGAAAGAGTCTTTAACATAATTCAAATTGGAAACAAAGGGGATTTACCTAGTAGAATCTTTGATATTTTTATCACCATAACTATTCTTTCAAATATTCTGGTGATGATATTGCTGACCTACAAAAATCTCAGTCCATATTATCCTGTTTTCAATGCCATTACACTGATAACCATCATAATCTTTGCCATTGAATACGCACTTAGAATATGGACAGCTGACCTTTTGTATCCTGATTTACCAAAGGGCAAGGCTGTTGCCAGATTTCTGGTTTCCTATGATGGTGTTGTAGATTTACTTACCATTTTGCCTTTCTTCTTTTTATCCGGCTTTGTGGCATTTAGAATTCTTCGCGTCATAAGAATCTTTCATCTGTTTAGAATTAACAACCAATACGATTCCTTCGCCGTTATCTTTTCTGTCATAAAAGAAAAGAGGAATCAGATTGTTTCATCTATGATTATCGTTATGATTCTTATGCTGGCCAGCTCTATCGGCATTTACTATGCCGAGCATTCAGCGCAGCCAAATAAGTTTGAAAATGCTTTCTCTGGTGTTTGGTGGTCAGTTTCCACTTTGCTTACAGTAGGCTACGGAGACATTTATCCTGTCACATACGCAGGACGAGTGATGGCAATCGTTACAGCCTTTTTAGGTGTCGGCGTTGTTGCTATCCCAACTGGTATCATAAGTGCCGGCTTCGTTGAGCATTATGCAAGGGTTAATCTTTTAAACAAGTTTGCCAGAGACGAGCATGTGGATATGCTCACAGTAAACGTCATAGAGGGGCACTGCTGGGACGGCCTTACCATCTCAGAGATTCACGGCCCAGATCACTTTGCTCCTGCAGTTGTAATGCGTGACGGTGAAGCATTGGTGCCTATCGGCGAATTACAATTAAAAAAAGGCGACACAGTTATACTGGCCGCCGATGTATATTTCTTAAATACCTATTAATTTATTGATTGTCTTTTTGTAAATTGCTGGTGGGGTATCTTTCATAAGAGCCTCGTCAGCGCCAAGTTTTTTGGCTTGCTTACATGACTCTTCATCCTTTGCAATAACAACAATAGGAATCCTTGCAAAGCTTTCTCGATTCTTCATATATTTGACTACCAGCAATCCTCGACCATTTTCCTGGTCAACTTCCAAAAGAATCACTCTAATCAAGCTATGATAGCGACTAATTTGACACAGTGCATCATCATCATTTAAAGCAGTAATAATCTGGAACTTGCCATTGTCTTCACCATATATTTCCTTGAGACAATTGTGACGCTCTATGCACACCGCCAAAATCAAAGGTTTGTTAAATTCCATTTCGTCGTAAACCCAGGTGGTGCAACAATTCTTGCCCTGTATCTTGGACTTGTACAAGGCATCATCTGCCATAGCAAACATCTTGCCGCTGTCCTTTAGCCCTGTATTTACAACTGCACCTATACTTACAGTAAATGGCTTGTCGTTGTCAAAATTAATCGATGATATGTACATTTGAAGAGTCTTGCAACGCATCTGAAGGATTGTTATATCACCCATTCTTGGCATAACAACTACAAATTCATCTCCACCGTATCTTCCAACAATATCATAGGCTCTAAAATTTTCATTTAAAAGTTTGCCCACCTGCTCTAGCAGCAAATCACCTATGTTGTGTCCCAAGTTATCATTTACTTGCTTAAAATCATCTAGGTCGATGATGCACATGGCACATGGCTCCTCTGGTGGCTTGTGCAAAAAGTAGCTGTCTATCCTTTGAAGCAAAGCACCTTTGTTAAGGACCTTGGTAAGCTTGTCCATGGAGCTTAGCCTGGTAAGCTCTGTCATTGCCAGAGTCTCACGGCTTCGCATCACAAGTACAATGTGAGCTGACAGTATTGAGACGATGTACACAGACACAGCTGTGTGGGCGTCCAAAATAAACATTTCGTATGTCTTGTAGAAATAGGACATTACCAACATAATCGCCAGCACTACAAACTCCTCAAAGCAATACTTGTAGATCCTGTCTATATAAATCATTGGAAATACAAGGACAGCAATTGGTAACCATATTGCCTGAGTATTTGGCGATGCCACAACATCCATAAGAGACAATACTACACCCAGCCAAAAGTAGAATGTGCAGCATATTGCCGCAGTTTTTGCTGTGCTGATTTCACCCTGATGTTTAATGACATACAGGTTGACATTGAAATAAATAATCAGAAGCGGTATCAAAGTCAGATACGAAAAAGAAATTTTAAAATCAGGCACATCAGATATGCTATTCCAAACATAACTAAGTAGACCATAGAGATATACATACAGGTTTTCCTAAGCATGTATAGATTGTTCTCGTCTATGATCTTTAAACAATCGCGAAAGTACTCACGAATCATCTCGTTTTCCTCTCTATAAACTTTTATAAATCTGCTAAAAATATTCATCAGATTATTCCTTAAAGTTATATTTTATTGTTTAAACTACCTTAATCCCTATATCTGCTAATTATTACTCACCATTGTTATTATATTTCAAAATTTAATTCTAATCTGTGTAATTTAGTACATATTTTGTGAAATGTTTGTGAAGCTTTTACTTGTCTAACGCTTTCATAAGATTAACCATCTCAATTGCCCCCTGAGCACACTCAAAGCCCTTGTTGCCTGCCTTAGTACCGGCACGCTCTACTGCCTGCTCGATTGTATCTGTTGTAAGTACTCCAAACATCACTGGTATTTTTGCTGCAAGGCTAACCTGGGCAATGCCCTTTGAAACCTCAGCACACACATAATCATAGTGTGAAGTAGCGCCTCTGATAACAGCTCCCAGACAGATTACTGCATCATATTTTCCTGATTGCGCCATCTTCTGCGCCACAAGAGGAATCTCAAATGCTCCCGGAACCCATGCCACATCAATGTCGTCCTCTTTAACATTTTCTCGCTTGAGGCCGTCCAATGCTCCGCCCAAAAGCTTTGAGGTGATAAACTCGTTAAAACGGGCAGCCACCACACCTACCTTAATGTCCTTCGATACTAACTTTCCTTCGTAAACTTTCATATTGTCCTCCTACACCTCAAGAATGTGACCCATTCTTGCTTTTTTTGTTTTCAAATAAAATACGTCAAACTTATTTGCCTCTATCTCGATTGGAACTCTTCTAGAAATCTCCATGCCATAATCTGACAGCTGATAAATCTTGTCTGGATTATTGGTCAAAAGATTAAGCGAATGTACTCCCAAGTCTCTGAGTATCTGGGCTCCAACGTAGTATTCTCTAAGGTCTCCTGGGAAACCAAGTGCTATATTTGCATCCAAAGTATCCATACCTTCATCCTGTAGCTTGTATGCCTTAAGCTTGTTTACAAGGCCAATTCCTCGGCCCTCTTGACGCATGTAAAGAAGGATTCCCCTACCTTCTTCAGCTATCATTTCCATTGCTCTTTGAAGCTGCTGACCGCAGTCACATCTCATGGAGCCAAAAACATCACCTGTAAGGCACTCTGAGTGAACTCGGCAAAGCACATCACTTCCATCTGCGATGTCACCTTTAACCAAGGCTATGTGATGCTCGCCATTGATTTTGTTGATATAGCAGTGTGCCATGAAATCCCCATATTTCGTTGGCATCTTAGCTATAGAAACACACTCCACTAAAGTATCATAAATCTTTCGGTACTCTAGCAACTGGGCAATTGTAATCAATGTCAAATCATGCTCCTCAGCAAACTCTCTAAGTTCCTGCCTTCGCATCATTGTTCCATCTTCTGCCATTATTTCACAGCACAAGCCGCACTCCCTTAAACCTGCCAGCTTCATCAAATCAACTGTCGCCTCTGTATGGCCCTGACGCACTATAACGCCACCATCCTTTGCAACCAGCGGAAACATATGGCCCGGTCTTCTAAAATCATTTGCACTGCTTCCTGCAGTGACTACCATTCTGGCAGTAAAACCACGTTCCTCCGCCGAGATTCCTGTGGTGGTGTCTACATGATCAATTGATACCGTAAATGCGGTTTCGTGGTTGTCCGTATTTACCTGCACCATTGGGAAAAATCCCAAATCATCTGCTATCTTGCTGCTCATTGGCATGCATATTAGTCCTTTGGCTTTGCTCGCCATGAAGTTAACATTTTCTGTTGTGGCAAACTCCGCTGCACAAATCAAGTCTCCTTCGTTTTCCCTGTTTTCATCGTCGATTACAAGAATCATCTTACCGGCTTTTAAATCCTCCAAAGCCTTTTCAACTAATTCTTTCATTTATACCCTCCATTTCGTATTTACGGATATATTTACCTATTATGTCGTTTTCAAGATTAACTAACGCTCCAGGTCTTTTATCCTTAAGTATGGTTTGCTCTAGTGTATGCGGAATTATGGAAACACTAAAGCTTGCTGATGTAAGTCTTGCCACCGTAAGGCTAATTCCATCTATTGCGATTGAACCCTTTTCAACTATTCCATTTAAAATTTCTTTTGAGGCCGTCACCTCATACCAGACTGCATTTCCTTCCCGCCTGGTAGATTTTATTCTGCCCACTCCATCAATATGGCCAGAAACAATATGGCCTCCAAATCTACCGCCCACCGCCATGGCCCGCTCCAGATTTACAGGACTTGCAATCCTCAGATCCCCTAGGCTAGAGCGGCTGTATGTCTCGTTCATAACATCAACCGTAAACTGACTTTTTGTGGCCTCAACAACTGTTAGGCACACTCCGTTTACTGCTATGCTGTCGCCTAGATGTACATCTTCTAGAACCTTTGAAGCGCCAATGACTAATTGGCTTTTGCTGCTATTTCTAACAACTGATTTAATAGTTCCTATCTCTTCTATAATTCCAGTGAACATCAGTATTTCACCTCGTTTTCTATAAGTATGTCATCTCCTACCATTTGGATATTTGTTGGCACTAACTTTACTGCATCTCCAGGATGCTCTATTCCCAGTCCTTCCACAGGAGATTTCGCACTTCCTCCAAATATTTTTGGTGCCATATAAATCTGCACCTCGTCAACTATCTGTGCTGCAATGGCACTATAGTTTAATGTTCCGCCTCCCTCTAAAAGAACACTGTCAATTTCCATTTCGCCAAGCAGCTTCATCAATGCCTTCAAATCTACCTTGTCATCCTTAGATGGCACAGTTAACACTTGGCAATTTTCTTCTTCGTATATACGTATACGCTCCTGGTTCTCACAAGTAGTTGCTATTATTGTTTTAGTGTGGCTTGCATCCCTAACCACCTGTGAATCTATTGGCGTTCTAAGGCAACTGTCACAGATAATTCTAATCGGGTTAACGCATTCATCCTCTAGTCTGCAGGTTAAGAGCGGGTCGTCCACTATTATGGTTTCAACACCTACCATAATTGCCGCCAAGTTGTTACGTGTTTTATGAACAGCGTATCTTGCTTTTTCTCCAGTTATCCACTTTGACTTACCAGTCTTTGTGGCTATCTTGCCATCTGCGGTCATTGCATATTTCATTACTACAAAAGGCTCTTTAGTGGTGATGTATTTATAGAACACCCTGTTCATTTTTTTGCATTCATCTTCCAAGACTCCTGTGACTACCTCTATGCCATGCTCCTGCAAAATCTTTGCACCCTTTCCCGCCACTAATGGGTTTGCATCCATAGCGCCAATCACCACTTTTGCAAGCTTGTTTCCGATGATTGCCTCTGTGCACGGTGGCGTCTTACCATAATGACAGCAAGGCTCTAGTGTCACATAGATTGTTGCTCCCTCAGGATTTTCGCTGCAATTTTTTAGCGCATTTCTCTCTGCATGAAGGTCGCCATAGCGCTGGTGGTAACCTTCACCTATTATCTTTCCATCCTTTACTATTACAGCACCAACCATTGGATTTGGATTGACAAAGCCTGCCCCTTTCTTGGCCAACTCAATAGCTCGTTGCATGTAATATTCATCATTCACATTATCACCTCCATATTTGTCGCAAAGACACATCTTTTCAAATTCAGCGTGTCATGACATTACCGCAAATTGCTTTTCTTTTATAAACTAAAAAATGTCTTGAATAGAAACTATCCAAGACATTTCAATACTTACAACTAATTGTCACAAATGAACATTTTCCTTTTTCTTTATATGAGGTATCGAGGTTACTTACTCAATAAAGAAAAAAGCCCTGAGAACATAATATTCTCAGGGCATAGCTGTCGTAATCATCTTCTTTCATCCAGACTATACTGTCGGCTTCGGAGTTACACCGAATCATGCCTTACGGCTCGCGGGCTTTACCGCCGGTAGGGAATCGCACCCTGCCCTGAAGATAGCTATTCAATTGATTTGATTGTAGTTAATGATGAAACAGTTGTCAAGCTATTCTGCATCTGTATTCGTGAGCAGACAACAGGTTTCCGTATGCATGGTGTGGCCGAATTGATCTACCACAGTATACTTCTGCAAATTATAGCCGCGCTCTCTAAGGTACTTCAAATCTCTGGCAAGAGTTGCGCTGTCACAGCTGACATATACTATTCGCGATGGAGCCATGTCAACCATAGTATCTAGCGCCACTATATCACAGCCTTTTCTAGGTGGGTCTACCATGATTACATCTGGCTTTGTCATTTCATTTTTTCCGCTATAAAACTCTGGAAGCACCTTTTCAACTTCTCCACAGAAAAATCTAGCGTTATCTAACCCATTAATCTTAGCATTAGCCTTTGCATTTTCTATTGCTTGTGGTACTACTTCTATTCCATATACCATCCCCGCACGCTTTGCCATAGAAAGTGAAATCGTTCCGATTCCGCAATACAAATCCCAAACCTCTTCCGTGCCATGTAAATCGGCATACTCCAGCGCCTTGCTATACAATCTTTCCATCTGATCATGATTCACCTGATAAAATGAATTTGCGCTTATATCGAACATAACTGTATCGCCATTTGTAAGGGTTATGCTATCACGGATTGCCTCTTTGCCATAGAGTACTTTAGTCTCAAAGCCCATGATTACATTGTCCCTGCGAGTGTTAATGTTGAGTACAAGTGAAGGCAATTCAGACTCTACTTTTCGTATATGCGATATTAGAGAATCAACATTTGGCAACTTGTCTCCATTAACCACCACGCAAACCATAGTCTCACCTGTGGCTTTGCCCTCTCTTATCAAGACATGACGGATTAATCCTTTGCCTGTGGACTCATCATAAGGTGCCACTCTGCATTCCTTCATGTAATCAATTACCGCATATACGATATCCATACTCTTTTTTGAGCATAGTTTACAATCGTCATTAGGGACTATTCTATGGCTACGGGCCCCATAAAAACCTGCAATAATATTACCCTCTTTGTCTACACCAATTGGCACCTGTGCTTTATTGCGGTATCTAAGAGGCTCCTCCATTCCTATGATAGGTTCATGGATAGATTCTACAAAAGCCCTATCATAGCCACCGATTTTCACAAGGTTATTTGCAACTATATTTTCTTTTATCTCCAGCTGCTTGTTGTAATCAATCTGCATGATTTGGCAACCGCCACACTGTCTTGCCTTAGCACAAGCTGGCTCAACACGATAGACAGATGGCTCGATTACCTCTTTGAGCGCAGCAAAGCAATAAGTCTTTTTTACCTTAGTGATTATGACATCACACACATCACCAACAACTGCGTCTTTGACAAAAATGGTCACACCATCAGTGTGACCAATTCCAGCCCCTTCAAGGGACATATCTTCTATTGTTAATCGTACAATATCGTTTTTGTTCATTAATTCTTTCCTGTTCTACGGATATTTGAATCAAGAAGGCGGTTAAATCCCTGCCATGTTAAATTGTTTTCATCAACATTTTCAAGAGCCTCGTAGATAGTCTCAAGCTTAGCATCCAAGTTGTCTGCAAATGAGAGGGCAATTGCCTCTGCGATAGCAGGCTTCTTAGGTGAACCAAACTCTAGCTCGCCGTGATGAGAAAGGATACAATGTAAGAGCTCTTTTCTCTTAACCTCAGGGAATCCCTCAATGTCATCGATTGCTCTATCAATCATGTTGGCACCAACATAAATGTGACCTAGAAGCTGGCCCTCGTCAGTATAATCATTGCGTGGGAACTCTGAGAGTTCTCTCACCTTTCCTATATCATGGAAAATAGCAGCAGTAATAAGCAAATCTCTATCTAAAAATGGATACTGCTTGCTGTAAAAATCGCAGTTTGTAGCAACTGAAAGTGTATGCTCTAGCAAACCACCAGTAAATCCGTGATGCACTGACTTGGCTGCTGAGTGTGACTTGAACTGCTCGATAAATTCCTTGTCTTCTACAAAATATTTGTTCAATAAAGCCTTCATGTAAGGAGCCTTTACTGAGTTGATAAGCTTAGTCAAATCAGACCACATAACACCAACATCTTTTTTGCTAGCTGGGATATAATCAGTAATTTCAAATTCCCCTGGGTTGGCCTGACGAAGACGCTTTATATTAAACTGTAACGCACCGTTCCAACTTGTAATATCACCTGTAACTGTGATGAAATCAAGCTCGTCGTAATCGCTGATGCCCTCGGAATCAACATCCCAAATCTTGGCATCAATAGTACCTGTTTTGTCACATAGCGTAAGGGATTCGAAAGCCTTTCCGGTCTTTGAAATGCCCTGTGTCTTCTTCTTGCAAAGATAAGTCTCTGTTCCTCTGTCTCCCTCTTTGAGGGTGTTAATGTATTTCATGTATTCTCCAATCTAAGTCTGCCTAACAGACGGGTGCAGCTGATGCTGCGAAAAACTGCTTTTAATTATAAGGTATAAATATGTTATAAGCAAATTATTTGAATGTTACTATAGTAACTCCTGCGTCGCCTTCGCCAAATTCTCCAAGGTGGAAATCTGCTATATTTTTATTCTTGCGAAGGTATTGATGCACTCCATTTCTAAGGGCACCTGTGCCTTTACCATGCACCACGCGTACAGAAGTAAGGTGGCTGATATATGCATCATCTAAGTATTTTTCAAGCTTTGCGATAGCTTCATTAACTGTGCATCCAAGGAGGTTAATCTCTGGTGAAATGGATGCTGCTTTGTTGAATCCACCGTAAGTCATATTTTTAGCTCTGGTGCCTTTCTTTGGTATAAACTTATCCTCTTCCTCAATGAGCACAAGGTCTTTTATGTTAACGTTAGACTTCATGATACCCATCTGGACAGTTACATCGCCTTTAGCATTAGGAGCAGTGCACACTTGACCTGTAAGGTTCATTGAAAGCACCTTTACCTTATCGCCTACTCGAAGATTGGTTGGCACATTGTGATTCTCCTCAATCTTCTTTTCTTCCTTGGCTTTGCTCTTGGATTTATTAATATTTTTGCCGAGAGCCTGGCGCTTTGCCTCCATGGCAGAAATGTTTCCACCACCCTTTCCAAACTTATTAAAGTCACGGATGGTTTCATCGGCAATATCCTTTGCTTCTTGAAGAATTGCTGCTGCATCCTCATGAGCCTGACGGATTAATTCCTCTCTTTGGGACTTAATTTTCTCTTCCTTGGCTGTAGCGCTTGCTAATTTCTTCTCAGCTTCTGCCAAATCTGATGCAGCTTTTGCTGCATTTTCCTCAACTTCATGACGCTTTTGCTCCAAATCTACCATCAAATCTTCAAATGACTTATCATTTTCTGACAATCTACCCTTTGCATCCTCTATTAACTCACAAGGAATGCCAAGCTTTGAAGAAATAGCAAAAGCGTTGGATTTTCCTGGAACACCTATTATCAATCGGTATGTTGGGCTAAGTGTTTCAAGAGAAAACTCGCAAGAAGCATTCTCAACCCCCTCTGTAGAAAGGGCATATACTTTCAACTCGCTATAGTGAGTGGTTGCCATAGTTCTCACATCAAGTGTATGCAACCTATCCAAAATAGACTGGGCAAGTGCAGCACCTTCCTTTGGATCAGTACCAGCACAAAGCTCATCAATTAAAATCAAAAACTGTGGAACCCTAACCTCACTCTTAGAGCCATAAATGACCTTGGAATGATGCAAGTCTATCTTGTTCTTCTCGATTAACTCCTCTGTTTCATGAGAGTAGCTTCCACTGTTTATTGCCTCCAAAATGTGGACAATATTTACCATATGAGACGAGAATGTTGATAGGGACTGCTCGATTGACTGCTCATCTCCAATATCAGCATACACATCATCAAAAATTGCAATCTGACTTCTGTCCTTGGCAGGAATATGAAGTCCAGCCTGAGCCATTAGAGTAAGCAGGCCACAAGTCTTTAAGGATACAGTCTTACCACCGGTATTAGGACCAGTAACAAGCAATAAATTATAATCCTCTCCAAGCTTTATGTCTGTAGCAACTACCTTTTGAGGGTCCAAAAGTGGATGTCGAGCCCCGCGTAAGTTAATGATTCCATCCTCATTAAACTCTGGGCTAGAAGCATTTAACTCCACAGCATAACGTCCCTTTGAAAGAATAAAATCAATCTCCGTTAAAAGCTGGAAATTGCGAATAATGCCTTCTGAAGACTCTGCAATTTTATTAGAAATAATTGCAAGAATCTTTTCGATTTCATCTTGCTCCCTGACCTGAAGTTCACGAAGTTCATTGTTCAAATCTACAGCTTGCATAGGCTCAATGAAGAAAGTAGAGCCTGTAGAAGACTGATCATGAACCATTCCAGGCACTCTAGATTTGTAATCTGAGCGAACAGGCAAACAGTATCTGCCCTGTCGTACAGTAACCACTGGCTCCTGTAAGTATCCTCTTGTTGTCGTATTATTCAAAAGTGAATTCATGACACTTTTAATCTTTTCGTTGGTGCGCTGCATGCCCTTTCTTATATCGAAAAGCGCCACGCTGGCATCATCAGCAATTGTCTCCTCGTCAATAATGCAACGACGTATTTCATTTAAAATTGCAACCTCTGGTGATAACCCATTAAAACAAAATGAAAGAGCATCCTCCTCTTCCATCTGCTTGCCGTAAGTTGCTACTCGCTTTGTTACCTCAAGGACAGATGCCACAGCAAGAATTTCTTCTATTGTTAAGGAAGAGCCAAGTTCAAGCCTTGCCAGTGAAGGACGCAAATCTGTGGTGCCGCTTGCGCTAACATCACCAAACTTAACCAAACGATTAAATGCACAGGCTGTCTCCTGCTGCATAATCTTTATTTCCTCTATGTCATTAATTGGCAAAAGCTGCTGACATCTAAGCTTGCCTGATTCACTTGTGGCAAGCTCGGAAAGCCTAGCAATTATTTTGTCATATTCTAATGTCTTTAAAACTTTTAGGTTCATTTTTAGCTTAATTTCTCCTAATCTCTATTACTCTAATATCAGAAATCAACCTGATTTCGACCGCTCATACTAATCATACTCGAATATGCATTTAATATCATCTAAAATCTTATCTTTATCAATATAAACTTATCATTCGTGTCAAACAATCAATTTTTTGACCCTTTTTAGCTAATTATCTATAAGAGCAAAAATCTCATACATTGTATAATTCTTAATAGATATTGTTTAAGGAGGCTAATTTATGAAAATTTATAATGTAACAGATTCAGAATTTACAAATTTCGGTAGAATCATTGAGGGGTACGAGGCAGAGAAAAAGGAAATATTGGAAGCTCTTAGAGATAAGACACCTATTCCAGATGGAACTGACTATGTAGCAGAAGAGGCAGCACTTCAGTCTTTGGCTGCAGCGGAAAAGATTTCAAATTCTCTCTTTGGAGGTTCTGCAATGCAGTTTGGTTGGTGCAACGGTCACAACACAAAGCTTAACTGCCTTGAGTATCATCGTTCAAGCGAAATCAACATGGGTACAACAGATTTCATTCTTCTTCTTGCAAAGAGAGAGGATATCGTTGACCACAAGATTGATTCTAGCAAAGTTAAAGCTTTTTTATGTCCAAAAGGCATTATGATAGAAGTTTATGCTACAGCTCTTCACTATGCTCCATGTCAGGCTAGCAAGGATTCTGGTTTCCAGGTACTTGTAGGACTTCCAAAGGGTACAAATGTTGGAATGCCTAAGTTTACTGCTGCTAATCAGGAGGATAAGCTTTTAACAGCTACCAACAAATGGCTTCTTGCTCACGCTGAGTCATCTGAAGCAAAGAACGGTGCTTGGGTTGGTATCACTGGCGAAAATATCGATATCGCTGCTGATTTACAATAATAAAATATTAAGGCGTCGTCTAAAGACGGCGCCTCTTTTTTGAAAAAGTTATCTGTTTTTAATTTCTATATAGGATTTAACAACCTCTACCAACTTATCGTAATCCATCACTCCAGTATCTAGACAGAAGTCATAATTTCTTGCATCGTTCCAATCTCTGCCTGTGTAGTAGCGATAATAGTCGGCGCGGTGCTTATCAATATCGTGCATGCGCTTTATCAACTCGTCATCTGTTCCACTAACCTGCTTGCGAAGTCGTTCTAAGCAATCCTCCTCCGAAGCATAAAAGAAAAGCGATAGCACATAAGGTCTATCTCGCAAAATATAGTCTGCACAGCGTCCTACAAAGATACAGCTTTGAGTATTGGCTATTCGCTTAATAACATCTGCCTGCAACTCAAACAGATTGTCATCAGAGGTAAACGCTGCATACTCTGGTGTAAGAGGCAACCCCTTATACTTACCCTTGGCAGATAAGATAATCTTGCGAACATGCTCGTCAACCTGACCAAACAACTCTTCGTTGATACCACTTTGGTCAGAGGCCATTCGAAGAATCTCTCTGTCGTAGACTGGAAGCCCCAATTCCTTTCCAAGCTTCTTGGCTAAGGTAAGCCCTCCAGAGCCATAACTTCTAGCTATTGCAATAACTAATTTCTTGTCCTCTCCCATGATGAAAACCTCCCTATATTCCCCTCACCCATCAGGTAGCTGACACCTAAGTCTTATTCCCCTAGATAAGCCTTCTTGATAGCATCATCATTCATAAGAGTCTTGGCATCGCCAGAAAGAACTATGTTTCCTGTCTCAAGTACATAGGCTCTATCAGCTATCGCCAATGCCTTCTTGGCATTCTGCTCTACAAGAAGAACTGTAGTGCCTGCATCTGAAATAGACTGGATGATATTGAAAATCTCATCTACATAGATAGGTGAAAGTCCCATAGATGGCTCGTCCATAAGCACTATGCTTGGCTTGCTCATAAGGGCACGGCCCATAGCAAGCATCTGCTGCTCACCACCTGAAAGTGTACCAGCAAGCTGATTCTGACGCTCCTTTAATCTAGGAAAACTCTCGTAAACCTTCTCTAATGTATCTGCGATTTCACTCTTGTTACTTCTAGTATAAGCCCCCATTTTTAAGTTTTCAAGCACTGTTAATCCAGGGAAAACTCGGCGTCCCTCAGGCACATGAGCCAGTCCCATAGACACAATTTTATGGCCTGGTACCTTGGAAATATCTGTGCCGTGAAGAAGGATTTCACCTGATGTAGGAGTAAGCATTCCTGATATAGTTTGAAGAGTAGTAGTCTTACCAGCACCATTTGCACCAATAAGAGCTATAACCTCTCCTTCATTAACCTCAAAACTGATTCCTTTTAAGGCTTGAATCACTCCATAATTTACCTTTAAATCTTTTATTTCTAACATTTAGCACCTCATTCGTTTCGTCAATATAAGAGCACAACTGCATCCCATTTGACTCCGCTTTGTTTAATTGATAATTACTCCCCAAGATATGCTTTGATAACCTCTGGGTCATTTAAAACTGTGCTTGTTTCGCCCTGAGATAATACTCGACCAAAATTGAGTACAGTAAGCTTTTCACAGATACCTGATACGAGCTTCATATCATGCTCAATAAGTAAGATTGTTACATCAAACTCTTTACGGATGAGTGCGATGGTATTCATCAAATCCTTAGTCTCATTTGGGTTCATACCAGCCGCTGGCTCATCTAAAAGAAGGAGCTTTGGATTGGTTGCAAGGGCTCTTGCTATCTCAAGCTGACGCTGCTTTCCATAAGGAAGATTTGAGGCAAGAACGTCTGCGTCCTTATCAAGACCAAATACCGAAAGGATTTCTAATGCTCTTTCGTCCATCTTCTTTTCTGTAGCAAAATACTTAGGCAATCTGAAAATACCTGTAGCAGTGCTATATTCAAAGGAATTATGTAAACCAATTTTAACGTTATCAAGTACCGATTGATCTCCAAAAAGTCTAATATTTTGGAAGGTTCTGGCTATACCTGCCTTGTTAATGTCGGCAGTTCTCTTTCCTGTGATATCAACTCCATCAAGGAAAATCTTGCCATCTGTAGGCTTGTAGATACCTGTGAGCATATTGAAAACTGTAGTCTTACCTGCTCCGTTAGGTCCAATCAAGCCATAAAGCTGACCCTTATCAATTGAAATGTTAAATTCATCTACGGCTCTAAGTCCACCGAAGGAAATGCCAAGATTAGTAACTTCTAGTAAGCTCATTACTGCACCTCCTTTGTGTTTTTAGATTTAAGTATAGACTTGAAGTTCTTTATGCCGTGAGCCTCTCTCCACTTAAGAATGCCTGGTGCCCAGTTAAACAACATAAGCATAATAAGAACTACTGAATAAATAAGCATTCTGTAGTTTGAAAGTCCTCTGAGCATCTCAGGGAGCAACGTAAGAATAGTTGCTGCAATAATAGAACCAGAGAAGCTTCCGATTCCACCTAATACTACATATACCAAAATCATGATAGACATGTTGTAGCCAAAAGTATTGGTTGTTGCTGTAAGGGAGCTAATGTTGTGAGCGTAAAGCACACCACCTACACCAGCGATAGCTGCTGATAATGTAAATGCAATAAGCTTGTATTTAGTAATAGGAAGACCAACTGTTTCTGCGGCAATCTGGTTGTCACGAATAGCCTTTACTGCTCTACCTGTTCTTGAATTTACAAAATTGAAAGTAATAACAATTGCAAGCAACAGCAATATAACTGAGATTGTAAAAGTAGACTGACGTGGTGTTCCAGTGATACCTTGTGCACCGTTGATGATAATCTTGCCACCTGGCTCCATACCAAGAGACATCATATCTTTCATTGAGAAATGTACACCCTTTGAATCTACACCAACATATAATACGTTAATTACATTTTTGATAATCTCGCCAAAGGCCAAGGTAACGATTGCCAAATAGTCTCCACTAAGTCGAAGTACAGGAATGGCAATAAGAAATCCAAATAGTGCTGCTAAAGCTGTACCTATTAAAAGCGAAAGAATAAATCTTGGAACATCTGGAATAACTCCTACAAATGCCTTTGAGAAAAATGCAGATGTAAATGCTCCAACACACATAAATCCTGCGTGTCCAAGAGAGAGCTCGCCTAAATAACCTACACAGAGATTAAGACCTACAGCCACAAGTGAATATGCACATACTGGTACAAGAAGACCCTTCATAAGAGAACTAAGGTTGCCTGTACCATCTAGTATTGTCATAAGCACATATAAAACTACTATTACAGAAATAGTTGTAAATAATCTTTGGTTTGATTTGTTTGCAAAAAGTGCAAGTTTGTTTATCTTTTTCATATCTTCCACCTACACTTTCTCTTTAATCTGCTTGCCTAAGATACCTGTAGGCTTCACTAATAAAACAATAATAAGTACTGCAAATACAATCGCATCTGCCAACTGGCTTGAAATATAAGCCTTAGCGAGAATCTCGATTATACCAAGTAAAAGTCCACCAATTAAAGCTCCTGGAATAGAGCCGATACCACCAAATACAGCCGCTGTAAACGCCTTGATACCTGGCATTGAGCCTGTGTATGGAGTAAGTGATGGATAAGAGCTGCAAAGTAAAGTTCCTGCTATCGCAGCAAGTCCTGAACCTATTGCAAATGTAAGGGAAATAGTCGCATTGACATTGATACCCATTAATACTGCTGCATCTCTGTCCTCTGATACCGCACGCATTGCCTGACCTGGCTTTGTATTCTTAACAAACCACATAAGTACAACCATGATTACAAGACAAACCACGATAGTGATTAAAGCATTTCCGGTAATCTTAAGCTGTCCGCCTGCAAATGAAAGTCCTTCCCATGGGATTACTGAAGTGAAAGATACTGGGTTTGACCCAAATATCAATAATGCCATGTTCTGTAAGAAATAGCTGACGCCAATGGCTGTAATAAGAACTGCCAAGTTAGTAGCCTTTCTAAGTGGTGCGTAGGCTATCTTTTCTATAATCATTCCAAGAATTGTACAACATCCCATCGCAATAACAATAGAAACAATAGCCGGCATACCAGCATTGGAAGTGCACATAAACACAAGATATGCGCCAATCATAATTACATCCCCGTGAGCAAAGTTAAGCATCTTTGCAATACCATAAACCATGGTGTAACCCAGGGCTATGATGGCATATACGCTTCCTAAACTCAATCCGTTAATCAGATAGGTTAAAAATCCCATAAATAAAAACTCTCTTTCAAAAAATAATATTGCGATGCACGCCGCCCCCGGATACGTTTAAGTATCTGGAGCAGGTCATGCATCGCCTTTGATACAATAATGTATTAAGTTGTTACCATAAACAACTCGTATAAATAACAGCGATTATTCAACTGAAACGTATCCGCCGTCTTTAATGATGACAGCCTTTGGTGCTTTAGATACTTCACCTAAATCGTTCCATGTCATGTTGTCACCTGTAAGACCATTGTAATCAACATTCTGAATACCTGCAACTAAAGCGTCACAAATCTCTTCGTTAGAAGCCTCTGGAGTAAGGTTTGCTGCCTCAATTGCTTCCTTTAAGATGTAGATTCCATCGTAAGCATCAGCTGCAAACTGGTTTGGAGTATCACCAAACTGCTCCTTGTACTTAGAAACAAATGACTTTGTAGCCTCATCCTCTGAATCAGCTGCGAATGGTGTAAGAAGATATACACCCTCTGCAAGGCTAACATCAAAGTTCTCAACACCAAGAAGTCCGTCGAAACCATCTACACCAAACATTGTAGGTGCATATCCCATCTTGTCTGCCTGAGTAAGAACGATTGAACCCTCTGTGTAGTAGAATGGAAGGAATAATAAATCTGCATCCTTATCCTTGCACTTCTGAAGCTGTGTTGTAAAGTCTGTCTTTGAATCAGCTGTAAATGCCTCTGCTGCTACGATATCAAGACCCTTTGCCTGAGCCTCTGCTGCAAAGTTCTGGTAAACACCTGATGAATATGGATCTGAGCTATCATAGATAACACCAATCTTGGTTCCAAGCTTGTTGTCAGCAATGTAGTCTGCTGAAACAGTACCCTGGTTAGGATCTGAGAAACAAATCTGGAATGTGTTATCGTGTCCTTCTGTAACAGTTGTTGAAGAAGCAGATGGTGTAATCTGGAAGATTCTGTCTGCATATGTCTCGTTAGAAACAGCTGCACAAGCACCAGATGTTACTGTACCTTCAAGAATCTGCATACCCCAGTCCTTAAGTGTGTTGTAAGCATTAACTGCCTTCTGTGGATCTGCCTCATCATCCTGGAAATTGAATGAAATGTTATATCCATTAATACCACCAGCCTCGTTTACCTCGTCAACTGCAAGCTGAATAGCATTCTTAACGCCCTGACCATACTGAGCTGCACCACCGGTAACTGGTCCTATACCACCAATTCTCCAAGTGAGTTCTCCTGATGTATCAACGTTTTCTGAGCCTTCCGCTCCTTTGTTTCCGCAACCTACAAATAATGAGGCTGCCATAGCAGCACAAAGTGCCAAGCTAAGAGCTTTCTTCTTCATAGTCTTTTCCTCCTAGTAACCCTAAAAATCCGTCCCCCATTTAATTGGATTTTTACTTTCTCGCTTTATCGCTTTAAATTCCGAAACCCCTCGATGGAAATATAATAAAACTTGTTTGCCCAATCGTCAACTAAAACTTATCTGCAATTTTACGGCATCTATAGTTACTGTTAAATCTAGCTTATATTACTTCCCTCTATTTCTAGCACCGAGCCTAGGGGCAACTGGCTTTCATCTAAAGTAAGATTTCCAAAGGCTGTTCTCTTTAATTCCACCACCTGTCTGCCTACTGCAAAAAACATTCTTTTGACCTGATGGAACTTCCCCTCATGAATGGTAATATAGCAGGTATTGCCTCCATTATATTCAACAGTAGCTGGAGCTGTAAGCTCTCCTTCGCCAATCCTTACGCCTGACTCTAAAGCCTGAATGTCCTCCCTGGTCAAATCACCATCAAGTGTAACAAAATATGTCTTATCCACATGCTTTTTAGGAGAGAGCATATCGTGGGCGAGCTGTCCGTCGTTGGTAATAAGCAGTAGGCCTGTCGTATCCTTATCTAGACGCCCAACTGGCGCAAGACCTCTTGGCGCATCTTTAACCTGCCTGTAAAATACATTCATTACCGTCTGTTCCTTGGCATCCTCAGTAGCTGTAATAACTCCCTTTGGTTTATTCATAATATAGTAGGAAAACTTTTTATATATGTATTCCTTTCCCTGATAAGAAATCACCGCTGTATCTTCATCTACCTTAGTCTCTGGCTTATTTACCTTTGCCCCATCAACTAAAATAAGGCCCTTCTTTAGAAGAGCCTTTACTTCTGACCTGGTACCTATATTTAGTTCAACCAGTAATTTGTCCAATCTCATTAGTATGAAATTACCTCATATCCATCCTCAGTAACAAGAACCTGATACTCCCATTGAGCAGATGGCTTGCCATCCAATGTAGAAACTTCCCATCCATTGTTTGGGTCTGTCTTTATCTTTTGTGTGCCCATGTTAATCATAGGCTCAATTGTAAACATAAAGCCTGGCACTAGTAAAAGCTCTGTGCCTGGAAGAGTGTTATAGCCCACCCATGGCTCCTCATGGAAATCAAGACCTACACCGTGACCACCAATCTCACGAACTACCTGATAGCCATTTGCGTGAGCATGCTCACATATAGCAGCGCCCACATCACCTAAGAAACCCCATGGCTTTACCTGAGCAAGACCAAGGTCACAACACTCCTTAGTGACCTCAACAAGCTTTCTTGTCTCTGGGTCAACGTCTCCTATCATAAACATTCTAGATGAGTCAGAATAAAATCCATCTAAAATAGTGGAACAATCTACATTAACTATGTCGCCACTTTTTAAAATCACATCCTCTGAAGGGTAACCATGGCACACCTGATCATTTACTGAAGTACAAACGCTGTATGGGAAGCCCTCATAGTTTAGTGGTGCTGGGATGCCGCCCATCTTAATTGTTGTGTCATAAACAATCTTATCGATTTCAGCTGTGCTCATGCCCTCGTGAATAGCCTCAGCTACTGCATCAAGACACGCCATATTGATAACTGCTGATTTCTTAATCTTCTCTACCTGCTCTGGTGTCTTGAGCATATCATGGGTTGGCACTTTGTGGCCTTTGGTTGCATAGCTGTTAATCTTTCTATCCATAGCCTCGTGGCACTGCTTATACTTTCTGCCGCTGCCACACCAGCAAGGGTCGTTTCTTCCTATCTTATCCATTTCTAATGCCTTTCTAATCTTCTTCCTTTTTCTTGTCCGCATCAGTTAATCCATTTATATAATTAATCTTTGTATGCCTAAGGGTAATATCTCCGAGGACAAATCTGTTCCAAAGCTTTTTGTTGATTGCAACCTTGTGCTCATCACGAATCAAGCTATAGTAATAGCCGTCATACTTGTAAGCCGCTTGGCTTGGCCCCTGCTCCTTGGCAAGATGATTTTGATACTTTTCTGCTATTGCAACTACACGCAATTGGTCTTCTATAATGGACTTGTCACATGGCATATGTTCCCACTGTTGGTCCAACATATCCTCCCAAAAATCTGTAATTGCAAACTGCAACTCGTCCTCTTCGCTGGCAGAAAGCTTATCCATACCCTCAGCCACTGCAAGCTGATAAAAGAGATGATCATGGATAGCCATACCCATAACCACATCCTTGGCCTCCTCTTGAATGAAGGTGTCATTGGTGTGCAAATTCCAGTAATCCTTGGTTGAGTCTGGATTGTAAATTCTGGCCTGCTCCTCAACCTTTCGCTCTTCAAATAAAATGTAGAAGGCTAAATCCTGAAATGTCACCGGCTTACCATCTATAGTAACTGCCACATCCTCAAGATGATCCTCATAAGAAATTGGGCCTCTACCTGTATTCATGGTAAGAAATGCGTAGACTATAACACCTACGCATAAAAGTAACAATATCAGCTTGACGAGTTGATTTGTTCTCATAGTACCCTTCGTATAGTAATAATTGAATGGCAATTAACTGATCGGTAATTAGTAATACCAGTGGCTGTACTCTGGGCCTCCACGATGGTGCCGCCGCCTTGGTATATTGCTACGTGTCCTGGGTAGCATACTATATCACCGGGTTGCATGTAGTTATAGCTAACCTCTTTACCCACTCCTCTGAAGGTACCGGAGGTCATTCTTCCGCCATAACGTATTCCAAAATTAGCTAAAACTCCTTGTACAAATCCGGAACAGTCACATCCTCCGGAAAGATTGTTTCCGCCCCAGACATAAGGGCAACCTACGTACTGGTTTGCAAAAGAAACCACACTTGAACCACTGATGCCAGTTGAATATCCTGGGTTCAAGTCACCATTTACATTATATCCTGCATAGCCGGCTGAAACGCTGGCTGTGGCTGTACCATTGTTTGCTGCTCTTGCGGCTGCTTCTCTGGCTGCTCTAAGTGCTGCCTCTCTTGCGGCAATCTCCTTGGCCTCTTTTAACTCGGCATCAAGGTCGTCCATCTCGCCACGCTTCTCAGTAATCATTGTCTTTAATGCAGCTTCTTGTGTAGCAAGTTCCTTCTTTGAAGACTCAAGTGACTTCTTTTCTGTCTCCAAAGCAACTGCCAGCTCCTCAATCTCGGCTTGGGTAGCCTCGAACTGATCTAGCTTGTCCCTATCATATTTATATACAGTGCTGGCATACTCCATCTTGTTAAGGAACTGACTGATGGAACCAGACGATATAAGCATTTCAAAAATACTTGGGTCTTCGGCCTCGTACATATACTGAATGCGAAGCTTCATTGAATCATATTGCTCTTGACGAGCTATCTTGGCTTCCTCTAAAGCGGCCTGAGTCTCTTCAATCTCGGCCTCCATGTCCGAGATAGCCGTCTCAATCTCTGTAATCTGACTAACTAAACTATATAAATCTGCATCTAGAGCGTCAATTTCCTGCTCAAGAGAATGCTGCTCAGCCTCAATTTCTGAGATGGAACGTACCGCCTCTGATACCGTTGAAGCCGAGAATAGCATCGCACCAGCTAGAGCGATGCAGCAAAAAGACTTGACTAACTTCTTGTATTTCATAAAATTATCTCCAAAATAATTGAGAATATATTAACAACATATTGTGCAATTACTCATATTCACTCTATCTTATGATACAAGTCTTAATGTTGGTTTTCAAGGGAAATAGTATAATCGAAAAACTTTGTCTATGTAAATTTAATGTCGTCTATTCTCATAAGCCAAAGACAACAAAACGCCCTATGGAAGCGCTTGCTTCCATAGGGCGCTAATAAACATATTTAATTCAGATGTAGATACATTTACATTCTAGGAGTTGGTAGAAGTTATCCTCGGCCATGAGGCATTGGAGCAGGTCTCATAACAGAAGTCCTTTCTTCTTCCTCCACTTGTGAATTTTCAGCAGATATATTAGTTCCCTGCGAATTCACAGTATTTGTACTAATTTCAGAGTGAGAATCGATATCATCGTTATATACATTATCCATGTTATACCCGAATGTATTTCTATGTGATTGATCTTTTTGAGGCTTGATCATAGCACCCGTTTTAGGATTAAACATATCTCCATACGAAGGATCAATAACTCGAAATTTATTAAAATAACTTAACGGTTGCTCAAGTTCAAAATCCAACCCACTCTTTAATCTATTAAATCGTAATTCAGCTTCAGATTGTTTATCGTATACATCTTGCTTATACTCAATAAGAGGATTCACTGTACCATATTTTTCAGCTGCTTTTATCTCAGTTTTTTTTATTCCCTCAATATTTTTAATATAATTTTCGCATTCCTTAATTCTATTAGCTGCATCATCACTATACCTTTTATAGTATTGATTTAAATTGTCATTCTGCAACGTACTCTTTTCTTGTAAATTATCTCTACAATACTCAATGATATTACTACATTTGATAATCGTATCGCGACACACATTTATTAGTTCCTTCTTAGTAGTCTTTGCCATAATTATGTCCTCCTTCGTCAGCAAAATGGGTCGGTAAGTTTTTACCGCCCGTATAATATGT
>Ga0129307_1001069_pt1 | contig 33335 bp, 25 predicted proteins | sample P1105metagenome_FD_94437 | JGI IMG/M metagenome (GOLD analysis project Ga0129307, IMG submission 94437) | Capybara group fecal microbial communities from Wisconsin, USA - P1105 metagenome | ecosystem: Host-associated > Mammals > Digestive system > Large intestine > Fecal | place: USA: Wisconsin...
CGTAAAAGCCCTTGGAGGTGGAGGTCAGACCATTACCCCGCTATTCTAACAGTTTAGGCAACGAGATGTCCCATGCCTATGGCTGGCTGCCATAAACCAAGGGGCAAATATATAGTAACAGGAAGGGAAACGCTATGGAACGCTATACTCTGGCAGTTCTGGTGGACAACGCGGCGGGCGTGCTGTCGCAGGTGTCGCGCCTGTTCTCGCGCAAGGGCTTCAACATCGAGTCCCTCGCCGTCGGCGTCACCGAGAACGAGGCGGTCAGCCGCATGACCATCGAGATTATCGTGGACAGCGAGGATCAGGTCGAGCTGATCTGCAACCAGCTCCGCAAGCTCATCGCCGTCCACTCGGTCAAGGTGCTGGAACGCGCTCGTTCGATGCGCCGCGAGCTGGCGCTCATCAAGGTGCGCGCGGAGACCAGCGAGGCGCGCAGCGAGCTGATCCAGCTCGGCAGCATCTTCCGCGCCTCCATCATCGACGTCGACCCCGCGTCGCTGACCATCGCCGTCATCGGCGAGGACGAGAAGGTCGACGCGATCAAGAACCTCGTCGAATCGCACGGCATTCTGGAAATGGCGCGCACCGGCGTCATTGCGCTCGAACGCGGCGGCTTCACCCTCGACGAGGACACCAAGGAGAAGGGCGAATTCGACTACGGCAAAAACGTACAGTAATTCATATCGAATAAAATACTATTTGTAAAGGAGATTATCACCATGGCAAAGATGTACTACGAGCAGGACTGCGACCTCAACGTGTTGAACGGCAAGAAGATCGCCATCATCGGCTACGGCTCCCAGGGTCACGCCCACGCGCTGAACCTGCGCGACTCCGGCTGTGACGTCATCATCGGTCTGCGTCAGGGCAAGAGCTGGAAGAAGGCGGAGGACGACGGCTTCACCGTCATGTCCGTCGCCGAGGCCACCGCCGCCGCCGACATCGTGATGATGCTCGTCAACGACGAGCGCGCCGCGCAGATCTATCAGGAGTCCGTCGCGGCGAACCTCTCCGCCGGCAAGGCGCTCGCCTTTGCACACGGCTTCAACATTCGCTATCAGCAGATCGTCCCGCCCGCGGACGTGGACGTGTTCATGGCGGCGCCCAAGGGCCCCGGCCACGCCGTGCGCTCCCAGTATGTCGCGGGCAAGGGCGTTCCCTGCCTCGTCGCCGTCGAGCAGGACGCCACCGGCAAGGGTCTCGACATCGCGCTGGCGTACATCGCCGGCATCGGCGGCGCGCGCGCCGGCATCATGGAGACCACCTTCCACGACGAGACCGAGACCGACCTCTTCGGCGAGCAGACCGTGCTCTGCGGCGGTCTGGTCGATCTGATGCAGTGCGGCTTCGAGGTGCTCTGCGAGGCGGGCTACGCGCCGGAGAACGCGTATTTCGAGTGCATCCACGAGGTCAAGCTCATCGTCGACCTCATCGCCAAGGGCGGCGTCGCCGCGATGAACTACTCCATCTCCGACACCGCGGAGTACGGCGAGTACGTCTCCGGCCCGCGCGTCCTGCCCCACGATCAGGTCAAGGCGAATATGCGCGCCGTGCTCAGCGACATCCAGGACGGCACCTTCGCCGGCAGATGGATCGCCGAGAACAAGAACGGCCGCACCTTCTTCAACTCCAAGCGCGCTCTGCTTGCCAAGCACCCGATGGAGATCGTCGGCAAGGAGCTGCGTGACAATATGCTCTGGAAGGACAGCGAGGGCGGCGACAAGGGCCTCGACACGGCGTCGACCTGATGCGTTTCGATTCAGAACCGCTTCGCTGGGTTCTGAATCGAAGGGGGTTTCGCTCCGCTTCCCGCACAGCCGCTTGCGGCTGTACGGGCGCTCCGCGCAATGTGTTTTTTCTGACGCGCATGTCGTCAGAAAAAACGATTCGGATTCTTTCGCGCCTGCGGGCGCGAAATCAGAGGGGCTGCGGCCCCTCTGAACTCCCCTTGGGGGAGAAATTGGATAAAGGAAGGAAGAGACAGATGCGTTCCGAACAAGTCAAGCTCGGCGTGGAGCGCGCGCCCAACCGCTCGCTGCTCTACGCGCTCGGCTATACCGACGAGGAATTGGCGCGTCCGCTGGTGGGCGTCGTCAGCTCGTACAACGAGATCGTCCCCGGACACATGGAGCTCGACAAGATCGCCGAGGCGGTCAAGGCGGGCGTCCGCGCCGCGGGCGGCACGCCGGTCATGTTCCCCGCCATCGCCGTGTGCGACGGCATCGCCATGGGACACGTCGGCATGAAGTATTCCCTCGTCACCCGCGACCTGATCGCCGACTCCACCGAGGCGATGGTCATGGCGCACCAGTTCGACGGGCTGGTGATGATCCCCAACTGCGACAAGAACGTGCCCGGCCTCCTCATGGCGGCGGCGCGGCTCAACATCCCGACCATCTTTGTCTCCGGCGGCCCGATGCTCGCCGGACACCTCGCTGACGGCCGCCGCACCTGCCTGAGCCATATGTTCGAGGCGGTGGGCGCGTACCACGCGGGCAAGCTGGACGAGGCGGGCGTCGCGGACTACACGGAGAACGCCTGCCCCTCCTGCGGCAGCTGCTCCGGTATGTACACGGCGAACTCGATGAACTGCCTGACCGAGGCGATCGGCATGGCGCTGCGCGGCAACGGCACGATCCCCGCGCCCTACTCCGCGCGCCTGCGCCTCGCCAAGAAGACCGGTATGCAGATCATGGAGCTGATCGAAAAGGACATCCGCCCGCGCGACATCATGACCGCCGCCGCGTTCCACAACGCCGAGACGGTGGACATGGCGCTGGGCTGCTCGACCAACACGATGCTCCACCTGCCCGCCATCGCGCACGAGGCGGGCGTGGCGCTCGACCTGCACATGGTCAACGACATCAGCGACAAGACCCCGAACCTCTGCCACCTCGCCCCCGCGGGCGACACCTTTATGGAGGATCTCGACCGCGCGGGCGGCGTCTGGGCTGTGATGAAGGAGCTGGAGAAGGCGGGTCTGCTGGACACCGGCCTTCCCACCTGCACGGGCAAGACCGTGGGCGAGAACCTTCAGGGCGTCGTCAACCGCGATACCGCGCTCATCCGTCCCATCGACGCGCCGTACTCCAGAAGCGGCGGCATCAGCGTGCTCTACGGCAACCTCGCGCCGGACGGCTGCGTGGTCAAGCAGGGCGCGGTCACGCCGGAGATGATGAAGCACGAGGGCCCCGCCCGCGTGTTCGACTCCGAGGAGGCGGCGATCGAGACGATCTATGCCGGAGGCATCCACCCCGGCGAGGTCGTGGTCATCCGCTACGAGGGCCCCAAGGGCGGCCCCGGTATGCGCGAGATGCTCAACCCCACCTCCGCCATCTGCGGCATGGGCCTTGGCGAGAGCGTGGCGCTCATCACCGACGGACGCTTCTCCGGCGCGACGCGCGGCGCGTCCATCGGGCACGTCAGCCCCGAGGCGGCGAGCGGCGGCACGATCGCGCTGGTCGAGGAGGGCGACCGCATCGCCATCGACATCCCGAACCACGCCATCACCCTGCTGGTGGACGACGACGAGCTGGCCCGCCGAAAGGCGGCGTGGGTCTGCCCCGAGCCGAAGATCAAGACCGGCTACCTCGCCCGCTACGCGAAGCTGGTCAGTTCCGCCGATAAAGGCGCGATCCTTGACGCATGATGGAAGAGCTTTCTGAACTGATCCTTTTCCGCGGCCTGCGTGAGCCGGAGAACGCGGGCGCGCTTGTCGAACTGGCGGAGCGGTACGGCTTCGGCGGTGACCTGTGGCGCGCGTACTTCGCCTGCGCGCTGCTGCGCCATGAGAACCCGTGGTCGCTCGCCTGCGAGGGCAGGGAGGAACCGGACGGCTCGCTGTCCGCGCTGGCGGCGCGGGACGTGGAGCGTATCCTGCAGGCGTATCGCAGCGCGCCCGCGCTCGTGCCGGAGCTGCGCGACTACCGCCCCGCCGCGAAGAAGAGCGGCGCGGCAAAGGTCGTGGACGAGCTGCGCGCGAGTCTGGACGCCGAGGAGACCGCATCGGACGCCGCGCGCGCCCTCGCGGACGCCTACCGGCGCCATGGCGCGGGACAATTCGCCCTGCACCGCGCGTTTCGGGCGTCGGAGGACGGCTCACTCAAGCCCGTGCCGGACGAGACGGAGCCGCTGTCCCTGCTGGTCGGCTGCGAGACGCAGAAGGCGAAGCTCCGCGCCAACACCGAGGCGTTTCTCGCCGGGCGGAGCGCGAACAACGTCCTGCTCTACGGCGACGCGGGCACGGGCAAGTCCACCTGCGTGCGCGCCCTGCTTGCGGAGTACCCCGACAGCCTCCTGCGCGTGATCGAGCTGCCGAAGGACCGGCTTGCGCTGCTGCCGCGCCTCGCGGACACGCTGGGCGCGCGGCACTGCCGCTTCCTGCTGTTCCTCGACGACCTGTCCTTCGAGGAGGACGAGACGGCGTACAAGCAGCTCAAGGCGGCGATCGAGGGCGGGCTTGCGTCCCTGCCGGAGAACGTGCGCATCTACGCCACGTCCAACCGCCGCCATCTGGTGCGCGAGACGTGGAAGGACCGCGCGGACATGGAGCACGACGGCGACATCCACCGCTCCGACACGATGGAGGAAAAGCTCTCGCTCTCCGCGCGCTTCGGGCTGCGCATCTACTTCCCGAACCCGACGTTCGAGGAGTACCACGCCATCGTGGAGGAGCTGGCGAAGCGCGCGGGCGCGGACGGCGCGGCGCTGCGGCAGGCGGCGTCCACCTGGCAGGTGCGCCAGGGCAGCCGATCCGGACGCACCGCGAAGCAGTTCGTGGACGATTACCTCAGCCGCGCGAATTGAGCGGCCAATGCGACAAGACACAAAAAACAGGGACGGCGCAAAGCGCCGACGTCCTCGCGCCTTACGGCGCAGGACGTCGGCGTTCAATATTTTTTGCCGTTAGGACTAGCGAACGGCGGGCGGATATGGTATACTGTACCATCACGCTTCGGACGACAGGAAAAACCGGAGACGCCCCACGTGGAGGAAGCGCCATGGAGAGAAATCTGGAGCAGTTCATCATCGAAAACTACAATAAGGCCATCAAGCGCCACGAGATACAGCCGTTCTATCAGCCGGTCATCCGCGCGTCCTCCGGGCAGCTTTGCAGCTTTGAGGCGCTTGCACGCTGGATCGACCCGGAGCTTGGTATGATCTTCCCGGACGAGTTCATCCCGGTGATGGAGCGGGAGCGCCTGATCCACCTGCTCGACGCCGAGATCCTCCGTCAGGTCTGCGCGCGCATCCGCGCCGGCATCACCAACGGAGAGACGCCCGTTCCCGTCTCGGTCAACCTCTCGCGGCTGGATTTCACGCTCTGCGATATTTTTTCGATCGCGGACCAGATCGTCAGCGAGTACCAGATTCCCCACGACATGATCTATTTCGAGATCACCGAAAGCGTCATGGCGGAGCAGAAGGAGCTGATGAAGGGCATCGTGGACCGCTTCCGCGCGGCGGGCTATCAGATCTGGATGGATGATTTCGGCAGCGCGTACTCCTCGCTCAACGCGCTCAAGGAGTTTTCCTTCGACGAGCTGAAGCTGGATATGTGCTTCCTGCACCCGTTCAACCAGCGCTCGAAGCGCATCGCGACCGCCGTCGTGGAGATGGCGAAGGGGATCGACATCCACACGCTGGCGGAGGGCGTCGAGACCGAGGAGCAGTATTACTACCTCCGCAACATCGGCTGCGAGAAACTGCAGGGCTATTTCTTCGGCAAGCCCATGCCCTACGATCAGGTGATCGAGCATCTGCGCGTGCGCGGGATACGGACCGAGCTGCCGCAGGACCGGAAGTATTACGACGATATCGGCAAGGTCGATTACCTCAGCGCCGTCCCCTTCATGACGCGGGAGGACCGCGACGCGCTCGTCACGGCGAGACAGCTCAACAGCATCCCGCTGGCGCTGGTGGAGTTCGGCGCGGAGCATTTCAGCATCCTGTTCTACAACAGCGCCTTCGAGGAGACCGCCTCCGGCACGGGGATGTTCTCCGACGTCTTTACGCAGGATATGCTGTGCCGCCCGCGGCCGAACCGCCTGATCTCCGACAAGTTCCTCAACCTGATGGACGCCGTCAAGCTCAGCGGCGACGGCAGGATGCTCTTCACCTTCCGCGAGCAGTACTATGAGGTGCAGGCGCGGCGCGTGGCGCAGGCGCGCGACCGGTACTGCGTCCTCGTGCGGATCACGAACCTCACCAAGGACACCCAGTCGGAGAACACGGGCTTTCTCGACGAGTTCGCGCGCCGTATTTACGCGCTCTATGAGCGCATCACGCTCATCAACCTCCGCGAGGATACCATCCGCCCGCTCTACGTCGCCACGCGGGAGGATCTGCTCTCCGGCAGAAAGGGCATTCGGGCGCTGACGGAGGAATACGCCGAAAAGCTGATCTATCCCGACGACCGGGAGAAGTACCTCGCCATGTTCGACCCGGACACGGCGTACAAGGCGCTGAACGAATCGAACCGCGTGTCCCGCTCGGAGGTGCTGCGCACCAGCATCCGCCACGGGCAGTACGCGTGGAAGGAATATACGCTGCTCAAGGTCGACGACGGGACGTACCTCATGCTGACCCGCGACGTTCACGACAGCGTGCTCTGTATGCGGGAGGACGCGAAGGGGGCGCATGACGATGCGGGGCCGTTTTCCGCCGGGAACCTCTGGAACGACCTCAACCGCTCCGGGCTGCTCCGTATGTTCTGGAAGGACGGCGAGCGGCGCTTCGTGGGCGCGAGCCGGGCGTTTCTCGACTACTACGGCTTCCCGTCCGTGGACGTCATCCTGGGCAAGACGGACGAGGACGTCGGCTGGCACATCCATCCCGACCGCTATATGAACGACGAGCTCCGTGTCATCCACGAGGGCGTTACGCTCCACAACATCCCGGGACACTGCATGAACGACGGCGAGAACCGCGAGATCCTCGCCAGCAAGACCCCGCTCTACGACGAAAACGGCGAGATCAAGGGCCTGCTCGGCTACTTTGTCGACCGCGAGCTGCTCAAGGAGAACGACAAGCGCGGCGACGAGACCACGCGGCGCGATATGCTCACCGGATTGCTCAACTCGCGCGGCATCACGGAGGAGGCGGCCTTCTTCCGCGACGAATACTACCTGCGCGGCATCGATTTCGCGCGGGTGCACATTGCGATCAACGACTTCAACGCCATCAACGAGCAATACGGCTTCGACTTCGGCGACAAGGTGCTCAACGTGCTCGGCACGGCGCTGCGGCGCGAGTTCGGCAAGACCTGCGCCGTCGGGCGCTATACGGGGCACAAGTTCGTCGTGCTCCATCAGGCCGCCGACCAAGGGGAGCTGCGCGACCTGCGAACGCGCGTCAAAAGCATCGGCGAGTCGATCCGCGAGATCGACGGCATCCCGCTCACGCTGTACCTGTCCGTGGGCTACACGTTTTTCACGGAGTACCTCGACCTCGACGAACAGACGAAGATGACCGAGGTGCGTCTGCTCGCCGACCACGATCAGAACATCTCCGAGGAGAGCCGCCTCGCCCACGCCTCGCAGATCTTCCACCTGTTCGACGATCTCCCGATCTCGTACAGCGTCTATCATGTGACCCGCAGCGAGGACGGCGGGCGCTGTGACGCGGTCGTGTTCTACGTCAACCACAAATACGAGGAGTACGGCGGCGCAAGCGCCAAAGCGGTGCTTGGACGCAGCGTGCGGGAGTTGTATCCCTTCATCGGGGGGGACTGGTTCCGGTCGGTCGAGCGCGCGGCCATGCACGGCGAGAGCGTCGAGGGCGTGCAGTGCTCGGCGGAAGGGAAACGCTTCCGCTTCACGGCGCGGCAGATCATCTACGCCGGCTACTGCGCGGTCACATATCAGGAGATCCCCGAAGCATAAAACCATAAAAATCCCGGCTTGCAGAACGCAGGCCGGGATTTTTGACCTCCCCTTTGGAGAAACAAAAGAATGATGACGATTGCCTGAAATGGTGATATACTGATCAGAGGAGAAAAGGCGCGCCGCCGCGGCCGCGCGGAATGGAGTGGCTTATGAAAGACAGGGACACGTTCGGGATCAACATGAAAAAGTGGTGCCGTGAGCACGAGGCGTTTCTCGTGACGGCGGCGCCGTCTGAGGAGGTTCTCGCGCGCCACAGGGAGAAGATCGGCATTTTACAGCATGAGCGGCTGGTCCACCTGATCGTGACCGTTATGGTCGTGTTTGTCGAGCTGTTTGTCGTGGATCTGGCGCTGCTGCATCCGCAGCTTGGCGTACTTCCCGCGACGGTGATGCTTGCGCTCACGGTGCTCCTCGGGTTTTATTTCTATCACTATTTCTTTCTGGAGAACACCGTACAGCGCTGGTACAAAATCGAGGACGAGCTGCGCGTCTCTGTCGGCGCGGCCGGTCGCGGCAGCGAACAGACGCAGCCATAACGCGAAAGGGGTTTGCAAACCATGAGATTTTTCCATTTATCCGACATGCATCTCGGGAAACTGCTGCACGGCGTTTCCCTGCTGGAAAACGGCGACCAGCGCGATTGGGTCGACAAATTTCTGGCGCTCGCCGATGAAAAGCGGCCCGACGCCGTGGTGATCGCGGGCGACGTCTACGACCGCAGTATGCCCTCCGGCGCGGCGATGCAGCTTTTCAGCCGCATGGTCACGGAGCTGTCGAACTGCGGCATCCCCGTGCTGATCGCGGCGGGCAACCACGACTCCGGCGAGAGACTGTCCTGCTTCAAGGACATCCTCTCGCGCCAGAACGTCTTCATCGCGGGCGAGATCCAGCGCGAGCTGACGCAAGTCACGCTGCGCGACGAGTTCGGGAGCGTGACGTTCTGGCTGATGCCCTATGTGTTCCCTGCGGCAGTCGCGCAGACGCTCGGCGACGATACGATCCGCGACTACGACGCCGCCGTGCGGCGGCTGCTTGCGGCGCAGAACGTCGATTTCTCGCAGCGCAACGTCATCGTCGCGCACCAGAATGTGACGAAGGGCGGCGTCGAGGGCGTGCGCGGCGGCTCGGAGTCCATGGTCGGCGGCGTCGGGCAGGTGGACTACACCGCGTTCGACGGATTCGACTACGCCGCGCTCGGCCACATCCACGCGGCGTACGCCGTGGGGCGGGAGCCCGTGCGCTATGCGGGCTCGCCGATGTGCTACCACTTCGACGAGCTGCGCCAGCCGAAGAAAGGTCCGGTGCTGGTTGAGCTGGGCGCGAAGGGCGCGGAGCCGACCATCGAAACGCTGACGATCCCGCCGCTGCATCCGATGTGCGAGCTGCGCGGGACGTACGACGAGCTGCGCGCCAAAGCGTCCGCCGTCGAGAACGGCTCGTATGTCAAGATGGTGCTGACGGACCGGACGATAACGCCGGAGATCAGCACATATTTTGAGGCGCTGTTCCAGTCGCGCGGCTGCGTGCTGATGGACCGCGTGAGCGAGTTCCGGCGTTTCGGCGACGTGGACGGCGGCCCGGCGCTGAACGACCTGCGGGAGAAGAGCGTGGAGGAGCTGTTCGCCGATTTCTACACATCGCGCTGCGGCGGCGAAGCACCGGACGAGGGCGACGCCGCGCTGCTGCATTACGCTGCCGAGCTGCTGCGCAACAGCGATGCGGGCGCGGACGGCAAAGCCGTCGATCCGAAGCTGGCGGAGGACGTGCTGGCATTTCTGGCAAAGGAGGACAGTGGCGTATGAGACCTGTTTCCTTGACAATGAAGGCGTTCGGCTCCTTTGCGAAGAAGACCGAGGTGCCGTTCTCGGATTTTGCACGCGGGCTGTATCTTGTGGTCGGCGAGACCGGCGCGGGCAAGACGACCATCTTCGACGCCATTGTGTTCGCGCTTTTCGGCGCGGCGAGCGGTACGAACCGCAAGCCGGACATGATGCACTCCGACTATGTGGAGAAGTCGGAGGACACGGAGGTCTGCCTCGTGTTCGACCACAACGGCAAGCGCTACACGGTCACGCGGACGATCCACTTCACGAAGAAGCGCGGAACCGAAAACGAGTACGGCGACGGCAAGCTGTCGGCTGACCTGATCCTGCCGGAAGGGCGGGCCGTCAGCGGACACGCCGCCGTGACCAGACGCTGCGAGGAGCTGCTGGGGCTCAACGCCGATCAGTTTCGCAAGATCGTCATGCTGGCGCAGGGCGAGTTCCGCGAGTTTCTGGCGGCGGACTCCGGCAAGAAGAGCGAGATCCTCGGCAAGCTGTTTGACAGCTCGGCGTATGTGCGTTACCAGACCCTGCTCGGCAGCGCGAGAGCGGCGTTGGACGCGAAGCGCAAACAGTACCGCGAGTCGGTGGACGCCGTCATGCGCGCGACCTTCCGTATGCCGGAGGAGGAAGACGACGGCTTCCTGTACCACGCGAGCAACCCGCAGCTGATCGACAATCTGGATCGCCTGATCGAGCGCGACACGGAGCGGGCAACGGGACTCGCGGAACGCAAAGCCGCCGCGCAAAAGGCGGTGGACGAGATCAACACCCGAAAGGGCGCGGCGGAGAGCAACAACCAAAAGCTCGACGAGCTGTTCGCCGCGCGGGAGCATGATGAAAAGCTGAACGCGCAGCGCGGCGATATGGAAACGCTGACGGAGCAGTGCGCGCGGGCACAAAAGGCGCTCCACAAGGTCTGCCCCGCGCGGGATAAGTACGCCGCCGCGGCGGTCGCCGTGGAGCGCGCGAGGGCGGAGCTTGCCGCGCTCCGCGCCAAAGAGGCGGAGCTGCGCGACGGCTGCGAGACCGCCCGCGCGAACGTCGAGGGCGACGCGGACGCAAAAGCCCGCGTCATCGAGATCGACGCCGAGCGCCGCAGGATCGCGGAGAGCCTGCCCCGATACGACGCGCTCGCGGAGAAGCAGAGCGCACTGGACGCGGAGACGAAGGCAGCGGAGGCGCTGCAAAACAAGCTGAACGCCGCCGAGGAACAGCGCGGCAAGAGCAGAGCCGCGCTGGACGCCGGGCAAGCTGAGCTGCAAACGCTGGAGAACGCCGACGCGGACGCGGTGCGCGCGCAGGCGCGGTACGAGCAGGCGAAGAAGGACGCCGAGGAATGGCGCGGCGTGCGGAACGACGTTAACGCGGTCAAGCGCGAGGAAACGGCGCTCGCCTCGGACGAGGCGGAGCTTTCCGGACTCGCGGCATCGGCGGCGGAGGCGGAGGACGCGCATCACCGGAAGTATCAGGCGTTCCTCGGCGGGCAGGCGGGCCTGATGGCCGTTAAGCTGGAACAGGATCTGGAGAAAAACGGGCGCGCGCTCTGCCCGGTCTGCCATACCGAACACCGCACGGGCGAGGCGCACGATTTCGCGCGCTGCATCGACGGTACGCCGACGCAGGCGGAGGTCGATGCGGCAAAAAAAGAGTACGACAAACGCGAGAAGGCGCGCGCCGCGCAGCAGAGCGTGGTCGAGCGGAAGAGGGCGGACTTGTCCAGCCGTCGGGAAACCCTCGTCACGCGGGCGGGAAAACTCCTCCCGAACTGCGACGGCTGGGAGACCCTTGCCGGAGACGGCTATCTTGCCGACGCCGCCGATCGCTTTGATCTGGCGGAAAAGACCGCGAAGCGCGCCTGTGGCGACGCCCGTCAAAAGCAGGTCAGAAAGGCGGAGCTGAAAGAAAACTGCGACACGCTCACCAAAACGCTGGAAACCCTCGCTCGGGAGATCGACGACGGCAAAGCCGCGCAAAGCGAGACAGAAAAGCGGGTCGCCTCCCTGCGGGCCGAGGCGGAGAGCATGAAGTCCCATCTGCCCTTTGGAACGCGCGCCGAAGCGGAGGCGAAGCAGGGCACGCTGGACGAAGAGCGTGCCGCGCTGGACGAGCGGATCAACGCGCACCAACGCGCGCTCGACGCCGCGAAGGAGGCGATCGACACCGCGCGCGGTGAGCTTGCCGGGAAAGAAAAAGCCCTGCCGGAGCAGGAGACGGCGGCGGCGACGGCGAAGAGCGACTACGAAGCGGCGCTCGCGGCGAACGGCTTTGCGGGCGAGGCGGCGCTCACAGCGGCGCTCGCGCCCATTGGCGGCGCGGACGGCGAGGAGTGGCTTGCGCGGCAGCGTGAGGCCATCAACGCCTATCGGAACGACTGCGCCAACACGGCGGAGCGGATCACCGCGCTGACGGAGCAGACGAAGGAGCTGCGCTACACCGACCTTGAGGAGCTGAAAAAGGAGCTTGGCGCGGCGGGCGAACAGCGCGACGCGGCGGAGCAGGCATACGCGGAGCAGGAAAAGCGGCTGGACAACCACAGGGGCGTCCGGGAAACGGCTTCGGCGGCGCTGCGGGAGCTGGCGAAAACCAACCGCGCGTGGAGCCGCCTGGACAAGCTCGCGGATCTCGCGCTTGGCGCGAACGCCGAGGGCGGCAAGCTGAGCTTTGAGCGCTATGTGATGGGCACGATCTTCAAGGAGGTGCTGGACATGGCGAACCGGCGGCTCGACGTTATGAGCGGCGGGCGCTATTCGCTGGAGCACAGCCTGAGCGCGAGCCGCGCGAACGCCGCCGCGGGCCTGGAGATCGAGGTGATGGACGTGGCGACGGGCAAGCAGCGCGCCGCGAACTCGCTCTCCGGCGGCGAGTCCTTCCAGGTCTCGCTGTCGCTTGCGCTGGGGCTGTCCGACGTGGTGCAGGGCCACGCCGGCGGCATCGGGCTCGACACGATCTTCATCGACGAGGGCTTCGGCGCGCTCGACGGCGGCGCGCTGGACAACGCCATCACCGTGCTCGACCAGCTGACCGAGGGCAACCGCCTCGTCGGCATCATCTCCCACGTCGACAAGCTGGAGGCGAGCATCCCCCAGAAGCTGCGCGTGAAAAAGACCGCGCACGGCAGCGAGCTGAGAAGTGAGCTGTCGTAGCCCTTGAAGAGCGCGGTCTGTGAACAAAGCTGTGCATTTTCGTGAACGATTTGGAAAATGATACCATGCTCGACAGGCGCTGCGGACGCAGTAAAATGGCTCCGTTCAACCGACGAAAACGACGGGTGCATCTGTGATACATACGAAAGGAGACTGAAAAGGTATGGAATACGAAGTTGCCGGAAAAGCGGATGTTGCGGAGCTGTACGCCTTGCAGCTCAGGGCGTTTGAAAGCGAGGCGGAAATGATCGGCAGCCGCAATGTGCCGGCGCTGATGGAATCCGGCGATGAAAACCGGGCGGACTTTGTTCATTGGACCGTCCTGATCACGCGGGATGGATCCGGCAGGATCATCGGCGCGGTTCGATACAGGAAGGTGGACGGTCACATCGACGTCGGCCGGCTGATGGTCGCGCCCGAGCACAGGAACCGGGGCGTGGCAAGCGGCTTGATGCGTGCGGTCGAGGAAGTGACGCAGGAGGACACGTTCGAGCTTTACACCTGCACGAAGAGCTATACCAACATCCGTCTGTACGAACAGCTCGGCTATCGTATCTTCAAGGAAGAGCGGGGCGAGCGCGATCTTTCCTTCGCGTATATGCGGAAAACCATCGAAAACGGGAAGGGGGAGGGGCAATGAAGATCGAACACATTGCCCTGTACGTCAACGATCTGGAGGCGGCGAGGGACTTCTTCGCTGCCTACCTCGACGGCAAGGCCAATGAGGGCTATCATAACAAGACGACCGGTTTCTGATCTTACTTCATTTCCTTCGGCGACGGTGCACGGCTGGAGCTGATGAACAGGCCGGAAATGACCGACAACACAAAAGCGCTGGATCGGACGGGGTATATCCACGTTGCGTTCAGCGTCGGCAGCAGGGAAAAGGTGGACGAACTGACGGCGCGGCTGAAGGCGGACGGCTACGAGGTGGTCAGCGGCCCGCGCACCACGGGCGACGGGTATTACGAAAGCTGCGTGGTCGCCGTTGAAGGCAACCAGATCGAAATCACGGAATGATAAGGAGGATCCGTCCGATGCAATTTATCTGCTATCCCCAATGCGCCACCTGTCGGAAGGCGAAGAAGTGGCTGGACGCCAACGGCGCAGCCTACGACGAACGCCACATCAAAGAGTGCAGGCCCACAGCCGAGGAGCTGCGCGATTGGCACAAGCAGAGCGGCCTGCCGCTCAAGAAGCTCTTCAACACCAGCGGGCTTCAGTACAAGGCGCTGGGATTGAAGGACAAGCTCCCGGCCATGAGCGAGACCGAGCAGCTTGAGCTGCTCGCGTCCGACGGGATGCTCGTCAGGCGCCCGATCCTCGTGGGCGACGGCTTCGTGCTGATCGGGTTCAGGGAAGAGGAGTGGAAAGCGCGGGTTTGAGGCTTTTCTGACGATTGTCTCGCGCAGAACTTACGAAATAAGACGAAGGACGCTGTTCGGGATTTCCGAACAACGTCCTTCGCTGATTCTGCGGTAATATCTGGAAGGCATAATACGAATATTCAGCCTCTGTGATCCGGCCGGCTGTTCGGCAGGACCCGTGTTTCAATCTACAGATAGTCCTGTATCCGGATGCTCCCCGCGTCCTCTTCTATTCCGAGCATCGGAACGCGCTCCGTCATCCTTGCTTCGCCGCTCGCCTTGTCCACATGGAAATGGACATACGAGCCGGTATAGCTGCGGAAGATCACCTCGTACTCGGTCCCGGTTTCTTCGCCCGGCGTCACATACATGATATCCGGGTTCTCGTTTGCGGCGCTCCAGTCATACGCTTCATGGCAGTAATTGCTGACGCCCTGAAGAGCCATGTCCGCCGTCAGCGCCGTCTCCTGTATCGCGGCGTCTTGCAGCGGCGCGACGATGATCGAGCCGTCGCGCCCGCTGACGCCGATGGTGAACGCCCTGGTCGAGCCGTCCGTGTCCGTATACGAAAAGCTGTTGAACGGAACCGTCTCGGGGAGGTTCACGGGAACGGCCAGCGGGGTATCCGCGCGCAGGACGGGAATGCGGAACAACTCGGTGGGATCGTACGCCGCATTGCCGCTTGTGTCCACATCCCTGAGCAGGAGCGAGAAGAACCGGAAGTCCGTCACATCCTCGCTCGAGCGGAACAGGAGCTTCGTATCATACGCTGCGCTTGCGTCCATGTACGCGCCCGCGTCGTCGTAATCGTTCTGATAGGCCACATCGTCGAAGTAGTCCACGCGCACCTTGCAGTTGAGCGGCTGCGCGACGAAGCCCGCGTACGGGTAGTCGGCGAACGGCGTCAGCGTCAGCGTCTGACGTTCGTCGCTGTATTTGTCCGAAAGCGCCCAGAAGCCGTCCGCGTCGACGTCGAGCGGCTCCGCCGCGTCCTTGTCCCAAACGCCCGTCCGGTTGTGGTAAAAGGCGATCTCGGCGTCGTCCTTCAAGTCGCTGAAATACCATTCCTCGCACAGCAGCTCCGTGCCGTCCTCCGAGATGTGGAACGGTCCGAATGCGCTGTATGCATAGCCGGCGGAGCCGTAGTGGAAGAAGCGACCGCCTCCCAGCCACTCATAGACGCTGCGCGCCCAGCCCTCGAGGAAACAGACCGGTTCGCCGTCTTTGCAGGCGTATCCGCCGAGGAGCATCTGTGTTTCCGGCACCTCGGCGGCGTCGTTCGGCATGGTGCCGATGAGCAGCTCGGGAATGCCGTCGCCGCTGATGTCTTCCAAAGTATAGCCCAGATATTGGAGCAGCTCGGTGCGCTCCATCGAAGAAAGCTCGATCACGCCGGAGGATACGAAGGGGTAGTCGTTCTCCTCATGATAGCCGTTGTAGATGACGTCGCAGGTTTGATCCATCACGTCCTCATAGGCGAGCATCGCCTCCGGATACGCCTTCTCCGCCCCGGGCTCTGGCGCCGTTTGTTCCGCTTCGGTTTGCGCCGGCTGCTGCGTCGGCTGCTGCGTCGGCGCGGCGGGCTGCCTGCTCCCGCAGCCGCTAAGCGCGAGGAACGCCGCGAACAGGCAAAGGATCGTTATTTTTTTCATCGTCTTTTTCACCTCAACTCAGTTCACCTGCCGGACGGCGGAGACGGTCAGCTCCGGCAGCCTGATGTAGCCGTGCGCGTTGATGTTCCACACCGGCAGGCCGACCAGCTCGATTTTGAACGCTCTTGTGATGTGGTCCAGCGTGATGGGGCGGCCGACCTCGTCAAAGCGGTACACGCCGATGCTGGCGTAGAACACGCCCTTCTCCAGCGCGTCCATCGGCATTTCCAGCGCATAGTCGCCGTCGCCGGAGATCGTAAACCGCTGAGACCACGCCGTGCCAAGCCCGACGTCGGCGTCTGTCCGCAGCGTGAGACGCACCGCCGCGTTCTCGACGGGAGCCGACGCGCGCACCGACAGGCGGAAGCGCAGCGACTCGCCGGGTTCGTACATGGGCGCGGCTTTGTCCGTGAGCCGCAGACGCGTCATGGCGACCTGACCGTTCTGCTGCGTGTGAGGCTTGTCCGTCAGGTCGAGATCCACCTGATTTTCGCCGAGGCTTTGCTCCATATACGCGGCGATCGCCGCGTCAGTGTCCCCGTCGAACAGGATCCTGCCGTGGCTGAGCACCACGCAGCGGTCGCAGAGCCTGCGGATGGTGTCCATGTTGTGGCTGACATAGAGGACTGTCCTGCCCTCCTGCTCCGCCGCAAGACGCATCTGCGCGAGGCACTTTTGCTGAAACGCCATGTCGCCCACGGCAAGCACCTCGTCCATGATCAGTATCTCGCTTTGCAGATGCGCCGCCACGGAGAACGCCAGCTTGAGCAGCATACCGGAGGAGTAGCGCTTGACCGGCGTGTCGATGAACTCTCCGACCTCCGAGAAACGGATGATCCTGTCCATGTGGTCGTCGATCTCGTGACGGGTCATGCCGAGGATGGAGCCGTTCATATAGATGTTCTCGCGCCCGGTCATCTCCCGGTGGAAGCCGGTGCCCACCTCGAGCATGGAGGACACGCGGCCCCAGATGTCGATCTCTCCCTCCGTGGGGGCGGTCACGCGGGAGAGCAGCTTCAAAAGCGTCGACTTTCCCGCGCCGTTGATGCCGATGATGCCGACGCGCTCGCCCCGGCGGATCGTAAGGCTGACGTCCCGCAGCGCCCAGAAGGTCTGGCTTGGGCTGTGCGTCGCGCCGATCCTGACGTTCGGATCGTCCAGACCGCGTTTGCGCGCCCACCACGATTCGAGATCGGCCTGCAGGGTCTTGCCGCCGAATGCGCCGAGCCGGTATTGCTTGGAGACATTTGAGATTTTGATAGCGATCTGCTCCATGTTCGGCACCTCACACCGTGTCCATAAACGTTCGCTCTACCTTATTAAATATTACTATGCCCAGCAGGGCGACGGCCGCCGTGACCAGAACCGAGCAGACGACCCAGCCCGGCAGGACGGTTCCGGCGCCGAGCAGAGCGGCACGATACAGCTCCATCGCCTCCGTGACCGGGTTGAGCAGGAGGATGCGGCGCAGCGTGCCGTCCGCCGTGCTCAGCGGATAGACCACCGGGGTCGCGTACATCCACAGGTTCATGCCGAACGTGACGAGGACCTGCAGATCGCGGTACTTCGTCGTCAGGCTGGAGATCACGATGCCGACCCCCGTGCCCAGCACGCCGAGCTGGAGCAGCACGAGGGGGACGACGAGAAGCGCGGACGGCGAGGGGGCGACCATGCCGCGCGCGGCGTAGTACGCCAGCATTGCCAGAACCATCAGCATCTGGATGCAGAAGTGCAGGGCGCTGCCCAGCGCGTCGGAGAGGGGAACCGTCAGCCGCGGAAAGTACACCTTGCCGAACAGGGGGGCGTTTGCGGTGAAGGTGTTGGCGCATCTGGTCACGCAGGTCGAGAAAAACGTCCACATCGCCGTGCCGCTGAGGTAGAACAGGAGCTGGGGCACGCCGTCGGTGCCGAGCTTGGCGATGTTGCCGAAGAGCACCACATACGCGGCGCTGGTGAGCAGCGGCGCGAGAAACAGCCACGCCGGGCCGAGGATCGTCTGCTTATAGGTGACCACGAACGACCGCTTGGCGAACAGCCAGACCAAGCCCCGGTTCCGCCACACCTCCCGGAGCTTCAAATCAAACAAAGCGTGTTTCGCGCTGATATGGATGTGTTGCACGGCGACCCTCCTCCCGCTGATTTGGCAACAGTATATCGGAAAAATGCCGGATTATCAAGTCAAAGCTGCGCCGGGGGCCGTCCGCAGGAAAAATGCGCTTGATTTCCGCTGAAAAGCGTGATAGGATAGAATCGATTTAGGGAGGTGCTCCGCTCTGCGACGGGCGGGCGCCGACAGATTGCGGCGGGGACGCCTGCCGGGACAAACGAAAGATCCTGACTCCGCGAAATTGACGGGTGTGCGGGAAGACCGTCCGACGGGATGGATGACGAACGCGTGGTTATCCATCGAAGTATTCGGATGGCGCGGCCAAAGCGCCGCGCGACGAACCGGCGCCATAAGGAGGAGTGCTGCGACAGCATGGAAAGCCCTGCCGACGGGCAAAGCCCGGCAAAGCATATCAAACGCGAAGAAACGAAAGGAGTACTTTGAGATGAAGATGAAGAAAACCTTGGCTGTATTGCTTGCGCTGACAATGTGCCTGTCTCTGCTGCCGATGTCTGCGTTTGCTGATTATGGCCCGGAGAACAAGACGACGAAGATCAGCATTGATTTGAGCAACGGCGATGTCACTTCCGGTCTTGCGCTGACCACCTTTGCCAACAATCAGGCAAAGTTTGAGGTTGGGGACACGGTGGTTGATAATCCCACCAACCTGTACGCGGTCATCAGCAAGTGGGAAAAGTCCGGGGAGGAAAACAAATACGATAATGGTGAAAATGGTTTCGAGTTCACGTCCGATTTCAAGTTTAATCCTGGAACGTATTTTGAGAACTTGAAAGGCAACTTCTATGGAGTGAGCGTACCCGTAGATGTCAACATTTACGACACCTACGATGCAGTTGAAGCGGATCATCATGTGGTATACAACGTGTCGAGTGTTGTGGAGGGCGTTGCCGTGGCCGCTCCGGATGATGACGGCGCCCCCGGCACCGACTCCCAGAACGCATGGGAAGCAGTCCGGGCAAATATGACCACCCTGACCGCGACCGGCAGTGATGACAGCTATATCAACATTGCCGGAGGCTCCTATCTCATCGCGGGAGCGGGCAAGCTGACCTTAAACAAGAGTGTGAAACTGAACGACGATGCGGATTGGGGTGCTCTGCGCGACGATATGGATACCCGCTTTGATTCCGATACTGCGGACAATGAGCGCCTGTATGAGCTTTGCCTGAAAGCCGGCACGGTCATCGCCATTGACGAGAGCGTTGTTATCTTCAACAAGACCTTTACCGCGACGCTCGGCTCCGAGTCGCAGGATTTTACGGCGACCGATATTAAAACGCCAGGAGATGGTAATCCGCTCTCTAAATTGGATGCCGCGCTTAAATCTGATGATAATGACAAAGATATTGCAATTAATCTGTTCACGGTGATCGACGGCCTGTTCGATGCGCTCAACAATTATGCTTACGGTTATGATGCACCGGCTATGCGTCCTTACCTGAATATCTGCTTCGGCGAAGCGGCTGCTTCGACTCCTCCTGCCATCGTTGGCAACGGCGAGTCGTTTGCCAGTAACGAGACTACAAGCGACACGGGTGATGATAATGCGTCCGCTGCAATTGCCAAGGCTGAAGAAAACACGGTCTATTATGCTACCGCAGAAGTGACGCTCGGCAGTACGGATGTTGCTGCCCAGAGGATCACCGTCAAGGAGAACACCGTCATCAAGGTCGAGAGCAGTGAGACGGCAGGGACCGGAGAGAATGCTGTCAGCACCTCCGAGATCACCTACACGCCGGTAGGCGAAACGGAAACCAAGACTGCTGTTGTTGTGAACAAGGGCAACGATACCGTCGCGCTCGATGTTGAGACCCTGTTTACGAAGGATGATAGCGTGAAGCAGGATGTAAATGAGGCTGAGGGCGCCACCTCGTTCTCCGATTTCGTCCAGCCTGCCGCTGTCGTTGCAAACGCGGTTGCCGCAACGGATATCGATATTACCGAGATCACCAAAGTGGAGCTGAGCCTGAAGAAGACAGAAACTACGGATATCACTGGTCTTGTCGGTGGAATCGCTGCTGTTATAGCTGCTGTTATAGAAGACGAATCGACCACAGCGTATGAGGTGCACCCTGTCGCAACGATCAAGACCACGACCAATCCTGGCGGCGAGGAATATACCGTCGTAAAAGAGCAGTTCGTTGAAAACGCACAGTTTACCTTCAAACTGAACTTTGGTATTGGAAATGCCGGCAAGAAGGTTACGCTGACGCACTATGCAAGCAATGGTACAATCAAACAGCATCTGGGGAGCGATAGCTGGGAGGAAACGATTGATCCCGATGGTAATGTTACCATTACGCTTGACAGCTTCAGCTATGTTGTCGGTCAGGTTGAGGGCAATGCGCCGTTCGTTGGTGAGCGTGCAAGCACGAACTTCATTGATCGCGTCATGGGTTCGACCAGTGATATGTTCAGCTTGAACTATGTGATTTACCTGACGAATAACACGTCGAGTCCTGATTATCTCGATGAGGACGGCGCTATTGAACTGATTTTCAATGGAGAGACGCTGGCGACTCTGACGAGAGCGGAGTTGAATGCGGTCGTATACTCTGCTGACGATTATTATCAGGCGATGATTACTGACGAGTATTTCGCATATAAAATAATGCAGCGTTCTGTGGGTGACGTCTATTACATCTGCTTCCGTGCGCCTTCTTTCCGCTTTGGCCTTGATGCGAAGGTTAAGCTTTGGAGCGGATCAGAACAGAAGGCTTTGTACCAGAATCTGGGAACGGGATCGTTCCAGGCAAATAACTGGAATAATACTGCGGGTGAAGACTTTACGGGCGTTTCGCTCTATACAACGCCTGTGGCCAATGAGTATTCGACTAGTATGATGGCGTTCCTGAGCAACTTTAAGAACACGGATGCGGACTATGAGCTCGCCACCACTTTGATGGCTTTTGGCACCAAGGCAATTGATACATTTGATACGGACGGTAAGCGTAAATAAACGTCGTAAATCGTAAATAAGTTTTCCCCCTGAATTTGGCAAGAAAGGAGAATACAATGAGAAAAGAATATCAGAACCCTGAACTGGAGCTGATTATTCTGACGGACGATGTTATAACAACGTCGTCGGATCAGGGTTTTCCGCCGGGAACGTTCGGCGGCTAAGCGTTGCATTTTGCTCTCGAAAGGGCGGATACTTGATGTATTCGCCCTTTCCTATCAAAAATGGTGAAATAATGAAAAGGTTATTTGCGATTCTTTTAGCTATACTTGCTGTCACGTTCTCCGTGTTCGCAAGCGCGGCGAGCGGCGACAATGATTTGCCTCCCGGAACGTTTACTAAGGATAGTGGTTCGGGGCTTCCGCAAGCATATTCATCCGATCTATCTACGTCAAATACCTTGACCGGTAAAACGCAAGACGGTTCCTCCACCCCCGCGACCCCGTTCATCGACGTTAAGAGCGGCGATTACTTCGCCAAGGCGGTCGCGTGGGCGGTGAGCAAGGGCGTCACTCAGGGGCAGGACAGCACGCACTTTGCGCCCACCGCTCCGTGCACCCGCGGCCAGATGGTCACGTTCCTCTGGCGGGCGGCGGGCTCGCCCGAACCGAAGGACGGCTCGTCGCGCTTCGCCGACGTCAGGAGCAGCGACTACTTTGCGCAGGCGGTCGCGTGGGCGGTTGAAAACAACATCACCAACGGCACGGCCAAAAATACCTTTGCCCCCAACGCTCTGGTCGATCGCGCGCAGGCGGTCACGTTCCTCTGGCGCGCGCAGGGCAGCCCTGCCGCGCCCGCCAACGCGCCCTTTGCCGACGTCGTAAGCGGCAGCTATTACGAATCGGCTGTCCTCTGGGCGGTTGCAAACAACATCACCAACGGCACGGCCAAAAACACCTTTACCTTTGCCCCCAACGCTCTGGTCGATCGCGCGCAGGCGGTCACCTTCCTCTATCGCGCCAACATCGGCGCATGACCGGCGCAGTACATAACGAAAATGAGCACATCGGGAACGGTGTGCTCGTTTTCGCTCATTTCATATAAAAAACCGTCAAGAAATGAAGCTTGTGTTTTTGGAGTTCTTGTGATACAATAAAGATCGTAAATATGGGCATTTATGCGCAAGCGTAAAAAACGCGCTGGATCCTCGGCAAATCGGCCGGAAACGAACTGAAAAGCCGGCATTTTGCGTGTGATATCCTCTTTGACTTGGAAGCCGAAAGCAAGAGCGGCGATCGCTCTGCGGGGAGAGGGGGCAGGTAGCTCTTGGTACAGAATGGCGCGTGTCGTGTTTTGGCGTGCGCGGCGATGCTCACGCTGTTGGCGCTGTCCTGCCAGACTGCGCTGGCAGCTGATGTGATGCCGGGTGACACGGTGAAGCTGGAGATCCCGTTCACGGAGGCGAGCTACGTCGGCGGCTCCGCATCTGTCTCGAACAACGCCGTGCTCTGCGACGTTTCGGCGTTTGTCAGCGGAGAGTTCACAGGAACCGCGGGCGGAGAGTCTCTCTCTGTGACATACGAGAACGATGTGGACGGTTCCATCATTGTCACCGCCCGCGTGAGGGAAGATGCGCCTGCGGGCGCGGATTGCACGCTATCCTTCTATGGCTCCGTCAAAGCGGAGCTGTACGACGCAAGGTATGTTTCGGGCGAACTGAACGTTTCGGTTCCTGTGCCGGAGCCGGTAAAGAGCGCGGGGACCAAGGTTCAAAAGCCGCAGGCGTCCGCACAGCCGCCCAAATCCGACCCACCGGCAGAGGTCATACCCGAACAGCCTGCCGAGCAGCCGCCCGAACCGACGGAAATGAGCGCAAAAGGGAACCCTTCGGAACCGTCCGGGGAGGAACCGCTGACTGAGCCGGTCGCATCGGGGGAGCTTGCGGCGCCGTCGGAACCGGAGCCGGATGCGCCGGAAGCCCCGGCGGAGCCGGAGGAACATAAAACGCAGCCCGATGTGCCGGAGTCGCCCGAAGAGGAAGACCCGGACGGACTGCCGACGAACAGAGGAATCAACCTTGCCGTCCCGTTTGTGATCGCGCTTGTGATCGCGGCGCTGATCGCGGGCGGCGTTGTGGGGGTTTCGTACGGCGTGAAGCGCCGCCGCGAGGAGAGAGAAACAGATTACACACCGCTGGTTGAATACGATATCAGCGAGGATGCTTGATTGACAGAGGAAGAACCGAATGGCAGTTTTCCCGTGGAAGCGAACAGAATACAAGACGTGGGACGAGGCGTTCCGGGGGCTTGCCCCGGCGGTGCGCCAGCAGTCCATCCGCACGGCGGCCTACGCGCGTGCGATCTATGTGCGGGCATGTTCCGCACACTTCGGCAGTGACGATCCCGTCGCGGCAGCGCGGATGCGCGGACAGTATGCGGACGTCGCCTACAAGTGCGGAATGTATTGTCAGCTCGGCAAGGCGCTTGTGCCGCCGGAGTATCAGCTTTTTCAGCGTGATTTCACGCCGGAGGAGCAGGCGGTCTACCGCAAGTACACCGCCGACGGCTATACATTGATCTGCAAACTCCAGTCTTACATGATGAGCGCGAAGGAGCGGCGCAGACTCAGACCCCGCGGCTACGCCACCGATAATATCCCGTGGCTCATGGTGCGCGAGTCCGCGCAGCAGCATATGGAGCGCTGGGACGGTTCGGGTTGGCCTGAGGGCCGCGCCGGAACTGCAATCAGCCCGATCGCACAGATCGTTGGGCTTGCCCTTGCGCTGGATCAATACGCCGCCAATACAAAGGCGGAAAAGCCCTTTGACGACGCGCTGGAGACCATCCGGGCGGCAAACGGGACGCTCTGGAACCCAGAGCTGATCGAGGTGCTGAACAAGGCGGAAAAGGATTGCCGCGCAGTCTACGAAAGATACATCCATTACACCATGACGCTTCCCGAGACGATCCCGCTGGTGGTGAAGCGTCCGGAAAGACCTTTCGGATTGAGCTATCGCCCCATGGTGGCGAAGCCGGAAGGCGGGCCGGTCGCCTACGAAGCGACACCGTGGTTCAGAGTTTCGGCAGAAGAGGAGATGAGGCTGGAATCCATAAACGATTATGCAGAGCTCCTGTCCCGCACGAATATGGTGAGTGACGTGACCTTCTATCTGTTGTATGAAGCAACGGATCTGCTCTACCGGCTCAAAAACTGCGAGATATACCACCGGGGCGTCGTGGTGGGGATGCTTCCGTCCTTCTTCCGGGAGGGCAGCAAGCTTAAAGAGTTCCAGCAGCTTTTTGAGGATCAGCCGGTAGAGAAGGAGAAGCTGTTTCTCGCCGTGCCGGAGGACTTTGTGGCAAAGGCCAACAAGGGTGTCTCCGAGACCATCGCGCGATATCTGCGCAACGGCGTCCAGCTCGTGCTGGACGGCTGGCATCCGGACGTGATCAGCAAGGATCGGCTTGGCGAGCTGGGGTTCCATTTTCTGCGTCCCGCGCCGGAACTATTGGGTGAGGAAAAGACGTCTAAAGCAATGATGGACTATCGGCTTGCGGGCTTCGAGTTTATCGGCGGGAACGCCGACACGGACGACCTGCTGCGCTGGCAGCTCAACGAAGGCGTCCTCTTTGCCGGAGGAACGGTCACGGGTGAAGCCGAAACGGAGGATGAGGTCATCCGGATCGCGCTGATAAGGGAGCGCGAGTAAGATGGCGTTTGACCCGAACGACCCCCGTGTGCAGGAGTTCCTGCGCGGGGAAGAGCCGCAAAAGCCGGAGGGAAAGAAGAAACCGAAGCGTGGGAAGGAACCGGACGGGGAGTACGCGCCGAAGCGCGCGGAGAACCGGGTGAGGCGACCCTTCCAGAAGACGCGCGCAAACGTGCCCTTGTCCAGACAGGAAGTGCGCGCCATCAAGAAGGGCCGGCGGAAGCTGCGGCGTGAGCTGCGGCAGCGCGGCATCCGCTCCAAACGCGAGTTTGAGCTGACGGCGGGCACCCTCGGCCTATACTTCGACAGGAACAGTAATTTTGCCGCCTGGTTCCGGCTGCACTGGCTGGGCGCGCTGCTTGGGACACTGGCTGCCATGCTTGGCATTGTGCTGTTTCTGTCTGTGATCGTTCAGGTGCGCGGCTACTTTACGATAAACCTTTCGAACGGTATGTTCCGCGAGGGCTTTACCCTGAGCGACACATCGGGCTTTGAGTACCCAACGACGCAGCTTCTGGCAATCCCGGCGGAGGGCGTGCCGTGTATCTCCATCAACCAGATCCCGGAGGACGTGGACGATACGGACGGCGAGCACAACGAGAACTACATGGCGTACACCTTCTATATCCGCAACGAGGGTGAGAACACCGTCAGCTTCAACTGGAGGCTGTGCATGAGCGCGGAGAGCCAGAACGCGTCCGAAGCGGTCTGGAGCATCCTTTTTGTAGACGGAGTGCCCCGCGTGTACGCGAAACCGGCGAGCAACGGCTCCAAACAGTCACTTCCGGCATACGGGGACGACACACGCGGTTACACGCGCATTCCCGTGCTCATGGCGAATGATTCGGATCAGTTCCATCTCATTACGAGCCGCGGCGGCGTTGATTTTTACCGCGTGGTACCGGATATGTTTCCGACGGCAGACGTGATGGCGGAGGGACACCATGACGGCGTGGTTCCCGGCGAGATCCACAAGTACACCGTAGTCCTGTGGATCGAGGGGGACGACCCCGAATGCACAGACGACCTGATCGGGGCGTATTTGGGCGCGCGTATGGATTTCCAGCTTGCGGGCCAGGACTATGACGATCGGGACAGCGGCGGCCTCGGCAGCAAGCTCCAGGATCTGTGGGAGAGCCTGAAGTACTAAGGACAGGGATAAACGGTTAAAAGAGCGAAGGAGTGCCATTTCCGCTCCGAAGCTCCGTAATACCACCGGCGGGTGTAAAACGCAAAACTCATTTCCGAAAGGAGAAAGAAGAAAATGACGAAGAAGAAACAAAAAGTCGCCATGCCTGCCAGCATCCGCAATAAGCTGATGGCGGCGACGTCCATGCTGTTGGTGGCGTCGATCATGATGGTCAGCTCCACCTATGCATGGTTTACGCTCTCGACCGCGCCTGAGGTCACCGGCATCACCACGAGCGTCGGCGCCAACGGCAACCTCGAGATCGCGCTGCTGACGACGGATACGTTTGCCAGTCCGGACACCGCGATTGCTTCCGACGTCGGCAACTCCTCGTTCGCGCAGGCTGTGACGCTTGCAAACATCACCTGGGGCAACCTGATCGACCTGAGCGATCCCAGTTACGGCCTAACTCAGATCAACCTGCTGCCCGCCGCTGCGAATCTTACGACAACCGGCGAAGGCAATGCTGCTATTGAGTCGCTCGTCACGGGCAGTATGCTTAAGACACCGCAGTATGGCGCTGACGGCCGCGTGAGCGAGCTGAAGGCGAACACCATTTCCGCCATTTACAGCGGAACTGCCTTCACCATGGGCGAAGAGCAGAGCTACGGCGTACGTGCGGTTGGCGAGAACAGTAGCATGACGGCGCTGCAGATCAGCTTTGCCATGGCGAAGAGCGGCTTCAGCAGTGCGAGAAACACGGCCTCCTCCGCCTTGAGCAACGCGATCACCGCAAACAGCAATACGCTGCTTGCCGTTGCTGTCACCGGTTCTGCGCCGGAAACCTACTCCGCGGCTCAGGTCGCCGGTATGCTTGCGATTGCCAGGGGTGCGCAGAGCTCACTGAATAATATTGTTCTGGCATACGGTAACGCCGGCGTCGCTGCCGCGGCCGCTGCCGCAGATACTGCTGAGAAAGAACAGGCTGTCAGCGTTCTTGCTGCCGGGCTTACGAGCAGTGCGGCTGAAATGAAGAGCAAGCTGAATACTGCCGGCGTTACCAGTTATGATTCCGTGCTTGGGACTCTTGCGACGGCACAGAACACGATCGCTGAGGCGATTGGTGTGCTGGATACGTATGACGAAACCGGCACCTCCCCTGCGACTGATGAAAATACATCTACCGCTGATGTGACCGCTGCGATCGAAAGCCTGTATACTACAACGTCATATACCGACAACGATGGTAATGCGATTGTGGGCGGATCGTCTGCGGTGCTGGAGAGCGGCGGCCGCGCCTATATCTCGGGCGGCGTCATTGGAACCATTGCCGATCAGGTCGGCGGTCAGCGCCTGATTTCCGCTCTTGGTGTTGATCTGTATTCCGGTGCTGCTCAGAATCAGGGCAATGCGCTGAACACAGTCGCCGGTGTTCTCGCGGGACTTTCCTCTCCCGCCGGCTCGTCCACCGGCAACATCAGCGATACCTACGGCTACGTTATTGACTTCGCGTTCCGAACCAATGCTGCTAGTTCCTATCTGAAGCTCCAGACCGAGGGAGTCAACCGCGTTTACTCCGATCAGACCGACGAGGGTCTTGCGACGCAGGGCGGCGGCGCGACGGTGTCCTATCAATACAATGATCTTATGACCAGCGAGCAGGCTTTGACTCACCTAGGCAGCGTCCGTTTTGTGTTCTTTGACCCGATTGAAGGCAAGGTTCTTGCCAAGGCGCGTCTGGATACGACAACGGGTCAGGATGCTCCTGCGAAGGTCGATGAGTCCACCAAGACGGTGACCGCTCCGCTCAAGCTCTATGATAACTTCGAGCTTGAGAATGGCATTGAAATGCTCGTGCATGGTAAAGACTACTACACGGCAACGACGGGCGAAAATGACGAGACAATTTATGTAGCGAAGAACAGCATCACCATCAATGGTGTGCAATACTCTATGACTGAAGAAACACGTGCTGAGCAAGGACAATTAACTCAGGAGCAGTACGATGCCCTTCCCGCTTACTCAAACCTTGCCAAGGAACCGTTCCGTTCGGCCACTGACGGCACAGAGGCGAAAATCGTCGATCTGGATCAGAACGTTGCGAAGCGTGTTTCCGTGCTCGTGTATCTGGATGGTCAGGCAGTCCGCAACAAAGACGTTGCCAATGCTGCGACCTCCGGTACGCTCAGCCTGAATCTCCAATTTTCCTCCAGCGCCGAGCTGCTGCCGATGCAGAACACTGCGCTGCGTACCATGACCGCGACGACTCAGGAAACGACGGGCGGCAATACCACGAACGAGTCTGAAGCGCAGGGCGGCGGTGGCAACTAATAAACAACGCTTAATACAGTGTTATGACCCTTGAATGACCCGATATCCCTCCGGAGCTTCGGCTCCGGAGGGGGAAGGGGCGAAGAGCAGTGGCGCCGGAATGGCGGCGCGGCGCTGCCTTCCCCTGAAACTATCACAGCAGACCCTCGTCAGAGAGGGCCTTGACCGCTCCGCCCGTCGAAGCGGCGAAGGGGCTTTCTGACCGCCGTCCCTTGCGGGACGGTTCACAACGGACAGACGGATAAGGAGATACCGCCATGGAAAAGAAATCATTGTTTGAAAGAAAGAACTTCCTGCGCCAGAAGCTGATGTCCGCGACAGCGCTGCTGCTGGTGGCGTCGATCATGATGGTCAGCTCATCGTATGCGTGGTTCGTCATGTCCACCGCGCCCGAGGTGTCCAACATCCGGACGCAGGTTGGATCCAACGGCGCACTGGAGGTCGCCCTGCTGGATTCGTCCAGCTGGGACAATTTGGACCTTTTGGATATGGGCGACTTTGACGAATCCGTGGAAGCGGCGGATGTATTGGACAACAACCTGACCTGGGGCAACATTGTTAATTTGAGCAGCTCGAGTTATGGGCTGAACCAAATTGTCTTAAATCCTGCTCGTCTTAATATTTCCAACAGCGGAACGGACGACGCCGGCGACGTTTACCAGATTGGCAACGTGCTGCTTAAAACGCCGATCTACGGCGAAGACGGACGCATCAGAGGACTGGACAGTGAATCCGCGCTCTCTTATATCTTCAGCGGCGGAGGGTTCAGCACAGAGGGACATGGCGTCCGCGCAATCGGCACTGCGTCAGGCATGAGCACCAAACAGCTTGGACTCAACAGCGCCCGCAACCAGATCACCACTTATATGGCCGCAGCGCGACGCGATGCGAGCGGTGCGCTGAACAGCAGTGGCGGCGATTTGGCAAATATCGTCGTGCGCTATGCCGTCAGCAACCAGACTACGGGTTTCACAGTCTCCGACATTGAGTCGGCAAGGAAACTTGCGCTTGGCCTGCAGACCTCTTTGAGTCAGCTCGAAACTGCGCTGCGCTATGTTTTCGCCGGCTTTGCGGCGACAGACGGCGCTATTCCCGCGCCTGAGGAGCCGGACGGACTTTCGGCGGACGAACGATACCAGGCTGTTGTTGAGCGGATCCTTGGCGGCGAGAATACCCTCGGCGAATTGCAGACAGAGTTTTCCGGCATCACTGAACTTGTTCCCAATATCGGAACTTACATTTCGGTTTTGACAAATGACCAGAACAAGGTCCAGCAGGCAATCAATGCGTGTGATGCGAAGATTTCGGAGAATCGCACATATAGCTGGGAAGAGATCAGCGACATCGTTTACCCGTTGATGGATACCGATCGGATGACCGTTGGCGGAAAGGACATTGAAACATTAAAAAATGAGATGAAGAACCCTGACGGCAGCGTCAATTTCGAGGCGGCTCTTGACTTGGTCATGGGAGGCATCGTGATTGCTGTTCCGTCGGGGAGCGGCATTCTGTCGGATATTGCGGATTATGCAGGTGATTACAGCAGCGCTGTGACGGTAAAGAACTTCTCGTATAACGATATTGGTCCCATGGATATAAGTGCCACCATGAAGACGGCGACCACAGCAAATCCTGTCTATCTTAACAGCTGCTCTGCCGGCCTCAAGAGTGCGGGCAGCATGATCTCGGGTGATTCCGGCGGATCGCAGATTACCGACTTCTTTGGCTATGCAATTGATTTGGCTTTCCGTACCAATGCAGAGGAGAGCGATCTGCTTCTGCAGACCGACGGTGTGCAGAGAATTTATGACGACGGGTCGAATCCTGCGACACTGGGCGGCGGAAGCTACATGAGATTCTCTACAAACTCCGGCCTCTCGGTCACGAAGATGATCAAAATGATGAAGGCTATTCGCGTGGTGTTTATGGACGACGCGCAGAAGGTTCTGGCAATTGCCGCGCTGGATTGTTCCCTTGGCAAGGACGCTTATGTGGAGTTGTCGGACAGTGAAAAGACAGAAACCGGAATGTATGCCTATTTGAACGCCTATCCCTCCGGCGAGGATAACGAGGAGCCGGAAGAGTCGGCATCCTCCGGTTATCAGATTTCGGATTTGATCAGTTATGATGACTACAGCAGACTTCCGGATGTGTCCACAATGGACATTGACATTGGCGAAACAACTTATGTTACGGCGAGGCTCTATACCCGATTCTTCTCAATGACAGAGAGTGCAGCGACGCATTTCTTGGAGGATGGCAGTGAGGATACTGAGAATACTTACTATACTGGCGGACTTTCAGTCTATGGCAACAATGATCAGGTGATCACCTCTCTGCGACAGGATGTGGTTAAGCGTATTACTGCATTGGTTTATCTTGACGGCAGCATTGTAACGAACGCGATGGTTGCCGCAGACTCGACCACATCCATGACAGGCGTGCTCAATCTCCAGTTCTCCAGCAGCGCAACACTGATCCCGGCAGAAAATGCGGCGCTGCGCAGCGGCTCGAGCAACGGAGATGAAGAGCAGATTACCGTTACCAAGGAACAGCTGAGCGCTGCAATTACCGCAATCAAGGCGGATGAGATTTACACAGCTGCCGCAGCGGCAGGAGAACCGAATGCTGCGCAGTCTGCGCTCCTTATCGCTGTGATCAACGCTGAGACGGTTGTCGGAGAAGAATCTCCTGAACAAAGCGCGCTTAACAACGCGGCGACAACGCTTGGTACGGCATATGCAGCGGCAGGCGGAATCAATCCTTTTAGTTCCTGACCGCAATCCCTGACGGAACGCCGTCAGGCGCTACGGCATGACGAAAGATAATACACCATATAACGCGGAAAGAGGGATGAAAATGCCAGATACGAGACAACAAATGCCGCGGGGTGACGACTCGATGAGCGAGCTTGAAGCCCGGTATCTCGAGCTGTCCGAGCGGCTGAACTCGCTGGAATCGGAGAAGCGGGAGAGTGAGGCTCGTAAGGAGGAGAGAAACAGGGACGCTGTTTCTGTATTCTATACAAAGTGGGATCCGCGCTTCCTCAAGCGCAAGCTCTTCATGGCGACCGTCATGCTTTTGACCAGCGCCGTTATGCTGGGCATGTCCACCTACGCGTGGTTCATCCTCTCGACCGCGCCGGAGTTGAGCGGCCTTGCCGCAATGGCGGGCGCCAACGGCAGTCTGGAAATCGCACTGCTCAACGACGAAACGGGCGTCGATCTGACGAAGATCACCGCGAACAAGGGCCAATCCGCTGCGGACGTCGGTATTGTGGAGAGTAACGTTACCTGGGGTAACGTCGTCGATATGGGCCACGAGAGCTACGGCCTGAGCAAGATCCTGCTGTATCCCTCGCTGATCAGCGGGGAGACCCAGCTCGACCTGGACTCCATACTCAGCATCCCGCGCAATGGTACGGACGGCCGCATCAGGGCGGAATTTGCCAAGACGAGCTCCTATAAATTCTCCGGCAGCGATTTTTCTTCCAGCGACAACGGCTACGGCGTGCGTATGATCGGAAGCACGACTTCCCCCAGAACGACGGACGACGGGATGACGGCGTTCTACGGCTATGCCGTGGACCTTGCGTTCCGCTGCAACGAGACGACGACGCTGCAGCTCCAGACCGACGCCGTGAACAGGGTGTATTCCGACGGTTCCGAAGGTACGATGGGCGGCGGCAGCAAGCTTACGTTTAAGTTCGCGGAGGGCAAGTCGATGTCCGCGGAGCAGGTCACGAAGCTGTTTAACGCCATGCGCGTGGTATTCTTCAACCGGCAGACGGGGGACATTTACGCAACTGCGCTGCCGGATTCGACAACGCTTAACAGCACATCGGACGGTTACGAAGCGGCACTGCACCTCGCCGAAGGCAACAGCCTGCTTGAGCTCACCGCCGGCGAACCGAAGAGCGTCTCCGTCCTCTTCTATCTGGACGGCGAGAATCTGGACAACGTTTCCGTTATCAACGCGAAAAGCTCCGGTACGATGCTGATGAACCTGCAGTTCTCCAGCTCGGTGGAGCTGAATCCGATGATCGATGACGAACTGAAGCTGGCAAGCGCTGCAGACGAGCCTTCCGGCGGCAGGGGAGCATGAGCTGGCAAGGATATATCAGAATGAAGAAAACAGGTTTCAACAGCGACAAGAACATGAGGATGCGGACGCTTACCTACGTCTTCATTCTGCTCGGCTTTGTTACCATGATCGTTTCCACCAGCTTTGCGTGGTTCTCGATCAGTCAGAACCCGCGCGTCAGCGATATGGAAATCTATGTGAACGCACCGCCCGGCGTGACGATCGCAACACGGTTTGACGCACCGGAGGAAGAGTGGGGAGAGCACATTGAGTTTTCGGATCTGGTTGACAGCAGGTCGCCGTTGAAGCCGGTCACATGGTCGGACAGTGAGGGCGTTTTCAAGAGCATACGTTATGGGCTGGACGGACGGCAGACGAACCGTTTCAGAACCTTGAGCGATGCGGTGAACGCTAACACGACCGGCGATAAGCAGTACTACATTTGCGGCACCTTTTTTGCTCGCACGGGGACAAGCTGCACGCTCTCGCTGACGAAACCGGTCACCATGAGCAACGGCGAGTTGGGATCGGGGACATATGTCACGGGCGAGCCGAAGTGGAACGAGGCATACCGCCGACATGACAATCTTGGGAAGGGCGCACAATATTCAATCCGCATTGGCTTCCGCGTTTCTTCGATTGATTCGGCAACGGGAGAGATTCTGGATCGAAACAGACTTGTCATCTATGAGCCGAATGCAGATCGGCATTTGGACAGCAGCGTAAGTGTGGTCCCGACCGCGAGCATAGACGGCGGAAGCGAGTTGGTCGGGGCCGATCGACTGATCCGCCAGACGACGTCTACATGGACTGACGCGGCTTCTGCCAAGAGCGGTGTGACAATCAAGGATCTGGGAGACTTTATCACAGATACGAAGGTATTCAGTCTGGAGGCGGGACAGATGGCTCGTGTCGATATGTATGTCTGGATGGAAGGACAGGATGTCGACTGCTACGGGATCCCGGAGGATGCGTTCCTGTTCGCAAACGTTCAATTTGACACGGATTACGGTCAGCAATCCGGTCTCGTTGATATACCGACGGCGTAAATTTCAGTAGTGGTTTGTTAAATCTAATTCTGTATAAACCAGAGTGCTATGCTATAATAACCTCAGATGAAAATGGGGGGTTACTATATGCCGTCGTTCAAATATGTGATTGAACTCAGCGACCAGGATA
>Ga0129307_1001070_pt1 | contig 33333 bp, 25 predicted proteins | sample P1105metagenome_FD_94437 | JGI IMG/M metagenome (GOLD analysis project Ga0129307, IMG submission 94437) | Capybara group fecal microbial communities from Wisconsin, USA - P1105 metagenome | ecosystem: Host-associated > Mammals > Digestive system > Large intestine > Fecal | place: USA: Wisconsin...
AAAAACATGCTGGACATGGTCATGCTGAAATGCGGCTGCTACAGGGTGCCGTTACCCTGGGAAAAGGCGAAAGATGCTGCCTAGACTCCTCCCAACCCCTCCACACAAACTGCAGAAGCCTCTTATTTTCTCACAATAATCATCTCGAGCATAAAACGCTATATAAGTGGAATCGGATCCATTTTCTGTTGATAGCCACAGCCCCGCACTAACTCCACTATTGCGTAACGAATTTTGGAACAACTCTAGAGAGCTTTTGGCTAACGCAATTACTTCACTCTTGCCGGGAATATGCCAACCGGCAGGGCACACCCCCTGTGCCTGTTGATTTGAATTGTTACATGATTTTCCCATTCCACAGCCAGTATTTAAAGAGTCCATTGCCATAGACCAATATGGTTTCATAAGCCTTTTTATTTGATATCCAAGGATACTCAGCCCCAGGGAATCCATTTTAAAAATTCTTTTTCTGCCACAATGCGATACCGTTTTGTAAGTCAAGCCTGTTCTAACATCCGTAAAGTCTGCACTTTCGCTTACTACACCAGACTCACACCCTCCGACCGTATATGAGCAATCCCACTGGGCGTATAGTGTAATGTTTTCCATGACATAGATGGGCTCTTCGTTCTCATAGGGAACAGACGAACCATCGGGGGCGAGATTCCATGAATCAAAGCTGCATGTTGGTCTTTCAAACATGTTCTTCTTCGGCGGAGCCATCTTGCCATAATAATACATCTCATCGGCCATAAACCCCGTTGCATCCTCTGCATTGGCATTGAATGTCACCGTAAAAACATAACTGTCTTTTTCATCGGGGCCACCAGTTGAAGATGTCGGTCCCTGATACGGAACAGTTCCAGAAGAAGACGATTCCGTCCCTTGGGCATAAGGATTAGTTGGAGTTACTGATTCGGTCGCCTGGGTAGAATTTTCACTGCCACAGGCAGCAAGAACAAAACAAAAACATGCAAGAGATAATTTGTTTTTGATCAACATAAACATGGTATTTTACCTCATCGCTTAATTTCCTTGACATTTCCTTTGTCGTCTATTTCATAAATGGACACATTTGTGTGCGGCAAAAATTTCGAAGTGCGAACAAAGTATTCGGCGAGAGATTCGCTCTTTTGAGAACATGTTGAACGGCTCATGCACAAAATCTTTCGGGGGGCTTCTGATTCTTTTGCAAGGAAGTTTACCGCTTTGTCTAAATTGTCCAATTTAGCCGACGGAATGTTTCCCGATGCAGTCCATTCAAGACTTTTGCATTCGATGATTATGGATCGGTTAGAAGAAACCAAATCAAACTTATGGTCGTTCAGTTTGATTTCAGATTCTAATACGACTCCGAGTCGCTGCTCCAAAATCATTTTGGCTCTTTCTTCAAACGTCTGGCCTTTGGCTTTGTTACTCATTTTTTCCATGACTATCACCAACAGAATCTTTGTTTTAAATGTAAACAAAAAAAAACAATGTCAAGCGTTTTTTGAAATTTTGGCATTTTTTTACACTTTTGACTTTTTTCGGACCCCTAATTAAAAATTTTAGGGGAAGTCCATATTTTTATCTATAAAATTTACGGGAAAAGTATAAATAAAACAGATAAAATTTGCGGGAACGGAATATTTTGCTATATTTAGGCATATCCGGGAGATGAAATATGTCGATTTTCACCTTTAAACGCAAAATCTACGCAAAAATGCTTGAGTGGAAGTCCGAAAGCAGGGGTCGGACCGCATTGCTTATTGAAGGAGCCCGCCGAATCGGGAAATCCACCATTGTCGAGGAATTTGCCAAAAGGGAGTACGAGACCTACATCCTGATAGACTTCAACAAGGCCTCCGAAGAGGTCAAATCCCTATTTGATGACCTCATGGACCTGGAGTTCATTTTTCTGCGGCTGCAGGCAATCTTTCACAAGTCTTTGAAACGACGTAATTCAGTAATCATCTTTGACGAAGTTCAAAGATGTCCCAACGCCCGGCAAGCCATAAAGTACCTGGTCGCTGACGGACGCTACGATTATATCGAAACAGGCTCGCTTATCAGCATCAAGAAGAATACGGAAAACATCACCATTCCCAGCGAAGAAGACCGCCTTCAAATGCACCCCATGGATTTCGAGGAATTCCGTTGGGCAATGAACGACGAGGCGACCGTTCCTACGTTGAATAAATTTTTTGAAAAAAGACAACCGCTTGGGGCCGCCTTCCGGACAATCATGCGCATTTTACGGCTCTACGCACTGGTCGGCGGAATGCCTCAAGCAGTCGTCGAATACCTAGAAACAAATGACTTGCGCAAGGTTGACGCCATAAAGCGTAAAATCTTAAAGCTTTACACAGAAGATTTCTTGAAACTGGATCCGTCGGGGAACATGTCGAAACTGTTCGAGAGCATCCCTGCGCAACTCAGTCGCGGAACGAACCGCTACATATCGTCCAGCATCATTGGCAAGGTCGCAAAAAGTCGAGAAAACAGTCTTCTACAGCAACTTGAGGACAGCAGGACAGTGAACGTCTGCTACCATTGCGACGATCCAAACGTGGGGATGGCCTTGACGAAAAACCAAGACCGGTTCAAGTTGTTCGTCTGCGACACAGGACTCTTCGTAACACTCGCGTTCTGGGACAAGAACTATACCGAGAACATCATCTACGAGAGGATGCTTTCAGACAAATTATCCGCAAACCTGGGTTATGTTTACGAAAATCTTGTGGCACAGATGCTGACAGCCAAGGGCGACAACCTCTTTTACCACACCTGGGCTCAAGACGAAAAGCACAACTACGAAATCGACTTCATCATTTCACGCGGAAAAAAAATCTGCCCCATCGAGGTCAAGTCTTCAGGATACAAGACACACGCTTCGCTCGATGCATTCTGTGAAAAATTTAGCGAACGGATACAGGACCGCTACCTGATATACACCAAGGACCTGGGCAACAGCGAACAAGTGCAGCACATACCCACCTGCTTCACCCTGTTCATTTAGCTTTCCTTGGAACTGCGGTAATCAGTCCTTGATGCAACGAACCGGATACCCCCATTTTTTAAGGGCATCAATATTACAGTCTATAGCACCTTCATCTCTGTCTCCTGCAACAAGCAAATAACATGCACTTTTAGAATCATATTCTGTTGCACTCCAAAAAGATCCGTCATCGCCTAAATAATCAAAATGTGTAGGAAAAGAAACTCCCACAGGAAGTGCATTAAAGCCAAACGCATCAAGACCGTTTCCTCCATCTATATGACCGTGACACTCGAAGGGTAATCTACGATTTTCGTAATAATCACAATCATGCCAGCCGCTAGTGGATTTCAACATTTTTCCTGCAATTTCTTCTCCGCCTACATAATCAACAAGTATCTCAAATTCTTCCTTTGGAGGCAGATGCCAACCTTGGGGGCACGCATCCTTTGCCGCTGCCCATATGTAAAGGCGACCGTATTTTTTGCAATTGCTGGATTCATTTTCGTAACAAAAACTGTTTTCTGTTTCGTAGTTTAAATTCTCCGCCATCCAAGTCTGAGTGCCAATAGTTATGATTTTATAAGTTTGGCCATCTCGGGAATCTCGCATCGTTTCGCTAGCAATGACCTTTGGTTTGTAAACAGTTTCAATCCAAGTTTTTTCTCTACATTTATAATATTGTTCTTCAGAAGCAACATATTTGGTAACCCCTTCTTGCAATGAGTCACACTCTCCGAGTTCCTCATAAGAAGAAACTTGCGTAGGTCCCGTTGTTCCTCCGCCAGATGAGCTACAGGCCGAAATTGCCGCTAAACCAAGAGACAGGCAAAAAACTACCAACACCAGTTTTTTCATTTTTTTTGCATCCTTTTTGTCAGGGTGAATTTTCCAAACTAAAAAACATCATCTCAAATGTAAAAAAAACAATGTCAAGTAAGTATTTTTTGAAATTTTGGTATTTTTTTTCGGGCCCCTAATTAAAATTTTTAGGGGAAAGCCATATTTTCATCTGTAAAATTTACGGGAATGGATGAAGAATCTGTTCAAGTAGGCGTGAGGTCGGCGCACGGCGCCTCTGAGGTATGAGGTCGTTCGCGCGTTGCACTCACTTTGAGAATATCGCCCCCGACATTGTGTGTCGGGGGTGTTTTCGTGTTACCATCAAAAGCTAATCATCAATCCAACTCATCTATAGACATTTCCGTTTCTAATTTATGCAGTTTCATATCTAGTTCTGAAATGTGTTTTTGAATGAACTCGAAAAATTTCGTATCCTTTTTCAAGTTCTCTTCAGAAAAATCTGTCTGCCGAGAACAGGCAAAGCCGAATTTCATTTCAGAGCACTCGTTTCTCAGGATTAACATTACAGAATTTTTCTCTTTTACAAAGAGGCCTTCTTCATTTTTGGAAAGGCGTTTTCTAAGTTCCGCAACATAGTCATTTTGATTCATTTGATTTTCTTTTTTTTTGGAGGAAAATTTTTGAGAAGTTGCCTATGGAGAATCCTTAAGACAACGAACGGATAAACCGTCATCCTTGCTAGTGCCGTTTAGTTTCGCATCGTAGCGCTTGTAATAATAATCGTAGCACATTTGAAGGCGGCGTGCACCATTGCTATTGGACTCCGTAGAACTCCAAAAGAATGCGCATTGACCCATGTGAGAGTAAACCTCATCGTTGCTCCGCTTGCCGAAAGGGTGTGCAGAGAACCCAAAGGCGTCTGCTCCCCCGCAATTGGTACCCCATCCGTCATTGAACTCAAGTTTCGAACCGAGTTGTGAACCAGCAACCGATTTTCCACCAACAGCATCAAACAACGTTTCAAATTCAGCCACGCTAGGCAAATGCCATCCCGCAGGGCAGGCTATTATTGCATATTTCCACTTGTATAATCGGCCATATTTGACACATTCGGCTTCATCACGACCATAGGTGTCACCATAGCAATAACTTAGTAGCGTCTCATAATTCAAATTTTCCGCCATCCAGACCTGTTCGCCTATTTTTACGGTCTTATACTTTTTGCCATCGCGGGAATCTGTCATGGTCCCCATTTTTGGAGCAGCAAACGATGCCCCCGCAAAAAAGAGCGCCAGCAAAAATATCCTAGCAATTCTATGGTTCATGTTGTTTTCCTTATATATAGTTTTGGCTTACTTAATCTTGCGGCCTTCGCCGTCAGTGGCGGCTCCGCATAAAATCATTATTATTTCGACAAAGACCCACAAAAAGAAAGGAATCTCAATCAAAAGGCCTATACCCAAAATAAGCGTTACTAGGCAGACAACCTGTAACGCGAGCTGCATTAATCCCCTGAGTGTATGCCCCATATAAAAATTATGCAGCCCTATCCAGCCAAAGAACAAGGCAAGAATAAAGGCCGTAAATTTGCTCTTGGACGAGGCTTCATCCTGCATATAAACAGGGGTCTGACCCGGTTCAGCAAACGGATTCACTTTGGGCATTACGGGAGCGGCATTGGAATGCAAAGCCGCGCCACACTTGTCGCAGAACTTGGCATCGTCAGGTAATTGAGCACCGCATTTAGAACAAAACATAAAATCTCCTTTTAATAATAGTGCCAAGTCAAATGTAAACAAAAAAAAACAATGTCAAGTATTTTTTGAAATTTTGGCATTTTTTTACACTTTTGACTGATTTTAGAGAAAATTACACCGAACAAGAATATAAAATCATGCCGAATTGATTGACTAAATTAGACCGATTATATATATTGGTGACATGAAATCGTCCAATTACAAGCCCAGAATTGTTGATAGCCAGATAAAAAACGCACTTTCCACTTTCGGCGCGGTATGTGTCGAGGGTCCCAAATGGTGCGGCAAGACCTGGACATCCGATTTTCATGCCAAAAGCAAAATTGAACTTGGCGATCCGAGTGGCAATTTTCAAAACAGGCAACTTGCCGAACTTGACCCAAAACTAGTCTTAGATGGCGATACGCCAAGACTCATTGACGAATGGCAAGAAGTTCCGCCGGTATGGGACACAGTGCGTTACGAAGTCGACCATCGTGCCGCTAAGGGGCAATTTATCTTGACGGGTTCCTCAACCCCGTCACGCAAGGGCATTCTGCACAGTGGAGCCGGACGAATTGCCAAAATCCGCATGCGACCAATGTCGCTCTATGAATCAGGAGCCTCCAGCGGCGTTGTATCTCTACAGGATATATGCAACGGTAAAATTGAACCGGTCATGACGGGAGAAGTTCAATTAAAGGCTTTGATAGAACTCGTTGTTCGCGGAGGATGGCCGGGAAACCTCGGGCTTACTACGGAACAATCCATGGCTATACCGAAAGCCTATCTTGACGCCATTATCGATGACGACATGGACCGCCTGGACGGAATCAAGCGGAATAAGACCAAGATGACACTATTGCTACGGTCACTTGCTCGAAACGAATCAACCACGGCAACCAATAAGATTTTGAAAAACGACATCAAGGAAGTCGATGACAACGATATTGACACAGATACAATCGCCAGCTATCTCGATGTCTTAAAGAGACTCTTTCTCGTCGAGAACCAGCCGCCATTCAGCACAAAAATTCGCTCCAAACTTAGGGTCAAGCAAGCCGAAAAAAGGCACCTGGCCGACCCCTCGCTTGCAGCATCGCTATTGGGCGCAACCCCCGATAAACTCATACACGACTTGAATACTCTGGGTTTTCTGTTTGAATCGCTTTGTGAACGGGATCTGGACATCTACGCAAAATCATTCGACGGAAAGCTTTATCATTACCAAGATTACGCCAACAAGGAAATTGATTCAGTCATCGAGATGCCCGATGGCAGCTGGAGCGCTTTTGAAATAAAGCTCGGCGCAAATCAGATTGACGAAGCTGCACGGAATTTACTGGATATACAAAGAGATATTTCCAACGATCCAAAAGGCATTCCTCCATCCAACCTTTGTGTTATTTGTGGAATGAGCAGCGCCGCATACAAACGCCCAGACGGAGTATTCGTTGTTCCAATTACAGCATTGAAGAATTGACTAGGTTTAGTTGGTGGGAATCTTCATTTTTGATGCTCTTTCGGGCCTAAAAGGATCAATACCCTTTAATTTTATGGATGTTATCCATAAAAATCGAGGTGATTTTTCAAGATTGCAACACCCCCACCCCGTATAAACTGACCGAAGACGTTTGGGCCGTGCCCTGGTGGGAACTGTAGGGTGTTTTTGCAAAAATCATCATCTACTTAATATTTTTGATGAAAGTAGCAAAAATATTAAATAGGATTTGCGATTTTATGAAAAAATAGGTATATATATTTCCAAAAACAAACAAAAGTAGCAAAAATATTAAATATGATAATCAAGCGTCCGAAATACTGAAGGATATTGTCAAGCCGCATTACGACGACGACGGAATTTTAGTTGTCGGCTTACTGGATTTTTTGATGCAAACGGAATGGAGCGACTGAGTGAGGTTTGGGCGTTCCCCGCTGGCGCGGGTCGGGCTGTTGCGGTATCGCGAATCAAGTTCCCTGAGCCAGCCGATATACGATACTTGGCAACTTGTTGCCTTAGTAGAGTTAGGTTCGAAGGAACAGGGGTGATTCGCGTCCGTTCAGCCTCGGCTCTTTGCAATCGCCGAGTCCGAACCCTACGGGCATCCATCCCTAACGCAACGAGCTCTTTAGGGTATCAGAGCGCTCTGCATGTTCTTTACAGTATCTGCATGACTATAGATTCCAAGATCTATTAGGTTTCCTGCTGAAAATGCTGTCTGGGCTTTGGGAAATTGACTTAGAATTGCCGAGCAAGCGGTAAAGTCATTAGCATTCATTGCGTGGTTATTCACTCGTTTCAAGACGATGTGATAATTATTGCCAGCAACCATTATATCAAACTTGTAGTGAATACTCCTGTTCTGAACCTTGTAGTAGTAGGTCAGATAGACAATACCCTCGCTTAGGTGCATGCCGAAATATTCAAAGTATTGCGGTTTTGCTATGGCGGCATCCAAACCCTTCAAGTTGTTCAAATCCGCACTGTTAAGAAAAGCCAATGCAATATCCGCTGTAATAAAATCGGTCATGATAATTCTCCTATTTGTTTTTTTGTAAAACGTTATATGTTAGTTTGAACTCTGTAGGCAACGAACAGAAAAGCCATAGGACTTATTTTCCTCAAAGTTTAACACATTATCTCTCCAACCGTCAAGGCGCATGTAACTGGCGTATTGGTAAGGGGACTTTTCAATGGCCTCAGAGGCACTCCAGAAGTAGGCGTAAGTGCCACTACTGCTGAAACGATTGTTCTCCCGGCAGCCACCAGGCAATGCAGAAAAGCCGTAGTCGTCCGTTCCGTTGTATTCTTCAGGATACCAATCCGTCTTGGATTTAAGCTTTTTACACGCTGTAGCATCACCGCCTACATTATATGCCAGGGTGAGCCATTCATTGATGCTTGGCAGATGCCACCCAGGTGGGCAAATAGAGCGTGCTGCCGCCCAAGTGTAAAGTCGACCGTATTTGGCACAACTATCTACAGAATTATTATAGCACCAGCTTCGTCCCAACAGTTCCGGGGTCATTATGCTATCGGCATAGTTCAGATTCTCTGCCATCCAAATTTGTCTGTTAATAATAGTGACCGTTCTGTAAATTTTGCCATCTCTTGAATCAATTAAAAAAGACCCTAAGCATGGAGCCCATACGCCATTCTTGTACTCATAACACATCTCTATATTTACACTCCCTGCCCTCATCTCGCCTTCTTCTCCATCAGTCCAACCATACGTATCATATTCCAATTCTGTCGCCGTTGCCCAGGTTTTCGACTTACAGATGTAATATGTGCCACCATTTTCAGCCACCACGCCTTCACGGGCTGTGGTGCATACGCCTAAAACAATCTCTTGGTCATTGGCGGCGGCCCTCCATGTGCCATTTTCGTAAACGTAATACTTGTCCTTGTTGACTACGCCCGCCTTTACATCGCCTTCAACGCCCGTCAATCCATAGGTGTCATACTCCAGTATGGTCGCTGTTTTCCATGCATTGTTCTTACAGACGTAATATGTACCGTTATACTTGCTTACCACACCTGCGTTACTATTTTGGCAAAGCCCGATGGCAGTTTCCCTTTCGGCGACTTCCCACTTAGTGCCGTTACAGATAAAATACTTGTTGTAGTTTTTACTCAACTTATTGCTATTCGGAGCAACAACATCCTTGCGGTTGACAGAACATCCGCCCAATCCATAAACGTTGTTCCAATAGATGTCCAGATAGGTCTCGTAAGCGGGGATATCCAGAATGTTCCAGCTCTTCACGGAGGCGCGAATGGTGCTGTAGTCAAAGTCGTAAGCCCAGTCTGCCAGGGTCGCCTTTGTCTGCAGGTCATTCCATTCGCCGTCCGTTTTGATGTCAGCAATGAATTTGTCTATAAAGTTTTGAATCTCGGAATCGCTACGGTTACCCATGACCAGCGCCGAAATTGCAAGGAGGGTTGCATTGCCCGCGCTGGTGGTCACACTCACGCCCTCGTTCTGGAAAATGGCGTAGTCCTCGGAATAGGTCACGGCGGTCGCAAATTCAAATGCCGTCATGATTTCTTGCGCTGCCTGCTTTTTCGCGGCATAGACGCTGTAGCCCTTATTCTGTACTAAATAAAGGGCTCGGTCATATTCAAGGTGAGTGAGCAGGTTGATATTTACTTCAGTCCGCTTTTCTGAAAAGTCGGTCAGGGCGCGGAGCGTCATGGAATCGGTGGACCATTCGCCTGTCACCTCGTTTCTGTAAAGACCGCGGACTTCAAGCTTTGCGTAGGGGTAGGCAAGGCTCACCTTTGGAATCACGAAGTCGCCCTTATTGCTGGAGATTTCGTCCTTGTAAACGGTTCCAGAAGGGGTCAAGTTCTTCTTCAACTCATACAGATTCAGAGGCGAGCCGAACTTGAAAGGCCCTTTCTGCGCTACACCCGTTACGGAGATGTTCTCCCGGACAAAGCCTTCGGGTACATCCGTATCGCTGTTATTACTGCTGCTGGATTTAGTGTCGTAATCCGTTTTGCCAGAGGACATATCCGATGAGATTTCGCTCAGGTCCACCCAAGAGTTATTTTTGCAAAGGTAGTCCGTCAACTTTTCGGCGACATAGACCGTATCGCCCTCGCGTTCGTTGGTGCAACGCCCCATGTCGACAAGGGTCGCCACTTCACGGTCATCATTGGCCCCTTCGGCTGGTTCAGAGCCCTTGGCTCCCGAACTGCTGTTTCCACCGCAGGCGGCAAGGAGAAGAGTAAAGGAAAGACCGGCAATGGATTGCTTCACCCCTACGGGGTTCGCAATGACGTTCTTGCTAGAGACGCGAGTATTTGTCTTTCTGTTCCAAGCCATGACGGCCTCCATCGGTTAAAACCTGTGGAGTTTCGCCTTGTCCCTGGAAAACACGACCCCAATTTTGTATAAAAAAGGGGTGCGGGTTCGCTGCGTTTACCTAAACGGGGCTCTAGACTTGCCTCAAACCGATAAACGCAAACGTCCCGCGCCCCGAAAGGGCGACAGAACCGCAAAAAGCGGCTTGTCGAAACACGCCCAAAGGAACCATACAGGTATGGCTCCATAAACGCGTTCACGCGAGCGTTCGCCTTGTCCTCGGTTTTAGAAACTGTCTAGATTTCGTTTAGAGGGCAAGAGCAAAAACTCTCTATATTTCCAATTTAAATATAATTTAAATTCAAACCAAGCGCACCAAAAATTTACAAAAGGTGCGGATTTGGGCTAAAAAAGGATATTTCGTTGTTTTAATAGTGACATTTTCTAGATTCCGGGGTGTTTAACAAGGAAAAGTTTTATAGAAGAACATTTCTTTTGGGTGGAGACACAAGTGCAAGAAAATAGCCTTGTCATTTGGTTCACTTTAGAATTATCAGGAAGCCGACACGGTATTCTTTGATGATTTCTGGGTGCGTGTCGGGGGTGTTTTTTGTTAAAATTCGCGATTTAACCTTTAATTTTATGGATTGAATCCATATTTTTAAGGACAAAAACGTCAATTTTTAACAATTGTGGGAATAAAAAATTAATAATCTTGGGAATTTATGTTCAATAATCTTGGGAATTTTGTATATTTGACTCAAAAAAGGGTTCAAAATGGACAATTATCGCAAGCGATACATCGAAAGCCAAATTGAGCGACTACTCAAGTCTAGCAGCGCTGTTCTAGTCGCTGGGCCCAAATTTTGCGGCAAGACCACAACTTGCCTGCGCATGGCAAAAAGCAATATTCGACTTGCTACACGCCGAAACATTGAACTTGCACGAATGGAACCCCACAACACACTCCTTGGCGAACAGCCTAGACTTATCGACGAATGGCAGACTGTTCCCGAACTTTGGGATGAGGTCCGGGCGTGGGCTGACGAGAAACCTGGTTTTGGGCAGTTTATTTTGACGGGAAGTTCCACCCCTGCAGACAAAAGCAAGATTCACCATTCCGGCGCCGGGCGCATCGTAACACTCCCCATGCGTCCCATGTCTCTTTTCGAATCCGGCGATTCTACCGGGACCGTTTCACTTGCGGAACTTTTTTCTAGTGAATCTCCCAATGTTTATGATACAAATGAAAGGCATTCCCTGAAGGACATGGCTTTCTATACCTGCCGCGGAGGCTGGCCTCTTTCGATTCTTGACGACCGTGATGTTGCGCTAGATGTCACTGCAAACTACTACAATGGACTTTTCAATTTCGACACAAGCGAAAATGAAAAATTTCGCAATAAGAAACCCGAAGTTCTTCGGATGATTCTGCGCAGTTATGCCAGAAACATTTCCACCGAAGCCGCCTACAAGACAATCATTCAGGACATTATCGAATCGAACAATCGTACCATGGATACTAAAACATTCGACGATTACTGGGATGCGCTCAAGGATATGTTCATCATCAGCGACATCGACGCATGGAACCCGAATCTCCGCAGCAAGGCGGTGGTGCGCACCACTCCTACAAGGCATTTCGTCGATACGTCCATCGCATGCCAGGCACTCAATATTTCTCCTGATGATTTGATGGCCGATTTAAAATCCTTCGGTTTTTTCTTTGAGGATTTGGCGGTGCGCGATTTGAACATCTATGCGAGTCTGCTTGGCGGAACTGTCAAACATTACCGAGATAGTCGTGGGCTTGAATGTGATGCCGTTGTTCATACGCCTAAAGGGAAATGGGGCGCCATTGAAATCAAGCTTGGCGGCGACAAACTCATTGAAGAAGGTGCTGCAAATCTGAACAAACTAAAGGATGATGTCGATGACCCGAACATGGCCTTTATGGCGATAATCACAGCCACTGGTCCCGCGTATCGGCGCCCAGACGGAATATATGTCACTCCACTGAACTGTTTGAGAGCGTAAAGCCTTATTCCGCGTCGCGCTGCAGCTGCGGGATAATTTGTGCGGACCATTCCTCGAAATCGCCGGCCTCGATGTGGTCGCGGGCCTGTTGCATCAAGTGCAAATAGAAATGCAGGTTGTGGATAGTGGAAAGCGTCCAGCCGAGGGGTTCCTTGCTCTTGAATAGGTGGCGCAGGTAGGAGCGGCTGTAGTTGCGGCAGCAGTAGCAGTCACATTCCGGGTTCAGCGGCGCATCGTGCTGGTGCGCGAACTTGGCATTTTTGTATCGGAGCATTCCCCTGCTGGTGTAAACGAGGCCGTCTTGGGCGTTTTTCGCGGGCAAAATACAGTCGAACATGTCGACCCCGCGCTTGATAAGTTCAAGCAGATTCCAGGGCGTGCCCACCCCCATCACGTAACGGGCGCGGTCTTCGGGCAGGTTGTCGGTGCAAAAATCCGCAATCTCGTACATGGTTTCTACGGGTTCGCCTACAGAAAGGCCACCCATCGCATAGCCGTCGGGAGCGAGTTCCTTGAGAACCTCGATGGACTTTTTGCGGAGTTCCTTGTGCATGCCGCCCTGCACGATTCCGAAAAAGAATTGCGGGTAGCCGTGGAGCGGCGGATTTTCTGCGAGCCAGTCCATGGCGCGGCGGGTCCATTTAAGCGTCAAGTCCAACGAGTGCGAGGCCTCGTCGACGGTACTCGGGTAAGGCGTGCATTCGTCAAAGGCCATGATGATGTCGGCGCCGATTTCTCGCTGGGCCTGCATCACGGATTCGGGCGTGAACTTATGGCGGCTGCCGTCCAGCAGGCTCTGGAATTCCACGCCGTCGACCGTAATGTTGCGAAAATCTTTGAGGCTCCATACCTGGAATCCGCCGCTGTCAGTGAGCATGGGGCCGTTCCAGCCCATGAACTTCTGCACGCCGCCCGCTTCGGCAATCAGCTTGGTGCCTGGGCGCAAGTACAGGTGGTACGTATTCGCGAGAATGATTTGCGCCTGCATTTCACGCAGGTCCCGGGTTGAAAGACCCTTCACGCTGGCAAGGGTCCCCACCGGCATAAAAATCGGCGTTTCAATGTCGCCGTGGGCCGTGCGGATTCGTCCGCGGCGGGCCTTGCTCTTGTCGCTTGTCTTGAGGAGTTCGAAGGGATTGTTGTTCACGAGCTAAAGATAAATAATCGGGAAACCGGCCCGATATTCCTTTATGATGTAAGGATGCCCTTTTGCGTATTCAAGAATCTTTTCGCCGAGACTAGATTTTACGAGTTCGATAAGAGCTTGGCTTGGAACCGCACCGATGCTCGGGCATGTGGGCGTAAGCGCGATGACGAGTTCACCGTCTTTACGCATAATACGGAGCGGCCAAATGGAACAGTCGAAGGGCTTGTCTTCGGGCTTTAGGATGCAGCCGCGATGCGGGTCCAGGAATGTGCAAGGCACTTCTTCTTCGGGGTCGGCGGTACGGTAATTGTTTTCGAGAACGAGGCGACCCGCGCAGGATTTTTGCAGGTCAACAACCGCGCGGAACTCCCCCACCACGCCGTATTCATTGGGCTGGCTCAGTTTCTCGACTACTTCGGGCGGGAAAAGCGGTGTTTCCCAGAGGCTTTGACGCCGGAAAGAACAACAGAACTTGCAGGTAGCGCATTGTTTTTTTGTTAAAAGACTTGAAAGCATATTAGTCTAGGAGATCCCCGCCTTCGCGGGGATGACAAGTAAGGTCGCGGGGATGACATTGTGGGTCGCGGGGATGACACGAAACGTGGGTTTTGTCGAGAATCGTCAGCGGGTAGTACGAGAGTTTTGCCTTGCGGAGGCCTTCGAGCCCGATGTCTTCTTCGCGATTGATGAAATTTGCACCGGCGGCCACCAGGCGTTCGGCAAACATCTTGTTGATGACGGCATACCCGCCATTGTCCGCGTATTCTCCGACGACCTTCTCGAAATGGATGTCCCATGCGCCGGGAGCAATCTCGGAAGCCATCGTCATGCCGACAGCTTTGCCTTCTACGTACAGCACTGCGCCCCGCATCTGGAGAGCGTCGAAGTTTTCCAGCGCTTCCACGATGGCGCAGTATTCCGCCATGCGGGACTTTTCGTCTTCGGAACATTCGGCACGAGCGGCCTCTTCGCATTCGCAGGTCGGCTCGCAGGCGGGATCTCCAGCGACAGACTTAAGCCATAGCTTTTCGATTTCCAGCGCGACGCCGGCATTTTCGGCCGTGATTTCTTGCAGTTCAAACTGCCCATAAGTGCGGTTGAATCGCGAAATGTGATTGCGTTTTTTGCGGTATTGGTTGCCCGCGAGCGTCGCGAGCCCCTCGGCGGAATAAATGTAATCGCTGTCACCCCGATTGTTTTCGAAATGGAGTAGGGGCCCGGCGCCGTTCGCCCCAGCCGTCTTAAAATATTCCCGCAAAATCTGTGCACGGGACTCATCCACAAGGCAGAATTCCAGCGGACGGCCCGTTGCCCGAGCGTCGTCCGCAATCCACTTGAGCGCCGCACCCACATCGCCCTCCCCTAGCGGGAACGCATAGCCCCGGCGGCTCCCCTGCCCGTTGTAGTAGCGGAAAAGGAATCCGTCTTGCAGAGCAACCTGCGTGCCGTATTTTTTGCGGAGTAGATAAATGTTTGCAAAACTGGCGTCGCTCCCGATATAGCCAGAGGCGGCCACGGCTTTTGCCGCGGCCTCCCTGTCACTTAATTCTGGAGACTTGAACGGAATCACTTTTCCCAGATGGCGTTGGGCAGTTTACTGATATCCCTAAAATCCAGTTTCCCGGACACGCCGGAATCTACGTCCACGAGCTTAGCCAGGGGTTTCCCAGCCCGCTCGATAACGACTTCCTCTTTCTGCAAGGCCACCTGGTTCAGGAGCGAACCGAAGTTCTGCCTTGCTTCCATGGCGGATACGGTCTTGGACATGTTACTTCTGTTCCGGAGCTTTTTCGGGTTCGGCGGATTCCTGCAGCACCTTGTCCTGGATCACCAAGTCCACACGACGGTTCTTCTGGCGGCCTTCCTTGGTGGAATTGTCCGCAATGGGCATGGTCATGCCGAGGCCCTTGGCGGTCAGGCGACTGGCGTCGATTCCCTGTTCTACAAGGAAGTTCATCACGTTGTCGGCGCGCTGCTGGGAAAGCTTCATGTTGTGTTCAGCAGAGCCCGTGTTGTCGGTGTTGCCTTCGATGGACACGTTAAACTGCTGGTAAACGGTAAGGATTCCCGCCACCTTGGCAAGGCTGGTCTTCAAGTCCTGTTTCAGGGTAGCCTTGTCCACGTCAAACAAGATGTCGGACATAGAAAGGATAATACCGCGGGCATCTTGGGAGACCTGAATCAGCTTGGACTGGAGTTCGTTCAGCTTGTTCATAGCCTCCTTCTGGCGGGCTTCGGCCTTGGCCCGTTCTTCGGCGAGGGCCTTCTTTTCGGCTTCCAGGGCCAGGCGTTCTGCTTCCAGCTGTTTCTGCAGGTCGGCTTCACGTTCGCCGGCGGCCTTCAGGGCGGCTTCGCGTTCGGCGGCTTCTGCCAGGAACTTGTCGCGGTTCTGCTGCATTTCGGCTTGGAGTTTTGCTTCCTGTTCCTTCATGGCGTCCTTGGTCTGGGCAAGCCTCTGCTTTTCGGCCTCGAGATCTGCAGCCAGGTTAGAGACCTTGCCGCTGCGAGCGTTGGCAATCTGTTCCTGGATGGTTTCGATAGAACGGCTGGTGGCGTTACGCTTTTCCCAGTTTTCCGAAATGTGGGTGCGGCGTTCCTGGACCTCGATTTCTGTCTTGATGATTTCGGCATACAGAAGGCAGTTGTCCCCCATGGCCTTCACATTTGCCTTGGGGTTCTTTTTCAGTTCGTTCTGGATGTCAGACGCCTTTGCCTTGGCTTCCAGCAGGGTAAGCTTTGTATTCCAGGCATTTGCAGGGATTTTCGCTTCAAGGGCGTTCAGGGAATCCATGCAAACGTCATAGGCGGTAGGTTCAGCTTTTTTGCTGGTGTCGGCAGGTGCAGCCTTTTCAGCGGCGGGAGCTGCGGCATCGGCGGCGTAGGCAAACGAGGCAATCAGGGAGGCAGCGGTCAAGAACTTAAGCGTCTTCATTATTTGGCCTCCTTGTTTTCGTTGTCCAAGATGTTCTGGTAAAGGAGCTTGCGTTCCACATCGGCGCGAAGTTCCCCTTCTACCCGTTCGTCTTCGGCTTTCAGGGAATCACGCTCGGCGCGGAGCATGGCCAAGCGGTATTCCAGACGGCTCGCTTCAAAGGCGGCCAGGGCTTCCTGGGCCTTTTTCTGTTCCATGTAGGCCTTTGCAGAATCCAGATGGGCATTGGCGCTTTCGACTGTGGCGGAATCCGCCTTGATTTCGGTAGCTACGGCACGGGTACCTTCGGTCTGTTCCATAGAACGGCTCAAAGCATGCTGGTTGGCGGCGCAGCCCACCAGGGCTAACAATGCCAGGCCAGAGATCAAAAATAAAGATTTCATTGTTTCTCCTAGGACATTTAAATCTATCTACCTTGATAAAATAAAAAAAATTATCTTTTGGGGCGTAATAAATTGAAAAAAATATGGACCAGCCCATAAAATCCTTTTCTGTCGGCAAATACCTGCAATCTGTCAAGCGGAAATTGACGGAAACCCCTGCGGTATGGGTCCACGGCGTCATTACGCAAATGACCGTCAAGGAGCGTGTGGTTTACCTGAGCATCGCCGAATACGAAGAAGGCAACGTGAAGCCCGTGGCCACCCTCCCCCTGACCTGCTTTATCCCCAAATATGCGGCCATCTGCCAAAAGGCCGAAAATGCGGCCAAGCCTTTTACCTTGCGGGATCAGATTAAGGTCTGTTTCCTGGTCCAGGCGGACCTGTACATCACCCTGGGCAAATTCCAGGCCCAGATTCTGGACATCGACCCGGTCTATACCATCGGGGAACTTGCCATTACCAGGCAGGCCATCTTGAAAAAATTGACCGAAGAGGGCCTGCTTCACAAGAATGCTGAACTGGAACTGCCACCTACCCCGCTCCATGTGGGTCTCATTACCGGCGAATCTACGGCGGCATACAAGGATTTTACCACCCGGCTAGACGCCTCACCCTTCGCATTCAAGATCCGGACCGAATACGCCAAGATGCAGGGGAACGAGACGGAATCCACCATCCTTGCATCTCTTGAGCGATTGCTACAGGATCCTGAAATCGATGTGGTGTGCATTGTCCGTGGTGGCGGCTCCAAGACAGACCTGAACTACTTTGACAGCGAAGCCCTGTGCCGTGCCGTGGCGAACTACCCCGTTCCGGTCTTTACGGGCATCGGGCACGAAATCGACAAGAGCCTGCTGGACGAAGTGGCATACCTTTCGTGTATCACGCCTACGGACTGTGCAAAGCGCCTGGTGGAGCGGATGACTGAAAGCTGGCAGGCCATGCTGACTATGGTGAGTGGCATCCAGGACAGCGCCAAGACGCTCCTTTCTGAAACCAGGGAAGAACTTTCGGGTCTCGCCCATTCCCTCCAGCAGGCCGTCTTTGGCCGAATCCAGCAGGAAAAATCCGGACTGGCCATCAAGGGAACGTCCCTAGCCAAAGAGGTCCAGTTTATTTTGCGGAACGAATCCCAGCGGGTCTCCCGAAACGAAGAAGGCCTAAAGCAGGGTTCCCGCAAGATTCTGGATTTGGAAAAGGCCAAGTTCGAAATTACGGAGCTGAAAGTCAAGAGCGCAAGCCCGGAAACCGCCCTTGCCAGGGGGTATTCCTTCACCCTGGATGCAAACGGCAAGTTCATCCGGAGCAAGGCCCAGGTCAAGGCCGGCGACCTCATAACCACCCGCCTCTCCGATGGAACGGTTCAGTCCATAGTGCAGTAAAAACGCACGTCAACCACGCCATGACGGCATACAAAAAATCCCGCAGAATGCGGGATTTTTTTGCTAGCGGATCCCCGCCTTGGTTCGACTTCGCTCACCACAGGTCGCGGGGATGACAATTAAGGTCGCGGGGATGACAAAGGAAGGGGCGATTAGCGCTTCTTGCCCTTCTTGCCTTTCTTATTGTTCTTCTTATCCTTCTTGTTGGACTTCTTGTCTTCGTCGTCCTTGGGCTCATCCTTCTTTACAGCCGGTTCGGCGCCACCACGCAGGTCCTTCATCTTGAAGGTCACGTTGATTTCTGCCGTTTCGGGCTTGGAGTAAAGTCCACCCGGATCCTTCACCTTGTAGGTGAATTCGTCGAGACCGGAGAATCCCTTGTTCGGAATGTAGGTGAAAGAACCGTCGCGTTCGTTCAGGTCAATCTTTCCGTTATGGGGTTTCTGCACGATCTGTGCGGAAACAGGCTTCTCGTTATCCGGGTCGGTCACGCCAGACAGGAGACCGTCAGAAGCAGAAACCTTCAAGGTCTCCCCTTCCCTGGTCACGTATGTCTGAGAACGGGCCTTCGGCGGATCGTTCACGGCAATCACGGTGAAGGTGGCCGTCTTGGAAGCCTTGGCACCATCGGGGTCGGTTACCGTGAAGGTAATGCGTTCAGGCTTACCATTCCAATCCTCGTGGGGCTGTGAAATGGTCACCGTCTTCTTGAACTTGTCGTACTTCACATCCAGATACTTGTTACCGGTAAAGGTCCACTTCAGTTCGTCGAAGCGGTGATCCGGGTCGCGGGCATACTGGTCGAGCTTGATGGTTGCCACGACACCCTTGTTGTCGTCTTCCTTGATGGTGAAATCAGGAATGTCGCGCATGATGGGAGCCTTGTTCACGTGCTTCACCACGAACTTGGCCATGGCCTTGTCAGAAGCGCCTGCGGGGTCGGTAGCAGTGAAGATAAGGGTTTCTTCACCAGACCAATCCTGCTTCTTGGGCTTGATCACGGCTTCGCGACCGCCAGAAATCTTCACATCCAGGTTCTTGGCACCCGTCACCTTCCACTTAATCTCGTGGGGTTTGTTATCCGGGTCTTCCACATACTGATCGAGCTTGATAGCCTTGAAGGGCTTGCCTTCTTCGATTTCCTGGCCAGGAATTTCCTTGACCATAGGAGCATCGTTGACGGGCTTTACGGTGAACTTCACATTCACTGTGGCCTTTTCGCCAGAGGGGTCAAAGGCGTTCACGGCCACCGTTTCGGTACCGTTCCAGTACTTGTTCGGGACTTCGACAGTAAGCACGCCCTTGTCGTCGATGTTGAAAATCAAGTCGTGCTTGACCGTAGAGGCCTTTGCCTTGCCGCCCTTGGCGGCCTTGCCCTTCTTGCCCTTGCCCTTGGCGGGAGCGGCCTTGGATGCGGGCTCGGCATCGTCCAGGGTCCAGGTCAGTTCTTCAAGCTTGTTGTCCGGGTCACTTACGAACTTGGAGAAGTCCACAGGAGCGAAGCTCTTCTTTTCGTCGATGACGAAGGGCTGCACGGGCTTGAGCACCGGAGGATCGTTCACCGGAGTCACCTCGAAGGTAGCCTCGGCAGAAGCCTTGGCTCCGGCCGGGTCGGACACGGTAAACTTCAGGGTTTCCTTGCCGTTCCAGTTGGGGTTCGGGGTCACCACCATAGCGCGGGAGCCCTTCACTTCCACCTTCAAATCCTTGTTTCCGGAAACGCTCCACTTGAGTTCGGCGGGCTTGTTGTCCGGGTCGGTCGCCACCTTGGACAGGTCAACCGGTTCGAACTTTTCGCGTTCCTTGATCTTCTGGCCAGGAATCTTGGTCACGACAGGAGGATCGTTCACCGGAGACACTTCGAAAAGAATCTGCTGAGAAGCCTTGGCACCTTCGGGGTCAATGACATTCAGAGTAACTTTCTCGTTGCCGTTCCAGAACTTATCCGGAGTGGTCACTACCAGCTGGTGCTTGGCGTTGACAGAAGCCTTCAAGAAACGGGTGTTGCCGATTTCGAACTTGAGCTGTTCAATCTTGTGGTCAGGATCAGACACATACTGGGCAAGATCGATAGGCTTGAAGGATTCCTTTTCCTTGATGGACTGAGTGGGAATCTGCTTGATTTCAGGAGCATCGTTGACAGATTCCACCTTGAAGTTCACCGTCTTGGAGGCTTCGGCACCTTCGGGGTCCTTGGCAATAAAGGTCACGTTGCGTTCGCCGTTCCAGTACTTGTTGGGAAGCTTGATGTGGGCGATAGCCTTCTTGTCCACTTCCACAACGAATTCATCTTGCGGGGCGGCCTTTTCTTCGGCAGCGGGTTCTTCCTTGGCGGCCTTGCCCTTCTTACCCTTGGACTTCTTGGCTTTTTTCGGAGCGGGCTTGGCGGCACCGCCGACCTTTTCCACCTTCACGGTCCAGCTGAGCTGTTCGATCTTGTGGTCCGGATCGGAGACGAACTTGGAGAGGTCGATATCCTTGAATTCACCCTTTTCCTTGATCTTCTGGCCAGGAATGTCCTTCATGACCGGAGCGTCGTTAACGGAGGTGATTTCGAAGGTCACCGTCTGGGAGGCCGAAGCGCCGTCGGGGTCCTTCACCGTAAGGGTCATGGTTTCGGGAGCGCACCAGAAATACTTGTCCGGAGCAGAAACGGTGAGGATGCGGCTCGGAGAAATATCGGCTTTCAGCTTCTTGTTGCCGGTGATGGTCCAGGTCAACTCATTAGGCTTGTTGTCCGGATCCTTCACGAATTCGTCCAACTTGATCAACTGGAAGGATTCCTTCTCCTTGATCTTCTGGTTGGGAATCTGCTTGGCAATGACCGGAGCGTCGTTCACGCGGGTCGCCTCGAAGTCCATCTTGTGGCTGGCGGAAGCGCCTTCGGGGTCCGTGACCGTGAAGGTCAGGGTTTCCTTGCCGTGCCACTGGGCATCGGGCGTCAGGATTTCGACAGTATTGTCCTTCTTCTGGTTCACCTTCAGTTGCTTGTTACCGGAGATGGTCCACTTGAGGCTGGAGGCCGGATGATCCGGGTCAGATGCCATGGTAGAAAGGTCGATGGGCTTGAACTTGCCGCCTTCGCGGATGGTTTCGCCCTTCGGGGCCTTGTCAGAAATCTTGGGCACGTCGTTGACGGACTTGACTTCGAAGGTAGCGGTCTTGGAAGCCTTGGCTCCATCGGGGTCCGTTACCGTAAAGGTGATGTTGGCAGAACCGTTCCAGAGCTTGTCGGGAATGGCAATGGTGGCGACTCGGTTGTTGTCCACCTTCACTTCAAGGCCTGCACCCTGGGGAGCGGGTTCTTCCTTCGCACCCTTCTTGCCCTTCTTCGGGGCGGGCTTGGCTCCGACAGGTTTTACGTCGAAGGACCAGGCCAGTTCAGACTTCTTGTGGTCGGGGTCGTTTACCAGGTCGTCCAGCTTGATGGTGGCGAACTGCTTCTTTTCGTCGATGGACTGGCTCTTCAGTTCCTTCACGAACACCGGTGCGTCATTGACGGATTCCACCGTGAACTTGACGCTGCGGCTGTCAGAAGCACCTTCGGGGTCGGTCACCGTGAACTTGACGGTTTCTTCACCATGCCAGTTGGGGTTCGGAGTGGTAACGGTTACCTTGTGAGAACCGTCCATAGCCACCTTCAGTTCCTTGGCACCTTCAATCTTCCATTTCAGCTTGTTCTTCGGGTGATCCAGGTCTTCAACGAAGTTGTCGAGCTCAATGGGCTTGAACTGACCCTTTTCCTTGATGGTCTGGTCAGCAATGTCCTTCATGACCGGAGGATCGTTCACGGAGGTCACGGTGAAGGCTGCGGTAGTAGAAGCCTTGGCACCTTCGGGGTCAGTCACCGTGAAGGTGAGCTTTTCAGAGCCGTTCCACAGCGGATTCGGCGTATTGATGGTCACCTCACCCGTCTTAGAAACATTGACCTTCAGATCCTTGTTGCCGGTCACTTCGATCTTGAGTTTTTCGAAGGGGTGATCGGGGTCCTTCACCAGTTCTGCCAGGTTGATAGAGGCAAAAGAGGCCTTTTCAACGATGGTCTGGTCTTTAATCTTACCGATGGTCGGGGCGTCGTTCACGGAGCTTACCGTAAAGGTTGCCGTGCAGCTGGCCTTGCCGCCTTCGGGGTCGGTGACCGTAAAGGTGATGACTTCTTCGCCATGCCAGTTCTTTTCAGGAATGACAATCTTTGCCATGCGCTTGTCGTCGACAGTCACGGCGAGCTGCGGGGCGTAACCCTTCGGAGAGCCCTTGCCGGGCTTCACGTCGAAGGACCAGCTGAGCTGTTCGGGCTTGTGGTCCGGATCGTTTACGATGTCGTTCAGGCTGATGATGGCAAATTCACGCTTTTCCTGGATGGTCTGGTCCTTGATGGGCTTGGTGAACACCGGCAGGTCGTTTACAGATTCGGCAGTGAAAGTCACCACGCGGTTATCTGTAGCCCCTTCGGGGTCGGTCACCGTGAACTTGATGGATTCAGAACCGTTCCAGAACTTGGACGGAGCCTTGACGGTGGCTACATGCTTATTGTCGATGTTGACCTTCAAGTCCTTCTGGCCGCTGAAGGTCCACTTGAGGTTAGCCTTGTCGTGGTCCTTGTCTTCAACGAACTTGTCCAGTTCGATAGGCTTGAATTCCTGCTTTTCCTTGATGGTCTGGCTAGCAATGTCCTTCATGACAGGAGGATCGTTGATGGACTTGACCGTAAACACGGCGTCAGACTTGGCAGAAGCGCCTTCGGGGTCGGTCACCGTGAAGGTCACCTTCTCCGAACCGTTCCACAGCGGGTCCGGAGTCTTGATAGTCACCATGCCGGCCTTGTCGATGGAAATCTTCAGGTCTTTATTGCCGGTGACAGCCCACTTGAGCTGAGAGAATTCATGGTCGGCATCGCTTGCAAGTTCAGCAAGATTGATAGCCACGAATTCGCCCTTTTCGTCAATCATCTGGTCAGGAATCTTCTTGAGCACAGGCACGTCGTTGACGGAGTTCACCGTGAACACGGCCTTGGAGGTTGCGGTTGCACCTTCGGGGTCGGCTACCGTGAAGGTAATTTCGTCAGAGCCGTTCCAGAGCTTGTTAGGAATAATAATCTTCGCCACCATCTGGGCATCCACTTCGACGGTGAGGCCGGATTCCTTCTTCTTGGAGCCGGGAGCGGGCTTCACGTCGGTGGTGATGGTGAGTTCGCTCATCTTGTGGTCGGCGTCCTTCACCATCTCGCCAAGCTTGATGGGCTGGAACTGTTCCTTTTCCTTGATGGTCTGGCCAACAACGGGCTTCACGAATTCAGGAACGTCGTTGACGGATTCAACCGTGTAGGCCACGGAGCGTTCGTCTGTAGCGCCTTCGGGGTCGGTCACCTTAATGGTGAGAGTTTCAGAGCCGTTCCACTGCTTGGACGGCGGAGTAATGGTCATCACGTGCTTCGGATCGACATTGACCTTCAGTTCACGATTGCCGCTGACAGTCCACTTGAGCTTGTCGGCGGGGTGATCCAGGTCTTCGACGTACTTGTCCAGTTCCACAGGCTTGAATTCCTGCTTTTCCTTGATGGTCTGTTCAGGAATGTCCTTCATGACCGGAGGATCGTTAATGGACTTGACGGTGAGCTTCATGGTAGAAGATGCCTTGCCGCCTTCGGGGTCGGTAGCGGTAAAGGTCAAGGTTTCGGAGCCGTTCCAGAGTTCGTTCGGGGTTTTGAAGGACACTTCGCGAGTCTTGGCATTGATATTCACCTTGATGTCCTTGTTGCCAGTCACTTCGAACTTGAGCTTGGACAGGTCATGGTCGGCATCGCTTACGAATTCGTCGAGAACAATAGAAGAGAGTTCACTCTTTTCTTCGACGGTCTGGTCAGGAATCTTCTTGAACACAGGAACGTCGTTGATGGACTTCACCGTGAACTTGGCGTCTTTCTTGATGGCAGCACCTTCGGGGTCAGTACAGGTGAAGGTGATGGTGGCAGAACCATTCCAGTACTTGTCCGGAATTTCGATGGAAGCCACATGGTTTTCATCGATGTTCACCTGCAGGGTGCCGGTTTCCGGTTCCTTGCCATCGTGCTTTACGGTTGCTTCCCAGGAGAGTTCAGAGTTCTTGTGGTCGGCATCCTTTACAAATTCGTCCAACTTAATCTTTTCGAACTGCTTCTTTTCGTCGATGGACTGGCCCTGGATGTCTTTGACGAACTCGGGCTTGTCGTTGACGGAATTCACCGTGAAGGAAGCTTCGGATTCAGCACAAGCCTTTTCAGGGTCGCAAACCTTGAACTTGGCGGTTTCAGAGCCGTTCCAGTACTTGTTGGGGATAGCGATGGTTGCCTGCTTGCCGTTGACGGTCACCTTCAGGTCCTTGGTGCCGGAAACGGTCCACTTCAATTCCTCGAACTTGTGGTCCAGGTCCTTGACCAGGACGCTCAGATCAATGGGCTTGAATTCCTGTTTTTCTTCGATGGTCTGTTCGGGTACATCCTTAACGAACTCGGGAGGATCGTTGATGGACTTCACCGTAAACTTGGCGGTGGTGCTGACAGAAGCCCCGGCGGGGTCTGTCGCCGTGAAGGTGATGGATTCAGAACCGTTCCACAATTCGTTGGGAGTAGAAACTGTGGCAGAGCCGGACTTGTCGATCTTCACCTTCAAGTCCTTGTTGCCAGAGGCAGCCCACTTGATGGTGGAAACATCGTTATCCACATCGGAAATGAAATCGGTCAGGGAAATCTGTTCGAATTCATTCTTTTCCTCGATGGTCTGGTCGGGAATCTTCTGGAGCACCGGAGCGTCGTTGATAGCCTTCACCGTAAAGGTGGCCGTCTTGGAATCGCTGGCGTATTCGCCGTCGGTAGCCGTGAACTTGATCTTGGCCGCACCGTACCAGTTGGAATCAGGGATCAAGATGGTGGCGATCCGGTTGTTATCGATCTCCACGTTCAGGTCACCTTCAGCCTGGTCCTTGCCTGCCGGTTGGATGTCCGTTTCCCAAAGAATCTGGTTTTTGGGATGGTCCGGATCTTCGACGAAATCGTCGAGCTTGATCTTGGTGAACTGCTTACCTTCGTCGATGGTCTGGTCGGGAATCTGCTTTACTACCGGAGGATTGTTTACGGATTCCACACTGAAGTTTACGGTTTCGGATCCAACAGCACCTTTAGTGTCGGTTGCCGCAAAGGTAATGTCTTCTGAACCATTCCAATACTGGTCAGGCACGGCGATTGTGGCTACACGGTCCCCGGATATGGTTACCTTCAAGCTCTTGTTTCCTGAAACAGCCCACTTGATTTGAGCAGGCTTGTCCATATCGTCGGATACGTACTGGTCCAGTTTAATCGTCGCGAACTTTCCGCCCTCTTGAATAGATTCACCGGGAATTCCATTCACGGACGGGGCGTTGTTTTCTACAGCTGCCGCATCAGCTCCGGCTTCTTGTGCAATAACCACAGAGGCAAGAATGCCCGCAGAAGCAAACAAAGCTGTAATAGGCCAATTTTTACGTTTCATCGATGTTCTCCCATAATTCCATCTGCAGAATATTTCCCATGAAAATTCTGCTTTCCAATGTGATAACAGTCACCAAATATAAAGTTTTTTGGGCCTTTTTTTCTCAAAAACCGCTTTTTTTTGCAAAAAAATAGCGTTTTGGGCGTTGCTCTGGGAGTGTAAAATCGTAACTCGTTGATAATCAACAAGTTAGAGTTTACGCCCCTATAAATCGAATTTCAGCATATTTGTCAATAGGGGGCAAAAAAGGCCAAAAAAAATGACAAATAGTGATTAATTTGCTAAATTCCACCTAAATTTTGGAAAAAACACCATCACAACTGGTAAGGTCTATGAAATTCGTATTTCTTTGCGATGCCAACTATCTGAAGGGCGACTACGCCAATTTCGTCAACAATTTCCCCTCCGGTCACGAACTCCTGACCATCACTTCTGACGATTTGCTGCAGTCCAAGACCATTCTCGAAGGTGCTTTTGCCCTCTTGGCCGAAAAGTCCACCTGGCAGAAGAACTTCAGCCTCTTCCGCTACTTTGGGCTTCTCCCCTCCCTCGAGGTTTTGCCCACGGCCTTTGTCGCCCGTGGCCGTCGCAACGAATCCCTGAAGGGCCGTAACGCCAACCGCAATCAGGAGATTTTCTTCAACCCTGCATCTACTTCCGAAGAGCTGCACATCCAGATCGACAAGTTCATTGCCGCTCCCCCCGCAGGCTTTTCTTACCCCAGGGGCACTGCCAAGGCATAGTTCCCCATGCAGAGGAAAGTCCTGGACTACCTGTGCAAACAAGGCGGGCTGGGCTTAATTGCCTTCCCTGGCGACCAGGTAGATTCTGAATCCATTGACAAAGTAGCGCTAGCCCTGAACGCTGGCGCTCCTTTCGTTATTATGGACTTTTCCCACAAGTCCCTTTTGCCGGGAAACCATTTAAGGACATTCTTCAAGAGAAAGCTTACTGACGAAGAACTGGAGTTCATCCGTGATTCCAAAGAAGGCCTGGTATTTCGGCTCAGCAAGGAAATGGGATTGGACGCGGAGCTCAACTTCAGGATTTTTTACCGCAACCTGGAAGCGGTTCGTTCCATTGTTCCTTATATTTTTGCCATCTTGCCCGACGAACTATCCAGTGCACAGTTCAAGCGGATTGTAGAAATCGCAAAGGTGGTCATAATCGCTGGCGGTAACCGGGAAGCGGCCTCCGCCTATTTGCAGGACTACTCTTTTTTGCGGAAACGCGCTTTGGTCTGGCTTATCAAGGGAATGCCGGACAAGCGTAGGTACAGGGATGCCCACGAGGCCGTCAAGAAATCCTATTCGAACTGTCGTGAAATTCAAAAAACTGACTGGACGAAGAAACCGGAGCGTTTTGCCAAGGCCCTGACGCTGCTGTTCAAGGCGGAAATCCTGAAAAAAAATCCTCTCGACGGGTTCTTCAGGATTTTCAGGAATTTTTTCTTGCTCTTTGTGCTTGCCGTTGTGGCAATCCCCTTCTTGATTCCCTCCACCGTCGACGTGGGCATTTCCCATGTGCGGGAACGGAATTCGGAACGGGATAGGCTTTCCCTTGCACCGTCATTTGAGTACACCTTTGACGGCAAGGAATCCATGCAGAGGCTCGCTCGCTACGCCATCGGACGATTTATGTCCGTGATTACCGACGAGAAAATGGTCAAGCAGTATGTGCAGGAGACCCTGAAAGAAAACGGCTACCCAGAAGACCTGGGCCTTGCAAACGACAGGAATATTCCCCCAGAAGGAACCGTAGTCAAATTTTCCAAGCCCGAATACATCGAAAGTACGGCTTCGGATTCTATCGGCAACGCCTGGAGGTATTGGACATCCATTGTTTCGGACTCCATCGCCTACATTACGGAGTTTTACCACGAAAAACAGACCAAGGAATTCCGGCAGCACAACGGTATCGATTTGGCAAGCCGCCAAGGGGCCCGTATCCTTGCGCCATTTGCCGCCAAGGCCTGGACCAGCAAAGACGAACGAGGCGGCATTATCATCGGGCTTGTTCGGCAAAAAGATGTTATCTTGTTCATGCACTGCGACCAGTTGCTTTATCTTGATGGACAGGACGTGATGCAGGGCGACCCCATCGCTACCGTAGGCGTAACAGGACACACCACCGGGCCCCACGCCCACATTGTGACAGGGCTTATCGACCCCAACGGTGACAAGCGCATCGGGAATGTGAAGTACAGGGTCATCGACCCCATGAAGTGGTATTACCGGTTTAAGCCGACGTTGTTTTAGAGGTTCGGGGCTCGGGGCTCGAGGATCGGGGTGTGAGGTCGCTTCGCTTTGGGGTGTGAGGTGTGTGGCTCTGGACTCGAGGAATGTCATCCTGGGCACGGAGGGCTGGCCGTGTGACGGGCGTCACAGCAAGAGTTTTCAAAAAGCCCTCACAAAACTTTTATTTTTCTTTTTTGGGTTTTTGTTTGCGATTTATTACAAAATTGCTCTTCTATTTTCCGCTTAAAAAAATATCTTTGTGATGTATTTTTAAGCGGGTAAAAAAGGAGAAATAATGAAAAAAATCTCGTTGGTCGTGTTCATGCTTATCGCAGCCATTTTGATGGGCTGTTCTTCTGTCAAGGCCCCTAAGGCTAGCCTTGCCGACCACGATGAAGACCACAACATTCCCGCCATCGATGAGATGATCATTTCCATGAAAAAGGAATACATCCAGAAGTGCTACATGCCGGTGGCCAAGCGGGAACCTCCTGAGAACGCCTGCCAGACCGAGCTGTTCCAGCTTCTAGAACGTCGCTACCACGCCGACTACAGCCAGGACCATGTGGACATGGCCAGCAACGACCTGTTCTTCAAGGATATCGATGCCGAAATCAACAAGATGGTCCGTTCTGACCCTGAAGTCAGAGCAGCACTTCGTAACGGTGCTTTCCAGAGCATCAACGAGATGAAGACCTACTATAAGAGCAAGTACATGTTCAGCCACAATTAGGCTTTACATTTTTTTGTCAAGTGCTTAGGTCGCCTTTTGGCGGCCTTTTTTGTATGGTTTTCAGGCTATGGATTTGCCAATGGGTTTGCCATTAAATATATTGTGCTTGCAAAAATTGGTGATAGACCACAAACAAAGGAACACCCATGAGAAATTCGCTCAAGCTTGATGGTCCGGTCAAGACTTACCTCGACGAAAACGAACTCCCGAAGGCATGGTACAACGTGCGTGCCGACATGAAGAAGAAGCCCGCACCGCTCCTGAACCCGGGTACCGGCAAGCCGGTAACCTTCGAAGACCTGCAGCCCGTATTCTGCGACGAGCTCATCAAGCAGGAACTGGACAACGATACCGCCTACTTCGAAATTCCCGAAGATATTCTCACTTTCTACAAGATGTACCGCCCCTCCCCGCTCGTCCGCGCCTACTTCCTGGAACAGGCGCTCGGCACACCGGCGCACATCTACTACAAGTTCGAAGGCAACAACACCTCGGGCTCCCACAAGCTGAACTCCGCCATCGCGCAGGCATACTACGCCAAGAAGCAGGGCCTCAAGGGCGTGACCACCGAAACGGGTGCTGGCCAGTGGGGCACCGCCCTTTCCATGTCCACCGCCTTCTTCGGACTGGACTGCCAGGTCTACATGGTGAAGGTCTCCTACGAACAGAAGCCCTTCCGCCGCGAAGTGATGCGCACCTACGGTGCTAGCGTCACCCCGTCGCCTTCCATGACCACCGACATCGGCAAGAAGATCAACGCCGAATTCCCGGGCACCACCGGAAGCCTCGGCTGCGCTATTTCCGAAGCCGTGGAAGCCGCCGTGAAGCAGCCGGGTTACCGCTACGTTCTCGGTTCCGTGCTGAACCAGGTGCTGCTGCACCAGTCCGTCATCGGTCTCGAAACCAAGGCTGCCCTCGACAAGCTCGGCGTAAAGGCCGACCTCATCATCGGTTGCGCCGGCGGTGGTTCCAACCTCGGTGGCCTTATCAGCCCGTTTGTCGGCGAAAAACTCCGTGGCGAAGCCGACTACGACATTCTCGCCATCGAACCGGCAAGCTGCCCGAGCTTTACCCGCGGCAAGTACGCCTACGACTTCTGCGATACCGGCAAGGTCTGCCCGCTCGCCAAGATGTACACGCTGGGCTCCAGCTTCATTCCGTCTGCAAACCACGCCGGTGGCCTGCGCTACCACGGCATGAGCACCATCCTCTCTGAACTCTACGACCAGAAGCTCATCCGTGCTGCTTCCGTGGAACAGACCAAGGTGTTCGAGGCCGCAAAACTCTTCGCTCAGACCGAAGGCATTCTCCCGGCTCCGGAATCCAGCCACGCCATCCGCGCAACGATTGACGAAGCCCTCAAGTGCAAGGAATCCGGCCAGGCTAAAAACATTGTGTTCGGCCTTACCGGCACGGGTTACTTCGACATGGTCGCCTACCAGAAGTTCAACGACGGCGAAATGAGCGACTACATCCCGACCGATGAAGATATCGCGAAGAGCCTCGCCCAGCTTCCGAAAGTGAACGGCTAATTGTCATTGCGAGAGGCGACAAGCCTCGAAGCAATCACTCACCAAACTTAAAAGTCCCGGACATGGCGTCTGGGACTTTTTCTAACCTACTGTGAAACGAAATTACAACGCTTCGGCAAATTCTTCCATGCTCTTGCGTACGGGATGCCTGGGCGAAGGGCCTCCCCCATTTTCGGAATCGGCATAGCCGACATCCAAAAGGCAAGCCAGCTTTAAGTTGTTCGGAAAACCAAAAGACTTTTCAATTTCAGAAGCATTGAAGCCGCGGGCCCAGAGGGTGGCAAGGCCGAGGTCCGTCGCCTGCATCATCATGGAGGTGGTGACGATGCTCGCATCCATCACGCCGCTGTTGAAGTTGTCGTTGTACTTTTCGGCGGTGTAGCACTTGGGTTCATCATAGCAGACCATCAGCACCACGGGGGCGTTATAGGCCATGCGGGTAATGCCGCGGATCTTTTCCAAAGCCTCGGGAGACTTGATGACCTTCACGGTCACGGGCTGAGCGTTGATTGCCGTCGGAGAAAGGCGGCCCGCCTCCAGCACCTGGGCGAGCTTTTCGGGTTCTACGGTCTGGGCGGTAAAGGCACGGCAACTGTAGCGGTTTTTAGCCAAATCCATGAAAGACATAAATACCTCTTTTTGGAGGAAATATAATTAAGTAAACAACAGTGTGAAATGTGAAATGTGAAATGTGAAATGAGGAATGATTAATTTCACATTACACACTACTCATTTCACACTTTTACTATCTTTGGAGCCATGAAAATTTTTTACGTTACCACCCCGATTTATTACGTGAATGACGCCCCGCATATTGGGCACTCCTACACCACCGTCCTCGCGGACATCCTCACCCGCTTCCACAAGATTCTGGGCTACCAGACGTTCTTCTTGACCGGCACCGACGAACACGGCCAGAAGGTTCAGCGCGCCGCCGAAAAGCGCGGAGTGACCCCGCAGGAACACGTGGACGAATACTACCATCGCTTCGAAAACCTGTGGAAGAAGATGGGTATCAGTAACGACTTCTTTATCCGCACCACGATGCCGGAACACAAGGCCTTTGTGCAGGAATGCCTGCAGAAGCTCTGGGACAAGGGTGAAATCTACTCGAAGGAATACGAGGGCTGGTACTCCGTGGGCGAAGAACGCTTTTTTGGCGAAGACGAACTTGACGAGAACAAGTGCGATCCCATCAGCCACCGCCCGGTGGAATGGCTCAAGGAAAAGAACTACTTCTTCAAGATGGGTTCTTACCAGCAGAAGCTGATTGACTTCCTCGAAAGCCACAAGGACTGGATTGTGCCGGACTACCGCTGGAACGAAATCCGCGGGTTCCTGCGCCAGCCGCTGAACGACCTGTGCATCAGCCGTCCGAAGGCACGCCTCAGCTGGGGCATTCCGCTGCCCTTCGACACCGACTACGTGACCTACGTGTGGTTCGACGCCCTCCTGAACTACGTGAGCGCCTCCACCGCCTTCCACAAGACTTATGCCGACGGCACGCCGATTTGGCCCGCCACTTACCACCTCATCGGTAAGGACATCTTGACCACGCATAGCGTGTACTGGCCGACCATGCTCATGGCTCTCGACATCCCGCTCCCGCAGCACATCTTGGCCCACGGCTGGTGGCTCGTGAACGGCGGCGAAAAGATGAGCAAGTCCGCAGGCAACGTGGTGAACCCCATGGACTACATGGAAAAGTACGGCATCGACGCGTTCCGCTATTTTCTCGCCCGCGAAATGGTGGTGGGCCAGGACGCGAACTTCACCCACGACGCCTTCGTGCGCCGCATCAACAGCGACCTCGCCAATGACCTGGGTAACATGCTGAACCGCGTGCACCGCCTGGTGCTCAACAATTTTGAAGGCAAGCTCCCTAAACCCGAAAAAGCTATACTTGAAATTAATGAATTTACAGATCTAACCGATAAACTGGTCGACGCTCCTGAATGGGAAAAAAAGTACGCTTTTGATTTCGAAGAAGAATTTGCTATTGTCAAATTCGCTGAAAAGGTGATTGCCGAAATCAAGGAAGGCCTGCCCCAGGCCCGCCTCTCCCAGTCTATCGAAACCATCATGCAGCTGGTGCGTAGCATCAACCGCTACCTCGAAGTCAAGGCTCCGTGGAAACTCGCGAAGGATCCCGCCCTCAAGGACAAACTCGCAACCGTGCTCTACGTTTCCGCCGAAGCCGTGCGCCTTTCACTCTGCCTCTTGTGGCCGGTGATTCCCGCCAAGGCGGAAGAAGGCCTCGCCATGATCGGCTGCAAGTTCCAGAGCGCCGAAGACCTCGCCTGGGGACTCCTCAAGGGTGGCGAAAGCTTTGGCGAAGGCAAGCCACTCTTCCCGCGTATCGAAGAAGAAGTCAAGAAGCAGGAAGCTCAGCCGAAGCCCAAGCAGAACAAGCCCTTGATGGCTGCCGACGTGCCCGCCGCCATGGACATGCGCGTGGCCCAGATCAAGGAAGTGGCCGACCATCCGGACGCCACGAGCCTCTACGTGCTCAAGGTGGATGCCGGCGAAGGCGAACTCCGCACCATCTGCAGTGGCCTCAAGAACAGCTACAAGGCCGAAGAACTCCAGAACCGCAAGATTTTGCTGTTCGCAAACCTGAAGCCCAGCGCTCTCCGCGGAATCATGAGTCAGGGCATGCTCTTTGCGGGCGACCTCGACGCTGAAGCACACACATGCCGCCTCGTGTCTGTTCCTGAAGACGCCAAGCCCGGTGACCGCGCCCTGTTCAAGGGTGTAGCACCCAGCGAACCGCGTGAACTGAAGGTGAAGGACTTCGAGAAGATTGCGCTCTCCGTGAAGGGTGGCACGGTGTTCTGCGACGCCCTCGCGCTCGAAGTGAACGGGAAGCCCGTGACCTGCGACGTGGCCGACGGCAACGGAGTGCACTAAGCGACCGTTCGCGCTGGAATCTGTATAACAGGTACAGGGCTGGCGCTCACTCTCGCAACCGCCCCAGTTTAATAACTGGGGCTTTGTTGTATAAACCGAAAACCACCAGCTGGGCTGGTGGTTCTAAAGAAGCCTTCTGGCGGTGATGAAAAAAGTCCTCTAGTTAAATTTGTGGTGCGGTCTGGACACTGCATCACAACTCAA
>Ga0129307_1001071_pt1 | contig 33329 bp, 32 predicted proteins | sample P1105metagenome_FD_94437 | JGI IMG/M metagenome (GOLD analysis project Ga0129307, IMG submission 94437) | Capybara group fecal microbial communities from Wisconsin, USA - P1105 metagenome | ecosystem: Host-associated > Mammals > Digestive system > Large intestine > Fecal | place: USA: Wisconsin...
TCCTGGTCGCTGAGTTCAATCACATATTTGAACGACGGCATATAGTAACCCCCCATTTTCATCTGAGGTTATTATAGCATAGCGCTCTGGTTTATACAAGAATTAGATTTAACAAACCACTAGTGTCCACTGAATAATTGCCTTTGCCTTGAAAATACAAGCAAAAGCCGACGGAATATGCTATACTTGGTGCAAGGAAAAACGAAGAAAACGGCCAAAAACCTTGCACTTGGAGGCGCGTATGTATCGGTACAGCAACGGCCAGATCAGCTTGTCGGACTTCAAGCAGCCGGTGGGCATGAATCTGAAAGAGAACAACCGCTGGGTAAAGAAAGCGCAGACGATCCCCTGGCTGGAGATCGAAAAGCGGTACGCCGCGCTGTTCACCAATCGGAAAGGGAATGTGGCAAAGCCGCTGCGTCTGGCGCTGGGCGCTTGTATCATCCAAGCGGAGTATGGATACTCCGACGAAGAAATCGTGCTGCAGATCCAAGAGAATCCGTATCTGCAATACTTCTGCGGCTACTCTGGATATGACGACTCCAAGCTGCCGTTTGATCCGTCGCTGATGGTGTATTTCCGCAAGCGCCTGACGCCAGAGATTTTGGGCGAGATCAATGAGATGATTCTCCGCGACGCAGCGAAAGCGGAAGAAAAGGACAAAGACGATCACAATGATGACGGCGACGGCGAAGGAGGTAACAGCGGAACGCTGACCATCGACGCGACCTGCGCGCCGTCGAACATCCGGTATCCGCAGGATGTGTCGTTGCTAAACGAGGCAAGAGAAAACGCGGAGAAACTGCTGGATGTTCTGCATGACCCTGCAGATGGGAAAAAGCCCCGTACCTACCGCAAGCGTGCCCACAAGGATTACCTGAAATACAGCCGCAGCCGCAAGCACACCGCGAAGAAAACCAGAGAAGCCATCCGCAAGCAGCTCAACTATCTCAAACGCGATCTGGAAGCCATTGACGCCAAACTGTCAGATGGAAAACAGCTTTCGGAGCGCCAAACTGAGCGTCTCAACACGCTACGCAAAATCTATGAGCAGCAGAAGTACATGTACGACAACGCCGTCCACAGTGTTCCGGAGCGCATCGTCAGCGTCAGTCAGCCCTTCATTCGCCCGATCGTCCGAGGCAAAGCGGGAAAGCCGGTAGAATTCGGAGCAAAACTGGACATCAGCGTTGTAAACGGGTGGACAAGGCTGGAATGCTGTTCTTTTGACGCCTACAACGAGGCGGGCAATCTACAGGAGATCGCTGAGCGTTTCCGTGACCGCGAGGGGCATTATCCTTCGCGGATTCTCGCGGACAAGATTTATCGCAACCGGGAGAACCTTGCGTATTGCAAACAGCACGGCATCCGACTTTCCGGCCCGGCGCTCGGACGGCCGAAGAAGGATTCTGATGCGGACAAAAGGCAGGCCTATCTTGACGAATGCGATCGGGTGGAGGTCGAGCGCTGTTTCAGTCTGGCAAAACGCAAATGCGGCATGGGCCTGGTAACGGCGAAGCTGCGGGAGACGGCAGGGCATGTGATTGCCATGTCGATTCTGGTGCTGAATCTCCGGAAGATTCAGCGCGCCGTTTTGCAGCTTTGGCTTCTGCTGTTCGGCTGGCCAAGGACGCCGCAGAAAATGGTATTTGTTCAGTGGTCATTACTTAGTATTTGCAACGATTTCAAATGCGGGCCCCCAGGTCCGTTATTCACCGCGGAACCAAATCGGGACAAATTGAGCCTCGTGAGGACTTATGACGACTTACGCTGACGTATGCGGGCTTTTGTCACCTTTTCTATCGGCAAAAAGCATCCATAATCATATTATTTATCGTTTGATATTTTGCCGATGATATGCTATACTACATAGGGAAAGCGAGGAATTTGTATGAGCTATCTTTCTGCTGCAGAAACTGCAAAAAAGTGGGGCGTTTCCGAACGCAGTGTGCGGAATTACTGCGCGCAGGGCAGAGTCGAAGGCGCGATTCTGGTCGTCAAGACATGGAAGGTTCCGGAAAACGCGGAAAAGCCGACACGGCTCAACAAGCACACGGATATGCCGAAATCGCTCTTGGAGGTCTTGAAGGCTGAAAAAGCCGCAAAGCTCCATGGCGGGATCTATCATAAGATCCAGATCGAACTAACTTACAACTCCAATCATATTGAGGGCAACCGACTTACGCATGACCAAACCCGATATATCTTTGAGACAAACACCATAGGCATTACCGACGTCGCAGTAAAGGTGGACGACGTGGTCGAGACGGCAAATCATTTCAAGTGCATTGATATGATTATCGACAATGCCGCCTATGCACCCAGCGAAGCGTTCATCAAGCAGTTGCATACTGTTTTGAAGAGCGGAACGACAGATTCCCGCCAAAACTGGTTCGCTGTCGGAGAGTATAAACGTCTGCCGAATGAGGTCGGCGGGAGAGAGACTACTGCTCCGGAAAAGGTCGCTGCGGAGATGAAAAAACTGCTGGCCGAATACAACGCCATCAAGGAAAAAACCTTCGACAATCTTCTGAATTTCCATTACCGCTTTGAGCTGATCCACCCGTTCCAGGACGGAAACGGCAGAGTCGGCCGCCTGCTTCTGCTCAAGGAATGCTTGCGGAATAATATAGTGCCGTTCATCATCGACGAGGAACTCAAGCTGTACTACTATCGCGGCTTGAAGGAATGGGAGCACGAGCGTGGCTATCTGCGCGATACTTGTCTTGCGGCGCAGGATAAGTTCAAGCGGTATCTGGACTATTTCAGGGTGCCGTATGAGGACTGATGAAACATCAATGGTGGAGCAGATTTTGCGGATTAAGATGAAGGCGTTTGTTCGGAAATTCTGAACAGCCGCCTTCGCTACTTGCAAGAAAAGACGTGTTTGTTAGAACAGATTTTGTCTTTCCGTTAATTTCTGCCTTGATAACTTGGCTTTATCTGCTGATTGAGGCATCCTATGCAATGTCATCAAGCGCACCATAATCGCTTGCGAAAACGGAGGTCATAACGTGGAGAGATGTTTTCCTGAGACCATGAAAGCATCGGCGATGCGTATGGCGGTGCTAAGTAATGATTTTGGTTGCAAAAATCTCAAATTAAAGTATGATATGGAATGAAGCTATGTATAAACTGATTTTTAAAATAATCTGCTATCTTCTGTATCTCACCCGAAAGAAGGTCGTCTCTGTTCGGCTTGCCCTTGCGTTTGAGATAGCGGTAATAGCCGGACTCGCTGAGCTCCAGCACGCGGCACAGCGCCGTGACCGGCCATTTATCGGCGTGCTCTTCTGCAAATGCATACCGCAACCGCGCTCTTACTTCTTTCGGTTTTTGGCGAAAAAACCGAGCGCCTCCTGCAGAATCTCATTTGACCGGCGCAGCTCGGCAACCTCTTTTCGCAGCTCATAGAGCTCCTGCTCCTTCGGGTCTGCCGACATGCGTTTATGTCCGCTGCCGACGAAAGCCTGGGTGCTGTAGCGTTTTCTCTCCCGCCGCCAGTCCGTCAGCGTGTAGTACGGCACGCCGAGCTGTTCCGCCGCCTTCTTTACGCCGATCTCGTCGGACAGGCGCACGGCTTCTTCCTTGAAGCTTTTCTCGTAAATCATTCAACCCACTCTCCTTTGATATTCATTCTATCACATTTGTGGGTTTTCGGACTCTACTAAAATGATATCACTTTAATTGTTCTTTTTCTACTCCGGATCACAGATTCCCGCCCCCCGAAAGAGGCGTATCAAAGTCGCGTAAGCGGCTTTTTTCTTTGCCTTCGTTTTCGAGTTGCCATACCCCGTATCGGAAACGCCATTGCAAACGCAAGTGCAAAACCATTCTCCGGTGGTCAGTTCCTGGAACTCATATGTCGGAGCAGACTCGACGTATTTCTTCTGGTATAGTTCCTGCAGTTGGTTGATGCTGTTCTCCAAATTGGGCACGATGTTTGCATCCTTCAGGTTAATCCATAGGCCCTTTTCGGTGATGTAATAATACGCCAGTGTCGCCGCCCGCTCTCTTGCCTTGCTCCGCGTGGCCCCGTCAACATCAATTCTCTGTGCTGTTCGAATGCGCGCAGTATTATCCGGGACAGAGAACCGCAGAGTGCAGCGGTAAGGATTGCTTCCAGATATCTCATAATCCGGTATATGGCCGAAATGCTTCTGGTGCCAGGAATTAAGCAGTTCATAATATGTAGTCTTCAGAAAACGCTCCGGGTTCGTCTCCTGAACGCAAATCATCCGGTCGATAACCGTCTCGATTCTGGTCCAATCCCATCCGCTGTCTATCGTCACAGCCCCGATCAGGGCCTCCAGCGCATCCTCTCTGCTGCTCTCTGACGGTTTCTCATTGTTGCCATAGAGGATGAAGCGATCGAGGCCAAGGGCTGAAAAGCGTTCGTTAAGGTATTCCTTTGAAGTGTAGTTCGTTCGCATTCTGGTCAGAGCGCCCTCATCGAAAGGAGACGTGAACGGCGCTTCCGTCTTTTCCTCGCAAATCGATGTGAGCGGTTCGACAATCTGTTTTGTTACAATCAGATTCAGCACGGAATCTCCAATGAACTCCAGTTCCTCGCCGCTTCCGCTCAAGCCGTATTCAACAGCAAACGCTCTGCGTGTAAACGCCTGCCTCATCAGGTTCTCATTGATGAACTCATACCCGATCGTATCCCGCACTATGATTGCCGGGTCATTTTCATAAGGCATCAGATCGATCTTGAGGGTATTCATCAGTTCCGTCAGATCATCCTCCCAGAGATCAAGCTGGAATCGGTCCTCATCCCAGTAGTCTTTGCCTATCTCAGGCTCAAACTCTTCTTCGTCTGCATCCTTATCATCCAAGTCATAGTCCTCATTCAGTGTGTAGTCATCATTGAGGCGACCCGACTCCACAAGAGCATCGAAATAGTCTTTCACTTCAAAGAGTTCCCGCCCTTCTTCATTGAGCGTGAAGGGATCCACAATATCCGCATCCCACTGCATTCCTTCGTTCCCGCCGATCGGAGCGGGCCACACGCATTTTTCCGGCCACTTTCTGTTTCTTTGCATAACAATACCTCCATGTTTTTTCATTCGGTCAAAGCCGGCAGTCGTACATGGAGGTATGATTACAGTATTCGTTTGAGCGGCATACATCAATTGCAGCAACAGAATAATCGACTCAGCAATTATCAAGCTGCCACAGAAATGTATTACTTTTCATCGATCCCATAGCAACACTTTATCATAAGCTATCTCTCTGCCCATGAGCCCCATCGACCATCATCGTAAAGCTCACAACCAGGATGATAAACTTACGGCAAAATGCTTCATGCCATCCATGTGGGTATAGTATACACGATAGCAGATGCAAATACAAGCCTACTCGAATATTATAAGCTCGATGACATCTTCGTCGACTATCTTTGTAACTGACATAGCGGAGCGGAGGATAAAGCAACGCGAAGCATCTTTTGCACATCGGATGCTTCGCGTTGTTGCGTTTTGATTGGCCCCTTAACAATAGAAGGAAATGTCCTTCACGCAGAAATGCTCACGCCATTTGGCACAAATCCAAAAGAATTGCGCAGAAATGATTTCGAGCAGCTCGTTCAGGTCGCTTTGCGGGATTCTGCTCCCGTTGTTTGCGACAACGCAATGTCCCGTGCTGGTCAGCCATATCTTGGTTGCGTTTGGAACCGGCTTTCCTGTCGAGATATGAACGTGGATCGGTTCGCCGTTCTCGTTTGACTAGAAGTACACCAAATATCCGCCGACACGAAACAGGTTAGGCACAGTGAATCCCCCCTTGATTCGCATAGCGGAACAGCAGATGGGCATTGTTGCGGAGCAACTCCTCGAAGAACAGGATCTCGGCATTGCTATATCCGTCGTTGAACTTCCACTGATAGGAGGGCAAAACACAGCGGGCGGAATCGAATCCGTGCTCCGTCGGACGCTCAAAGTGGACTTCAACCGTTTGTACGCCGTTCTGTTCCAACAGATTGGAATGCGTAATTTCGGTTTCGTCGGCAAGCGTGATATATGGATACATCATGGCCGTGTCCTCCTCGCTCTTGATGCCTCTATTTTACCCGTAACACGTAAAAAAAGCAACTCTGAATTCGGCATGAGGGCAATTATCTGCTGTTATGAGCTCTGAGTCAGACACTGAAGCCTGGATGGTGTATCGTGAGCTTTTTTAATCGCCAGCGTTTTTCTTGGCGGCATGATTGGCATCATCGCCATATTCCTGTTCCAGATCGCGGAAACGCGGCGATCAAGCCTGAGCTGACGCACCGGTTTTCTGCCGCAAGCGGATACCCTCTCTGCTTCTCTGTCAAACGCGGACTTCCGCGCCCTCGGTAAACAGGAACCGTCCGCTGAGCGTCTCGCTGCTGCTCGCGGCAATCTCTTCCAGTCTGCCGCCGTCCACCAGACGCAGGAAAACGTCCAGCAACGCAGGGTCGAACTGGGTACCCCGCCCGCGCACCAGCTCGCCGCGGATCACGTCCGACGCGAGTCCCTTGCGGTAAATGCGGTCGGAGCGCATGGCGTCATACGCGTCCGCCACGGCGACGATGCGGGCGTGGAACGGGATAATGACAAATGATGAACGCAGTTTTTCTGCCTTAATTAATTGGCTACTCTCTTGCGCAGGGTGGCAACCATTACTTTTGAATCCTTATTCCTTTGCCAAGATCTTGCCGAAGGCCTGCTTGTCTCATGGTTTACCAACGCGTATGTATCGCGGGTGCGTATTCATTCTCGGTGGGGACCGCGTGGGGACCGCATGGGGACCAACGCCGAAAAAAGTGGCAAAACGAAACGAGAAATTGCAACAAGCAAACCGCTAAAAACCGCGATATTACGCGGTATTTAGCATATTGCGAACAATTGTGGAAAGTTGGGAGGCGGGCTCATAACCCGGAGGTCGGAGGTTCAAGTCCTACCTCCGCAACCAGAAAAACTCCCGATTTCGACAAGAAATCGGGAGTTTTTGCAATCTTTTCTTCTTATCAATTCTGATAATGCTTGCGGTGGCGACTATTTGGTGACCAAACGTCAATTTTCCCAAAAAGTCCCCAAAATCGCAGTTTTCGAACTTTTCCAAAAAGTTGCAATTTTCCGGTTTTTGTCCACGAAAGCTCATTCTTCGCAATCCCTCTGTTCATGCATTTTTGGAGTGTTTCAAAACCTTCGACTCAAGAGCAATTTTTCCCGGTCACCAAAATCTGCAAAAACGCCAAAGAAAAATTTTAATACTTAAGCTCTGACGGGTACTCCGAACGCATTGGAGTACCCGCCTTTTGCCTTATGAAGTAGTTTTCATGGTCCTCATCAGCGACAGAAGCTTTTGCCGAGTAATCACCTCGTCATAGTGTTCTCCGTTATATGTTGGGTGAAGAACGGGATAAGGTCCCTTTGTTTGGCGGATATACTCGTTTTCTATTAGCCACTCAACCAGAAACTGCACGTCTTCACGTTTGACGTGCGATAGTTTCCCGTAGCCATCGATTTTATCCAAACCATCCGAAACTAAGCGCCGGTTCTGGGAACCACGCAAAATATCGACCAGCATGGTTATCCCATAATACTTTTTCCGGCTCACGTTCGAAAGCGTGTTCAGGATAGTGACGAGCGTAACATTCAGATCCAGACCGTCATAGTCCACTTTTTTGAGTTCGGGAGTCTGGATATGCTTCTCTCCCTGGACTTCTGGTGCGGTTTTGGCCTTGCTCGCCTTTGGCTTAATATCGCTACCCTTTGGAATTACAACTGGATCAGCAGGCGGCACGTCGCTGATGTGCATATACTCATAAAAGTATTTGGGGGTCATCACACGCGAGCAGCCAGTCCCATCGCGCTTGTAGTTTGTGCAGCCGAGCATTCAGCCCGTCCCATTCGAGATAGCGCACAATGCGTTCCGCGCTCCCCGGCGTCCGCCAGCTTCTTGGCCTCCAGAGCCGACTGGCGGAGCGTCACCGAGACGCGGCGGTTATCGACAACGTGTATTCTGCCGTTATAGCCGCTTGCGAGAGCCCGCGCTGTTGTGACAGAGCCGGACAAACCGCCTGACATGGGGATATAGACGACCTCATGATACGTTTTCAGAAGCTCGTCCCACTTCTCGATGAGCTGTCCGGGCGCTGGCTGTGAGGTGCTGACGTTCGCGCCATGACGCAGACGCCGGTAGAATTCCTTCTGAGTAATGGAAATGTCCTCGAAATAATCCCTGCCGTCGATGATGACCGGCATCGGTAATACAAATACGCCGAGGACGTCCTGCATCTGTTCGCTGATGCCGCTGTTTGTGTCTGTCAAAACAGCGATTTTATTTTCCGCCACGCTTTATCCTCCTCCTGCTGTTCGTTTGCAGTATGGTATTCATCCACCCTGCGCTGGATATTCTCCATTCGAGCTTCCAGCTCCGCGCCGAGCTGCGCGCACTCGTATAGTTCCTGCTCGACCTCCGCAATCGATGGCAAGCCTTTCTTATAGCGGATCTTGTGTTCGAGGCTTGCCCACCAATCCATTGAGATCGTGCGAAACTGCACCTCTACTTTTACGGTTTTCTTTTGATCGTGCAGGAATATCGGCACGCCGACGATCAGGTGCAGGCTTCGGTAGCCGTTTGGCTTTGGCTGGCGGATATAGTCCTTTTCCCGAATCAGCTCGATTCCGTCCTGCTGCAAAAACGCTTCGGAGAGCATATAGATGTCCGTGGTATAGGAACAGATCACGCGGATGCCAGCAATGTCGCTGATATTTTCTTCGACGCTTTCCGGCGACAGCGGCAGCCCTTTGCGCGTCAGCTTCTCGATGATGCTCTCAGGGGACTTGAGCCGCGTCTTGATGGATTCGATAGGATTGTGGTCGTACTGTAGCGAAAACTCCTCGTTCATGACCTTGAACTTGGTTTCGACCACCATCATCGCGCAGCGATACCACGTCATCAGCTCCCGATAGGGGGATGCTTTACCTCGCAGCCACGCCCTTAGATTGCTCCCCTTAAAACGGGCGGCCAGCGTGCGCTCCATAAAGCTTCCTTCGCCGGTCAATCGCTCCACAGCATCCTCCGTTTCGTTATATTTCGTCCATGTGTTGGTATTCAACGATTTTTACCGCGCTGAGCGCCACACACAGATTTAACGCGCCTTCAGCAAACAGGGATATGCCAACCAGCGCGACCGAGACCTTCGCGCCCTCTGCCGGATGGAAGATCAGCACGCAGCCGACGACGCCGGCAGCTATGGCCAACACAAAGATCATCCACCACTGCTCCAGCCCAAACGCCCGCGCGTCGATGGCGATTTGGAGCTTGAGCATCCCGTCCGCGAGGATAACAATGCCAAAGATAATATAGAAAAAATTGACGGTCTGGCTCGGATGGGAAAGAGCGTAGATGCCGAGCGGGATGAGCAGGATGCCGAACGCAAAGTCATACTGGAACGCCAGCCGAAAGAGGTCTTTTGACCAGTAGCCGATGATCTTGATGATGCCGAACGCGATCATCATGATACCGAGCAGCGTTCCCGCCAGCGTGATGGAAAAGTCCGTCAGCAGCGTCATAAACAGACCGATGACGCAAAGCGCGGAGGATATCACGATATAGCCTGTCTTTGCAACCTTCATCGGCATGGTATTCCGCATTTTTTCTTCAAATTCCACAACACATCCTCCTTAGTCTCCGTCATGCTCCGCCCAAAATGCTTTGACGGAGTCCTCGTACCTTTCCCGCTCAAGGTAATAACTCATGCCGTGATCCGCGCCGGGAACGATCAACAGCCTTTTAGGGGAAGCGCAGGCCATGTAGTTTTCATAGGTCATCTCCACCGGCACAAAATGGTCATCCGAGCCGTGGATGAGCAGTACGGGAACGTTCGTATTTTGCAGTGCCTCCACGGTGGAGTAATCATCGAGGCCGACGAGGTTCTTTTCACGGAACATCATGTCCGCGAACACGCTGCGGATGCCGTAGGTGATATGCAGGTTGTTATTCGCGACGTGCTTCCAGATTGCGGCGGGCGAGGTATAACCGCAGTCGGCGATGATGCCGCGCACGTTCTCCGGCAGATCAAGTCCCGCCGCCATGAGCACCGTTGTTGCGCCCATGGAAACGCCGCAGAGATAGATCGGCAGCTTGCCACCGCATCGTTCATTTACGGCAAGCACCCAATCGAGACAGTCGTATCGTTCGGTCAGGCCAAATCCGATATAATCGCCGCCGCTGTTGTTCTGCCCTCGCTGTTCGGCATACAGTACGTTGCATCCGTTTTCGCGGTAGGCGTCCGCAACCAGGCCGAAATCCTTATGCCACGAACCGCGCCAGCCGTGCATGGCAATAATGATCCGTTTCGGATTCTGCGCCGGTATCCAATGCCCCACGAGTTTTTCCCCGTCGTGCGCGGTGATTTCCACGACCACGTTTTCCCGCGCGGCAAGGCGCTCCGAGGCGGCGCGCAGCTCTTCCAGAAACGCCTCGTTTTTCTCGGAGCCCGCGATGCTCCGTCCCGTCTTTTCGATCACGCGCTCGGTTTTTTCGACCATGCGCGGTTTTTCATGATCGAGGGCGATCTTGACGAGATAGCGCGTCGTCAGATAGTTGCCAACCGACGCGGCCACTGTTGCGCCGACAGCGACGCCTACGGCGGTGATCGTCTGCTTCACGGATGGTCTCATGATCTGTCACCCGATCCGCTCATCCGGCTTTTGCGGACTTGATCGCGGCAGCCTTCTTTTCTGCTTTGCGCTCTGTCCACAGCTTATCCGCGTAGGGCGCCCAATGCTCGGCATAGCGGTCGCACTTCGCGCACAGATGCTCCGCCGTTTCGGGCGACTGCATATCCGTTGACTTCGCGCCGGTCGCCGCCACCATCTCACGCAGCTTTTCCGGATTTTCCAGCATCGGGCAGGGCCGCATCATATTGTCGTTGAAGGGCTGCCCGTCGTGATACGCCATGAAGATCGGCGAGCGCAGCGCGTCGAGCAGGCTGACCTCCCGGATATTCGCGTTGGAGTAGTGGACAAACACGCAGGGATCGACGTCGCCGTTGGCGTTGATATGGAGGTAGCGCCGGCCGCCCGCGATGCAGCCGCCGACGAACTCGCCGTCATTCTGAAAGTCCATGGTGAACAGCGGCTTTTCCGCGCGGTACTTGCGGATGCGGCGATAGGTTTCGAGCCGTTGCATCGGCGTCGGGAGCAGCTCGGGCGAAGCGTCGTTGCCGACCGGCATATAGTGGAAGTACCACACGAAATGCGCGCCCTTCTCAATCAGGCTGTCGAAGAATGCCTCGGACGTGATGGAATCGAAGTTCGCGCTGGTATAGCACGCCGAAATGCCATAGACCAGCTTGCGCTCGTGCAGAATGTCGATGGCGCGCATCACCTTTTGATAGACGCCCTGACCGCGCCGCCCATCCGTCGCTTCCTCAAAGCCTTCGAGGGAAATGGCGGGAACGAAGTTCTTGACGCGCAGCATCTCGTCGGCAAACGTCTCGTCGATCAGCGTGCCGTTGGTGAAGCTCAGGAACACGCAGTCGTCGTGCTTTTCGCAGAGTTGAATGATATCCGCCTTGCGTACCAGCGGTTCGCCGCCGGTGTAGATATACATGTAAACGCCCATCTCCTTGCCCTGACGGATGATGTCGTCGATCTCGTCAATGGTCAGGCTGAGCTTATGACCGTACTCCGCCGCCCAGCAGCCGGTACAACGCAGGTTGCAGGCGCTGGTCGGGTCGAGAAGGATCGCCCACGGGATGTTGCAGCCATACTTCTCGCGGTATGCCTCCTGCTTATCCCAACCGACGAGGTTGGCGTTGATGAAAAAGTTCACCACGATGGTTTTCATCACTTCGGGATCGACGTCTGACAGCAGGCGGCGGATGTAGGAGTAGTAGGGATGGTTGGGGTTCTCGACGGCCTCGCGGATCGTGCGGCGCTGTGGCTCAAATTCTCCCTTTGAGAATTTGTCCGCCCAATCCATGAGCTTGACAAGATTTTTTTCCGGGTCTTTATAAAGGTAGTTGAACGCCTGCTCCAAACCGAATTTTTTTAACGCGACAGATGTACTCATAGCGGGAAGCTCCTTTCTCTTGATGGTATTATTGTATCGGATGGAGCACCCGCGCTAAATAGGCAAAACGCGCCCTGTGCCTAAAATTCAGACACAAGGCGCGCTTTGCCTAATAGATTGCAACGTCTATCTGCCGCTTTCGTCACTTTGTAGGCTGCGATGGATCATCTCTATACCGAAGCCGCGCCGCAGCTCCAGCAGCCGGGAGAATTGTTTCTGTATGTCGTACTTCATGTCGCTTTCCAGCCAAAGGACGATCTGCCCAAATAACTCGCATTGGTAATACCGTATCATAAGTTCCTTGTCATCCTCGGCGATTGCTTTTCCTTTGGACAGGTTCTCATATACTCCGGCGCTGTAAGAAGCGACTACGTCATGGCACACACGACAGAGGTACTGTTCAAACAGATCGCGGCGCGCGGAGCGGTAGACGTGAAGCACAACACGCTTATTCTCGCGCGCAAACTTTGTCGCCGCCACGAGGCATTCTTCCAACGAAGCAGCGTCCGAGTATTCGGCGATCAGCTTGTCGGCGTCATCCATGACGATCTCCTCCAAAAGCGCGGGGACGTCGGCGAAATAATAGTAAAAGCTGTTGCGGTTGATACCGCACTCCTGCACAATGGCCTTGACCGTGACTTGACTCAGCGGCAATTCATCCAGCAGCTTGAGACAGGCGCGCTTGATTTCCTCACGGGTTTTCTTCTGCATCTACAAAACACCTACCCATCAAGAATTTCTATAATGATATTATCATACATTAAGATGATGTTAAGAATCAAGCTTTATTCGCTTGCCTATGGATTTTGTTTTTGAGCGATAGAGAAACGCATAACGAGCCGCACGATTTGCGGAGACAAAAAGCCCGAAATCGTGCGGCTCTATGATCCTGTCAGCATTAAGCGGATATATCTCAATGCGCGGCTGCGACGGCCTCGGACGCGGGGAGAGTATCTTCCCTTATCTTTTTCGGCTTCCAATGCAAGCTCGTATGGCTGAAGATCGGCTCAAAGACGCAGAGCGCCGCGGGCACCACAAAGATGCTGACGATGGCCGAGACCAGCGCGCCGCGGGCCAGCATCAGGCACATGGAGTTGACGAGGTCGATGCGGCACACCAGCACGACGCCCATCGTCGCGCCGATCATGACCAGCGCGCTGGTGATGACCGAGTGGTCGGAGGTGCTCCCCGCGATCTGCGCCGCCTCCTTGCGGTCGTGTCCCGCCTGCAGCTCCTCTTGAAAGCGCGAACACATCAAGATCGCGTAGTCCACGGTCGCGCCGAGCTGCACGGTGCTGACGATGGTTGGAATGACAAAGGCGATGGTCGCGCCGGAGAAGTAGGAGAAGCCCTGATTGAGCATGATCGCCGTTTCGATCAGCGCGACGAGAACGATGGGCACCGTCAGCGACTTGAACACCACCATGACGATCAGGAAGATCGCGGCGATGGACAAGTAGTTTGTCCGCGTAAAGTCGTCCTCCGTGATGGCGATCAGATCCTCGGTCATGGCGCTCTCGCCCGTGACCATCGCGGCGCCGTCGTACTCCTTGACGACCGAGATCAGGTCGGTGAGCTGCCGCGCGATCTCATCCGTCGCGGTTTCGTATTCAGAGTTGACCATCAGCATCTGATATCCGCCCTGCTTGAGCATATTTTTGACCTCATCGGGGATGAAGAAGTCGGGGATGCCCTGCCCGAGCAGCGCATGATAGGAGACCACGCCGGAAATGCCGCGGATGTCCTCAATGCGGCTTTCCATCGCGTTCATGTCGGTGGCGGATACGTCGTCGCGCATGACGATGAAGTGCTGCGTCGTCATGCCGAACTCGTCCGCGAGCTTGTGGTTTGCGACCAGCGACGGCAGATCGTCCGGCAGGGAGGTATCGAGCTTATAATACTTGCTGACATGGTTCTGTCCGAACCAGCCGGGGATCACCAGCAGCACCGTGACGATCAGAATCGGCACGCGCGCCTTGACGACGAAGCGGTTGATCCGGTCGAACTCCGGCAAAAGCGGCTTGTGGCGTGTTTTCTCGATCCACTTGTCGCATAGCAGCACGATGGCGGGCAGCACCAGCACCACGGTCGCCACGCCGAGGACGACGCCTTTTGCCAGGACGAGACCGATATCCTTGCCGAGCGTGAAGTGCATCGCGCAGAGCGCGAGGAAGCCCGCGACGGTCGTGAGGCTGGAGCCGGAAAGCGATTTGAACGCCGCGACGATGGCGACCGCCATCGCGTCGCGCTTGTCGTCATGGTTCTCCCGCTCCTCGATGTAGCGGTGGTAGAGGAAGATGGAGTAGTCCATCGTCACGCCGAGCTGCAAGACGGCGGCGACGGCCTGCGTGATGTACGATATCTCGCCGAATACGATGTTTGTGCCGAAATTGTAGAGAATGGCGATGCCGATGTTGGAGATCAGCACCAGCGGCAGCACCCACGATTCGAGGCAGAGCGCCATTGCCGCCAGCGCGAACGCCACCGCCAGCGAGACGAAGATCGGCAGCTCCTCGTCGACAAGCTCCTTGGTGTCCTTGACGACCACCGAGAAGCCGGCAAGATAGCACTTGTCGTTGAGCAGCGCGCGCACGGCGTCGATGGCGTCCATCGTTTCCTGCGACGCGCCCGCCTTTTCGTACTGAATGATCATCATCGTCGAGCCCTCTTTGGAGAAGAAGATGTCGCGGAACTCGGCGGGGATCATGTCGGTCGGCACCTGCACGCCGACGATGTTGGAGAGCCACAGCGTATTGCTGACGCCGGGGATCTGTTTGATCTCGTTTAAGAGGTCGTTCGACCACGCGGCGGGCATATCCTCGATGATGAGCATACTGGTCGCCGCCATGTGGAACGGCTCCTCCAGAAGCTGGATGCCCTGCGAGGATTCGGCTTCGGCGGGGAGGTAGGTCAAAATATCATAGTTGACGCGCGTCGCCAGAAAGCCAATCGCCGACGGGACAAGCAGCGCCAGCGCGACGATCAGCACAAGGAGCGGCTTGCGCGTCAGGCCCTTTGCGATCTTTTCCAGCATGAGAACCTCCTTTATGCGCGGTGGAGTCTGCCGACGATTGCGCTCCACATGGTTGTGAACATTGCGGCAACGCGGCCCCAAAATGTAGAGGGCTCATTCTCGACCGTCGAGGTGTTCGCCGATACGGTCACGGCCTCCGGCTCCTCGACCTTGATCTCCTGCGTGCGGATGAGTACCTGCACGCTCTTGGGCGAGGGATTGCGCGGATCGGTCAGCGAGACCGGCTCCGCCGCGGCGTCCATGAGCAGAAGGTTGTTCACGTCGCCGGTGTAGTCGTTCCATGTGTCCTCGATCAGCTCGCTGACGATATCCTTCGCGTCCTTGACGTCGTTCGTGGTGGAGACGGACTTCGCCACGTCGCGCAGCGTCGCGGCGAGGGAGGAGAGGGACGCGCGGGTGCCCTCGTCCAGCTCGTAGCCGGAGGTCTGCATGAAGTCCTCAAAGGAATCGGCGAAGGTGCCGGTATCCTCCAGCGTCTTGTTCATCGTCGCGGCGATATCCTGCGCGTTGTCGATGGCGTCCTGCGCCACAGGCTCATATTTGTCGATTACGTCCTGCAAGGCGTCCACGTCGTCGAGGATGCCGGGCAGCTTGTCAACGAGATCGGCGCTGTTGCCGATGAGCGCGTCGGCGTCATCCACAAGGCCGCTGAGATCCTCGATGTCGTCGCTCAGATCGGCGAGCTTTTGCATCAGCTCGGAGGACGGGTCGGCCAGTCCCGCGAGACTGGCGAGGGATTGGTTGAGGTTGTTGATGCTGTTGTTGAGGTTACTGACGGTGGAGTTGATGGAATCGGTGTTCTTGAGAACGAGCCCCAGCGCGCCGCTGTCCAATTCCTCGTTGAGCGTATAGACCTTATACAGGCTGGCGGCCTCGGATTGAGCGTTGGCGCGGTGATCGGTGTCGAGGCGCAGGATGGCATAAAGGAAATGCTCAAAATCGAGGGGATTACCGTTTAAGCGGGACGTTACAGAAGGATTTTCCACGCCTTTTGCGTCGGCGAACGCGGTTTTGATGCCGTATGCACCGGCAACGCTTTCATAGGTTTCGATGGCGTTCTTTTGAGCATCTGCGTCACTTAATGAAGAGTTACTTTGCTTAATGCTTGCAGTCAAAGTCCCGATAATTGCGGATTTAACAGCGTCTGGTGCATCAATCGGGTTTGTGTTTTGCGCGGTGCAAGCAGAGACGATGCTTTGATATGCCGTCCACAATTGACCCGCCGCTGTTGCGATTGCAGTTTTTGCCGAATCGTCTGCGCTGGTGTTTATCTTTGCAAGTACCGCAGAGGCAACACCGCCAACGGCAGTGGCTTCTGTATTATTCGCAGCGGTGCTGACAGCGTACACAACAGGAAGCGTCGACGTGATATAAGTAGCCATGCCGCCTGTAGAGGAATACTGCGTTGCCAAGCTCGGCGTTTTGGAATAGTTGACCGTCAGCGCCGCCTTGATGAAATCGGTCAAATCCATCGCGTACTTGTAATAGGTGGGATAGAGTTGCTCGGCTTGCTTCCAATATGCCTCAGCAAGAGCGGCTTCTTCTTTTACCGCAGTTGTCGCAGTTGCTTTGGTTTCCGCAGTATAGCCGCGCTTGGTGTAAACGGCGTCGGATGCTTTCTCTGCGCTGTTATAGCCATAATAGATGTTATATATTTCTGCGGCTTTTGCTGTGGCAGTCGCTTTCGGCAACTTGCCGCCCGCTGTAGTCTGCAAATATGATGCCAAAAACTGCTCGAAGTTGCCGCCATCGTAACCAGACTTAATTGCATCGACGGTGCTGTCAGCAGTCGCGCCCATGTAGACATCGTGCAGCATATTGGCCTGCTTCAGTGCGCTTTCCACCTCCGCCGAGGTCATGCCGGACAGAGGATTGCCAATCGTGGAGATACTGCCGGTCTTGACGTTGTTCAGCTCGGATTTGAGCCGCAGCAGTGAGCCGCGCAGGTTGCCGATGTCCGAGAGGACTTCCTTCGTGTCGCCCTTGCCGTTCTGCAAGGCTTTGAGGTCTTTCTCCAGCTTGGCGAGGTCGCCCTTGAGCCCGTTCGTGCCGTCCACCAGCTCGCGCAGCGCGTCGTTCGTCTCGCTGATCGCGTCGCCGGCGTCCTCCAACTGGCCGCTGACCGGATCGAGTACGGTGAGGAAACCGTCGATGTTGCCGCGCAGCTCGTCTGCGTCGTCGTAAACCTTGCCCTTGTTCGCGGACACGCTTGCCCGCGCCTTGTTCAGCCGGTCGAGACCCGCCGCAGCGCCGTTCAGGCTGCTTTCCATATCGGCGAGCGATTCCAGCAGCGTGTCGAGACTGCCGGAGAGCTTGTTGTAGCTGTCCTCCAGATCGTTCTTGCGCTGTCCCAGCTTGGATATCTCCTCAAGCTGCGAGAGCGTCGCGGGCACCATCAAAAACGTCATGCCGCCATACTCGAAGCTGTCCGTGCCGATGCGGATGGCATAGTGTCCTTCCTCGCCGGGGAGCGTGATGAACAGCGCCGCGCGCAGGTTGCCGACGAGCTGCGTCTGGCCTCCGGGCGCGTCCAGCGAGAGGATGTCGTCCTGATTGAAGATGGACATTGCCTCCAGCGTGTAGTTGTTGCGGGCGTATTCGCTGGCGTTCTTGTTCGGGATCGCGTCGATGAGGATCTCCACCACGCCGGTCTTGCCCGCGATGTCCTCGGCTTTCATCGGCACGCCGTTGAGCGTGTAGCTGAGTGAGATCGTCCACGGCAGGTTTTCGTATGGCTTTTTGGTCTTGCCCTCAAAATAGAAATGCGTCGGCGCGGCGTCGGCAAAGTCGAACGCAACGCGCTTCGCGCCCTCAGACGGCGCGGTGCTGTCCGTCAGGTTTGACACGCTCTCGTATTCGCCGAAGTCGGTGATCGAGGTCACGCCGTTGAGGACGTAGCTCTTGACGATGCTGCCGTCCGTCAGGTTGCCGTAGTAATCGAGAGTGGCGTAGTACGCTTCGTCGCAGGTCATCTTGCGTCCGTCGCTGACAGGGACGGCGGGCGCGGCGGCAAAAGCGGGCGTGGCGCAGGAGAGCGTCAACGCGGCGCTTACTGCCGCGGCGATCCATTGTTTGCCGGTGTGTTTCATAGATATCACTCTTTCCTTGGCCGTTCGGCCTGATTTGTACCGCAATATAAGCGAGAACAATAAGAGAATATTCGGAAACCGCCGCGAATGAAATAGGCAAAGCGGGCTTGATGTCTAAATTTTAGGCATCGAGCCCATTTTGCCTAAAATCAGGCAAACACGGCATTTTGTCTATTTCTTTAATGGCATAACGGCTATATGATTGAATCAGAAATCTTAGCGGAGGAGGGCGCGCATGAGGTGGGGAGACAAGCTGCGGAGCAGACAATGGAGCCCGCGTATATGCACAATCTGCGCGGTTATCCTCTTTTGTGTGCTGGGAAGAGGCCTTTTATCCTTCCAATTATTCTCGGCGTTTGCATCGCATATATCCTGAATCCTTTGGTTGGGCTTGTGCCAGGAAAAGTGAGTAAACGTGTTTATTTTTTCTACGCAGCAGCCGTTACAATAAGTCCATCAGATGGCGGCATAGGAAAAGGTGACGAGTGAATACTATCTAAACGCCGGTTGAGGGAAAAGCAGCCCAAACGCTGCTTCGACAGAACAGGGAGGTGTTTCATTGTGAGCGCGTTTTTGATCCTTGCATATTTGTTCTTCCTCGGTTCCTTGTTTGGATGGGGACTGGAAGTGCTTTTCCGCAAATTTTTTTCCGCGTCCAACCCGGAGCATCGCTGGATCAATCCCGGTTTTTGCATTGGGCCATATGTGCCGCTATACGGCTTTGGCCTTTGTATCCTCTATCTGCTGGCAGCAATGGGCGATATGACAGGTATGGAAGATACCGCCGCGGGGCGGGCGCTTCTGTTTCTCGGCATGGCGGTCAGCATGACCGTGATTGAGTATATCGCGGGTATCATGCTCCTCAAAATCGCAAAAGTCCGGCTGTGGGACTACAGTATGCTGTGGGGCAATGTGAACGGATTGATTTGCCCGCTGTTTTCCGCGTTTTGGGCAATTCTCGGCGCGGTGTACTATTTCCTGATCCACGCCTATATCCTTGACGCGCTGCGCTGGCTCGCAAATAACCTTGCGTTTTCATTTGTGATTGGCTTTTTCTTCGGCGTGTTCAGTATTGACGTGGCCTATTCCGTCCATCTCGTTTCGCGGCTCAAACGCTTTGCGGAGGAGAATGGCGTGATCGTCAAGTACGAAAACCTCAAAGCGCATATCCATGCCGCGAGGGAACGCGCAAAGCTTCGCCAGCGGTTCTTCTTTCCGCTGCACACCATACGTCCGTTACAGGAGCATCTCAGGGAAGCTCGCGGTGCATTGGAAAAAATCAAAGAGAAGCGTCAGATATGAGATTTATACTGTCCCCTATTAGACAAATTGGGCGGTGTACCTAAATTTTAGGCACACCGCCCAATTTGCCCATAGAAAACTATTCGGGAGGGCAGTATGTTGTCCTTATCAAATCTAACAAGGAGGCATCAATATGTATTATTCCAGCGGCAACTATGAAGCGTTTGCCCGTCCGAAGAAGCCGGAGGGCGTCGACCACAAATCCGCCTATATCATCGGCACCGGCCTCGCGGCATTGTCTGCGGCCTGCTACCTCGTCCGCGACGGGCAGATGAAGGGCAAGAATATCCACATCTACGAGAAAGATCCTATCGCCGGCGGCGCGTGCGACGGTTGGGAGTATCCCGGCGTCGGCTACGTCATGCGCGGCGGGCGAGAGATGGATAACCATTTCGAGGTCATGTGGGATCTGTTCCGCTCCATCCCATCCATCGAGACAAAGGGCGTCAGCGTCCTGGACGAGTATTATTGGCTCAACAAGGAAGATCCCAACTACTCCCTCTGCCGCGCCACGGAAAAACGCGGGCAGGACGCGCACACGGACGGCAAATTTGCCATCTCAGACAAGGCGCAGATACAGATCATGAAGCTGTTCTTTACGCCGGACGAGGAACTGTTTGACAAACCCATCACCGACTACTTCGATGACGAGGTGCTGAACTCCAACTTCTGGTTGTACTGGCGCACGATGTTCGCCTTCGAGAACTGGCACAGCGCGCTCGAAATGAAGCGTTACATCAAACGCTTCATCCATCACGTCGGCGGCCTGCCCGATTTCACGGCGCTCCGCTTCACGCGCTACAACCAGTACGAGAGCATGATCCTCCCGATGGTGAAGTATCTGGAGAGCTTCGGCGTGCAGTTCCATTTCAACACCAAGGTCGTCAATGTAGAGTTTGACATCCGGCCCGGCAAAAAGCTCGCCAAGCGCATTGAGCTGTTGGTGGAGGGCGAGCAGCGGTTCGTCGATCTCACCGAGGACGATCTTGTGTTCATCACAAACGGCGGCTGCGTCGAGGGTGCGACCATCGGCTCGCAGACCGAGCCCGCGCCGTTTAGCACCGAGATCAAGCCGGGCGGCGGTTGGGATATGTGGCGCAAGATTGCCGCGCAGAGTCCCGACTTCGGCAATCCTGACAAGTTCTGCTATGACCCGGAGCAGACCAACTGGATGAGCGCGACGGTCACGACGCTGGATCAAAAGGTCATCCCGTATATCAAGGCAATCTGCAAGCGCGATCCGTTTACCGGCAAAGTCGTCACGGGCGGCATCGTCACCGTCAAGGATTCGGGCTGGCTGCTGAGCTGGACGATCAACCGTCAGCCGCAGTTCCGCAGTCAGCCAAAGGATCAGTGCCTCGTTTGGGTCTACAGCCTGTTCACCGATAAACCCGGCGACTACGTCAAGAAGGCGATGCGCGACTGCACCGGCGAGGAGATCTGTCAGGAGTGGCTGTACCACCTCGGCGTGCCGGAAAACGAGATCAAGGAGCTGGCGCATAATAGCTGCAACACCGTGCCGGTCATGATGCCGTACATTACGGCGTTCTTCATGCCGCGCACGGACAGCGACCGCCCGAAGGTCGTGCCGGACGGCGCCGTCAACTTCGCGTTCCTCGGTCAGTTTGCCGAAACCGAGCGAGATACGATCTTTACCACCGAATACTCGATGCGTACCGGCATGGAGGCGGTTTACACGCTGCTGAACGTCGACCGCGGCGTGCCGGAGGTGTGGGGCAGTACCTACGATGTGCGCGATCTGTTGAACGCGACCATCAAGCTGCGTGATGGCAGGCCGCTGACGGATATGAGCTCGAATTTCGTCACCGACGCCGTGTTCCGCGCGGTGTTAGGCAAACTCGAAGGCACAGACATTGAGAAGCTGCTCAAACGCTACCATGTGATCGACACGATCCCGAAGCGCGAGCTGCCACGTTTGGAGGATGTTCGGATTCCCGACGCCGATACGGTCAAGAGCGCTGTCAAGGACGCGGCTCACAGCGTCACGGCCGACAGGAAGAAGCGCATTGGCGTCGCGGCTGCCGCGGGCGCTGCCATTGTGATCGGAGCCGCAAAAAAGCGCCGCAAGTAAGTGTTCGACAAGCGGGGCCTCGATTTTAATCGAGACCCCGCTCGTTTCAGTTGATTTTCCATTGGTCACAAACTATAATTCTCTATCGGATATCATTGAGGGAAGAGGCATCGGTGGTATGAAAAAGAGCATTGGCGAGATTGTCAAATTTTTGCTGGTGAGCTGCATTGTCGGCGTGATCCAGCTCGTGCTGGTGAACGGGCTATACTTTGGTCTAAAAAGCTGGACTGCCCCGCTGCCGGATTTCCTGCGAGGTGTTTTCTCCACCGTAGCGGTCGGCGAGGGGAATGACAATTGGGGTTATGTGCTCCCGTTCTTTGCCTCGAATGCTGTTGCGAATATCTACGGTTATTTTCAAAACCGCAAGACGACTTTCCGCGCGGAGAATGTGCCCAGATACTGCCTTGTCATCTATATTGCGGTGCTGACCGCGTTGATTCTGTTCTCAACATGGCTGCAAGGCGTCGTTGTTAATGCCATTATCGGCACAGGCAAGCTCACCGCTCTCGCACCGACAATTGCGATGCTGTGCGCGAATACTTTACAACTTGTGATCCTGTTTCCGTTGGAGAAGTTTGTGCTATTCAGGAATCGCGGTGGGTAAAACCCCTGATGATTTCAGCATGAGCTCCATAGTGTTGACATTTTCTGCTCATTGCGTCATAATACCGACTGTCTTAAATTTACTTGTAAGCCGTGTAGATTTGTGGTAAGCTAAGATCGGCGCAGAGGAAAGAGACTGAGCATTTGCCGTCTCTTTGTCTACAGTTGCGTAGTTTTTTCCCATTTGGGAACGGAGCGTGAAAGGCTTGCGAGAGTTGAAGTTCTATGTTTGGAATGCGGATATGTCCGACAAGATTCCCGTATCCGTCGTCCCGGCGAGCCAGAGTGATATTAAGGCGACAAAGGATTGGCAGACGAGCTGGACTTCTTCGGCGGCAAAAGAAATGCCCAACAAGGTCGCTCTTCGTCGGGCGGATGACGGTGAGTTATTGGGGCTGATGTCTTATGAATTGGATCAAGGCGCGCTGGCGGTCGAGATCATCTATATCGAGAGCGCCGCGCACAGCAATGCGAACCTTCTGTATGCCACGGGGCAGAGCAAGAAATACATCGGTATCGCCAGAGCGTTGATCGCGTATGCGGCGAAGGCGTCCATTGATGCCGGTTTCGACGGTGTGCTGTTCTTCAAGGCGAAGACGGACGAGCTGAGGAAATACTATATGCAGGAATTTGGCGCGATGCCGGTCGGCCACTATGATCCCTATCGGCTTGTGATTTGGGAAGACGCGGCGGCAAATATCCTGTCGGACTTTGAGGAGGTGTGAGAACATGACAGAGGAGAAGAAGCAATATCTCGGCGAGATGGAGGCGCATGGCGCCGAAAATGGTTGGGTTTCGCCTCTGACGGAAGAGGACAAAGAGTTCTTTGCCTATTTCCGCTCGGTCTGTAAGCGGTACAATATCACACCGTCCAAGGCGACACGTATGGAGTACGATTTTGTGACCCGCGTGGCAGAAAGCGAATTCTACCTCCAGCGCGCCGGAGCGATGTGAGTTCAGTCGCTGACCCATTTCCTGACCCAGAACGGAAAATGAGCGAGTGGATCCGGTGGACATGGTAGCAAATTTTCAAACTTTTTATCGACATAACAGCACAAAATCGACGCGTTATCACGCAAAATCATAACCAGAAGTAGCTCATAACCCGGAGGTCGGAGGTTCAAGTCCTCCCTCCGCAACCAGAAAAACAGCCGATTCGATGATGAATCGGCTGTTTTTGTTACTATTCGTCCGCTTTTGATCGAGCTGGTTTTCGCCCGATTTGTACCAATTTTTGCAGAATTTTGAGTACGAAATTGGTACAAAACCCGGAAACCCCCTCTAGTCCGTCCTCCCGACCCACAATAACAGCGCCGCTGTTGCGCAGATTACGCGAGCAATTGAAAAAAAACAAAATAAAGTTCTTAAAATTGGACAGGATGTTTGTTAGAGATAATCGTCCAGCTTCTTTTCTTTCAGCCCACTCTTGCAGGTCAGCAGCTTCTCAAAGAAGCGAGCATACCGGCGCAGGTCCTCCAATAGAGACTCAATCGGAAGCTGGGCTTTCTCTGCATAATCCTTGAAAGCACGATAAACATTGCTGATGGTCGGAGTGACCTGCTGCTTCACGCTGAGGTAGTCCCTGACAAACCCACTGACGTCATTACCAGTGCATCTCTCGATGGTTGTCCAGTATGTATCATAGAGCTTGTTCTGCTCCTTCGGCGGCTGGCCCATCAGGATATAGTTTCTGATCTTGTCACCTTCAGTCAGGGCAAGGCCGGTGGAGTTAAGGCTCTCAAAAATGAGCTGGGCATTATCATGCTGATCAAGGGTGATGCTGATGATCTCCAGCTTGCCGATAGCGGCATAAAGCTCATCGACCGATATTTCCTCTTTCAGAATCTGGTCACAGAAGAAGCGATAGTTCAATGTCAGGTTGGATGCCGGATCATAGTCTTCTTCATCGCCATACAGTTTGGCCAGTGCCTCTCGGTCGCTTTTCACCGGACGTAGCTTGATCTTGTCTTCCTCCTTGGCCCACGGCGAGACGAGGAAGCGGTCATTGATCTGATCGTCAAGTCGGTCCTCCTGTGCGGTGATCTTCTTCTGTCGGATCAGGTTTCGGATGGCCAGAAGCAAAAGCGAAACGGTGGTAAGACGCTGCTGCCCATCAATGATGTGATATTCCGTAGAGGCTCCGTTGCCTATGACGGATGACACAATGCTGCCGAAGAAGTGACTCTCCCGATTGTCTCGGACGATCTTCTTCAGGTCCTCATAGAGCTGGCGGCAGTTGTCTTCCTTCTGAAACAGTGCTGCGCTGAGGTTTTGGGCCTGCCGGAGTTCGACGACGAGGTCTTTGCCGAGCGCGTGGAGCGGATCGACGTTCCGGACGGCGGCATTTTGGTCTTCCACTTTTACGACGGCACCGAGGTCACGAAGGAATGGAAGTCCACCGCCAAGCAGGACTGCTGGACAGATGAGTTCAAGGACCGCCAGCGCGAATGGGTCCGAAACTACATGGCCAAGGGTGAAGGCCGGTTCTCGCCATTCACCACACGAATCAAATGTGGCTGCTGCGGTGGTTCCTGCAGGCGGCAGGTCCAAGGGTCCTCGGACGGTAAGATTGCCTACTGGCGATGCGGCGGGAGCGGTGCCACCAACTGCGGCATCAAGGGCATCCGGGAACCGGACCTCATGGAGATCGCCGCTGGCCTGATGGGCACACCCGAATTTGACGGAGACACCTTCCGGGAACAGGTCGATCATATCACGATGGTGAAAAGCGGCCTGCTGGAATTCACCTTCACGGACGGCCACACCGAGGAAGCGGAATACTCCACCAAGCGCAAGGGTAAGCCTTGGTCGGCAGAGCGCCGTGCCGCCTTCGAGGCCCAGCCCAAGCGAGTGGTCTCCGATGAGCAACGGAAAGCCATGAGCGAGAGAATGAAACAGATAAGGAGGGAGCGGCATTGGAACAGCAAAGGAAAGTCCAAACAATCCCAGCAACCCTGACGCGGTTTTCGGCCACTCCGATTTCCGCGCAGAAGAAGCGAAGGGTCGCCGGATACGCTCGCGTCTCCACTGATCACGACGATCAGTTCACAAGCTACGAGGCGCAGATCGATTACTACACCAATTACATCAAAGGCCGGGACGATTGGGAGTTCGTGTCCGTGTACACCGACGAGGGCATCACGGGCACCAGCACCAAGCGCCGTGAGGGCTTCAAGCGGATGATCGCGGATGCGCTGGACGGCAGGATCGACCTGATCGTCACGAAGTCCGTCAGCCGGTTTGCGCGGAACACGGTCGATTCCCTGACCACCATCCGGCGGCTGAAGGAAAACGGCATTGAGGTCTACTTTGAAAAGGAAAACATCTGGACCTTCGACGGCAAAGGCGAAGTCCTGCTGACCATCATGTCCAGCCTCGCGCAGGAAGAAAGCCGGTCCATTTCGGAGAACTGCACATGGGGCCAGAGAAAGCGGTTTGCAGACGGCAAGGTCACGGTTCCGTTCAAACGGTTCCTCGGCTATGACCGTGGCGAAGATGGGAATCTGGTGATCAATCCTGAGCAGGCCGAGGTGGTCAAACGCATCTACGGGATGTTCCTGAAGGGCATGACGCCACACGGCATCGCCAAGACCCTGACCGACGAAGGCATCCCGACACCGGCTGGCAAACGCCAATGGGGCCAGACCACGATCAAGAGCATCCTGTCAAATGAGAAGTACAAGGGAGATGCCCTGCTGCAGAAGACCTTCTGCGAGGACTTCCTGACCAAGAAAATGAAAACCAATCAGGGCGAGGTCCCGCAGTACTACGTGGAGAACAACCACGAGGCCATCATCGACCCGGAGACCTTTGAGATGGTCCAGCGGGAACTGGCCAGACGGACCAAGGGCAAGAATCGTCACAGCGGAGTCCACCTGCTTTCCGGCAGGATCAAGTGCGGCGACTGCGGCGGATGGTACGGCTCGAAGGTCTGGCACTCGCCGGAGAAATGCAAACGGACCGTCTGGCAGTGCAACCAGAAGTACAAAAACGAAGTCCGCTGCACCACGCCGTACCTCGACGAGGCCTCGGTGAAGGAACGCTTCACGGTCGCGGTCAACCAACTGCTGGCCGGACGGGACGCCGCCATCGTCGCCTACGAGCAGGGCATGGCACTTACCCTCGACATCACCGCGCTTGAGACCCAGCAGCAAGAGCTGCTTTCGGAAATGGAAGTGCTGAACGGAATGATCCAGCAGATGATCCGGCAAAACGCCACGGTTGCGCAGGACCAGACCGAGTACAAACAGCGCTTCGATTCCCTCAGCCAGAAGTTCAAGGAGGCTGAAGCCAAGAAGGATGCGGTGGCCAAGCAGATCAGCGACATCCGGGACCGGCGCGGCACGATGGAGGACTTCCTCCGCATCCTGAAGCAGCAGGACGGCGAGGTCACCGCCTTCAGCGAGAAGCTCTGGTGCGGCCTGCTGGACTTCGCCACGTCCTACGCGGATGGCCGCCTGACCTTCACCTTTAAAAACGGCTCCACCTTCGAGGGCTGAGCCGGGTAGGGAGTGTCAATCCATTTTGCGTATAACTCCTCTCGGAAATCTTTTCGAGAGGAGTTCTTTTTTGTATGCTCGATACCAAATCATATGTAAACGGCAACTGCATATTGCAGCATGGGGATTGTTTGGAGAAGATGTCTGAGATAGGAAGCGAAAGCATAGATATAATCCGCTGCGATCTTCCCTACGGTGTAACACAGAACCATTGGGATTGCCCCGTGGATGAGAAGAGGCTTTGGGAGCAGTATCGAAGAATCATTAATATTGATGACGCTCTGATCGAGGGATTGTCCCAAAACCAGGATTTCTTCACGCTGCTCCTGCAGAATGAGGAAATCAAGAAGGAAGTTCTTGGGATCTTTGCTGACGAGATTTACAAGAGCCTTCGGAAGGAGGGTTGACAATGCCGAGACCGAAGAAAAACTACACCGTGTTTAATATGCGTGTCGACACGAATGTTCTCAACAGGTTCAAAGCCTATTGCGATGAGGTCGGGCAAACTCGAACCCTTGCCTTTGAGCGAATCGTGTCTGCTTATCTCGACAAATACGAAGAGGATAAAGAAAAGCTGGAAGAGCTTAAGAAAAAACTGTAAAAGGCGACACATCGCCCCAGACCGGTTATTCGGTCTGGGGCGATGTTGATTACAAAAAGATGCATTCTCCGAGCACATCAGTCTAAAGTTTCGGAAGCGTAAATCTTTCCGACCAGATCGTTGAGCGTCCGAGTCGACAGGATGCGGGTGAGAAACACAAAGAATTTGTATTTGCCTCCCAGCGTGCACAGGACCGGCACCCGCTTTTGCAGCGCCTTGCCCGCGACAAACGCGCCTGCCTTTTCCGCGCTGATGCCGGTTTGCTCATCGTGCTCCATGACCGCCACGCTGCGGGCGATCCGTCCGCCGTACGCGTCGTCGCCGGCGGGGTTTTTCCGCCTTGCCGATGTGAAGCCGGTTGCAATGTCTCCGGGCATGATGCAGCAGATTTCGATGCCGTAGGGCTTGACCTCACTTTGCAGCGCCAGACTGTAAGTCCGGATCGCGGCTTTCGACGCGGAGTAGTATGCCTGAAAGGGAATGGCGATGGGCGCGGCGACCGAGCTCATGTTGATGATGCGTCCGTGCCCCTGCGCGTGCAGGATCGGCAGAACCGCGCGGTTGACGCGGACCATGCCGAAGAAATTCACGTCGAATTGCCGGATTGCTTCTTCGGTGTCCGTATACTCGACCGCGCCGGAAATTCCAAAGCCCGCGTTGTTGATCACAACGTCGATACGGCCTTCGCGATCCATGATCTCCCGAACGGCGGCTTCGACCTGATCCTCGTCGGTGACGTCCGCCTGCATATGGATCGCGGCGTCCGTGCCGTTCGCCCTCCGGCTCAGTTCGTATACCCGGCAGCCCTGGCGGGCGAGCTGCTGCGCGGTACTCAGCCCGATCCCGCTGGTGCCGCCCGTGATCAGTACGATTTTATCCATCTATCGTTACTCTCCGATTTTGTGCTGATGCAACACGTCCGCGATGATCTCCACCGCCTCGTCGATCAGCGCCTCGGTGTGAGTTGCCATCAGGCTGGTGCGGAGCAGACACTCCGTCGGCGCCGTGGCGGGCGGCAGCGAGGAGTTGACGTAGACGCCGCGATCATAGAGCTCCTTCGCGATCGTCAGCGTGGGAATCGCCTCATAGGTGTAGATGGGGATGATCGGGATGATCTCACCGTTGGACTCTCTCATGCGGATATTTGCGTCGCGGAGCTTTTGACGCATGTACTTCGCTCTGGCCTGCAGGGTCTCGGGCAGCTCTGGATGCGCCTCAAGCGTCTTGAGCGCGGCGAGCGCCGAGGCGCAGCTCGCCGGCGTGATCGACGCCGAGAAAATGAACGGTCTCGACGAGTGCTTCACATACTCCGCCACGCGAGCGGACGCCGCCATATAGCCGCCGAGAGAGGCAAGGGACTTGGAAAACGTGCCCATGTAGATATCGACCTCGTCCTCCAGACCATAGTAGCTTGCCGTTCCGCGCCCGCCTTCGCCGATGACGCCCAGTCCGTGCGCGTCGTCAACCATGACCCGCGCGCCGTACTGCTTCGCAAGACGGCAAATCTCCGGCAGGTTCGCGATGTCGCCGCCCATGGAGAAAACGCCGTCCGTTACGATCAGACTTCCGGCGTCTTCGGGAACCGCTTTGAGCACCCGCTCCAGCTCCTCCATGTCGTTGTGCTTGTAGCGCAGCATCTTGCCGTAGGACAGCCGGCAGCCGTCGTAGAGGCTTGCATGGTTTTCACGGTCCATGATGACATAGTTGCCGCGCCCGACGATCGCGCTGATGATGCCGAGGTTGGACTGGAAGCCGGTCGAAAACGTGACGACGGACTCCTTGCGGAGAAACTTTGCCAGCTCCGCCTCCAGCTCCAGATGCAGCTCGAGCGTTCCGTTCAGGAAACGCGAGCCGGAGCAGCCCGAGCCATACTCTTCAAACGCCTTGATCCCCGCCGCGACCACGTCCGGGTTCGTGGTCAGACCGAGATAGTTGTTCGAGCCGAGCATAATCCGGCGCTTTCCTTCCATCACGACCTCTGTGTCCTGTCTGGACTCCAGCGCGTGGAAATAGGGATAGATGCCTTTCTCCTTTATTTCATCCACCAGAGAAGGTTCGTAGCATTTTTTAAACAGATCCATCGAGTGACTCCTAACTCTATATGTATGTGCCGACGCAATTTTCCGTCGACACAAGATGTGTAGCATTATACCGATTAAGACAACAAATTGCAAGCGAAACAGCATGAAAAACTCATTTTGCATGTATGCTTTTTTGGTTGCCGTACGGATAGGTAGTATGATATGATGAAGAACGCAAAAACGACGACTGTTCCTTCGAGGAATTGCGGGTTGATTGCGAATTGCAGTAGAACGGGAGGTTGGCGTATGGACTACGCGGAGATCAGAAAACAGGTGAACGACGCGCTGCGCGAGCTGCTGGAGTCCGCGCGTCTGGAAAAAGGCGATATCTTCATTGTCGGCTGCTCGACCAGCGAGATCATGGGCGCGCGCATCGGCAAAGGTTCCAGCCCGGACGCCGCAAAGGCAGTGTATGACGGGCTGTATCCTGCTCTCTCTGAGCGCGGCGTTTTTCTTGCCGCCCAGTGCTGTGAGCATCTGAACCGCGCGGTGATTGTGGAACGCGACGCGCTGCTTCCGGGCGCGGAAATCTGCAACGTTGTGCCGCAGCTGCACGCGGGCGGCGCGTTTGCCATGACCGTGTACGAAAACGCGGCGCATCCCGTGGCGGTGGAGGAGATCAAAGCCGCGGCGGGCATGGACATCGGCGATACGCTGATCGGGATGCACCTGCGGCGCGTCGCCGTTCCGGTCAGAGTGTCTGTCAAACGCATCGGGGAGGCAAATCTGGTCTGCGCCAGAACAAGACCGAAGTTTATCGGCGGCGCGCGGGCGCAGTATGACGAAACGCTCATCGGCGGGGAAGTGAGACGGCAGGCCGGCCGGCCTTGACAAGAGGCGGAGCGGTCGGTTTACTCAAACCGAAAGGGTTTCGACACGCGGCATATGACCGCCGAAAAATCGGAAAGGAAGGCTATCATGGAAATCAAACTGCACGATATTCCCGAACAGATCGTCCATTGCATGCGCGACGGGAAGGGCGATACGCACAAGCAGACGTTCGAAGACGACTATGCGCGTATCATGATCATCACCCTTGACCCCGGCGCATCCATCGGCCCTCACACACACGAAACGAACTATGAAATCTTTTATGGCATCAGTGGAACCGGAAAGGTGCTGTATGAAGGCACGGAAGAGCCGATGGCTCCCGGCGTCTGCCATTACTGCCCGCAAGGGACACAATCACAGCTTGGTCAACAGCGGCAGCGAGCCCCTTTCGGTGTTTGCCATCATTCCCAAGCGCGTCGGTTAACCGAAGGAAAGTAAGCGTCAAACGGACATGAAAAACGGGCCCGCAGACAGCGAGCCCTAAAGGGAGAGAAATCATTTTGCTGGTTGGCAGGTTTCGGGCGCGTTCCACGGCAGCAGCTTGGACGCCCAGCCCGGGTCAGACTGAGACAGCCGGGGCGCTTCGGTAAATACCCAAGTCAGATAACGGTACGGATCGAGACCGTTCTCCTTCGCCGTTTCAATCAGGCTAAAGATCACAGCGCTGCTCTTTGCTCCTCTTGCCGTGTTCGCAAACAGGAAGTTCTTCCGGGAGATCACAAATGGCTTTATGCTACGCTCAGCGCGGTTGTTGCTCAGCTCAATTCTGCCGTCAAGCAGATAGCTGTTCAGATACGGCCACTGGTTCTTCAGATAGGTGAGAGCTTTCCCCAACGCGGATTTCGGCGCGGCATTGCGCGTATTTGCCCATGCCAACATCGCGTCCAGAATAGGCTTTCCCCGTTCCAGACGCTGTTTCTTCCGTTCTTCCGGCGTGAGGTCTCTAAATTCTTTCTCCAGCTCGAAAAGCTGGGTACAGTAAGCCACGCCTTGCTCGGCTGTCGGTGAGCGTTTCCCCTTGGGCATCGCCCTGCACGCCTCGTCAAATTTTCGGCGGGCGTGTGCCCAACAGCCGACGTGTGTTACCCCTTTTAGACCATGGTAACCGGAGTAACCGTCTGTTTGGAGATACCCGTGGAACCCCCTCAAGGAAAGCGTTGGGGTACTCCTGCCCGCGCCCGGGAGCATAGTCATACAGAACGATGGGATGCTCCGCGTCGCTGCTGGTGCGGTACAGCCACATATAACTTTTTTGCTGCGCGGTTCGGTTCGTTTCGTGCAGCACCTGTAGCTCGGTTTCATCCGCATGAAGAAGATCGTGCTTCATTTCTTCGGCCTTCAGCGCCAAATAAACCGGCAAGCCCCAGTTATCCGAGCAATAGATCAGCCAGTTGGACATCGTCTGCCTGGACAGCATGAGTCCCTGGCGGTTCCACTCCTGTTCCTGCCGGTACAGTGGCGAGCCCATCACAAATTTCTGCACCGCGATATACGCCACCGCCTCCGGCGCGGCGTAGCTTCCCGGAATCAATGCCACGTCTTTCGGCGTCTTCACGATTGGCGTCGAGATATCGTTCTCCTTGCAGTTCTCGCAAGCGTAGGTGTAATAGATATCGCGCTTCAGGACCGCCTTGGCAGGGATAAACTTTAAGCTCTCCTGTACTTCCTTGCCAATCGGCTGCATGGTCTCGCCGCACTGCGGGCAGGCGCGCTCCTCCTCCAGCAGGGTGTGCTCGACTTCAACAACCTCAATGTTTTCGGGCAGGATGTCCCGGACATTGCCGGACTTGCGGGAGCGGGTATGTTCCTTTACCTTCGTGGCAGCCTGCTTCTCTTCTATGACAGCCCATGCTTCCGCTTCATCAAAAAGCAGGCTGAGTTGCTCACTAACCTGCTCAGAGGACTTCTCAGACTTGGAGCCAAACTGCTTGCTCTTAATAACGCGCAGCTGCTCCATGAGCCAGTTTATCTGGCCCTTCATTTCCTCATATTCCGCGCGGGGAATGGTCACCATCTCCACGTTGCTTGTCTCGGAAACAGTCATCTTCTCCATGTATAAATTGTACCACATAAATCGCCAAAAGTCCAGTATTTTAGCGGGTTTCCGGCAATTTTACGCAATGCTTAAGCCTTCAACCGGACGGTGTGCTTTGGGCTGTTCCACCTTGAGCCCTTCCATGAGCCAGCGGTATTGCTGAGGCGTTATCTGCCGTACCTCGCTCTCGCTTCTCGGCCATTGATACACGCCTTCCTCCAGCCGCTTATAGACAAGGACGAAACCATTGCCCTCCCAGTACAGCCCCTTTATTCTGTCCCGGCGTCTGCCGCAGAACAGAAACAGCGTGTTTGTGAAGGGGTCCAGATTGAACTCCTGCTGCACCAGCAGGGCAAGGCCGTCGATACCCTTTCGGAGATCCGTGTATCCGCAGGCGATGTAGACCTTATCAGCGCCCTTAAAGTCACTCAGCATGGTTCAGTACCTGGCACAGGGTGGCAACGACTTCCGCATCCGCACCGACATAAATGTCGAGCGAAGCATTTCCTACGCGGATAGAGGCGATGAGGCTGTTTTTCTGCCCCGGCTCCGCTTCAGATGCTGAAGCTGGGACTGGGACTGGTAACGGCGTGGGAAGCTCCGCAAAGCGGGACGGTGTTTCTGGCACTTCCGCAAGCGTCTTCTGCCGTTCGATCATGGCAGCAAAGACCTTCTTCTGCCAGTTATAATAGGTCTTGGGTTTAATATCATGCTCGGCGCACCAGCGATTTACCGACAAACCGCTGCTGCGGCAATCCGCCACGCGCTTGCTCCACACCAAAAGGTTTTGTTCCCGTCCTGCACGCCGAATCGTCATCTCGTCCATGACCAATCCCCCCCAGTCCATGAAAGTCTATGGCACTCCCTGCCATTCTCACAGACTGCCGGGGACTGTGCCATATTTGTGCAGGGATTCTCGCAGACTCTACGAAAATCCCTACACAGTCTCTCATATTCCAAGAGGCGGCGCAACCCGCCCGATTATTTGACGCTCGTATTATTAAATGCGTAGCAAATAAGGCACAACCAAGTGTCTTATGCTATACTACAAAGGATGCTGTGGACTGGTCAATTGACGCTACCGATCAACGGTTTTCGTAAGCGTACA
>Ga0129307_1001072_pt1 | contig 33286 bp, 26 predicted proteins | sample P1105metagenome_FD_94437 | JGI IMG/M metagenome (GOLD analysis project Ga0129307, IMG submission 94437) | Capybara group fecal microbial communities from Wisconsin, USA - P1105 metagenome | ecosystem: Host-associated > Mammals > Digestive system > Large intestine > Fecal | place: USA: Wisconsin...
CCGTCGTCGGTCATGAAAATGATGTTGTCAGCGAGAGCGGTCATTTCTTCCTTCATGAGGAAGAGGCTTTCGTTACGGGCACCCATGATGATAGTCACCTTGTTGCCAGCAGCCTTGAGAGCCTGGACAATCGGGTGCATCGGGGCAATACCGACACCACCGCAAACGCAGACCACGTGGCCAAAGTTTTCGATGTGCGTCGGAGAACCGAGCGGGCCAACCAAGACCGGGATATCGTCACCGACTTCGAACTTGGAAAGTTCGGTCGTCGTCTTGCCAACAGTCTGGAAAATGAGGGTGATAGAACCTTCTTCAGTATCGGCATCGGCGATGGTGAGCGGAACGCGTTCACCGTTGTCCTTGTTCGTTTGGAGGATGATAAATTGTCCTGCCTTACGTTCTTGCGCGATCAGCGGGGCGTGGACGCGGAACATGAATACCGCGGGAGACATTTGTTTTTTAAAGAGAATTTTTGCCATAATGCGATGCAATATAGAAAATTTTTAGAACCAGATTCAGTAAAAAAATATAGGGAGCACGCTCCACAGCGCAATTCAAGAACGCTACACAAAGACTAAAAGAACAGCTATAAAAAATCCCCTAATCATGTAGGCTTTTAATAGAAAAAATATATATTTGAGACCCAAAGGAGTAAAGACATGAGAGTATCCACAAAAGGCCGTTACGCCATCCGAGTCCTTATCGACATGGCTCAACGCGGAGAATCCGATTTCCACCCGTTGCACGAACTGGCAGCACGCCAAAGATTATCCGAAAAATACCTCGAAGCGATCCTCGGGACTCTCGTCAAGAACAACATTCTCGAAGGCGCCCGTGGCAAAGGCGGTGGCTACAAATTGGCAAAACACGCCGCAGAACTCACCGTATGGGAAGTCTTGAGCGTCATCGAGACTTCGATAAGCCCGGTGGAATGCGTCGATAACGGCAAGAACGGCTGCGACCGTGCAAACATCTGCCCGACACTCCCCATGTGGAAAGATTTAGCGAAAATCATCCAGGACTATTTTTCAGGAATCACCATCAAGCAACTCGCCCGCAAGGCTTCCGAAATCGCCAGCACCCTCTGCAAAGAAAGCAAGAAGATGTAATCATCAAAGACAAACTACATGTTATAGTAAACAACTAAAGTAAATTCTATGGTCCGGCAAGTTCATCAACCACCGTCTTCGAAGTGGCCGTTTTTTTTCTGACCGGCAAAATAGATTTCTTAATCGATTTTATTCTATTGCTGTCCGGTAAAAGTTCCGACATAAGCACAATATACTGAATACGCACCGATTTCGATAGAAAACGGAGCTTCTGTGACAGGATCGAGACCGAGTACAAGACCCAGCTTGCCCGACGCGACGAGTCAAGGCGAAAGATGCTGATGGACGCGATTGCAAAAAGCAGACGCTCCTTTGACGAGATGATGAACTTCATCAAAGGATAGACAAAAGCCGGCTTACGCCGGCTTTTTTAGTGTTAAAAATCGAGGAAGTTAAGATTAAAATTTTATTTAGGACGGATGTGTATTGATACAAATTCTTCTGGAAGTTGAAATTATAAACTAGAGTAACCGATAAAGAATCAAACTATCAGATTCTTTATTGCGTTCATTAATTCTTCTCTATGACTAATCCATGATTTATATTTATGGGTCTTTGCCAAATCTATAAACGACGCAAGATCATGCATATCACGGCAAACCAAAACATCATATTTGTCTCTCATCAAATCTGCAATTTCATTTTGATGATCATCAACATGTTCCTTATACTTAGATAAACGTGGACAAATAACCAATGGTTTCTCTCGTTCCATGCAAGAAATAATCGAATTAACTCCACTATGGGTCACGACCACTTCGGCTTCATCAATAAGCTTGTTAAAATCATTATGCGGAATCAAAGTAATATGCTTAAAAATCGGTTTAACAGGATAAACCGACGACTGTATCACAATTTCGTCTTTTGAATACAAGCCCTTTTCGACAAGCGAATTTAGAGCAACAATCAATCTGCCAAAGGGGAATCTTTGAGTACCCAAGGGAACAAAAACCTTTACTTTACTCATACTAATAAACCGTTCCAGAACATTTCGCTCTAGGATAAATCTCTAACATTTCGGGCCATTGAACAAAAAAATAATCAGCCATCGAATACACAAGTTTACCCGTAAATGATTTTTTATCAATTCGAGCAAAGCTTTCAATATATATCAAGCGACTCTTAAACAAATGCGCAAGAACACATGTGGGAAATACGACACCTGCGCCAGTCGTGATAACTGTAGTGGGCCTTTCTCTAAAAAAATATATAACAGACAATAGAATATTTACAAAGAAGGAAAAAAAGAATTTGAGACTACGGCGTTCTTGTTGAAGGAAACAGTGATGCCTATGCTTCGTCAATGCATCAATAGACGCTATATTTCTTTCCGTCAAAATGTAATAGTCGAGTCCTTCTACCACAGGAAGCATTTGCATTAACTCCATAAAATGCCCCCCGCAAGAGCTAATTAAGCAAACCTTTGTTGTCCGTTTTTTTCTTTTCATATGCTACAATGTTCCATAGTATCGCTTCAATTTTCCGATACTGGCATCTAATGTAAAATCACGACAAATCAGATTATACGAGGCTTGACTAAATTTAAGTCTCAATTCTTCATCTTGAATCAACCTCAGAAGGCGATCCGTCAAAGCGTCTATATCACCAGGTGTAATCAAGAATCCATTTTCATCATTCTTCAGAACCTCTGGAATAGACGCAATATTCGTTGAAACATTAGGAATACCAGCAGCCATAGTCTCCAATATAGTCATTGGCAAGCCCTCATTATATGAAGGCAAACAATTAATCATCGATTTGCTGATAAATTGCCGTTTTTTTTCACCATCAATCCACCCAATATGGGCAATTCTGTGCTCAAGACGTAATTCCTTAATCTTTTTCTTAACCTCTTCCTCTCCCATATCTCCACAGAGATAAAAAAGGATATCACTCGGAATTAGACAATCAAGCCGTTTAACAGCCTCAATCAAATCAAATATTCCTTTCCTGACACCAAGGCGTCCCATAAAAAGGATGTTTCTAGCCGATGAATTATACGGGTTTTTTGAAAAACCCTGAACTGCATTATACAGAACAGCAACCTTCGCTCGCGGTTCCTTGTCTGTAATCATCGAGATCAAGCGATTACTAAGAACAATATTAAGATCAGCCATCAACAAAGACTGTCTAACAGCCTTTTTTTTCTTTTCCGAACAATTTGCATAAAAGTCTTCAAATTCCGCGGCATGATGATGTAAGACAACCTTTACGCCATGTCTATGAAAAAATTTCAACAAAAATGACTTACGCCAAAAGCTTCCTCTTTCCGCAGTATGAAGATGAGCAATGTCATAGTGCCCCAAAAGAACCAAAAACACAATTTGAAGAAAACGGATGCCAAAATAAAGCAGAAGAAGATACTTATTTGTATCAAGATGAGTCGGAACATATTTTATCTGAACATCATCCCACTTATCATAATTCAAATAATTCTTTACAACACTGACCATCCCTCCCTTCGTGTCAAGGGTTGAGCCGCACATCAAAACTCTAGTCATATTCTAGACCTTCCTTATTTTTCCATCCAAACAATGACACTGGAATTATGTAGAAAAGACATTCGATCATTCTTTTGCTTAATTGTAGAAAATTTTCCCGTCGACCACGTTTGAACAAGACTAAGATTTGTTTCATTATCCTGTACAATCTTCAAAAGATAATCTTCAAAAAAAACATCTGCTGTTTCATTATGACTATTGTCGGTTTCAAATATCGCGGCAACTTTATTTTTTTCCTTCGCAATTTTAGAAACAAACCTAGCTCGGTTAATGCACACAGATAAATCCTGCCTACTTTTCCCTATTGAATAATCATCATATCCTATTATATCAACATATTCGTCACCTGGATACCATTTCATGAAATCCGCGTCTTTCCAATAACGATCCGGACTATACGCCCACAAAATTTCAGCATCAGGAACATTCTTTTTCACAAGATTTTCCGTCAATATGAAAAAATCCCGATAATCCTTTGCAGAAACACTACTAGGCCCCCACCACATCCAGTCATCTTCACATTCATGCCACAATCGAAAAATCATGGGAATCGGCCGTTCATCATCATCTTTCAGTTCTTTTATAATTTTAGAAATTTCAGCAATACGCTCTTCAAACCAAACTCTCGGATTAATGTAGAAAATCGAATTATCCGTCCTACTTCTATTTCCAAAGCCGCACACGTCCCCCTCACTCGATAAAATTTCGCGGATTACATAACGATGTTTTCGAGGATAATCCGAGACTTGTGGAGAGAAGCGATATCGACACCCCATCATTTCAACAAAATCAGATGTTACGTATGGATTTTCCAAATGCCAAGAGAACAAGGGTATCGCCTTATATTCTTTCCACGCACTTTTCACCAAAGAAATCAAATTTTTTCTATTAACTTGAATATATTGTTTAGGAAAATACGTTCCGCTCGCATAATAAAAATCAACACCATAAATAAGAGGCTGAACATTCATTTCTTTATAGTAAATCGTATTAAGACTATTATTTCGTCTTGGAGCAAACCAGTCAAACTGGCTATAATAAGTTTTAGATTTTGACGCAGCCTCAAGCAATTTCAGACGTAACGATTTCGCGTCATGCCAATCATTCCACTGAGCAAAAACCAATTGCGTAAATAACAATAATACTGTCAAAACACGAATCATAGGAAAATAGAATCTTTTAAAAAGCAATCGCTCTCTTCACGTAGCAGTCTTAACTTCTCATCTATTTGAATCCAATCTATTTCACAATTAATCTTAGAAATATCTCCTTGATAAAGGCGTTCTCTATTTATTCCGAGAAGTCCAAACAAAGAATCTATACGAGAATTCCGACCAGTTGCAGACGCTTGAGCAAAACGATAGAACGTCATAAACTGCTTATGGAACTGAATACTAAATGCAGTACAATGAAAGGAATCCGTGCACACATAGGTTGCATCATGTATTAAACGTAAAAAATCATTTGGATCAACATTATACGGAGCCTCATCCCCAAACATTTCATCTTCAGGCACATATTCATCCATATGGCGTAAAGTCACAATCTTATAGCCAGTTTTTGCCTTTAATTCATTGGCAGCCCGCCTCGCATCCTGATTGGGGCCCAAAAAATAACAAAAAATATAGGGTTCCCTAATATTTGAATCTGTCGACGAAATCTCTTCCCGCCATTCCTCCGCATTCAACAACATAGTTGGATCAGCAACAACTTGAGCCTCTTTATGGCTCAACGATTCTACAATTTCCTTCCCCTTTTGTTCTCGCACACCAATTTTAAAGAAACGATTTAAATACTCTCCCGTTGCATTTTCTTGGAATTTAGGGATAACACTTACGCCAAAACTTGATCCATAGGCAATTTTTCGCACTGAATCATCAACAAACAAAAGGTTAAAATATTTATTAGGCAAAGACATTGGCGTCCAAACCTGATCACTTCCAACCACTACAGCATCATAATTTTTCGAGCCTTCGTGAAGATTATAAAAACCCACATAATCCCTAAAGAACGGAAGGATTTTTTGCGTTTTGTACGCTTCCACAGCTTTTGTTCTTTCAGCAACCCCATTCGCATAGGCTGGATATTTTTTCAAAATTCTCTTCGCCGTCACCATAGCCAAAAGAGTTTTAAACTCACCACATCGCACAGCATTCAGCACATATCGAATCTTTTGGACAGTTGACAAGCATTTTACATAATTAATAACTTCAACTTGACAACCTAATTGCTGGATTTTTTTCAATAAAGCATAACCAACCAAAGACGTTCCATAGTTGGTATGTCCTTTTCTATAAGCAATCACGCATCCTATTTTTTTCATTATGAAACGCTCACTTTTGCCTTAAGTAAGGATATAATCCACCACAATTTTTTATGTTGCCCTACAAATTGTTGAAAACGCATCTGTAAAAAATCCAGCAAAGACTTTATATTAATACGAGTTCCATAATCCGACCCATATTCTGGGGCCTTTCGGCCTATTATTTTCAATATCTTACAAAATATAACATTTCGTTTCTTCTTCACTTTCGCCATCACCTGCGAATTCAACAGAACCTCTGGATTTAAAGTATCGAGCGACAATACACCAGATTTTTCCGCCTGAGTTAACAGATCATCCCACAGAGGATTTCTTGTTACAATCGAATTAACCCCAATCTTATCATTCTTATACGGTTCAATATGTATGTCTCCAAACGACACATCGCTCAGTTCGCCAAAATGGTCTACGCATAACACGCAACGACGCGGGATGAAAAAAGAACGCAATGGATGACAATAACTTTGATAATCTTCATAGAAATCAATATTAGTCCCTTTAACAACAAGACCACCTAAGCAACCATTATCACGATAAGCGAGATAATCTATTTTTCCTATATCAATATTTCGTTCTTTCATCACATACTCCGTAAAATTAAAAGAACGGGAACCTGAACAAAATACCGAAAAGAGGCCACACACCTTACTAGCCAGTTTTTTATCTAGCGACATTAATTTCCGTAAGCCCTCTATTTGGCAAGGTACACCAACCACAACAAAACGATTTCCTTTTTCTTTTTTTAAATCATTTATGGCATCACCTAAAGTTGTTGGGGCATATTTGGATCCCTTAGCAGAAACAATATCCTCCCGCGATTTCGCAACAATCGACTTCACCTTCATTGGTTCAAATTTATCGAACTTTGTGACAACAGCGCCATCAATTTTATCATTTTCTAGCAACCATATTAAAAATTGACTCAACGAGCCACCACTTGCGGCATGATACCTTAATTCTTCATCTTTACTATAACCTGTATAACATTTCAAATAACGCCCGATATACTTATCCTCTATGATACCATCTTCACCAAATTCTTTTTTGGCTAGTTCTAGAAGATCCACACCCAATCCAGGGCACACATCGTAGCACCTATGGCATCCTTTGGAATTGTTGCATCTAGAGACATCAATCTGAGGACGAAATTCTCCTTTACGCACAATAATAGAAACAGCATGAGACGGACATGCCCCTTGGCAAATTCCACAACCAGTATAAAGATTGTTATTCACAGTATAAGTAACATTAGGCAAGCTTTTCATATTAATATTTGACAGGATATTTTGTAAAAAGATTTCTGAACTTCATATAGGCCCCTCTAGTCCATGCATGTTTGTATATTTCATTGATAATCTTCTTTACAAGACCGGCATTATGAGAAGTCCAACTTCCTTCACAATGATGAACAGCTACAGACTGTTTATTTCTTGTTCGAAAATCAGCAAAAACAAAAGATGGGTATATCGCTATAGAATTCTTCAACAATTGCATTTCATTCTTATATCTAAAGCCGTATTCTTCTGCGACAATTGCCAAAGTAGTAGGAATGGTATAATTTTCTCTTCTATTCTCTTCGAACGACATTTGATCATACCAAGATAATAATTTTCGCAAGAAATCTAAATTTGCTTCTGCCCCAAATATCGCTGACATCAATCCAATTCCAGGAATTTTTTTCTTCAACGGGCCCCCGGGAAGCCGACGACCTTGATTATCAAGTATTTTTGGCAATTTCGAAGCATCTGAATAGTTTGGATGAAATTCAACAGATGTAAAAAAACGATGTTTTAAATAAGCATCAAACGGTTGAAAAACTTCTACATCAGTATCTAAATATACACCACCATATTTTAGCAATGCATACACACGAGTGTAATCCGCAACGAAAGCCCACATTTTAGATTCATAGGCCTGTTTTAAAAAAGGACTTGATTGAACGTCTATTTTCTCTTCGTTCCAACAAATATATTCGTAGTCCGGCATTATTCTCTTCCAATTTTGAATATATTGCAAATGCTCTTTCGGCATCGGCCTTGGACCAAACCAGCAATAATGGATGATTTTTGGAATCATACACACACCTTCTTTCGAAAATAATTTTGTATTTTTCGCCTTTCAAATGTAAAAAATTGAGCAGCAAAGCACAGCCAAAAAAAACATTCACTCTTAAAATACGCACTATATATCTTTTTTACAGATCTTAAATCATTATAATCAAATGGCAAAGAAACAAACATATAAAATCCGAGCGATATGACATGACGAATTTCTTTATTTAAAAGCGGGATTATTTGCTCAGCATAATTTTTTTCATTCTTCATTTTTTGAAGACAATTTGCAGCAAGAATATGCTGTTCAAATTTTCTTACACCGTTCCCACTCGCGCACACAGAATTCGAATTCTTACGATATACATAAACAACATCGGAAGTCATCGACATTGTTTCACAACAAAGCGATATAGAATACAAAAAAACTCGATCCTCTGAATACGCCAAACCAGGCACAAATCGAGCCTTATTTTTTTCTATTAAGGATCTTTTGAATATATAACCCCATAGGGCATAATGCTTTATAGGTAAAAAAGCTTCCTTTTCGCAATCTTCAAAAGACTTATACTTTTGACGGCTACCATCAAAAGCCAACACATCTGTAGACGCCAGCGCTACTTCGGAATGCCCACGTTCCGCACAAGCAAGCAGTGACTCAAGAGCCCTTTTTTCAAGCAAATCATCCGCATCAACAAAAACAATCCATTCACCACAAGCGTTATCCAGTCCTATATTTCGTGCAATACTAACGCCCTCATTTTTTTTATGAAAAACTTTTATGCGCGAATCTCGTTTCGCATACATATCACAAATAGACAAAGAAGAATCACTGCTACCATCATCAATCAGCAAAACTTCAAAGTTTGATAAAGACTGAGAAAGGATAGAATCTAAACATAATGAAAGATATTTTTCCACATTGTATATAGGAACAATTATCGAAAAATTACATTTTTCCATTCAACGCCTCCGTAAGAAACCTCAATGAATCGTCCCTCAATGTACGCAAAATTTCTTTTACCCCGTTATGTAACGCATATGTTTTTTTTGAATCATAAGTATTTCCAGCATCCAACATATTTTCTTCCAAGCCAAACTTCTTCAGAAGTGAGTAAAAGCGATCCATCCCTCTCATTTTATTTCCAATAACAACAAAGGGCTTGTTAAATATTATTGAAAAAACACAAGCATGAAAACTATCCGTCACAACAAATTCGGCATTCGCAAACCCACGAAGCCATTCCTCTACAGAAATCTGCATCTTTTCTTTTAACGGAGCTTCAATACAATCCACTTTGGAACTCGCATTAAAAATCGACAGATGCTTTTCACTTGAAATTCTTTCTATTAACTTTTCTGTTTCCTTAGAAAAATCAAGTATATAGGTTAAAAGATAACCATACTTATTCGTTTCTATCTTCTGATTTGCTAATTTCCCATAATCAAGTTCTGACAACAGCATTGTAGGGTCTAGAACAACCTCAGCCTTTGTGTCAAAAAAGGACATACATAGTTTTTTTCCACCGTTTTCTCGCACAGACACGGCATCAAAGCGAGCAATAGCCGTCTTACAGAGATTCGTTTCCTCAGAAGAGAATTCCCACTCATCGACTCCAAACGAAGGTGCATAAGCAATGCGGCGAATATTCCAGTTTTTTGTAAAATCAAGAAACATGTTTTCCACATTCGTTTTCCACATATTTCGAAAATATCTCGGTCGCCAAACCTGATCACTTCCTACGACAATCGCATCAAAATCACCTTGTTTAATTTCAAAAAACGAATCCAATTTACAAAGATGAATGTATTTATTAACAAATTCTCGTGTTTTCTGTGTTGTAATCTCGTATTCCTTATTGTAGTATTTTTCAGCGAAGATGCGATAACCACCCCCAATAAACAATTTTTTCAAGAACCTCTTTGAATATATCTTTATAGATTCAGGAAAATGGGGCGGAATCTTAATCTTATACGATTCGTCTTTATGAAAGACTTGAACATTATGCCCCATACGTTCAAGAACCGTTTGCAAAGCATAAGCTTGCAAAATTCCGCCATAATTAACATGGAGAGGTAACGTCAAAATACCGATTTTCATGAGATTGTCGAATCCTCTTATTTTTTCAGTCTACGCTTTACAATAATCAAAAATTTTTCTCGCATACTTTTGTCTAATCCCAAAATCCAAACAGAACCAAGCACGCCAAGCAGACTCACCATAGAGAAAAAGAGCAAATGCTCTACATTCGAAAAAGTCCTACCATATGTTTCACAAATAATCTTTAATAAAAACGGCAGTAAACAAGCAAATATGGTAACACGAATACACGGAGCAAAGACCTTAAGAATATCCTTTACTTCGTATTCACATATTTTAACAAGCAGCACGGGCTTTATCAAAAAGCCCAAAAGTGCATAATTCAATATACTCAGCCAAGATAAGGCCACAGGGGAGAAACCGCATCTAAACAGTAAATATGTTAAGGGAAATCGAATTAACCCTAAAGAAGGTGATATCATCGCGTTTTCCTTTATTTGACCTTTCGCATACAGCGCTTGGTAGAATGAGGTATCAAAAACTTGACAAAGGCTTTGTATTACAATCAATTGCAAGAAAATCACAGTATATTCAGGAACAATACTAAGCCACAACTCCAATAACGGCTTTGCTGAAAAAACAATTGGTAAAGCCATCATCAACATCAAATAATACGAAAAAATTGTTGATTGCAATAGTAACTTTTTAGATCCCTCTTTATCCCCCGCAGCATACCTCTTAGTAATCTGCGGATTTGCTGCAGCTCTAAAACTGTTTACAAATTGGTTCGCCGCACTATTAACCTGCAGTGAAATTGCTCTTGCGGCAACCACAGCCGGAGAAAAGAACATATTGAGAAGTAAAAGTATCCCTTGGCTGTTTAATGCAATAGAGGTGCTGGCAACAAAGCTCCATCCAGAAAATGCACCTATTTGTTTAACCAATGATTTATCAAGAGACAGTCTCGTTTTGGTTTCAGCAAAATTTTTCATGCAATAGAACCGGTAAAACAACATCACGCCTACATGAATAACGCAAAGCAATACCGCATACATAATTAATTTATCGAAAGAGCCAATATAGAGCATATAACATATAGCCAATTTTAGCAACACTTCAACAATACTTGTATAAGCATAGACAGACATTTTTTCATGAGCCATTATGGCCGCATTATACGGAACCTGCGTTATATTAATAAACGCAGTAAATACCGATATATGAAAGACACATTTCGCTGCAAAAAAACGTTCTTCCGAGATAACCATTTTATGTTCAAGATACCAGGTTCCTAATATCTCTGCCAAAAGAACAACAACCAAACCAATGACAACATGAATAAACAAATTTGTTGAAAAAGTTCTTTTTAGTTTTTCAAAATTTCCCTCACCCATAGCATACGTCAAAAAACGCGACGATCCCGAAGCAAAGGCGCTATTTAAGAAACTCATAAAGCCAACAATACCACCGACGGCTTGATACACCCCAAAATCGTCAACACCCAACGCCTGCAAAATAACCCTAGATGTATACAAGGATATTACCATTGTAAACATCATTCGAAAATAAAGGAATAATGTATTTTTCGCTATGATTTTGTCATTATTTCGAGGCATAAAGAAAAACCATACTAGCCATACAATTTAGGAGCACCATTCTTTTCAGGAGTATATCTACTCAATACAAAAATGGTAACCCATATTATCGAGTTATTAAGTGGACTACTAAAAGTTCCATGTATCAATTCCGAAACAAATAATAAAGCCCAAAATGTATACGTTGAATTCGATTGAACCGCTTTGTAATATTTAAACAGCAAAATATATACCATATATCCAAAAAAAGGAACACTTCCCACCAATCCCATCGTCATCAATGATTCTAAATAATAATTATGAGGATGAAGACCATAAAAGAAAACGCCTACATTAATATCTATAATTCGAGGAAAATAACCAAACATACGATTTCGATTGAATTGCTCAAGAGCTATTTCCCAAATATAGTCACGTCCATTCGTATCTCCCGCATAATACGCCAAACGACATTGATCTGCTAAACGATTACTAAAAAAAGACAGAAAATCAAATAGCGTATCGATATTGGCAATTACAACAAAATATACTGCCACAATCATCCCCAAATACAAGATAGCACGTTTGACAGACAGACGTTTGAAAAAAAAGTAGGACAATATCGGAATCACTAGAGACAACAAAGCCCCTCTTTTCCCCATCATAACCAAAATAGTTACCGAATAAACAAAAAAAGACCACACAACAATCGTTCTCTTTTTATTCAACCTCGCACCCAATTTCGTTAATAAATAAAAGCCCAAAATACAACCAAAAACCGTATTATAAGAATAGGTAATTAAGCTCACGCCAGCACCAAACAAAAAACCCTCTCGATATATAAATCCCCAACCATATTCTGCAAATAAAATAACAAATACAAATACCGACAACAATGAGACCGTGACATACACTCGATATAAAAAAGCATCCATATCTACAATCTCTTTTTTGAATATCGCGGCCAAAACAAGGCACTCTAACGTCTGAGCCATAAATAAATGGGGATTAAGCAAACCATATTGAGACGCAATTCCAGGAAACTGTTTTGCATGATACAAAAAGAAAAAAGCATAAACTACCCATATAAGCAAAATAGGTAAAATGCTCCATTCAACAAGGCTAATTCCTTTTTTCACAAGCAATAAAGCAAAAGGAATAAAGGCAACACAAAGAAAAACACTAGAATACAACGGTACGCCAAAAAGCAATCCTACTACAGCATGAATTCCATACCAGCCAAGCAATACAATTGAAAAAAAAGCGATTACCGAAGAAATCTTTACCATCCTCTACTCCATTATTTTTTTTATTTTTGCATTTCTATAGCCAAGCAAGCTAGGGAACTTTTTCTTACACACAATAATAAGCAGCCACGTAATCAGCAGAACAAAAACAGAGCAAAATATCATCGCAAAAAAATTATCTGAACAAAAGACTTTCGACAAGCAAAAAAGGATAATTTTATGCGACGCCAAAGTACTTATTATTCCGTCGCTGAGCTCCAATACAATTCTATTACTTTTTAAGGGAATGAAATCAGAAAGTTTGAATGGCACATCCATAAAGTAAACATAATGTCCGACAAGGACACAATATATGCCAATAATCTTTACAAAATCAAAAACACTGAAATTTTCTCTTTGACGATTCTCATTAAAAGAGCGGAATATCGGAATGACTCCATTTTGAATATGCCAGCGAAGAATCAGTTGAGAAATACTTTTCTGATATTTTTTCGTCAAATCCTTCATCACGGGAAGTCGAACAATCCGTTCATCCATTCTTGCCAAAGAAGTATATGCTTCCATTTGAATATTTTGGCTTTGACAATACTCAATCAAGTTCTTTTGAGAAAGCAACGGGTGTATTTCAACCTGATTTACTTGCGGTTTCACCGATGTTTCGGCGATAATCTTTTCTAGATGGTGCTGATGGCAATTTGCGACACCAATATTTTTACATATTCCATCTTCCTGAAGTTTTATCAACTCCTCCCATGTTGATATATACTTTTCTGGAACAGGCCAATGAAACATCAACAAATCAACATATTCTACATTAAAACGTTCAATGCTTCGCAACGCAGTCTCACGGACATTTCCTTGAAACTGAGATTTATTGCTAACCCGAGTTGTTAAATAAATTTGATTTCGTTCAATTTTTAAATCTTTTATAGCTTTTGCAATAATATCTTCTCGTCCATATGTCGTCGAAAAAATGTTCTTTAGCTTTTGTAAATTGTTCTCGCCTAGACCAAACGTTATAAAGCGAGAAGACCCTGTACTCAAAGCATTATTCAAAAAGCTTAAAAAACCAACAATTCCACCAACAGCTTGGTATATGCCGTAATCATCAACTCCAAGTACCTGCAAAATCACACGCGATGTGTACAATGATATAACCATTGTAAGCATCATGCGGAAATACAAAAATATTGTATTCTTTGCGATAGTCTTGTTGGAAGAACTAGACATATATCAAGCACCCAACAAAAACGGGAAAAACTTTTTTCCAGCTAAATTCAATACGAAATAAAAAGCAAGTATCGAAATAAAGGCAAGAATTAGAAAAACCGGATATCCTAAATTAGGAATAAAATGATTCAAAGCTGGTTGAATAATGTAACTAAGAATTGGACGATGAGAAGCAAATAGAACTAATGAATTCTGTCCAATAAAGCATATATTACGACCAACAAAGCCCTCATATTTCCATAGAGAAGCAATATTCCAGCAAACAATCATAGCGGCTACCGAGAATAGTAAATTAAGGGCGTACAAGCCACATACTTGAAGGTTTAAAACGAAAGAAAGACGTTGTGGATCAAATATAGAAATAAGAACATATAAACAGGCCGCGACAAAAATAACACCTTTTCTTCGAATATATGGTTCATATTCTTTGAACAACGTTCCTATATGAAAATATACGAGTCCCAAAAGAATATTTCCATATCCGAAGATTTGCGTTTTTCCATTTGTTAAAAAAGCAAAGAGAAAACAAATAATTATAATTAGATGCCTTTGCCAAGAATTTCTTTTTGAAATAAAATAATAAGCCATATTTACGCAAAACAAACTTATAAAAAACCAGCAAGGCGTATTTGAAGGCAACGCCGCAGTTGGAATAAAACTTCTTATGCTTGGTAAATCTATTCCGCCTTTATCAACCAAAGAGAATACTTCAAAAATCAACAAACCAAAAAAAGTAAACGTCATATACGGAATCAAAAGCTTTTTTGTTTTATTTAGCAAAAAAGTAGTGAAAGTTTTTTTCACATTGAAGAAATAACCTGAAATAATGTAAAAAGGAACCATGTAAAAGCTTAAAAAAGTAAATACATTCATTCCCTCAGAACATTGGCCAAATTTAATTACCCCATAATTCATGCTTATATGATGAATAACAACCCACAAAACGGCTAGACCACGAATACAATCCAAATTACAGTTTCTTTTTATCATGATTAATGGCCTCTATTTTTTAATGCAAACCGAATTACACGTTTTAAAAAGGCAAAAAACAATAAAGTTTTCTCAATGATTTTAACTAAAAAATTATCTCGATAATACGATCTAAAATAGTTTATCTTATCCAACTTTGTTGCAGATCCAAGGTAATCGACAAAGGCAATATTATATAAAGAAGGATTTAATTTTTTTTCACAACAAATCTTTTTAACAATACGATCCCAATCACCATCAAATTTATAATCAATACCCTTTAAATAATTATGTTGCCTGTAATATTCGATAGTTCTAGCCAAACCATCTTTTAAAGATATTCTTGTTCCAAATCCATTCACCGTATTTTTTATTTTGGAATTATCTAATAGTTGGCTAATACCTCTTCCTCCAAGAATTTCTCCTTTACGTGAAGGAATTTCCTCAGCCAACCGTTCTTTTGATACAGATAGAGTTATTGGTTTTACGCCAAGTACTTCACCCATTAGCTCTACTACTTTTTTCCATTGGATTCTTTCATCTCCAACGATATGATACACTTGATTATAAGCTTTCGGATTTCCTAACAATCCAACCAAACCAAAAGCAAAATCATCAACATGTGTAATAGTCGAATAAGCATTCCCATCATCCCACAAAATAATAGGCTTTTGGGATAAAATTCGATGTATTAATGTACCATGATAACCATAAGGGGGTGATACCCCATATGGAATTCTCGTATTTCCGTATGTTACTGCCGGTCGAACTATTGTATATGTCAAATCGTATTTTTCACAAAGCTCTTTCAATTTTTTTTCGCATTTAACCTTATTAATGCTGTAATCCCACACCGGGTTGATTAATTCCGATTCCTCAGTACACTCATAATCACCGTTCCCTTTATTATAAACAGCACATGATGAAAAAAATATGTATTGCTTGCATTTATTATGAAATAAAGAAACACTATATTCTATATCTTTTTCGCTATAACAAAGGACATCTATAACGGCATCAAAAAAACGGCCATTTAATTTTGATTCCACAACTTGGGCATTTCTATAATCAGCAACAATAGTTTCGACTGTTTCAGGAAGGGACTGAGTTTTGGAAATACCTCGATTAATACATGTAACAGATATTCCTTGTCTAATAGCTTCATTGACAACTGCGAAACTTATTACCCCAGTACCACCAACAACAAGCAGCTTTTTTTTTCTGTTACTCATTTCTATGGTCTCCAATAAACGTTTTCTGCAACAACCTTGGCAGGATTACCAGCAACAAGACTATGGGCTGGCACGTTGCTTGTCACAACACTATTTGCAGATATAACAGCTCCATCACCAATGGTCACACCCTTCATAATCTGAGCGCCAGAACAAATCCAAACATAATTCCCAATGATGACGGGTGCTTTATCTTTATAACCCACCTGAATAATTTTGTGTCCGCCGTTATTGTCACGAATCCAGACATCGCGGCCAATGCGAGTGTAGTCACCTATCCAAATTTTTTCAGAGCAAACAATTTTCAGCCCCATATTCGTAGCACCAGGCCCAAACCGCAACAAAGCACCTTTAAAAATTTGGATGTCACTAGTGTTTTTTATGAAATTTTTGCCATCAATCTGCAAAACACCGCCATCATCAATAAACAGCGACGTTTCCGCCTTAGATTTTTTATTTTTCTTCATGCCGAAATCAAAAACACCATTGGTTACCAGAATCTTCGCATTCTTATGCAAGTCAATGGCACAATGACTTTGCACCTTAAGATAATTACCCTTTAAAACGCACGATTTAACATTAGAGCATAACACGTTATAACGGAAAATTCTTAAAGTTTCCAGTGGGGATTGCAATCGTTGCAAAACAAACTTCACGATTTTTTTGAACAATCTCTTCTTGCCCACCTTATTCTTTTTGTTCGGGAAATATTTAGCGGCAATTTCATCAAAAGGCATTTTATCCATATCCTCAAACATAGCCTTCCGGTCAATATTAGGATATTTAATTACCTCGAGCAAAGCTTGACGATTTCCTGGAATAATATCTTGCAGGGCAAAATCCCTGCAATTAAGTTTACCCCTTATCTTTTCAAAAAATGCCTCGCCTTTAGGAGTATTGAGCATCACCATCGATGTACCAAGGTTCTGCTCCAAATCTGGAGCAACCTTTTCAACACCCCAAAAATCGCCAAGAGTGATGTCTGAATTGCGCGGAATTTCCTTAAACTTGCAATCATAGCAAGAAGGGCGTTCGAACATGTTCCAATGATAACCGCGACGATAATGATCGTCGTGCCCTTCTCCGTAGTATTCCTTTCCATTGTCAAAGACAACTTTGCGAGCTAGACTATGCCAGCCATGCTCCTTGTTTTTGGCCTTGACATAGACAACCTTGCCGCCATATTGCTTCTCAAGCATGTCCATGTATTTACGGTATGCCTTAGGCGAATTCGTTGCACGGCAAAGAAAATCGACAATTATTAAATTCTCGTAATCTTTTCCAAGATAGCTGCGCAAAGCCCCCATTTGGCAAGGAGAGCCGCAAGCAAGAACCTTCTCGCCAGCATTTAACAACTCTTTGATTCTTTTATAAAGACCGATAGCCGAACTCTGAACATATTTGCTGCTGCGAAGTTTTGCCAGATCACGTTTGTCATTGGAAATGAAATTGCAGACGGTCAAGTCTTCGTTTTGAATCGCTCCACTGACATATCCGCCATCCTTATACATTGCATTGGCTAACGCCGAAAAAATTCCACCTGAGGTACTGTCAAAACGGATGGCAATATTCTTGTGATATCCACCAACAACTTTGGGCGGATTCATCTTTTCTGCCGACTTTACCTTATCCATATTCTGGAGTGGGCAAACTTTGTTGCACATGCCACAGTTTACACACTTCTCTAAATCGACTTTCGGATACCAGAAGCCTTCCTCATCTTGCGGGAATGTAATTGCACCCTTGGGGCAGATATCACCACAAGCATTACAGCCACAACACTGCTCTTTATTCGTAATCTCAATCATTTAAGCAACCCGCGTTGGATCTTTCCATTAGATGTTTTCGGTATTGCATCAATCCATTCATATACAACGGGAATTTTGTAGCCTTCCAGTTTCCCTGATAACGCAATCGTTATTTCTTCAAACGTTGGGCGTTCTGCGCTCGGCTCTGCAACAAGACAAGCCTTCACAACTTCACCAAGAACTTCTCCGGGATCAGGTATTGCAATGCAGGCCGATTCTGCAATTCCAGGAATCAAGGCTAACTGGTCTTCAACCTCAATTGGGCTTACTTTTTTTCCGCCAACATTGATGAGTTCTTTTTTGCGACTTTTCAAGAATATGTAGCCACTTGAATTTTTCGTTCCCCAGTCACCTGTTCTGAAGTAATCACCAAAGAAGGTTTCGCTATTGGGATGATTCAAATACCCATGGGTCACATGCTCGCCTTTCACGCAAATTTCACCTTCTTCCCCAACAGGCAACGTTTTTCCATTTTCATCAAAAACCTGGATATCCGTGAACGGAGAAGCCTTTCCCACGCTATTCAAGAAACAGTCATCCTCATGGAACTCCATAAACGCCGAACGCGATGCCTCTGTCAGCCCATAATGCATAGTCACACGTGTATTCGGCAAAAGCGAAGCAAGTTCCCGTTTATCATTTTCCGAAAAATAGGCACTTCCCATCTCAATATATTTGAGCTGTGAAGCATAACTGCCGAGCTGGTTTCCGCTCATTTTCTGCAGGAACTTCCAACTGGACGGAACCATCGTAAAGCCGGTCACCCCATCCTCTTCGAAACTCTTGTAAATGCGCTTTACATTGACAAAGCTACCCAGCAAAATCAAGGTTTGGCCATTGGACAAACAGCAACGAATACGTCCCAAGCCAAACGAATGGCTAATCGGGAGTGCCAACAACTCAACATCGGCTTCCGTATTCTTTATAAAAGCATTTATATTGCGAGCAGCAGCGGCTTCGTTCGCGAAAGTGAGGGGAACACCCTTGGGCGTCCCAGTCGTTCCCGTAGTAAACAAGATGTCCGCTACAGTCTCCATATCAGGGAACACCACATTGTCCGTAGATGCAGCATCAATAGTATCAAAACTCTTTAGGGATACGCTATTCCATGCACCCTGAATTTTATCAAAGCCAACAACAGCAAAAGGTTCTACGGCCTTCACAATAAAGTCAAAGCGGGTTGGATTTGTCTCCGAATCGATTGGCAGCGCAGTGAGCCCAGCCAAATGCGCACCAAAATAAGCGTATACAAAGCCAATTTGCTTTCCAGCCGCCAAAACGACCTTCTTACCCACACCATAATTCGGCAGCGACTCAAAAAAAAGTTTCGCCGCAATAATGCGACCAGCAAGTTCACCATAGGTAGCAATAGCCTTGCCGCTCTTCAAAGCAATCTTTGACGGATTGCTCTTCGCATATTCAAAAATCGACCGCTCAACAGAAATCATTTTTCAGCAAGACGCTTTGTAAGTGCAATCAGGTCCGAAATATCTTCCAAGTCCATTATATCTGACTGGCTGAACTTGATAGAAAATGTGCTTTCAAGATTTGCAATGATATTCAGATGGTTCATCGAAGTCCATTCCGGCATATCTCCAATCCCGGAATCCAATTCAATCGAATCTGGTTCAACTTCGAGAACCTTGGCAATAATTTCAAGAATTTTCTCGTCCATATAAATCTCTATTACGCGGGTTTTGAGTCCGCTGCTCTAACCGATTGAGCCTTTCCCATGTCCCAAAGGTTGCTCGATACTTTTTTCACCCGTCTCCCCCAGCCCGCAAAATTCCGCAGTCCGGTCACCATACGTTAAAAAAACAAGCATCGACACCATAGGTACAAAAATCCGTTTATTTATTGGAATAAATTTAGATATTTATATATATATTGCAAGGGGGCGGGGGCGGAAAGTGTTGCTTTTCTGTCCAAAATGCGTTTTTTGGGGGGCATGGACCGCAAGGCGTGGTTAAGGCAGGCTCGAGGGGCGGTCGATCCATTGGCGCGACCGAAACAGCCCAATAAACCACATGCAGTTGCAGCAACCATCATCGGCTTCTTAGGAATGTAAAGTATGTGGCGTTTCATACCTGTCGCGTTGAGCATCATATTCGCGATTTGCCCAAAGGTGAAAGACAGGTAATACAACAGTTGTGGAGTTGAATGCGGTCTGCATTTTCATTTTCCGCCATGGCAAGCATAACGCGGGCAAGGTCTTTCACGTAAATACAGGCCTTGATGGTATCCTTACACCCAGTATATGCGAACTTGAGGCTTTTGAGCCCCTTGTAGAGGCGGGGCACGTGCCGTTTCCCCCTGTTCCAAAGGCAACGCCCGGATGCACGATGGACAACCTGCGCATTTCACTTTCCGCGGCCCATTCGCGGTGGATTTTTTTCGGCCGCCAATTTGGAAATACCATAAGGCGTATTGGGAGTCGGAAGTGTATCTTCAGATTTTAAGTCTTCGGCGGCATCGTAAGAGGCGATGCTGCTGGTAAAAACGATGTTTTCGAAGCCATGCTTGCAGGCAAAGTCGCAAACATGTTCCGCACCGCGGATGTTTGTCTCGAAATAGACGTGGTCAGGGAACCCCGGCGTGTGGTGGATTATCGCAAAGTTGAAAATCAAGGTGTCTTTGCCGGATTCGCCCAGCATCTTGATAGGCTAGCGGACATCAACGCACTAGTAACATACTGTATTGGTCACTTCAGCAGGCTCAGCGACCTTAGATTCGTCGGCAAGCAAATCAGCGATGAAATCTTCGCGTCCGGTTATTTTTCGCGGAGCAAATTCGCCACGTGCGTTCCAATAAAGCCGCTTCCACCAAAAATGATGAAAGAATCAAAACTCACGCAGACATCCTCCCACTCACACAATTTCTTCGCATCATCCGATATTTTCCCGCACCACCCACCACACTTTCCACGCCGTTCATTACCGATCGGGCAACATAATCGCGGTAGCCAAACCACTTTGTCTTAAAAAACTTCTTGTTAAACCCGACCATGGCCTTGAAATATCCCCAGCCGCGACGCTGTTTATAATAATCCTCACGGACCCGCTTATATACCAACGGCTTCTGGATGTTGAACCCCTTGGCACAAATGTTGAATAACCTGATGAATAGGGCGTAGTCTTCAGCAAGGTAGCAGTCTTCGTAATTTCCGCAGGCGAGCACCATTCTTTTCTTTATCAAAATGGAAGAATGTGCCATCGGGATTTTTCTTTTCGCACACCTGTATATCTGTTCCGGGTCTTCGGGGAACGTGCGGTGTGCCACTACATTATCCGTGGAATCAACGAACTCGTCAACGACGGACCCGACCATGTCAACCTTGTTTTCGAGTAAGGCCTTGAATTCTTCTTCAATCCGGTTGGGCACGGAATACCCGTCTGCGTCCATGCAGGCGATAAAGCCGTGCGAACAGGCAAGCACGCCCTGCTGCAATGCCATGCCCACGCCGACCTTGTCCGGCAAAGACAAAATTTTGAATATTTCGGGATAATCTTTCTTGTAACGGTAAATCGTCGCGTCCAAGTCATCCGCCAGGGGGCCGTTCTGAACGAGCACTATTTCATCGGTTTTTACGGTCTGGCCAAGCATGCTGTCCAAGGCAACGGAAAGCCATTCAGGCTTGTCCTCGTTGCCGACACAAAGCAAAGCACTATACGATGAAAAACTCATTCAATCAATCCCTGGTTTGAATTATTATGCTAAAATATAACTAACTATGAAAAACTTACAAGGGTTTCACGACAAAAGCTTCAAATTTCGCACAAATATTACTTTTTTGTGTGAAAAAACACACAAATCGAGGGGGAGTATAGCCTAAGGCTATTAAAGTTAGAAAATCGCCCCCGGAACCCTTCGACAAGTTCAGGGCTAGCTCCACCGGAGTGACAAATGCTAAAAAAAACGTCACGGGATCTGTTGTTACTGCCGATAATGAGAGAAATGGGGAGACTAGTTACAAGAGATGAATCCATCACACGGAAAGCTGCTTTGTTTATGTAAATTTGCATAATTCAGGTAAGTTCCCCGCGAACTGAGGTTCTTATTTATTAATTCAACTATTATTGCAAAAAAGAAGGCGCGTCCGATTTTTTGCTATTTTTCCTACTGTCAAGTAATTTCACCCACCGCAGTTAGGAAAATTCATGGAAACTTTAAATTCCATTCTCGATTCGATTGACGGATACGTCTGGGGTGTTCCACTCATTGTCGTCATCCTTTTCGTGGGCCTTTTGCTCACCATCCGGCTTGGCTGCTTGCAAGTTTTGAATCTGCACAACGCACTGAGATTCATGCTGCACAACGAAAAAGACGGTTCGGGCGAAGTTTCCAGCTTCGGCGCACTCTGCACGGCTCTAGCCGCAACTATCGGTACCGGAAACATCGTCGGAGTGGCAACAGCTATCGGCACAGGCGGGCCTGGCGCCTTGTTCTGGATGGAAGTGGCCGCGTTCCTCGGCATGGCGACTAAATACGCCGAAGGCTTGCTCGCCGTTAAATACCGCAAAATCGGAAGCGATGGAAAAGTTCTAGGCGGCCCATTCTATTACATCGAAACGGGCATCAAGGAACGCTACGGCTGGAACATGAAATGGCTCGCTGTCATTTTCGCCATTTTCGGCATCGGCGCTGGCGTTCTCGGCATCGGCACAATCACCCAAGTGAACGGCATCACGAGTGCCATGGCGCGCCTCACTCCGAACGCCATTGAATTTATCAACATCGGCGGAAACTCCGTAAGCATTACGACCGCAATCGCAGGGTTCCTCGTCACCGCATTTGCTGCAACGGTCATCATTGGCGGACTCAAGCGCATCGCCAAGGTTTCGACTTATATCGTCCCCATCATGGCGATTGTCTATATTCTCGCATGCATGCTCCTGTTGCTTTTGAACTTCGCACAAATTCCACTCGCCATCCAGACTATCGTGCAAGCGGCATTCAACCCCTCCGCCATTACAGGCGGTGCTGTCGGTTCCATCTTCATCGCGATGCAAAAAGGCATCGCCCGAGGCATTTTCAGTAATGAAGCCGGTCTCGGTTCCGCACCGATTGCAGCCGCAGCTGCAAAGACAAAAGAGCCGGTACGTCAAGGTCTCGTTTGCATGACCGGTACGTTCTTCGACACAATTATCATCTGTACCATGACGGGCCTTGCGATTGTCGTCTCTGGCGCATGGGATCCGAAGCTCGGGCTTGAAGGCGTGAACATTACGATGGAAGCGTTCTCACGCGGGCTAGCGATTATCCCCAACGGCGCAACTATAGCACCTTACTTCCTCGCCATTGCTCTCGTTTTCTTTGCATTCACGACAATCCTTGGATGGGCTTATTACTCCGAAAAATGCTTGCAATACCTGATGGGGCGCAAAGACAAAAAAGCAATTCTCGCATACCGTTGGGTCTATATCTTCGCTATTTTCATCGGGCCGTACCTCACGGTAAGTGCAGTATGGACAAGCGCAGATATTTTCAACGGACTCATGGCATTCCCGAACTTGATTGCACTTATACTGCTCTCAGGAATCGTGACCAAAGAGACAAAGACGTTCCTCGCAAAGATGAAGAAGACTAGAGACTAGTGACGGCGAGAAAACCGGGGTGACAACACAAAAACGAATTTAAATTCGCATCGAAATATCAAGAGCCTTGACGCTATGCGTGAGGGCACCGACAGAGATGAAGTCGAGACCGAGCGTCGCAATCTGCTTCGCTCGTTCGAGCGTCATGTTGCCAGAACCTTCCACGAGCACCTTGTCGCCACTTTCCTTGATAATCTTCAAGGCTTCTGCCATCATTTCGTTGCTCATGTTGTCGAGCATAATGACATCGACACCCTTGTTGAGGAGCGCGCGAAGCTGGTCAAAGTTTTCGACTTCCATTTCGACCATCAAGCCCTGCTTGTTGTTCTTCTTGACAACTTCAAGCGCTTCGAGAACGCCACCGGCTGCTGCAATGTGATTGTCCTTCACGAGCACCATGTCAAAGAGGCCCATGCGGTGGTTAGAACCGCCACCGACGCGAACAGCGTACTTCTGCAAAGTGCGGAATCCCGGAATCGTCTTGCGAGTGTCGAGCACTTTCGTCTTGCCGCCCTTCAAGGCTTCCTGGAACGTATGGGCGACAGTCGCCACGCCAGAGAGCTGCTGGATGAAGTTCAAAAGCGTGCGTTCGCCCGTCAAAAGTTCGTGTGTCGTCCCGTCGAGTTCGGCAATCAAGTCGCCCTTCTTCACTACGTCGCCATCTTTCTTGTGGAGCGTCACCTTGGCATTCGCCTTGAGTTCCTGGAACACTAGTTCGATAATCGGGAGGCCGGCAAGCACGCCGTCTTCTTTCGCGATGAGGCGGGCATGCTGCTTCTGGTCCGCAGGAATGGTCCATTCGCTGGTCACATCACCTGTGCGAACGTCTTCCGCCAAAGCAAGGCGGATCATGGTCAATGCGTCGTCTTTAGGAAATACCGGTGTTGTACAATCTCCATACATAATCTAGGCACCTGTTGTTGAAATTAAAAAGTGTAATGTGTAGTGTGTAATGTGGGATTTTCATTAGTCATTCCACATCTCACACCTCACATTCCTATTGCGCGCCTTTTCCGGTCAGCACGACATACACCGTCCTAACCAGAATCTGGAAGTCCAAAAGCAAGCTCATGTTCTCGTAATAGTACATGTCATATTGCAACTTGATTTGAACATCCTCAATGCTCGTATCGTAGTGGTGGCAAACTTGAGCCCAACCCGTGAGGCCCGGCTTCATCTTGAGGCGGCTAATGTAGAACGGGATCTGTTCGCGGAGCTTTCCAATGAACACGGCACGTTCCGGACGTGGCCCCACCATACTCATATCGCCTTTCAGCACACAAAGAATCTGCGGGAGTTCATCAATACGCGTCTTGCGGAGGAACTTGCCCACTTTCGTAATACGCGGGTCATCCTTCGTCGCCCACTGGGCACCGAACTTTTCAGCATCGGTACGCATGGTGCGGAACTTATAGACCGTAAACGGCTTTCCATACAAGCCAATTCGTTCCTGCGAATAAAACACAGGGCCGCGGTCTTCAAGCTTAATCGCAATGGCTGCAAGCAAGCAAATCGGGAGTGAAATCAGGCCAAGGAAAAGTCCGAAGGCGATATCAATAAAGCGCTTGACCCGCACTTGCCAAGGCGGCATCGTGAACGCAAAAAGTTCTTGCAATTCAAAGCCATAGACGAGGTTCGCCTTGAACCTTCCATTCACAACGTTGTAAAGTTCCGGGACAATGTAAATATGCAACGGAAGTTCGCAAATCCAGACAAGCACACGCATAATCTCTTGCGGCGAAGAACTTTCGTGCGCAATGATAATGCCACTGACCTTGTACTTCTTCACAAGTTCTGGCAAGTCGGAATATTTACCAAGGACAGGAACATCCGCAAATGTTTTCGACAAAACTTGAAAACGCTCATCGACAAAACCCACGACACGCTGACCGCGAGCCGGAGTCTTTGCCAGGTCTTCTGTAATCTTCCGCCCCGCTTCCGTCGCCCCGAGAACGAGGATGTTGTTCGCACCATACCCCATGCGGAGTAACGCACGCAAGAACACATAAATGAGCATGCGGAACATAGCGACAAGCAAAATGGCAAGCCCGCCGTAAATAAATATCCACGGGAACCTGGAGCCATAGAGATAACCTTCACTGAGCGGTTGGTTCGTGAATACCTTCCCCATGAACTCCGCACCGAAAAGACTAATGATGACAAGAACTATGCCTATCACGACCGCCCGGAGGACGTGTAAAACTTGATGAGTTCTCGATTGCAACAACCACGAACGGTATAGTCCGGCAAAGGCGAACAACGAGAGCCAGCCGACATTCAAGACCAGTCCGTACTGCCAATAACTTTCGAACGTCTTGTTCGGGTCAAACTTGTCCGGAATCCAACCACTATGGAACTGAACCCAAAACGCCAAGGCGAAACAAATCGACAAGGCTACAAAATCCGAAAGGATTAAAAGAATTCGTTCCAAAGTAGTTGCACGAATCATAGACAACCTTAATTAACAGGAATTAATTAAGCGAGGAAGCGGATGACCTGGCTCTTCTCGACAATTTCAGAGAGAGCGTTTACGGCATCCACAGCCTTGGTAAGCTTGCTATCGAGCGTCTTTTCCGTAATGACGACAATGGACACCTTGCCCGGGTCGTTGACGTCTTTCTGGATAATCGTTTCGATAGAGATGTTGTTGTCTGCAAGAATCTTCGTAATCTTGGCGAGCACGCCGCAAGCGTCACGGGACGTGAAGCGGAGGTAGTAGCGGGCGCTAGTTTCAGAGATAGGAACGAGCGTTGCAGAGTTTTCGACGTTGAACCAGCCCATCGGGAGTGCCTTGCGGTCGCCCATGTCGGTTGCACGGGCTAGAGACACGAGGTCGGCGACGACTGCGGATGCAGTCGGGAGGCGGCCAGCGCCTGCACCGGTCTGGAGCGTTTCGCCAAGGTTGTCGCACTGGAGATACACGGCGTTCAAGACGCGGTTCACGCTAGCGAGCTGGTGAGTCAGCGGCACAAAGCACGGATGGACACGGGCGTCCACGCGTTCACCGTCGCGGCGATAAATGCCGAGGAGCTTCACGCAGCAGCCGAGTTCCTTGGCAATCGCGATATCCTGAGCGGTAATCTTGGAAATGCCGGAAACGAAAATCTTTTCGAAATCGACGCGGTGGCCGCTGCAGAGGCTTGCAAGGAGGGCGGTCTTGTGGGCGGAGTCGATACCTTCAATATCAAACGTCGGATCCGCTTCGGCAAAACCGAGGCGCTGGGCGTCCTTGAGGACCACATCAAAGTCGAGACCTTCTTCGGCCATGCGGCTCAAGATGTAGTTGCAAGTACCGTTAATAATGCAGCTCAAGCTTTCGACAGTAGAACCGAGCAAGCCTTCCTGGAGGCTACGGATGATAGGAATGCCACCGCCAACAGCAGCTTCGAACAGCACATGCAAACCCTTGCTTGCAGCAAGCGGGAAAATTTCGTGGCCATACTTGGCGAGGAGAGCCTTGTTGGCCGTCACCACGTGCTTACCGCTTTCGAGAGCAGCGAGAATCCACTTGCGCGGCATATTGTAGCCACCGGCAAGTTCCACGAGCACGTCAATATCGTTACCGGCAATCATTTCGTCGGCGTTAGTCGAAACCTTGTAACCTTTAGCCTTGTACGGGGCAACTTCTTCTTCGGACTTGGCGCAGATGCAGGCGAGTTCCAATTCAACGCCCAATTTTTCCTTGTATTCTGCAATCTTCTGTTCAAGAATCTGAATGACACCACCACCAACAGTACCCGTGCCAATTAAACCAATACGCAACATATAGCGTCTCCATTTTAAATTTTACAGTGCAAATATAGCAATTTAGTCAATAGTTATTGGTGATTAATGATTAGTGATTAGTGGTTAGGACTGCTAAAGCTACAATCTATTTATACACGCTTACGTTGCGGATTGCGTTTCCTATCCGGAGCACGTAGCGACCTGGCATGGGCACGTTCATGTTGAAGTTTGTGCTGTTGACCGTTCCGCGAAGCACCATATTGCCCTGCATGTCGAACAATACGTATTTGGCACCGCTGCGAGCACCCGACACCTGCAATGTACGGCCAACGACATTCACGCTAAACTGCGGCACAGGAACCGATTCAAAGCCGTTCGTCTTGGAGCTGCTGGACTTGCCCTTTGAGCTGCTCGAAGACTTATCTGACTTTTTACTCGAACTGGACTGCTTCGGAGCGCTTGAACTAGACGACTTCACATTTGAACTTGACGACTTCACTGCACTTGAACTGGACTTCGCAACAGAAGAGCTGCTAGCCACGCTCGAAGACGATTTCGCGGAACTAGAAGATTTCGCAGAAGAACTAGACACAACTTCGGAGGAACTCGATTCTGCACTAGAACTGGATGCAACTTCCGAAGAACTCGAAATCAGCGTACTGTCAAGTTCCCACTTGGCATAGAACACCTTCATGTCCGTTCCGCTTACATCCACCGATGTTTCTGGAGAACCGGAATAAGAACTACTGCCATACCACCCTGCAAAAATGTAGCCTTCGCGAGAAACATACTGCGAATCCGGCAGATTCACCGGCACGCCTTCTTCGTAATAAGTCACTTCATGGTCTTTCGCAATCGAAGCATCCTCTCCCACAACAAGCACCACGCGATGTTTTACGTTGTCCCAATTCAAGTGCGGGAGAATTTTCGTTCCAGCAGGATCCTCAGCCCACGCAAAGCCATCTTGGCCATTTTCTTTCGGTTTCTCGCCATCCTTTTCGTACCAGCCACGCAGCGAATCCGCTACAGAGCCGCCCATCAGCTTTTCTTCGGTGACAGCAACAAAACCGCTATCTCTAACATTGGGGACAAAAATCCCCTCAGCCATAGAATCCAAGATAAACGCTTGCAGATTACCCTGATTTAAATAGAAAGCATTGTCAAATGAATAGGAGCCACCTTCACCAAAACCGACGAGCGAAGCAACAGCACCAACCTCATCACCAAAATCTGCAACAGAAACAATTTCGCCCGCATTGTAGCTGTTGAACACATCAACGCTTCCGTCAACCGTTTTCATCCATCCTAGTATCCCCGCCACATTTTTAGAGCCTGTTACACGACCTTTATTGTAACTGTTAATGAAGACGAGAACAGGATATCCATAACCGGTTCCGACAAGGCCGCCCACATCCATTATTCCATGAACCTCGCCATCATTGAAACTACGCAAAATAGTGAGCGTCTGGTAATGATAAATATACCCGACAAGGCCGCCCACATTGCTAAATCCCGAAACAGATCCCGAATTATAGGAGTCTATGATATCTACTGAAGTTTCATTAATCTCTCCAACGAAACCGCCAGACTTTTCCTTGAAAGCATTGACAGAACCCATGTTATAGCAATCCAATATTTTCGTTTCCAAGTTTACAGAACCGATAATACCCCCAGCAGCAACATCTGCATTAACGAAACTCCTGTTGTAACTACCCGTTATCTCTGTTATCACCTCTATTTGACCGACAAAGCCACCGACATTTTCCTGACCTTCAACCACACCATTCGAATGCGAGTTCGTTATGGTCAAGGAACTTTCTTCCGTACTAGCATAGGCATACCCAGCAAAGGCTCCAACTCTATAGCCTCCCCTGAAATAAAAATCTTCAAGTCCCAAGTTCTTTATTTCGACTTTCTTTACACCCCATTCACCGAAATAGATTTCGCCAATAAATCCTACACCATCTTCATCTTCTGTATCATCGTAATAAAGCCCGTAAATCGTGTGTCCATCGCCATCGAATACACCCTCGAATTTCATCATCGGAGTCCATTTCCTGAACGTTCCTTGCTCATTCAATTTTCCGTCCGTGGTCAGCACATGCTCGTTCACCACGATATCCTGAGTCAACTTTCCACAGGCTCCGTTTTCAGGCTCGCCTCCATAAGTTCCATTGACTATGGATGCAAAATTGTACAATTCTTGAGCATCAGAAATCAGATAACAACGTCCATCGAAATCCAACAATCTTGTCCAACGGGCATATAGAGTTTTGGCTCCGGTCTCGGTCGTACCAATTTTATCCAGTTTTACATCCTTATCCGTAGGATTTGCAACCGCGTACCAGCCTTCAAAGATATATCCTTTTCGCTCGAAATTTTCAGGAAGCTTCAATCCCATTCCCAACGTATAGGTTGAAGGATAATCATTCGTATCCCCCTCAAAAGTATGCCATGTGATTGGATACACACTAACAGAAGCGTTCACCTTTCCGCTCAAGTCGGGGTACATTCCTTCACCGATGGATTTCTGGCCCCAGACTTCATTGTTCTGGTGCAAATATGTTGCCACGACACCATTGAAAAACAAAGAGTCCTCTACATCAGTCACGCCATCGCAGGGCGTTCCGTCGGAGACTTTCCTATTTACAGTTTTTTCAATTACAAGTTCACTATACTCTATCTTCCCTATCAACCCGTTTTTCACTTTGCCATTTTGGATAATATCTGCGGCATTGTAAGAATTCACAATAAAAGGGAGCACTCTTTCGACACTTCCCACAAAGCCCCCAATAGGATAATCAAACTCTCCTTCAGGCAGGAAGGTTTCGACAGTTCCCCTATTATAGGAGTTTTCGATACGCAACGTATCACTATTATTTACAGTTCCTATAAGATCTATATTAGCCGAACCAACCAAGCCTCCGACAGCGGACGCTGCTTTAACATAACCGACATTATAGCTTTCCTTTATAGTTCCCTGCCCCGCTCCAACCAAGCCGCCAACATTAGTTGTCAAACCATAGACGGCCCCCGAATTGTAACATTTTTCGATAATAAACTTGGCACTGCGATCATCCAACCTTGAAGAGCTTTCAACGCGACCCATCAACCCGCCTACATCACCATATCCACTAACGGATCCCGTATTATAAGAATTGAACAAAATAACCGTTGATGAAAGTGCAACATCGCCCACAAGGCCACCCGTCGATGAACTTCTTTCGTAGGTAGAAACAATTACACCTTCGTTATGGCAATCCTTTATCGTAAGCATAGCCGAACCACCAACAAGACCGACCAAGCCAGCAACACCGTTCCCTCCCGAAAGGACTTCTATCGTAGCAGCACTATAGCTATTTTCAATTGTCACAGTATCATAGACTTGTGCGGCAATAGCGCCAATTCTGCTATTATAAGTGCTATCCGGAACATAAAAGTACGAATCTACGATTCCTAGATTTTTTACAGTCCCTCTCAAATAAAAGAACAAGCCTAGGTGATCGAAGCTTTTCTGGTACAAGCCCGATATCGTATGATTCTGCCCATCAAATGTACCTTCAAAAGACCTTATGGATTCCCATTGTCTAAAAGAACCTTCGTTGGGAGTTCCATCCGCCTTCAGCACATTTTTGTTCACCACGATGTCCTGAGTCAACTTGGCACAATCGAGACGAGTCGCCATGATTTCATTGTTATAGCTGTTAAACACAGCCGCAAATTCATAGAGGTCATCAGCTGAACTTATCTGGTAGCAACCGGCAGATGAGGTTAGAGCGGCATTTGCCGAAATAGCGGCAAATAAAACAGCAATAACAGACAAAAATGCGCGTTTCATAGGACCTCGTTACAATATTCCTTAAAAATTACTGAAAAATAAAATACAAAAAACATTTTGCCCAAACAGTAACGGCAAAAATAGTGGTTGGTGATTAAGAATACAATAAGGATGCTTTTTCTGCCATTCTGTTTATGCGCTATACCCTAACCACTGTTTACAAACCACTGCCAACTTTCAGTATTTACTATATTGTTGATTATGGAACAGGAAAACATCAATCAAGCAATTGGTTCGATTCTTAACGAACAAAAATTAAAAAACATCGTTTATCCAACTCGACTCTTCAAGGCGAGGCTGAACGAAGAATTTTTGCGAGCAAACAGAACCCGCAAGCCATTCCTTTTCATAAAAATATATTCGCATCAGTTTGATGTGCTCGGCTGGGGCCGCCCCTCCAAGATTGTCGAGAACACATGGAAAATCAGCGTTCTCACGATGTTTTCGCACTTACGTTTTATCGACGTGCTGGGCTACTTGAGCGACAACAGCGGTATCGGGATTATCCTCTTGAATTCGGACTTGAACACGCTCGTGAGCATCCGCAAAGAGATTCTCCACAAGCTGAACGACGCAGGCCTCATCCAAGCGCTCCGTCACAAGCCCAAGGCTCCGATTTTCCAGGCATACCTCTACACCGGCTATCAGGAAAAAGAAAATATCGAGCTTGACGACAAGCTGAAAGAGTTCAACAGCACGAACGGAAGTTTCTTCACGCTCAACCGCTTGAACCTCTCGGACATTTGGGTTCACCCGCACAAAATCCGCTTTAGGCACATCATCAAGAGAGTTGTCGATGTCACCTGTACCTCCGTTGCGCTTATAGCACTTTCGCCCATTCTCTTGTTCTGTGCCCTTGCCGTGAAGATAAGCGACCCGAAAGGCCCGATTATCTTTAAGCAGACACGCGTTGGCAAGAATGGAGCATTGTTTACAATGTACAAGTTCCGCAGTATGTACGTAGATGCGGAAGAACGCAAAAAAGAATTGATGGCACAAAACGAAACCGGCGGTAAGACATTCAAGATGAAGAACGACCCGCGCATTTATCCATTCGGTCATATTCTCCGCAAGTTCAGCCTCGACGAGCTACCGCAGCTCATCAACATTCTCAAAGGCGAAATGTCCATCGTCGGACCTCGCCCGCCAATCCCGTCCGAAGTTGCAGAATACGAACCATGGCATCGCATGCGTCTTTCTGTAACGCCGGGTCTCACCTGCATTTGGCAAGTCAGCGGGCGTAGCAACATCTCGTTCGAAGGCCAGATGCGTCTCGACAACGACTACATTCGACGCGATGGAAAACTTGGCGAAGACTTCAAGCTTATCCTCAAGACGTTCAAGGTCGTGTTCAAAGGCGAAGGAGCTTATTAGCGGTTTTGCCGCCAGTAGGCAGTAAACTGTAGTTTGTAATTAGTAGGTGAGCTATGGGGGTGAAACTACGCCCTATTGATGCTTTCTGCGTCCGCAGCTGCACTCAGCCGTAAAACAATCATAATTTTGTGACATTCATTTGGCTCGCTTTTGAGGTCGCTCCACTTTGAGGGCGGCCTCTTGTAACATAACATAACGTAGTGGAGTGGCAGAATCCACAAGACGAGAGTGGATAACGGCGAGCAATGAGGAAACAGTGACGCAGGAGGGACTGCGCGGAACGCGATGCTGACCGCGCGAGGCTGCGTCATCCTGAAAGCCCGCTAGGATTGAAGGATCCAGTAAATTTGAGCAGTAGGTTGTGAGCCGTGAGCGATGAGCAAACGCGGGCGGGAACTGTGTAAGGCGATGCCGGATCGGGGTCCGGCATGACAGCGTACTCAGTACCGTCAGTGGATCCTTCGCGGCGACGGCCGCTCAGGATGACGCAGGGGAGAACCGTGCAGGGTGGCCCCGGCACAGGGGCCGGGGTGACATGCAGTAGGGACCGTCACTGGACCCTATCGCTACGCTCCAGGGTGACAGGCGGTTTTCTCGTCATCCCCGCGGTGGCGGGATGACAGTAAAAAAGAAAGGGCCCCTCGAGCGTCTAGCTCAAGGGGCCCGTGA
>Ga0129307_1001075_pt1 | contig 33260 bp, 29 predicted proteins | sample P1105metagenome_FD_94437 | JGI IMG/M metagenome (GOLD analysis project Ga0129307, IMG submission 94437) | Capybara group fecal microbial communities from Wisconsin, USA - P1105 metagenome | ecosystem: Host-associated > Mammals > Digestive system > Large intestine > Fecal | place: USA: Wisconsin...
CCCTTGCAGGGGGTGAATGAGGGGGACAGCGTCCCCCTGACGAAGTAGTAAAGCAAGAGTAGCGATGCTTTACGGATGGTTTGCAAGAATTATGAATCGCCCCAAAAAGTAAATGCTGTTGCCGTGTGTTGCCTAAAACACGAACTTGACAGCTTTTCGTTATAATAGTATAATAAATGTAAAAATGCTATAAAGATAAAAGAGGGATCAGGATGAAGAAATACAAATTTATGTCTGTGTTATGTGCGGTTTCACTTGGAGCTGCAATGCTTCCGAATAGCTATGTATCGGCGGAAACTGATATCATGCACGGTGATGTGAACGGTGACGGCTCAATAACTGCAGTCGATGCGTCTCTTATTCTCACGGAGTACGCAGTAACATCAGCAGGCAAAAACGGCACACTTACAGATACTCAGAAAAAAATCGCTGACGTCAATATGGATGGTAAAGCTGATGCGGTGGATGCTTCTGCTATACTCAGCTACTATGCGTACTGTTCGGTAAATGACACTGTTATATCAGTTGAAGTATTCACCGCAGAAGACAGGCCTGTCGTTCCCAAAATTCCCAGTTACATTTTTCCTCAGGCTGTTGACATTTCAACTATTCCGTCATTCACCGATAAACCGTACTGCATCCTCAACAATAACATCCCGGCTTTTGACCCTGACGATTTCAACGGTAGGCCCTTTGAGTCCTATGAAGAACCTGACGAATTCGGGCGATGCGGAGTGTGTGTAGCAGCCGTCGGAACAGAGCTGATGCCAACTGAAAAACGTGGTGAGATCGGTATGATTAAGCCTACGGGCTGGCATCTTGACAAATATGATTTCGTGGACGGAAAATACCTCTACAACCGCTGTCATCTTCTCGGCTATCAGCTGACAGGTGAAAATGCAAATCCGAACAATCTTGTCACAGGCACACGCTACCTCAATACAAAGGGAATGCTGCCTTTTGAGGACGAGATCGCAAGCTACGTGAAAAAAACCGACAATCATGTGCTGTACCGTGTGACACCGTTGTTTGCTGACGATGAACTTGTGTGCAGAGGCGTGGCGATGGAAGGCTGGTCAGTTGAGGACTCCGGCGCTTCTGTATGCTTCAATGTGTTCTGCTACAATGTTCAGCCTGGTGTGGTTATCGACTATGCAACGGGTGAGAATCATGCAGACGAATCCTATATAGCAACTACCACCGTAACCGAAACCGCCGTACGAACTACTGTTACAACAACTGTGACTCAGCCGCCTGTGGAGTATGATTTTGTTGCGAATAAAAATTCAAAAGTATTCCACAGGCCTGACTGCACCTCTGTTGATAAAATGAGTGAGAAGAACAGATGGTATTTTCAGGGCAGCCGTGAGGAACTTATAGCCGACGGATACAAGCCTTGCTCGAATTGTCAGCCATAAACCGGATAATTTATATTTCAGGAGAATGATATGGCAGTAGAAAACGGAGAATGGATAATGAAAGGACTTGCGTGGAATGATCCGTGCAGGATACGCAGTCCGAAAGAACTTGTGAACCGGATAAACGAGGTCGGTTTTCTGCCTCTGTTTGCAAACGGAGTGGAAGGCTTTTCCGTTGAGGAACAGGTTTCACCTGATTACTGGTGGACAGGCAACAGAGAACATGACCCATGGGAATGGCGTGAGATGATCGCCGCAGGGCATGAGGTTGCATACGGGAAATTCTTTGATAAGAAGGCCGGATTCATCAGCCTTGAGTGGCTTCCGTATTTTGTAAATTACAGGCGTGACGGATATGATTTTGACTCAGCATGGGAAGACAGCAGAGTCAACCGCCGTGAAAAGCTGATAATGGATGTTCTCACCGAAACTGACAGCGAAGGCGATATAGTATGGACGGATAGGCAGATCCTTTCGACTGAACTGAAACAGCTTGCAGGTTTCGGCAAGGGCGGAGAGAAGAATTATCAGGGTATAACCACAGAGCTGATGATGAAGCTGTACATCGTTACTGCTGATTTCCGCCGACGCAGAAACAAAAAAGGCGCCGAGTACGGAATGGCTGTATCTGTTCTTCTACCGCCTGAGGCGATATGGGGATATGACAGGATCACTTCCGCATACACAGAAACGCCTCATGAATCGTGGCAGCGTATTATAAACAGGGTAAAAGAACTGTATCCCGATACAGATGAAGCCGACATTATCAGGCTTATCGGAAAAGAGCCATAAGAATAAAACAGGCACTTCCTCAAATACGGGAAAGTGCCTGAAATTTACATCTGAACGAGTATCAACTCTTTTTCATCCACATCAGTGAAGGTACGAAATATAGATGAACATCTCCACAGGAATAACAACGCAGAGTATCAGCAGAAGTGCCTTTATATGATTTTTCTTTTCATAGTGAAGCGTGGCAATGTACTCTCTGATAAAGGCATTTATCCAGAAATACCGCTTGGTTTTTGCACCTGTTCCCTCCATGGAGATGCCTGCTTCATCGGCAATACAGCCTGCACGGAACACATGATAATTCGTTGTGGAAAAAGCAGTTTTTGCCGAAAAGATTAATGCTGATAAATGACAGCAGCAGCGACACCACGGCGATGACAATAAGAATTATCACCGGTGAGCGGTGTAAAAAAATCTGAATAAGGAAAAGAGGCCTATACTATGGAATACAATGAACGAACATATGAACTTGCGGAGCGATTCTGCGAGAAAATCAACGAGTACATTTCAACTCCATTCCACATTTATCCTCAGGATGATAATAATGCGGCACTGATCAGATCATGGGTGGATCAGGCAGAAACAGATGAAGATACTGCGCTGCTTTATCTGAAATATCATGACACTTCATCAGGCGGATCAGATGTGGAAAACTATGCAGCGGAGGTGAGATTTACAGAAACTCTTCCCGATGAATATACAGTTTCAGTCCGTGTACTCTGGCACGGCGAGGCGGCAAAAGCTGATCTCAGTTTTTCTCACGGTGATGTTTCATATATCAGCGATTTTGAATCAGAGGAAGACAAAGCAAGCCGCTGCTGTATGCCTAACGATGTGTATTGCAGCAATAATCTGGCAGATGAACAGAATAACGCAATAAACAGCCTTATGGAGACCATACGAATCTGCCTTGAAAATATAATTGCTGACGAGGAGTACTGATCTATGGAAATCTTTCACGTTCACACCTATCGCTGCGGCCATGCTGAAAATGTTCCCGATGAGGAATATATTAAGAAAGCTGTCAGTCTTGGCGCAGACGAGATCTGGTTCACCGACCATGCACCTTTCCCGGGTGATCCTTTCGGTTCGAGAATGAATTACGCTCAGCTTGACGAATACCTCAGCACTCTGTTTTCACTGAAACAGAAATACACGGAGATCCGCATTCACATCGGACTTGAGGCGGAGTATTTTCCCGGTTTTGACAAAGCGGGATACTACGATTATCTGCGTTCCCTTGATAAACCGGAGATACTGCTTCTCGGTCAGCATATGGCTGAAATGCCGGGCACTCCTCATGCCTATTCATTTTCGGAAAGCCGTGAATACCTGGATGAAAATGAGTACAGGCTGCTTGGGAATGCGATACTGCAAGGGATAAGATCAGGGCATTTTTACGCCGTCGCCCATCCTGACCGCATTTTCCGCAGATGCAATGAATGGACCGAAGATATGGAAAATATGTCCATAAAGATCATTCAGGCAGCCGCTGATGCCGGTATGCCGCTGGAAATGAACCTTTCATCCGTCGAATCACCTGAGCTTTACAGAAAAGAGTTCTGGCGTCTTGTGCCTGAAAATGCAAAACGCATCACCGGCTTCGACGCCCACTCAGTTGATCAGATGGAATACAGATTTAATGAAGCAGCTGTCAGGCTCAGAGAATTCAGACCGTTCTGATATACATATAATGTATGGCACTCAGATAAAAATTGCATTTGCCCTCCATCATAGCGGATACGATCATTTCTTAGCGAGCTTTTCGTAGTTCCAGTCAGGATAAAGCATATGGCTGTCATCGGGTTTGCCTGCATAAATACGATAGCTGTTGTTATGCGGCAGAACACCGATAAAGATCGAATCGCCGTCTGACAGCTTCCACTGAAAATCCTCCCCCAGGTCTGTGCGCATCTTCTTGAAGAACTCATCATCCTTCTGATACATAAGTCCCAGTTCGTAGATATTCCACTGTCCGCTGACTCCGCCCTTTGAAAGCATGGAAGAACTTTTCAGCGAATCCATCTCCTTATGGACAGCTTCAATGATCTCATAATCAGACGCAGTTTTGTCCACAGCCGGCGATTTGTCTTTGAAGAGCGAAATACCGCAGATAATCAGAACCACAGCAGCAATAGCCAGACATATTTTTTTCAGATCCATATAAACACCTCCCTTTTTTATTATTTTTTTGCCAATAATATGTAATTATAGCATAGCAGAACGGATTTTTCAATAGCCGGCTGTGATTTTCTTCACTTGTGACGAAATTATTATGCAATATGACAGTATCGTAACAGATTGGTACTAATTATTTCAAACTCTACGGAGCGTGGATTGACGAAAGCCGATGCATGGGATATAATAAAGACACAGAGCAAAAATCATAAAGAGGTGATGAATATGGATCAGGTCAAAACAGGTCAGCTTATCAAACGTTTGCGGACTGAACTGGGCATGACTCAGAAACAGCTTGCAGAAAGAATCAATGTCAGCGATAAAGCAGTGTCAAAATGGGAACGTGGAAACGGCTGCCCGGATGTTTCCCTTCTGTCAGCACTTGCAGATGTTTTCGGTACAGATATCAGAGTACTGCTGTCAGGTGAGATCGATAAAAATGAAAGTGAGAAAGGCAACATGAAAAAACTTAAATTCTATGTATGCAAAGACTGCGGAAATATAATAACATCCACCTCCGAGGCTTCTGTCACCTGCTGCGGAAATCATCTTTCCGCTCCAAAGCCCCGAAAAGCTGATGAATCTCAGCAGCTGAAAGTCACGGATATCGGCGGTGAATGGTATATAACCTCAGACCACGAAATGACGAAGGAACACTTTATTTCATTCGCTGCCTTCGTCTCAGACAGCAGCGTTATGATGTTCAGACAGTATCCGGAATGGAGCATAAACATAAATCTGCCAATATACCGCTCAGGAAGACTGGTATGGTACTGCAATAAATGCGGACTGCTTTATCAGGACATCAGACCAACAAGAAAAAATCAATAATGATATCATTCAATAAGGCTGTGTAACATCATCAGTTATGCAGCCTTTTGCTTTTGATATGAGCAACAGAATATGACAAAACTGTAAGATTCAGATAAAGAAATTGTAAGATATTTATGGTATTATATAATCAAAAGAACGGGAGGTATCGTTATGGAATTATTAAAAGTTGAAGATCTTTGCAAGGTTTACGGCAAAGGTGAAAATGAAGTCAGAGCCGTGGACGGTGTATCATTCAGCGTACCAAGGGGACAAATGGTAGCTATCGTCGGGGCGAGCGGTTCGGGAAAATCCACGCTCCTTCACATGATCGGTGCGGTCGACCGCCCCACTTCGGGAAAGATATATCTTGACGGTCAGGACATTTTTCAGCAGAACAACAGGGAGCTCGCCATCTTCCGCAGGCGGCAGGTAGGACTTATATATCAGTTCTACAATCTGATACCTGTTCTTACTGCGGAGGAGAATATCACTCTCCCCATGATGATGGACGGCAGAAAGCCCGATAAGGAGCATCTCGAAAAAATCATTGATATGCTGGGGCTGAAAGAGCGAAGAGATCATCTTCCGTCGCAGATGTCCGGCGGTCAGCAGCAGAGAGTTTCTATCGGCAGAGCGCTTTTCACTTCGCCTCAGGTGATTCTCGCAGATGAACCCACAGGCAATCTTGACAGCAAAAACAGTGCCGAGATAATGGAGCTTTTCCGCCGCTCAAACCGTGAACTGAAACAAACCATACTGATCATCACTCACGATGAAAATATCGCCGAACAGTGCGACAGGATAATCGTACTCAGCGACGGCAGGATAATTTCCGATGAAACCAATGCTTCACTGAAGGAGGACGGCGGCAATGAGATTTGAGAGACTGCTTGCAGGTCGATATATCAGGTCACAGAAACGGCAATCTGCATTCACTGTTATCAGTATTATTGTGGCTGTGGCAATAATAACAATGGTATTCGTTTTATACGGCGTTTTCATCAACAACTACAAAAATATTACTTACAGCTCAGCCCCTTACCATCTCTTGGTAAGGGAAATTAAAGAAGAACAGGCTGAAGCAATACATAATGATCCTCATGTCGAAAGGCTGATCCTTAATGTTATGCAAGATGATAAGGTAGCTGCTTCGGTAATGTTCAAAGACGATATCGGCGACAGAGAAGGCTGGCTTCAGAACCTCGCCATAAAAAACGGGTTTGAAAAAATTATCCAGGACAAAAAATATGAGTGGAACGATAAGCTGATGATGCTCGATTCCATCGGTGACAATGCTCATCTTGCAAAGCTGAGGATATTCTGCATTTTCTTTATAGTTGCATTATTCATGGCATTTGCTCTCAGACTTGTGATAGACACCGCATTTGAGATATCGTCAAAGGAAAGGGAACGGCATTACGGAGTGCTTCAATCCATAGGCGCAACTCCCGAACAGGTAGTGAAAATAATCACATCCGAAGCATTGAAACTATGCATAATTGCAATACCTTTCGGACTTGTTTCAGGTATCGTTTTCGCCTATGCGATGTATCATCTGATACTGAATGCAGGGCTTACCAATATTTTTCAGGGAATGGCAAATACAATAACAGCTCTCCCCTTCAGTATTGAACCGCACATGCTTATTGTTGCGGCTGTTGTGGGTGTGGTATGGGTATTTCTTTCGGCTTACGGAGTGGGAATGAGAGTTATCCGCAAAACTCCCATGGAGGCTATAACCGCACGTGAAAACAACGTTAAAAAGGTAAAGCTTCACACTCTGTCGGGACTGATTTTCGGCGTATCGGGAAGTATCGCTTCACGTAATGCAAGGAGGCAGAAGAAACGCTTTGTCATCACTGTTCTGACGCTGACCGTTTCGATCACACTGTTTGCGCTGTTCTCAACACTTACAGTATCAGTCGAACACAGCATAACGAATTTCATCAACTTCAATCTGATGGAAAGCGATTTTTCCGCGGATCTTATCAGTCACAATTACATAGGCACTTCATACGAAGATAGCTTAAAAGAGATCGCCGAAAGCGGATTATTCAAAGATATAGGAATAATCGTATCGAAAGATGTGTATGTTTCCGATTCGTCGCAGACTTTTTATACTGATTACGTAAATAAAGAGTATTATGAGCGGTTATTCGGCGATGATCCGGAGGTAAGCTATGAGGAACTCGCAGAAACAGGCGGATATATCCTTAATACTTCAAGTTCATATTACAAGGCCATAGAATCCGAAATAAACAATAATTCAGTACAGATAGCCACAAAGTACAGAAATATTGATAAAGACAAGATAACAGAAAACATGAACTGGATCGATCTCTATAGAGCTTCCGAGGTTGAAAATAAGGAACACACTTTTGATATCATAGGAAAGCTCAAAGGGAAAACAGGATTAATGGTCAACGGACAGCTTGTAGGTGCTATCGATACATACAACGCTGTAAAAGATGATTACTACTCCAATTTCGACGTGGACGCAGTCTGCTTTTTATCAGCTGTCAATGAAGGCGATTACAATGCTCAGAATTACAAGAAGATCATCGATTTTTTCAACGAGCATATAGATGATGTCGAAATCACCGTAGACGGCTATAAAACGAAGTGGATAACTCACAATGTCATTTCAGCCATAAAAACAGGCGTTCTTATACTGAATGTGATGATCGCACTTATGGCACTCATCAACCTTATGAACATAATATCCACAGGTATAGCAAACCGCAGAGCCGAATTTGCGTCGCTTCAGTGTGTGGGTATGACAGATAAGCAGCTCAGACGCATGGCTGTCATAGAGTGTCTGCAATTCATAGCTGCGGCAACATTCATATCGGCTTTAATATGCGCTTTACTTACATTCGGCACAGAAACGATACTTCGCACCCTGCTGCAAAGATCATTCGTAGATGAAAGCAAAGAGACAAGAAAGATGCTGATGGAACTGATAAAGATAGACCACATAACCCCATTTGTCCGTATCGGTGCTGCTTCCCTTGCGGCATTTGCAGCCGGATGTATTACCTCATTCGTTATGCTCAGGATGCAGAATACAGACAGTCTTTCGGACCAGATAAGAGGTACGGATATGAAAACAGATGCGAAGGAGTCTCACCTTCTCAGAAACAGCGTCATAGCTGTTGTGGTAGTTTTCGCCCTTATCATTGCAGGGCTTCACACATACAGCGTGATCTCCTACAGAAACGACAGAAAAGAATACGCTAAGGCAGGCTATCTGAACCTTGTGGAATCAAACGGATTCAAGATGAACGTCTATCACACAGGCAAAGAAAACGGCAAGCATACCATCGTCGGACTTGCGGGTTTTCCAAGCTTTGCATTTCCTGTTGAGACGACAAAGCTCAATGAACTGCTGGGCAAGGAAAATACCATCGTCTACCCTGACCGTGCAGGTTACGGTTTCAGTGATGATTCGCTGAAAAAGCAGACTCTCAGGCAGGTTGTCGAGGACTACCGCACAGGACTGAAAAATGCCGGATTTGAAGCGCCTTATGTGCTTATGGGACATTCCTACGGCGGCTATTATGCTATGATGTGGGAGGAGATGTATCCCGAAGAGGTCGAATCTATCATCTTTCTCAGCGGTACGACTATCCCCCAAAATGAATACTGGTCCGAAATCAGTTTACTATCCGATTATCCGTCAATTAAAGAAGCAAAAAAGGAAAGACGCAGAATGTTCCTGATTACATGGCTGGGACTTAACAGACTTTTCCCTCACGAAGAAACAGACGCTGTCTTTCCGGGAGCAGCAATTATCTCAGAAGAGGAGAAAGCCCTTATAGAGTGCTGCGATAAACGTTCGGTAACTGCTGCGGTATCGTCCGAATATCTGAATATGGACAATGCGGAACGTGAGATCATGACAACTGTGAAACCAACCGATACACCTAAAATATACTTTTCCAACGTTCCGACCTGCGTGGAGGATCTCATTGAGTTTCATAATTTCGTAATAGCAGATTACAAAGCAGAAGGCAAGAAACCGGCATTTGATCCCGAAACCGCTGCAAAAACAGAATGGAAAAAAAAGGAATGGTATTATAAGAGATTATCTGATGATGACAGTTATTTTGCTGACTGCGTCGGCAATTGCAGAATTGTAAACATAGGCGGAGATCACGGTTTCTTCTATTTACAGAAACCGCAGCAGGTCGCAGATCATATACTTGACTTCCTTGCCGAAACAGAAGAATGACGCAAAGCGGACGGTTTTGATGCCGTTCGCTTGCATTCACAAGTGAATCATGCTATAATAAAAAACGGAGGTGATCACAGTGCCGAGAATACTGCTTGTTGAGGACGACGAACAGCTTGCAAAAATACTGACACGTTTTCTGAATTCGGAAGGATATGCAACTGACTATGCAAACGGACAAAGAGACGCTCTGCGCTTGTTTGAGGAAAATGCTTACGACTGCATACTGCTCGATATTTCGCTGAAAGACGGCAACGGATATTCCGTTTGTGCGGCTGTCAAGAAAAACAGCGATACTCCTGTTATTTTCATAACGGCATCAGCAGACGAAGCCTGTACAGTTGCAGGATTCGAGATAGGTGCTGACGACTACATAGGCAAGCCATTCGGCACCCGTGAACTGCTTGCCCGCATGAAAAACGTCATGCGCCGTGCACAGAAAACATCTCCCCTTATTAATTGCGCAAATGTGACTATAGACCCTATCAAAGGCATCATCTATAAAAACGGACATGAACTCTCAATGTCTGCGCTGGAATACAGGATGCTTCTGGTATTCTTCTCCAATAAAAACCAGCTGCTTTCCCGTGACAGGCTGGCAGAGGAGCTGTGGTCGCTGACAAAGGAATTTGTATCAGATAATACACTGAGCGTCTATATCCGCCGTCTGCGTGAAAAGATAGAGGATGATCCGCAGGACCCGAAAATCATCATCACCGTAAGAGGTCTTGGATATAAGGCGGTGGATCAATGAGAGATAAAAAACGCCGTCTCATTCACATTCTCATTACGGCATCTGCTGCATCTGTCTGCGCATTTTTCAGCATCCCCTGTGCAGTTACAGCAGTCATTCAGTCCGCATTATTCCTGATCTTATATGAGCTGATACTCACTCAGCGGCGTGACAAGGCAATGAAACTTTGCGACGATATCGACCGTATTCTGCGAAGCGACGATATTATCTCGTTCGATGAATACAGCGAGGGAGAGCTAAGTGTGCTTTCGGCGGAAATACATAAAATGACCACCCGTCTCCGTGAGCAGAACGCTGAACTGAAAAAAGAGAAGAAATTTGCAAAGGAAGCGCTGGAGGATATTTCACATCAGCTAAGAACTCCGCTGACCTCGGTAATGATGATACTCGGTCTGATAAACAGCCCGGAACTTACAGAAAATGAGCGCACGGAGTATCTACGTGACCTTTACAAGCTCCTGGCACGTATGAAATGGCTGATCGAGACCATGCTAAGCCTTTCGAGGATAGAAGCAGATGCTGTTAAATTTACCAAGGAAAGAGTTAACTGCCGCAGACTGATCGGGCAGTCAATTGATACCGTTTCTGTCACAGCAGAGCTTAAAGGTGTGGATATCAGGACGAAAATTACAGGTGATCCGGAATTTGTCGGTGATCCGCACTATACATCCGAAGCTATCGGGAATCTGCTGAAAAATGCTGTGGAACATACTGCCCAAGGCGGAACTGTAACCATTACGTCGGCAAGCAGCAATACTTCCACCGAGATCATTATATCTGACACGGGAGAAGGTATACCCGAATCAGAACTTCCCCACATTTTTGAACGTTTTTTCCGCTCATCGGAATACAACAAAAACGGATTCGGCATCGGTCTTGCGTTTGCCAGAAAGATCATCACGGCACAGGGCGGCAAACTGAAAGCCTCAAATATCAAACCGCACGGTGCGGCATTTACGATCCGTTTCTATCATACCACAATATAGACAGCTAAAGCCTCCGAATCTGAAACTCATCGGGGGCTTTCCTCTTGCCCTGACATAAAAATCTGTAATAATATCATTAGAAATTCCTTTGTTTTTCGCCAACTATTGATACCTTCGGAAAAATCTATAATCAATGCTCATAAATCGGTATTGGACAAATGGCAGATAAGCGATTATAATAAAATCACTCAAACGAAAGGAATTGATAAATATGAAAAAAACATTCAAAGGATTATTTTCCGCCGGACTTGTATTGAGTTTGCTTGCAGGCTGCGGAAACACAACTGTACAGCCTCAGGAATCATCCAGGGTGCAGAAAGCAGCTAAGGAATTCAATCTCGGCCATCTTAACTCTACCGCCCATCTCCTCGGATTTGTAGCTAAAGAGGAAGGCTTTTTTGAAGAAGAAGGATTAAACGTAACGCTTAGTCAGATGACAAGCTCCACTGAACTTGTGAACGGCCTTGAATCCGACAAACTTGATGCTGTACTGCTTGGTGCATTCGGCGGAATGGCATTCCAGAGCAGCGGACACGATATCACTTATTTCGGCGGCGCTATGACTAACGGCCACGGATATATCATCAAACCCGAAAAGGCAGTCGGCTTCGAGCGTGATGATATAAACGTACTGAAAGGCAAAAATGTAGCCGTTACAAAAAATTCTACCGATGACCTTGAATTGCAGATACTTCTGAAAGAAAAAGGCATTGAAATAGGTGAAGGCGATGATAAGGTAAATATCGTATATTTCGACTCTCAGAAGGATTCATATGCCGCACTTCTCAATGATGATATCGACGCAACACACGTTTATTCGCCTTATGCATCACTTGGTAAGCGGCAGGGCTATCAGCTTGTTTATTACGATGTGGATTTCGACTTCTTCAAAAACATCCCTTGCTGCCGTCAGACTGCAAAAACATCCGATTTACAGAACGATAAGGATACATATGTTGCGTTTGAAAGAGCAATGATAAAGGCTTACAAGTTCTATCAGGAGAACGAAGACGAAACAATTAAGGATGTGAAAAAATACATTGACATTGAGGAAGACGATATCAGAACAGAGGTATACGGCGGTTACAGCATATCCAATCCCGATCCCGATAAACAGGCAACTCTCAATGTTAAAGACCGTGCTGTCGAAGTCGGTATCTATGAGGATTTTGATCTTGAATCCCATATCAATACCGGAATATACCGGGAAGCACTTGAAAGCATACTGAAAGAATCTCCCGATGATGAAATCTATAAGTCATTGAAGGAACATTTCGATCAGTACGAATAATCAGAAATGCCTCACGTTATTAAGCGGAGGCATTTGAATTTTATGGAAATATCGGTTTTTTCTATATGTAATTCTCATAAATGAGTATTGGACAAAAAACGAAAACTGTATTACAATTGTTATAAGAAAAGCGAAATATTGACGCTTGAAAGGAGAAATAATATGGCTAAGAGAATCGATCTTAATTTGCCTACAGTTGAAAGCAGAGAACTGAGACTTGGTTCCATAATTTCATGGAACGGTTCAACTAAGGAATTACTGAAAGAATCAAATTATGAGGGCAGAAGCGAAAAGAAAAAAGGATGCTGCGGAAACAGAGGTGAGGGATGTAAACTATGTGAACTGAATCTCCCTTTTTCACAGCAGACAATGTGCTGTCATGCGATCATAGAAACACAGGTCGCAAATATCACAGACTGCGTACTTGTTGAACATTCCCCTATCGGATGTTCAGCTCGTCTGCAGAGAATAAATATCACATACAATCAGACCCTTGCAAGACGTGGAAAAGAACCGCAGACCATCCGTGTACTCAGCACGAATTTGCAGGAAAATGACATGGTTTTCGGTGCAACCGCAAAGCTGGAAAAAACGGTCCGTGAGGCTTATGAAAGGTATTCACCGAAGGCTGTTTTCGTTTCACTGGCCTGTACGACAGCTATCATCGGCGAGGATATTATCAGCACTGCAAATGAATTGCAGGACGAACTCGGAATACCTGTTATCCCTCTTGAATGTGAAGGATTCAAAAGCAAACACTGGAGTACCGGATTTGATATCGCTCAGCACGCAGTACTGAGAAGCATCGTCAGAAAGAATCCGGAAAAGCGTCAGGATGACCTTATAAATATATTTGCTCTTTACGGTTCGGATTACTTCACACCGCTCCTCAAACCGCTGGGACTCAGAGTCAATTATATCATTGACGGAGCAGATTATGAGGAAATCGCACAGGCATCCGAGGCTGTGGCAACTACAACATTCTGTCATACTCTCGGTTCGTATTTTGCGGCAGCACTTGAAGAACACTTCGGTGTACCGCAGATACATTCACCTATGCCTTACGGTTTCAAGGGTACGGATGCATGGCTGAGAGAAATTGCAAAAGTAACGGGAAAAGAAGATATCATCGAGGATTACATAAAATCAGAGCATGAAAGAGTTCTGCCGAGAATCAACGAACTGAGAGAACAGCTCAAAGGTCTGAAAGGCTATGTTGCAACGGGTTCGGCTTATGCACACGCTGTCATTGAAGTAATTCGTGAACTGGGCATACAGGTTGACGGTTCGCTTGTATTCCATCATGACCCTGTGTATGACAGCGGCGACCCGAAGGAAAATTCGCTGAAGCATCTAACCGAGACTTATGGCGATATTCCTGATTATACCGTAAGCAAAACTCAGCAGTTCCAGCTTTTCGGACTTCTGAAACGTGTCGATCCCGATTTCATAATCATCCGCCACAATGCGATTGCACCTGTATCAATAAGAATGGGGATCCCGTCGCTTCCTATGGGCGACGAGCATATGGCTGTAGGTTACGACGGAATGATAAGAGTCGGTGAAGCATTGCTGGAAATACTTTCACGGCGCAAATTTGCAAAAACTCTCAAAGAACACGTAAAGCTGCCGTATACGGATTGGTGGCTGTCTCAGGATGATCCGTTCATCATTGCAAAGCATCCTGAGATAATTGAGGAAGCTCCAGACAAATTCACAAAAAAACCTAAAAAACGGAGTGTAAAATAAAATGGCAGAGAAAAAGAAAAAAGCAACAAGTATCACACACGCAAGATACGGCTGTGCGATCGGTGCAGTAAATACAGTAAACGCAATAAGACGTGCGATCCCTATTGCAAACTGCGGTCCCGGTTGTGCTGACAAGCAGTTCATTACATTATCTTTCAGCAACGGTTTTCAGGGAGCGGATTATGCAGGAGGCGGTGCAGTTCCAAGCTCAAATACAGGCGAAAACGAAATAGTTTTCGGCGGAGTGAAGAAGCTTGAAACTACCATAAGATCCGCATTCAAGATCATGGATGGTGACTTGTATGTCGTCCTGACAGGATGTGCGCCATCACTTATCGGTGACGACGTTGAAGCTGTGGTAAGAAGATTTCAGAAAGAGGGCTATCCAATAGTCCACGCAGATGCAGCAGGTTTCCGTGGAAACAATCTTTTCGGTCACGAATCAGTTGTGAAAGCCATAATCGAACAGTATGTGGGAGATGTAAAGACAGAGAAAACAAAGGGACTTGTAAATCTATGGGCAGATGTCCCCTATTTCGATACAAACTGGAAAGGCAATTACAGTGAACTGAAAAGGATACTGGAAGGTGCAGGTTTCAAAGTGAACGTCCTTTTCGGAATAGAATCGGAGGGTGTGAAAAGCTGGAAGAAGATACCTAAAGCACAGTTCAATCTTGTAGTATCGCCATGGGTGGGAGTAAGCATTGCGGAACTGCTTCAGGAAAAATACGATCAGCCATTCCTGCATATTCCTGTAGTACCCATCGGTGAAAAGGAAACAACAGCATTTATCCGCAAGGTAGTTGAATTTGCAGGTATCGACAACAAAAAAGCTGAGAAATTCATCAAGAAGGAATCAGAGCAGTATTATTACTATTATGAGCATATTTCTGAATTCATCTCGGAATACTGGTTCGGACTGCCTGCACGTTTCCTCATTGCAGCTGATGCACAGACAACTCTCGGCATATCGAAATTCCTTGCCGATCAGATAGGACTCATCCCGGCAAAAGTCATTATTTCGGATAATACACCGATTAAATATCAGGATGCAATTGCAGAAGAATTCCGCAATATTTCCGATGATACAAGTATAGATGTGAAATTCATCGAGGATGGATATACCATAGAAAAAGAATTCGACGAGGCTGATTTCGGCTACGGCAAACCGCTGTTCCTTGCTACAAGCTGGGATCAGGATGTGGCAAGAAAACACAACGGATTATTTGTGCCTATCGGTACTCCGAACAATTTTGAGGTAGTTCTGAACCGTACCTACATCGGTTACAGAGGCGCTATCACTCTCCTTGAGAAAATCTATTCGGAAGTTGTAAGAGGATAGGAACAGGTTAAGGCAACACCGCATAAAACCCGCCTGACGATGAGCGTGTATCCGATGATGTACTTGTCGATGCGTTCAGCCGTTTCCTGCGTAGTCAGGACAAAAACACCGGAATGTGTTTATCAGGCGCTATTGGTTTGGCGATTCATTATTTCAGATACTTCCGGCTGCGGCTCACTTCGGTGAGCCGTTATTTTTTTTTGCCCGGTTTGACTTGATGAATTGGAAGGATTATGGTATAATGGTATGGTACGAAAAACGTATATAAGAGGTAAAACACTATGATGAATCAATATTTTGGTGAACTGACGTATTCCATCGGTTGGAAAACAACCAGAGATATTCAGTTGTTCGGTGAAACTTATTCAATTAAAGTGAAAATTCAAGCTTATGAACCTGAAGATAGCATTCCGCCTGCTCAGGATCAGGCTTGCCGTACATATATTGAAAATGAAGCAGAAAATCTGAAAAGTATGGAGCAACTGATGCTGGATTTCAGTTCTGATGCAGCATCCCGTTTTTCGCCGCGAACCCTATTGTTCAAAAAGAACGGCAGCTGCGCATTGCTCTGCGATGATGAACAAGACCTTGATGAAGGTATCGCAGTCTGCATTCTGCCAGAGAAAAGTGTGGAGTATCAGAGCGATTATCTCTAATCGAACGATTCTGTAAATAATACTACCACAATTCCTTAGTAGTAAAACACCCCGATTTCTACTACTATTTTACTGCTAACGACGTCCGCAATTTGCTAAAACTTGCCGCGTTTTGTAGTTTCCGCCCCTTTCTGCCAAATTGTCAGCAGAAAAAATATGCCGTGATATACCGCGCAAAATACGGCAATACAGAGCAAATCAGAGAGGAAAAAACGTATGATAAAAGTAATGTTTGTCTGCCACGGCAATATTTGCAGATCGCCTATGGCTGAGTTAATAATGAAGAAGCTTGTCTCGGACTGCGGACTGACCGACGAGTTTTACATAGCTTCAAGTGCAACAAGCACCGAAGAACTCGGAAATCCCGTCTATCCGCCAGCACGTTCGGAACTTGCTGAACACAGCATCGGATGTGCCGGAAAAACGGCTGTACAGCTCAGGAAGTCCGATTACGAAAAGTACGATTATTTCATCGGCATGGACACTGCCAATATCCGGAATATGATCCGAATTTTCGGCAGTGACAAGGATGAAAAAATATACAAACTGCTAACCTTTGCAGGATGTGGAGATGACGTTTCCGATCCGTGGTACAGCCGTGATTTTGCGAAGGCTTATGCAGATATTGAGAAAGGCTGCAAAGGTTTTCTCGATCATCTCAGAGAGCAGTTATAAAAGACAGGCTTTATACAATTATATTATATAGTGACAACCTATTTCGGCACAGTTTTGCAGGATATTTGCTGCAAAGGATCCTTTTTCTGCATCTCTCCAATTATTCTTCACATACAATGCAAAAAAACGGTGATATCTCATCTTCCGAGACATCACCGTTCAGCGAAAATGATCTTACTGTTTCAGATATTCACGCTTCATAATGCAGAGGTCAAATACATCAAGAACATCATCCTCACAAAAGTCCCCTGCTTTCCAGTCAGCAAGTGTTGTATCAGGAACGCCGAGAAGCCATTTCTGAAGCAGAACTACATCCGCTATATTGAACTCTCCGTCGCTGTTTACATCACCTGCTTTTCTGTCAGCTGTATCATCTATCGCCTCAAAGGCAAATCCGTGCTTTTCTGCATAAGTACGGGCTGTTGAATCACTGTACCCGTATATGGTGCCATAGAACTTTACATTGCTTATCACTCCGCTCTCTTCCGGATCAGCGTTATCAGGAGTTTCGCATATGATACAATCAGGATTAAGTATAGTTATCTTTTTGAGCCCGTATCCCGTATAATTAAAATACCCTACCTTTGTGATGCCTTTATCTATTATTACTTCACTAAGTTTATACTTACCGTATGCGAACGAATCGTATTCTCTCCATGGCCAGACTGTTAATTCTCCTTCTCCGCTGAATTTCAGTACTCCCTCATCATCCAGTTCCCACCTGAGGCCGTCACCGAATTCACCGGAATCAAATATATCGGCTCTTGCAGTGACCGGGTACGGACTGAATACTTCACTGTTCAAAGCGGCACCGCTTCCGAGAATACAAAATGCTGATAAAAATGCGGTTATTTTTCTGATAAACATAATTTTTCCCCCTGATATTTTTATTCCTGTATTAGTTTATAAGCTGATAATTTTTTCATCCTGCATGACATGATAAAGCTGAATACGAACATGACCAGCGTTACCGAGACAACTGTAACCGGTATAAGAAGCGGCTGAAGCAGAAGGTCTGCATTCCTTATACCGTATCCGCCAAGTATGAGAGTGAACAGAGGATCAAGCAGTAAGTATCCTGCTGATGAACCTGCAACGGCTGCTATGATCGTTGTCGGCATAAGCGAAAGTGAAAGCTGATAACGAAGCTGTGTACTTGTAAAGCCAACTGCCTTTTTTATTCCGAATTCACGCTCTTTCTTGATGAACACTGTTTTGAGCAGAAGCCGTATGACAAACACAACTGTTGCAATGCTGAGTATCACCATGATATACACTCCCATCGCCACTGCCAGAACAGGCGTATAATCGTTGCTTCTCAGCTCTCTGAAATTATTTCTGATCCTGCTGATGCCCGGATCCATAGCCTCTATCCTGCTTATCACATTGTCTACATTCCCGAAATCAGCCTCCTCTACCCTTACTCTGAGAGAATTGTATACAGTGTCCACTCCCAGCTTCTGAGCTGCCTTATCCGTCATATACAGTCTGCTGCTCATAATATTCTGCTGAAGTCCTGTCACAAGGTATCTTCTGCTTGCGTGACCGTATTCAACTGTTATCTCATCCCCTACACCAACTCCGAGTTTTGCTGCAACAGTGCTTCCCACTACGACTTCATTATCCCTGCGCATTATCTCACCTTCATAAATACCGCAGTAAACATGATCGGGATCTGTAACATAGATAAGATCGACATCCATACCACCTGTACCTGCTGTGACATAATCAAGGCCATAAGCCTGCCAGACTCCGCTGACCCCTCTTATCTTATCGATCATCCTGTAAGCCGAGTCACAGGAATTATCTTCGGGATACACATATATGTCAGGTGAATCGCCCTGTATCATTCGCTGAAAATATGTTATATCCACCTTTGTATTGTAATAGAGAAGTCCTGAGATCATTGTTACAAATGACACAGCTGTGACTATAAAGAAGATCGTGATATTCTGCCCCATATTCTGCAATGAACCTTTCATCGCAAGCAGGAAATTCAGTTCTCCTTTAGTTTCGCTCAGCGGTAAATGGTTCTTTTTGAAGCTGTTAGATTTCAGCCCGAACCTGAGAGCAGTTGCAGGATGAAGTTCCTTTATCTTTTTCGTTGAAAAATACGCCGCTGCTATCATAAACAGCACAACTCCTGCAAGAACTCCGAATGTTATGACGGGATACAGCCGATCTTTCCAGATTATACCGCCGCTTATCTCCCTGATGAAGGCTTGCTCCATTACAGGGAAAAATACGTATGTAAGAGCGGTTCCGACTGCAGAACCGATCAGACCGATAACAACATATTCTGCGGTCAGAGCAGTACGGATCTGTCTTACAGTATAGCCTGCCGCACGAAGAACTCCGATGTTTACGATGTCCCTGCTGATGTTGTTATTAATGGTGAATACGATCATGATCATGCATATCATCATGATTATCAACGCAAATACAGCCATAAATCCTGCAAGGATATTTACTATGACCGTTATTCCGCTCCTGCTCATCTGCATCGACTCAGCATAGGTATAGTTGTCCCCGGTCTGAAGCTTACCATTGACATATTTTATCGTATCATCAATATCTGTTCCGTCTTTGATGTGAAAATAGGCTGTCTTGATCGGTTTGCTTCCTGCCTGCACTGCGGCATCAGCAAGCTCACGGAAAGAACCATCATCCACAAGATACAGCCCTGCGTTCAGCAGATTCTGGTATATTCCCGCAACAGTGTATTCCTGCTTTCCGAGAATAGTATCAATGTATATTTTATCCCCCATATCCCAATCATGAACGGCTGCATTATACGTGCTGATATAGATACATCTGCCCTCTGCGCTGTCATCCGTTTTTTCAAAACAGGTCTCATTGCAGCCAACATTGTCACCTAACCGCTGGATTTCCCAGTTTGCAGTATTTTCCTTTGAGTTTCTGCTCGTTGTGTACTTTATATTCTTCAGTTCGATCATATCCTGAATTATATATAAATCTATATCATCACTCTCCGAAAGTGCCCTTTCAAGAACATCATAGTCTGCATCGGAAGATATATATGCATCAGCAAGTCCGTACTCATCGGCATATTCATCATATAGCACCGGATACATAGAAGCGAAAATCCCCGAATGAAGTATGAAAGATGCGATAGCGATTATGACCAGAAATACCGCAAGTATCGTTCTGTCCTTGCGGAATCCTGCTTGAATGAGCTTTACCATCCCATCCCCTCCAGAAACTTCCTGATCTTCTCATGACGTTCCTCATCGCCGCTGACATATCTGCACATCCTGCACTCCCCTACTATACCGCCGTCCTGCAAATAAATAATGCGGTTGGCTCTTCTTGCTGATTTGATATCATGTGTGACCATTACCACAGACTGCCCCGCATTATTGATATCAGTCAGAACATCGAGCACGGACTTTACACCTGCGCTGTTGAGAGCGCCTGTTGGTTCATCTGCAAATACTATATCCGGATCGTTTATGACCGCCCTGACAACTGCGGCTCTCTGTGCTTCACCGCCTGATATCTGAGCCGGAAATTTCTTTGTCAGTTCTTCGCTTATTCCCATTTTCTCAAACAGTCCCATAGCCTTTTTCTTCAGTTCCTTCTGCTTCTGACCGACAAGCATCCCCGTACTTATCACATTATCCATAACGCTCATGCTGTCAACAAGGTGTATCTGCTGAAACACGAATCCGCAGTGCTTTCTGCGGAAAACAGCAAGTCTGTCATCGTTCATCCCTGTTATATCCTCGCCGCAGTAAACCACACTGCCGAGAGACGGCTTATCCATGCCTGAAAGCATATAGAGCAGAGTTGATTTTCCTGCTCCCGACGAACCCATTATAACTGTAAAATCGCCTTCATATATCTCAAGATCAAGATTCTTTATTACGTGCTGCTGCTTTCCGCCAACAGAAAAACTTTTCGACAGCTTTTCAGTCCTGACAATGACTTTTTTATTATCCATAGCAGTCCTCCAAAAAAAGATCATACAGTTCTTTCCTGTATGATCTTATTATAACATATTGCTTTTTTAAAATCTTTGTCGATTCTTTAATTATTCTTTAATGCAGCGGCGTCTGGCTGACATTTTTTCACGTTTTTGAATCAGATCAGCCTGAGTCTCAGGGAAACGGTAAAACCTTCTCCGTTATTGCGGCAGTTCAGTTCTCCGCCCATCTGCCCTATCAGATAGTGAGAAATGTAAAGTCCGATGCCCGAACCTTCCTTTCCGGCGGCATTTGTTCCACGGCAGAACTTTCCCATTATGGTATCAAGTTCCTCATCCGGGACTCCTCCGCCTTTGTCTGATATCTCAACAACGAAGAAACCTTCATCGAAAAAGCTTGAAACCGTTATCTCAGTATCGGCATATTTGTAAGAATTTGAGAATATATTGCCGAATACCTGTTCAAGCCTCAGTTTATCGGCATATACAATGCAGTCTTTTATATCCGCCTCTGTGACCTTTTTCTGAGCATCACACTCTTTTATGATATTTCCTATCTCACGGGATGACATTTCCTGCGGATCGACCTGAAGCTGTTCAAGCTCTTCAAGTGTGGCATGGAACATATTCTGTACAAGCTTGTCTATGCGGTCAGCCTTGCTGTTTATGGATTCCAGCGTTTCCCTTGTCTCATCATCCTGAGTAACAAGTTCAAGATAATCCACCATTGCCTTTATAGATGAAACAGGTGTCTTGATATCATGTGAAAGCTCAGCTATAAGTTCCTTGCGGCTTTTCACAGCGGCTTCTTCACGTTTCCGTGAAGCTCTGAGCTCCTCACGCATTATATCGAAGCTTTCGGTGAATGCTCCGAATATGTTTCCCTCGTCCATTTCAAGGGGAGTTTCAAGGTCACCGCCTGCAACACGCACCGCAAACCCCTTCAGCTTTCCGAAAGGCTCGACTACACGTTTTCTCAGGAAAACAAAGTATATGACCGACACTATCAGCATCAGTGCGGCCATACATCCTATCATACGTGCATTCCTGATATCGCTGAGGCGCTTCTGCTCGGCATAGGGATTATGGACTATAAGTTTTCCTGCCGCTTTGCCGTCTACCTCGATATCCCGTATAATGTCAAAATGCCCCGTGGCAGCAGAGACAGTTGTTGATATTCCCTCTTTAGTATAACATATAAGACGGCTTTCGCTGTCAATGACCGCATAATCAAAAGCCTCTCTGCTTTCAACAAAGGCATTGTTCATTGTTGATATCTCATCCCAGTTCTCGCCTGTGTCAATGATAAGCCTGTTGATCTCCGTTGTATACTGAGGCATGACCTGCTCAGAGTCTGAATGAAGTATGTATGCACATATGATACCGCTAAGCAGTGAGAATAAAATGACATATAATACGATAAAGCGTCTTTTCAATTGTTATCCTCCAGCATAAAACCGACACCCCATATAGTTTTTATGACCGCAGGAGAACCTGCATCATCTTCAATTTTTTCACGGAGATGACGGATATGTACATTCAGCGTTACATCGCCCACATATTCAGTTTCCCAGACTTTTTCAAAGAATTCATCCTTTGGAATGACACGGTTCTTATTTTTCAGCATATACAGAAGAAGCTTGTATTCCATTGCCTTGAGAGCTGTAGTCTTGCCATCCCTGACGATAACAGCCTTCTTCATGTCAAATGCTGCGCTGCCGATACGGACTATGCCGTCGCCGTTCGTTCTGCTGCCGGTATTCTTCGCTTCTTCATACCTTTTGAGTACAGCCCTGACCTTTGCCAGCAATACCCCAAGAGAATACGGTTTGCATATATAATCATCACCGCCTATGCTGAGTGCAAGAAGCATATCATCCTCTGCCGCCCTTGCACTTATAAAAAAGATAGGCACATCCATACAGGTACGTATCTCACTGCAAAGGTCAAACCCGGAATCATTGCCGAGGTTTATATCAAGAAGTATCAGTGAACAGGTATTCTTTTTCAGGAAATCACGGGCATCCTGTGCAGTCAGGACATACTGTGTCTCCACACCTGACATATTGAAATACTTAGCTGTATATTCAGCCAGCTCAGGCTCATCATCAATAACAAGAACGCTTGTATGCATCTTACCACCGCTTTCTCTGATTTTGTCTCATTATACCACAAAATCCGTGCAATGTCCAGCACATTTTCGTTTTCGTCATCGATGCTGCCATGAGGCAGCAGTATGTCTTTTCTGCCGTAAGAAGCCTGATTTGTTTTTCCCCGATCATACAAATGAGCAAAAATTCGCTTGACTTCTCTCTATACACGGATATATAATTATTGTAGATACTACTATGAAAGGGGGATCTTTTTTGAAAATCATAAAAAAATTAGCTGCTGCGGCTTTAGCTGTACTCTCTGTCATGCCAATGGCTGCACCGTCTTTTACTGCATATTCCGCCGCTCTCCCCGATAAGAACGATTATGAGGAGATCGACCGTAACTGGGCTAAGCTTCTGCAATACACTCTGCATTTCTACGATGCAAATATGTGCGGTACTGATGTTTCTGATAAAAACAGATTCTCATGGCGAGGCAACTGCCATACCTACGATGCAAAAGTTCCTCTTCAGCCAATGGATGAACAGGAAAACGGCACAAACCTTGACGATGCTTTCATAAAAAAATACAAGGATGTACTCGATCCTGACGGTGACGGATTCGTTGATGTTTCAGGCGGATTCCACGACGCAGGCGACCATGTAAAGTTCGGACTTCCCGAAGCCTATGCCGCTTCCGTTGTATCGTGGGGCTATTATGAATTCCGTGAAGCCTATGAGAAAACGGGACAGGCTGAACATACAGAGACTATATGCCGCCATTTCTGTGACTACTTCATGCGCTCAACTTTCCGTGATGACAACGGTAAAGTCGTTGCATTCTGCTATCAGGTAGGCGACGGAAGCATCGACCACTCATACTGGCAGTCTCCGGAGATCGACGCAATGGCAAGACCTGCATACTTTGCTACCTCCGAAAAGCCTACCACCGACGATGTATCGGAATCAGCGGCCGCTCTCGCTATCAACTACTATAACTTCCTTGACACCGATCCCGAATATGCTGAAAAATGCCTTGACTATGCAAAGGCACTGTTTGATTTTGCATCCGTAAATGAAAAGAAAGTGGGTCAGGCAGGCGAAGGCCCCAAGAGTTTCTACACATCCAACAAATGGGAAGATGACTTCTCTTTCGCCGCCTGCTGGCTTTACCTCATAACAAAAGATCACCGCTATCTTGAGGAATGTCTCCCTTATGTGGATTACTACGCACCTCCCGGATACGTTCTCTGCTGGAACGATATGTGGAACGGTGTAGGCATCCTCCTCGGACGCATTCAGGACATCTATCCCGAAGTCTGTGTGGAATGCCGTGAAGCCGCAGGACTTAACAAGTACGAAGAACTGGATTTCTGGTACATGGAGGCTAAGGCGATAAACACGATCATGGAAGGCAAAAAGGGAAAGATCACTCCCGCAGGCTATTTCTATCTCGATACATGGGGAAGCGCCCGTTACAATACTGCTGTTCAGTTTACGGCTCTCCTCTACGATAAATACTGCAAGGGCAAGGACAGATTCAATCCGGATAATCCCGATTACACTTTTTCAAAATGGGCACAGGGGCAGATGGAATACATCATCGGTGATAATCCCCTCGGCAGAAGCTACGTTGTCGGATACGGCGAAAACTGCGTAAAATATCCTCATCACCGTGCCGCTTCGGGACTTACGATGGCAGAAGATCCTGCTAAACACAAACACGTACTATACGGCGCACTTGCAGGCGGTCCTGATGCTTCGGATGACCACAACGACGTTACAGCTGACTGGATATACAACGAAGTCACTATCGACTACAATGCCGCAATAGTCGGCGCAGCCGCAGGTCTTTATCTGTACAGCGGTGATGAGACAATGAAGCCCGATGAGGACTTCCCCCCTCCTGAAAAGGAAGACGATTCCGCACTGTTCTCGGGTGATAACTTCTGGGCTGCAGGTTATTGTCAGGAATCTCCCGAAGATACAGGTGCAGGTGTTACAAAGCTGACGTTCTTCGTCAATACCGACTGCCTTGAACCGCATACCGATCTTTCCATACGCTACTATTTCGACATCTCGGAATTCGAGAAAAACACCGATATCCCGGGAAGCTTTGTACTTCAGAAGACCTATGATCAGGTAGAGACCGAAGTCACCGACAGGGCTGCAACTCTTTCCAAGCCGATAAAGTACAAGGACAATATCTACTATGTTGAGATAGCGTGGCCCGATTACGCTGTTGCAAACTCAAATAAGAAATATCAGTTCATAATCGGTATGTATTACGGCGATAAGTGGGACTCATCAAATGACTGGAGCAGAAAAGGAATAAAGGAACTCGATGGCGATTATGATAATATCGTCGGCGGCGTTGAACTTGCTGAAAAATGCGAAAACGTCTGCGTTTATGCTGACGGAAAACTGGTTGGAGGTACCGAACCTGACGGCACTCAGCCGGCTAAAGTATACAAGATCGCACAGCTTGTAAGACTGCACAAAATGCTCCACGGCATTTCTCCTTTCTCTGATAAGGATTCAGCCATACAGTTCGACTTCAACAATGACAGCGAAATTGATATCTACGATGAGATCATACTCAGAAAACTTATACTCAAATCAATGCAATAAAACAAAGCTGTTCTGAGCCTATTTCATCTACGCCCGACATCAGTTCATTCCCCCTGCTATAAAACAAGGACTGCCAACATCCGGGCAGTCCTTGTTTACCTCCGCAGCAGAGTACGTTAAGGCAACACCGCACAAAACTTGTGCGGTGTTGCCTTAAACTAAAGAAAATGGTATGATCACTTATGGAAAACACTTCAAATAATAAAACTTATTTTCATCTTCCGGGACTGTTTGAATTCTATGATCTGTACAGTGTGTTTCTGCCGCTGTACCGTAATCACCGGGAATATTTCTACGACCGGTGCGAAATAGCATCTGTCTATGGCGCTCCTGCCGACTGCATCTGGGGCGGCGGACGTGCCGGATTCGGCGAATGTGAAGCCAAAGATGTACTCGCACTTATGAATGAATATGGTATTTCTTCAAGGCTCACTTTCAGCAATTCACTTTTAAGCCCCGAACATCTCACCGACAGAAAATGCAATGCCCTGTGTGAACTTTTTGCCGGAAGCAAAGGCGTTCAGAACGGCGTGATAATCCACTCTGATCTTCTGCTTGAACATATTAAAAAGAATTATCCCAGCCTTTATTTCGTTTCATCAACTACAAAGGTTCAGACTGATTTCGAGCAGTTTTTAAAGGAAACAGACCGAAGTGATTTTAAATATGTCGTTCCTGATTTCAGACTGAATAAGCTGTACGATAAACTCGATAAACTCTCACAGGCGCAGAAAGATAAAGTTGAATTTCTGTGCAATGAATGCTGCTCGTTTTATTGTAAAGACAGAAAAGAATGCTACGAAAATGTAAGCCGTAAAAATCTCGGTGAGAATTGTCCCGATCACATCTGTACCGCTCCTGATGCGGGGGACGGATACCGTTTTTCAAAGGCAATGAAAAATCCCGGATTCATCAGTACAGATGACATCATCAACACATATCTGCCCCTCGGTTTTTCTAACTTCAAAATAGAAGGCAGAGGACTCGGAAGTGCTGTTAATCTCGAATTTCTGCTTTATTATCTCATAAAGCCTGAATACCGGCTTATTGTCCGTGAGGAGATCTACCTCGACAGTATGCTGGATCTGTTCTGATTATCACAGCTGCGGTCGTCCCACATATTCAAATCCACCTGAAACTTCTATTTGATATAAACTCTGTCGCAGATATACTTAACCGGTACTTCTTCGGTACACCAGACTTCGTTCTCGGTTACACCGAATTTGTACCCATCCTTGTTCATCTCAGAAGCTGCGATTTTCAGCACTACAGGAGTCTTGTGCCAACGCTCGGCAGACTGCCATGCTTTGCCAATATCGGCTTGCATATGTACAGCGTGTCGCTTCATCTTCTTTATAGCTCCGCTTTCCTCAATGGCTTCAAGAGCCTTGGCAGTCGTTCCGTGATAGAGGAATTCAGGCGGTTCGCAGTATTCAAGTTCAGGCTCTACCCATGGGATAGAGTGCCCCTGACAGCACTTGATCTTTTCGTGCTTTTCATCAAATCTGTAGCGTCCCTTATTGTCTTCTGCTGCTATCTGTTCCAGCAGTTCACGATCAAGCTTATAGCTGCTGTGACAGTTAACGCCGTTTATAAGCTGTTCTATCGACACCCATCCGTGTTCGTCCATATCCAGACCAGCTTTCTCTGGCTGGTGACGAAGGAGCAAACACAGATATTTCGATAATTCGTTCATATTATCACCTCATTTATCATAGTATTCATTATTCCACCCATTCCTCCACAGCAAACGGCCATAAGTTGCAGTGATATTTCACTGTAAACTGACAGGGATAATAATTGACTGTAGAAAACGAAATGGTAAAACCGCGCTCCGACGAATTAAAAGGCCCGCCGCAATCGTATGTGCCGACATAGATTCCGCTGACCTCATAGCCTGAGTCCAGTGCGTCGGGATGCCACTTGTCATGCTTCAGGTTGAAATGCCCAAGCCACGGCTTTGCCTTTTTGACACATTCATTCAGATCGCTCAGCATCCTGATTGCCAGTTCTGTCGTTTCTTCCGAAACCTTTCCGTCAGATGCTTCGAGGACAAAAACCCCGTTATTATTTATAAGGATCGTCGCTGACGTATCATATACGTCGAACTTTTCAAAATTTCTCTTTTTCAGAAACGTTATTACTTCCGTAACAGAATATTGTATATCAAACTCATCATCCTGCATTTCATCTGTGTTTTCGATCTGTTTCATAGTATACTCCTTTCGTTATTTCCGTTCTGCCTTCTTTAACATATATCCTTCTTCATCAAGGTAAAACCACCGCTTGAGCTTATCGTCAAAATGCATTTTTATCTTTCCGTTTTCGTACCACTCATAATATATCTCAATGTTTTTTCTTTTATGATATATAATATAGCTTTTCAATTTGCCTGACGGGTAGAAATCGACTTCTACTCCCTCCTCTAATCCGTCTTGAATATACGCATAATACATCAGGCTACAGTCCTCATGTAATTCATACATCAGACCGGTATAATTCACATCTTCCTCATTATCGTATATAAACCATCCGTCGCAAGGATCCCACCAAAGCTCATATCCAAACTCTTTTCCGTGTTCGGTCACATAGTCCCATGATAAAAATGTCAGCTTTTTATGCTCGATCACATAGTCACGGGATAATTTATCCAGCCCGATCTGAGCCATTTGCTTGGTTCTCACATATTTCGGATCATCCGGGTGAGGTTTGGGAATATTCTGCTTTGAGTGTTTCGGTTTAGGTTTTGATCGTTCTTTTTTAGGTTTGATAAACATCTCTGCTCACCTCCAAAGGCTTCTGAATCCCCCTGTACCTTTCAGTCTTTTTTCTTCTGTACAAGCACACGCCTGTCATCATAAATAAGGCACATATTGGTGAATTCTTTTTTTATGATCTGTAAAACACTTTGATATGAGGCTTATAAATTCTGTCTTGCTTATCGATCGGATACAACTTATATTCAGGATATAAAAAGTTGAAGCTCTGCAAATCCATAGCACCGCTCCTTTCTTTAGCTGCCTTATCTCAATCATGGTAAAGCAACGGAGATGCCATACCTTTTTTACAATGCTTCTCAGGAAGTGTTTTACATATAAAAAGTTGTCTTATTTCATCCGGCTGACATGGTGATAGCCGGGTATTTACAGGTATTTTCCATGATGTACTCCTATTTCATGTTTTCTCTATTATACATCAATACTGCTAATAATGCAAGGCTGATTACAATAAAACAAGAATACCGCAGTTAACCTCGGTACTCATATAGAAACTTTATAAACATTTATCGGGGGAAACCTTTTTCAAAAGGGGTTCCCTCAATAGACTCGTATAAAAACTTCTTTATGTGTACAACAATATAATGTGAGAATTTTCTCACATTATATTGACAGCAGAATAAATATGTGATATGATATATGTGAGATTATCCTCATATTTATTGGAAAGAAGCCTGTGTTATGAAAGATATTAAAGCGGTAATCGGTACGAACTCATGGTGCAGTAAGGCATACAGTAAGATCCTGCGTGAAAGAAATGCAGCGTCTTGAAGAAGCTGCCGATCGATCACAGGCGAAAGTGCTCGGATACGATATATTCCGTGCATTTGTTCCAAAGAAGGTGAAATGATGGAAAGAACAACAAAACCGATTCAGGCAAGATCGCAGAAAACAAAAGAAAAGCTGCTGACGGCGGCTATTACGATGTACGCAAAAAACGGCTATCATAGCACAACCGTGGACGAGATAGCAGCAGAAGCCGGCGTTTCAACCGGAATCGCCTATAGATACTTCAGGAACAAAAAAGATTTGTTACTGTCTGCTCTGGAATTTGCATCAAAAAGTATCAGGGATATCGTATCTCTTGACAGCATCGATTCAATGGATGACAATACAGATTTCCGCAAGTATATTGACACAGTTCTGAGGAGTTTTGAAGATATCCATGACAGATTTCACGATATTCATGAGGAACTTGAAGGCTTGCAGCATACTGATGAGGATGTGCGTAAATTCTACGCAAAAGTCAGCCGTGATATGATGGAGAACGTGATCGATAAGCTCAGTCACTTTTTGCCTGATCATGCTAATATTCGTGAAAAAGCATATCTCGCCGTAAGTCTTTTAGAGCAGTACTGTCATCTGAAAATGAACAGCGATCAGATCGATCTTGATTTCAGCGTTCTGCGTGAAAAAACGATAGATACTGTAATGTTGGTTCTGAATGGCCGCTGAGAAGAACTGTATGTTCCCTGCTCAACTTGTGATGCTGAGAAGAAAATGATCGTTGATTTTTGAAAAAATAAAGGAGAAATGAATATGGGAAAAATACTGATCGAAGGCTTAGTGGCCTGTTTCATCCTACTGATCACCTGTGTGGTCGGAATCGCAAACGGACCGGTCAATCTTGTAAGCCTGTACGAAAAGGAAGTGCAGGACAGAGTCGTTGAAAAAGGCCTTATCACCCGTGAAAAAATAAAAAGGAACGCAAATTATTTCAGACTGTTCGGAATTCTTCCGTTTTTTATTTTCGTACTGGCAGCTGTGTACGGCATCAACGGCGCACACGGATTCCGGGACGGTTTCCGGCAGATCAGCGTTATTTTGCTGATGGAAGGACTATTTGACAGATTGTTCATTGACTGGTATTGGGTCGGAAAGACAAAAGCGTGGATTATTCCGGGTACAGAAGACCTGATGCCCTACATCTACGGCAAAACCCTGATCGGCAAATGGGTGTTCACGCTGGTCGGCTATCCGGTCATTGCCGCTGTACTGTCCCTGATCATGTCTTTGATATTGAGATAAGAATCATAAAAGCCTGTGGAGATGATACTCACACAGGCTTTGTGCGGTGTTGCCATAATATACTCTCATTACCTTACTTCTTCCGGCATGACCGAAGCGATCCTTGCAAATGCACCATCCACTAATGCAAGAATCTCCTTGTCCTGTTCTTACGGATATAACAAGCGGACACGAACTCAAAAAAGTACAAAACAAACTCCCCCGAAGTGATAAAAAATCAATTCAAGGGAGTTGCATATTTTTACAGTTCTGTCATACTCCTGAGACCGATTGCAAGTGTCGAAGCGTTATGCAGCAGTGCGGATGTTGCAGGCGGAAGTACGCCAAGTACGCCAAGACCGATAAGTCCGCCGTTGAATCCGATTATAGTTCTGTAATTCCGGTGAATACGGTTCATAAGAGCATTGCTCAGACGTTTCAGTTCGACAAGAGCATACAAATCATCGGCAGATATAGTTATATCAGCTATCTCACGGGCAATTGCCGCTCCGCTGCTTATTGCGATACCTGCATCTGCTTCACTCAGGGCAGGTGAATCGTTTACTCCGTCACCTATCATTATGACCTTGCGGCCTGCCTCACGCTCGACACGGATAAATGCCGCCTTATCTTCGGGAAGTACCCCTGCATGATATTCGTCAATTCCGACTTTTTCAGCAACTGCTCTCGCTGTACGCTCGTTGTCGCCTGTCATCATCACGACCTTTGAAATGCCGTATTCATGAAGTTTAGATATAACGTCAGCCGCTTCCTTACGGAGTGGGTCTTCTATGCAGATAACTGCCGCAACTTCGCCGCCTATTGCAAGATACAGATGTGAATACTCAGCAGGAAGATCACGATATCTTTCATCATCGGGCTCGGAGCAATTCTCGTCCTCAATGATGAAGTGATGACTGCCGATAAGTACCTTTTCGCCGTCAATTGTGCTGGATATTCCATGTGCCACAACATACTCCACCTTTGAATGGAATTCCTCGTGTTCAAGTCCCTTATCTGCGGCATCGGCAACAACTGCATTGGCTATGGAATGAGGATAATGCTCCTCCAGACAAGCCGCAAGTCTCAGCATTTCGTTCTCATCACGACCGCCGAAAGCAATGACTTTAGCCACCTTCGGAGTTGAATGTGTAAGAGTTCCTGTTTTGTCAAAAACTATGGTATCCGCCTCCGCAACAGCTTCAAGGAACCGTCCGCCCTTGACGGTAATTCCCGCACGGCTGCAATCACGCATTGCTGAAAGTACGGATATAGGCATAGCCAGTTTCAATGCACATGAGAAATCGACCATTAATATGGAAAGTGCTTTTGTAGCATTCCGTGTGATAAGCCATGTGAGAAGTGTTCCGCCCAGACTCCACGGAACCAGCTTATCTGCAAGGTGTGACGCTTTATCCTCTGCGGCTGACTTCAATTTCTCGGATTCCTCGATCATCTTCACTATGCGGTCATAACGGCCTCCGCCGACAGTATTTTCAACTATTACTGTACATTCTCCGTCTTCCACAACGGTTCCCGCATAAACATATGCTCCCTCAGATTTATGAACAGGCACGGATTCACCTGTCATGGAAGCCTGATTCACCATTGCATCGCCTGATATGACTTTTCCGTCAAGAGGTATCATTGAACCTGTTCTGACTACTATCTTATCACCCTTGCTGACTTCGTTCACAGGCATCAGCACTTCCTGTCCGTCCGCTGATTCAGCCCATACCTGTTCAACTCCGAGAGACATAGTCCTTGCAAGATCGTCAACGGACTTTCTGTGCGTCCATTCATCAAGAATATCTCCCACGTTAAGCAGAAACATTACAGAGCCTGCGGTCTTGAAGTCGCCACGCAGAAGTGATACTCCTATGGCTGTTGCATCAAGTACAGAAACTTCAAGCTTGCCTTTCAAGAGACATTTAAGTCCACGGAATATGTACTTTGCCGCTCTGATAAAAGCCATTACTCTGCGTACAGGCAGCGGAACAATGAGCTTGTTGACAAGTCTTCCTATAACAACAGCAGCAAGCTTTTCTTCGTATTGCTTATTCAGTTCTCTGCCTGTTCTTTCGGGAACAATATTTTCAACATCATCGAATGAGAATGTTGAAAGCCTGCGAATAATATCTTCTCTCGGACAAGTGTAAGCAATGATAATATCACAAGTACGCTCAAAAACCTGCACTCTTGTAACCCCGGCAATTACAGACAGTGAATATTCAGCTGTATCAGCCTGTTTCATCGTCATTCTTTTCATACAGAAACGTACACGCATACGTCCCTTTGATTCATGCATTATCTTGCATTTCATATTTATCACCTCTATAAAAACAGACCGGAGGGGTGCCCCCTCGGGCAAATCGCAGCATAAAATTACCGAGTCCTTGATTCGAGACTCGGTAACTCGCTTTTTCGTCAACAGATCATGTTTTATTCTTCGCTTGTGTCTGTTACTTTCTCATAATCATCTTCAATAACAGCTGACTCTTCTTCAAGTATCCTCTGCTCGTTTATCTCCTTTGCATCTGCAAGAATATCGTCGCAGTTCTCACGGACAGTTGTTACAGTTTCCATTACATTGTCCTTTGCACGCAGAACAGCGGCAGTTGCATGAGTATAGCACTTCTTGGCATCTTTGCTGGACAGAACTCTTACGCCTGCTGTACCAAAAAGCACACCGCCTGCAAACAGTCCTAATTTTTTCCATGGAATATCATTGAATTTCATAAGATCACCTCAGATTTAATATAAAGGCAACACCGCACAAAGCCCGCCTGACGGCTTGGCAGCGCATCTACTTGCATATTTTCCGTCATCTTGCACGAAAACTCCTTGCTGGGCGTCAGCCCAGCGGCGTCATTTTCATACAATCTGACGAAAAATCTGACTGCGTATCTGCACCGCCA
>Ga0129307_1001078_pt1 | contig 33155 bp, 27 predicted proteins | sample P1105metagenome_FD_94437 | JGI IMG/M metagenome (GOLD analysis project Ga0129307, IMG submission 94437) | Capybara group fecal microbial communities from Wisconsin, USA - P1105 metagenome | ecosystem: Host-associated > Mammals > Digestive system > Large intestine > Fecal | place: USA: Wisconsin...
AGGCAGGATACGGCGCTCGCCGCAGTCTTAAGGAGCATGGCGGGCGGCTTCAGCGACGATGAGCTGGCAGTGATCCGTGCGGATTACGAGGAGCATTGTTCCGGGACCGCTGAAGAACCGGGAGACTTTTACAGCGCGCTTTTATATGCTGCCGAAAGAAATGAAAAGGCAGCGGCTTTTCTGGAAAAACTGAACGGATGGCGCGGACTTGCCGATGTCCTTCCCGTACATGTGCTTCTGGAGAAGATCTATACGGAGACCGGGTTCTACAACTGTATGTCCGCAGGACCCAGAGGAAACGTTCGCCGCAAAAACCTGGATATGCTACTCGAAAAGGCGGAAGCCTACGGCAATACGAGCTATCACGGACTGTTTCATTTCATCCGTTACATAGAGCTTCTGAAGAAATACGATACGGATCACGGAGAGGCGGGAGCTGTTTCCGAAAATGATGACATCGTCCGGGTCATGACGATCCACGGATCAAAGGGACTGGAGTTTCCGGTCGTTTTTCTGGTCCGCATGGCGCCGCCGCCCGTCGGAGGCGACAAGGAAGAGGGCGTCCTGATCGACAAAGAACTCGGTATCGGCACAGACTATACGGATCCCGGCACCAACATCCGCTATCCGAGCCTCAAAAAGGCACTGATCCGGGAGAAGATGAACCGGGAAGGCCAGGGGGAACAGCTGCGCCTCTTCTATGTGGCGATGACGAGGGCCAGGGAGAAGCTGGTCATGACGGCCGCCAGGGACAAGGCTGTGGAAAAAAAGGAAAAAACGATCGGCATGGCGCAGCTGCTCGATGGGCCGGGCAGATGCGGCGGGCCTTTCCCCGTACAGTTCATCCGCCAGTTCAAGGCATGGGCTGACTGGGCATTGCTGGCTGTTTCCCGCGGTGCGGACAGCATTGAGATCAGGGATCTGACAGCGGCGGACCTTGCTGAAAATGATCTGCGCGAGACGGAAGCGGAGCGGTCCCTGCTGGAAGATCTTCTCGGCCGCGGCAGTGATACGGCAGCCGGAGAGACAGAGTTTATGGAAGAACTGAGGGCTTCCCTTAAGGCTCAGTATCGCTGGACAGACGAGACAAAGCTCAGACCGAAGATCTCCGTATCGGAGATCAAGATGAAGTCCTTTGAAGAAGAGCCGCCGGCACCTGCCGGGGATGCCGCAGGCGGGAGCGGCAAAGGACCTGATACGGAAGCGTATCATGATTACGATGACGGGGCGGAAGCGGAAGCTGACTTCGGAAACGGACTGTGGCAGAATAACCGGACTGCTGTGAGCAGGGGTGCGCTGCAGGGTACGGCGTACCACCGGGCAATGGAGCTGCTGAGCTACCGGGGAAGCGCCGCGGAACAGATGGAAGAACTGAAGCTGAGCAGCCGGATGAGTCCGGAAGTGAAGGAACTCATCAACTGGCATGCCGTGGAAACATTCCTTGAATCGCCGCTCGGGCAGAGGATGGCAAAAGCAGAGGCGGAAGGCAGGCTCTTCAGGGAGCAGCACTTTATGATCGGGCTTCCCGCTGCGGAACTGGATCCGGAACAGCATTCCCGGGAGCTGCAGCTTCTGCAGGGCATCATTGACGCCTATATCGAAGAGGATGACCATATCGTCCTGATCGATTACAAGACCGACCGGGCCGAAAATGCCGAAGAACTGGTGCACCATTACCGCACACAGCTGGAGCTTTATGCGAGGGCGCTTACCCAGCTCACGCTGAAGCCCGTCACGGAGAGGATCATTTACAGTACTTTCCTTCATCAGGTAATTATGATAAGATAGATTCACTATGATCACGAACGACTGGCTGGGGCCGCTGGCTCCCGAATTTAAAAAACCTTATTACCGTGAGCTCTATTACAGGGTCCGGGATGAGTATGAGCATTACCGTGTCTTTCCAAAGGCAGCGGATCTGTATACGGCATTCGAACTGACGCCTTTGAGCGAAGTGAAGGCGGTCATCCTGGGGCAGGACCCGTACCACGGGGACGGGCAGGCACACGGACTGTGCTTTTCGGTCAACCCCGGTATCGAGATACCGCCGTCGCTGCAGAATATCTATAAGGAACTGGCAAGCGATCTCGGCTGCAGGATCCCGGATAACGGCTGTCTCGTGCCGTGGGCAAAGCAGGGTGTCCTGCTGCTGAACACGGTCCTGACGGTGAGGGCGCATCAGGCGTTTTCCCACAGGGGCATCGGATGGGAACAGTTTACGGATGCCGCGATCCGGGCGCTCAATGAAGTTGACAGGCCGATCGTGTTCATGCTGTGGGGAAGACCCGCACAGGAGAAGATGAAGATGCTGGACAACCCCGCACATCTGATCCTGACGGCACCGCACCCGAGCCCGCTTTCCGCATCGCGCGGATTCTTCGGATGCAGGCATTTCTCCAAGTGTAACGAGTTTCTCATCAGTCACCATATCACACCGATCGACTGGCAGATCCCGGACCTTCAGTCCGGCAGTGCCGGATCCGGGTCTTATTAAGCAGGGGCAGAAATGATCATACTGGAAATATTGAAAATCATTCTTTTCGGCATCATTGAAGGCTATACCGAGTGGCTGCCGATCTCGTCAACCGGACATCTGATCCTCCTTGAGAATCTGATCCATCTGGACCAGCCGGAGGATTTCTGGAACGTGTTCAAGGTCGTGATCCAGCTCGGCGCCATCCTGGCGGTCGTATGGCTCTACTGGGACAAGCTGTGGCCTTTTTCAAGGACCAAGTCGGACAAGCAGAAACGCGCGACCTGGACGCTCTGGACCAAGATCATCATCGCCTGTCTGCCCGCGGTCATCGTCGGGCTGCCGCTGGATGATTTCCTGGATGCCTATTTAAGCACGCCGACGGTCATAGCCGTCACCCTGATCCTTTACGGCATCGCGTTCATTGTCCTGGAGAATTACAACCGGAAGAAGGTCTTCCCGATCAACAAGATGTCCCGACTGGACTACCGCACGGCACTTCTGATCGGTATGTTCCAGTGTCTGGCGCTGATCCCCGGCACATCCCGTTCCGGAGCGACGATCCTGGGCGCCATGATCCTCGGCTGTTCAAGACCGGTCGCAGCGGAGTTTTCTTTCTTCCTCGGCATTCCCGTCATGTTCGGTGCGAGTCTGTTAAAGATCGTCAAGCACGGCTTCGGTTTTACGGCATTCCAGGTGTTCGAGCTGCTTCTGGGCATGCTTGTCTCCTTCCTGGTGGCAGTATATACGATCCGCTTCCTTCTGAAATATATCCGCAAGAACGATTTCACGGTCTTCGGTTATTACCGGATCGCGCTCGGCGTGATCGTACTGATCTGGTTTACGCTGTTGGGACACTGACCTTACGGACCGGCAGCGCAAATGACATACGGATCGAAAGGACAAAGGTATGAAAAGACGCAATTTTCTGATAACAGCAGCTTTGGCGGTCCTGCTTGCCGGAGCTTTCGGGCAGGGCAGGGTCGCGGTACTGGCTGCGACTTCGGGCGTGATCTATGCTCCGGGCGTGAAGCAGCCGGCTTCAGCAGGTGAGACCAGCGGACCCGTGCAGATCCCGGAGATCTCCGAGGCTCCGGGTACGGCATATACGATCGCCGGTCAGGAAACGCAGAGTACAGTGACAGCGGCACCGGCAGCGGCTACGGAGACTGCTTTTGCGGCATCCGGGGAGATCGTTACGAAGAACGGCTATAAGAACGGGGATCTGATCGGCCTCAATGCCTCATGGCAGTATGCGGGTTTTTCCAAGATCAATTCCGGTACGGCAGTGATGTATACTGCTTTTGCAAATCGTAAAAACAGGATCATCGCAGTTAACGCGGGACACGGTACCAGGGGCGGAGAGAGTGTCAGGACTTACTGTCATCCCGACCAGACGCCCAAGGTGACCGGAGGTTCGACTGCTGCGGGCTCGATCACCGCAACAGCCGTTTCGACCGGCATGAGTTTCAAAGACGGTACGCCTGAGCGCGCGGTAACACTCCGCATGGCACAGATCCTGAAGGAAAAGCTCCTTCAGGCAGGCTACGACGTACTGATGATCCGGGACGGTGAGGACGTACAGCTTGACAACATTGCCCGTACCGTGATCTCAAACAATACAGCAGACTGCCACATCGCGCTTCACTGGGACGGCGACGGATTAAGTTATGACAAGGGCGTTTATTACATGTCCGTGCCTGACAGGCTCAAGCAGATGGAGCCTGTCGCAAGTCACTGGCAGATGCATGAGGCTCTCGGCAATGCACTGATCGGCGGGCTCTTCGCAAAGGGTATCAAGGTATGGGGCTCCAACCCGCTCGACACGGATCTGACACAGACTTCCTACAGCACGATCCCGTCCGTGGATATCGAACTGGGCAATCAGTGTTCTGACCATTCGGACGGCCGTCTCGATCTGGAAGCGGAAGGACTGCTTGCCGGCATCAACAGCTATTTCGGCTTCAATTAAAGCCGGAGCGCTGAGTCCTGCTGACGGGGACATGATGATACTTTTTTATGAAGGCAGGATGGAAGCGAAGCCGTTATGCGGCTTTCCGATAACACAGTGAAGCACGGAATTAGTACTTGCATTTTCCCGATTTCTTTGGTAATCTTTTTGAGATAAATGTATTCGGGAGGATGGGAGATGCTCAATATCATTTTGATCCATAAGCTTCAGGAATCATTTATTACTATTCATATTTTTTGATTCAAAGGTGACCGCATCAGCAGTCACCTTCTTTTTATACAGACGCTGATCCGTAAGTTCGGCAGCAGTTTTTCAGGAGGGGTATTTATGAATAATCAGGAACCAATCAGAGACGCAAGGACGCTCGGCACGCCCAAAATGCTTGTACTCGGTCTGCAGCATCTGTTTGCGATGTTCGGCGCGACCGTGCTTGTTCCGACGCTGACCGGACTGAGCGTGCAGACGACGCTGTTTTTTGCGGGGCTTGCCACGCTTTTCTGCCACCTTGTGACCAAGAAGAAGATCCCGGTATTCCTCGGATCGTCCTTCGCATTCCTCGGCGGTTACTTTGCTATCGCACCCAACGGTGAAGCCGAGCTTCTGCCGTATGCCTGCTTCGGTGTAGCCTGCGCAGGTCTTCTTTATGCCGTACTGGCACTGTTCTGCAAGGTCTACGGTTCCAAGCGGGTCGTACGGTTCTTCCCGCCGGTCGTTACCGGTCCGATCATCATTGCGATCGGTCTCTGCCTTTCTTCTTCCGCAATCCAGAACTGTACCCAGAACTGGTTCATCGCACTGGTTGCGATCGTAGTCGTTATCGTCTGCAACCTCTGGGGCAAGGGGATGGTCAAGATCGTTCCGATCCTGCTCGGCGTCGTCGCTTCCTATCTGGTCGCTGCCCTGACGGGCAATGTTGACTTTACCGGTGTGCGTGAAGCAGCCTGGATCGGCCTTCCCGTCAAGTATCAGAACACGGTGTTCTCGATCTTTACCGGCGGCAATCTCAATACCAACCTTCTGCTGACTGCGGCGGTGACGATCATTCCGATCTCCTTTGCGACCATGATGGAGCATGTAGGCGATATCTCTGCGATCGGCTCCACTGTCGGACAGAACTTCATCGAAGATCCCGGCCTGCACCGTACGCTGATCGGCGACGGTATCGGTACTGCGATCGCTGCGCTGTTCGGCGCACCTGCCAACACGACTTACGGTGAGAATACCGGTGTCCTGGCTCTGACCAAGGTCTATGATCCTAGAGTTATCCGCCTCGCGGCACTGTTCTCCATTATCATCTCTTTCTGCCCGAAGTTTGCGGAACTGATCCATGCCATGCCTGCAGCGACGATCGGCGGCGTATCCCTGATCCTTTACGGCATGATCTCAGCGATCGGTGTCAGAAACGTTGTTGAGAACAATGTTGATTTCTCCAATACAAGAAACATCATCATCGCCGCACTGATCCTGGTGCTTTCCATCGGCATCAACTACGGCCTCGAAGGCGGCGCCATCCAGATCCAGGCAGGCAACGCGACCATCGGTCTGACCGGTCTTGCTGTCGCGTCCTTCGTCGGGATCATCCTGAATGCGGTCCTGCCCGGAAGGGACGAAGCGTTTGCGGAGCAGCCGCGCGACGCAGGAAGCCTCGGCCGCTATTAAAAAAAGACATAACCGAAAGATCTTCACGGGGCTGCCGCCCGAAGCGGCGGCCCTGTTTGTTTTACGCTTGCCTGCGGGAAGAGTCCAGCCGGGCGAATTGAGCTTCGGGCAGAAAAAGGCTGAATATCTTTCGGAAACTGTTCGGAAGACAGTATAAATTTTGAATCGATTCATGTATAATGGATACTGGTCGGCTTTTCCGGTCAGTATCTGTTTTCTGAGGAGCAGAGGATGAAACTATATATCATGCGGCATTCCGAGACAGACTGGAATAAAGAACACCGCATTCAGGGAAGAACAGATATTCATCTCAATCTGAACGGGATGAAAATTGCCGCACTTGCGGGCGACGGTATGAAGGATATACCGATCGATGTCTGCTTTTCCAGCCCCCTGGTCCGCGCACAGGAAACGGCAGCCCTGGTCGTCGCGCGCAACCGTCATTTTGTGGAAGGCGGTTCGAGGATCATTCTGGATGACCGTCTGATGGAGATCGCGTTCGGCGAGTGGGAAGGACAGGACGGAAGCGAGGGGACCATGGGCCCGAACCGGGAACTGTTCCGGGAGTTTTTTGTCGGACTAGGCGGAACATATATGCCTGAAGGCGCCGAAGATCCGAAAAACGTCATCCGCCGGAGCCAGGATTTCCTCAACGACATCTGCGCAAGAGAAGACCTGAAAGACAAAACTGTTCTGATCGTGACGCACGGCTTTACGCTGCGCTGTCTGCTTTCGAGGTTTTACGAGGATAAGGATGACTATTTCCATAAGCCGGGCGTGCTGTATAACTGCCAGACGGCGATCGCGGAGCATGATGCGGCAGGTCAGCTTGTCCTGACGAATCCCGGCAGGCTGTTTTATGATGAGTCGTACGCCAGAAATTACTATAAAGGTTCTCTGACCTGAGCGTTTTAAAGGAGACGGACCCCGATGAAAAAATATGTATCATGGAATGTCAACGGCCTCAGGGCGGTTATGAATAAAGGATTCATGGACTTTTTCAATGCAGCGGATGCGGATGCGTTCTGTCTGCAGGAGACGAAGCTTCAGGCTGGCCAGATCGATCTCGATCTGCCCGGGTATCACCAGTACTGGGACTATGCGGAAAAGAAGGGTTATTCCGGCACCGCGATTTTCACAAAACAGGAACCGCTTTCCGTAACGATCGGTCTGCCGGATGCGGAACATGATCACGAAGGCCGTTCGGTCTGCCTCGAGTTTGAGGATCACTACCTCCTGACGGTGTATGTGCCCAACGCCCAGAACGAACTTCAGAGGCTTCCGTACAGGATGGAGTGGGAAGACGCCTGGAGACACTATGTTACGGAACTGAAGAAGAAAAAACCGGTCGTCTACTGCGGAGACCTCAACGTAGCGCATGAACCGATCGATCTGAAAAATGACAAGACCAACCACAACAATGCCGGCTTTACGGATGAAGAGCGTGCGAAGATGTCACAGCTTCTCGCAGCAGGGTTTACGGATACCTTCCGTTACCTGTATCCGGAAAAGGAAGAGTACAGCTGGTGGTCATACCGTATGAATGCGAGAGCCAGGAATACAGGCTGGCGCATCGATTATTTCATCGTATCGGATGAGCTTAAGGATAAGATCAGGGAGGCTGTGATCTACGGGGATGTACTCGGATCGGATCACGCACCGGTCGGACTTGTGATAGACCTCTGATAAACACGGCAGAAAACAGCACCATGGATGCCGCAAAGCCGGAAAGCAAAGTGCGGCACAGTTTACAGCCAGACAGTTTTAAGTGATGAAAGATATTAGATTTGAAGAACTGGATACCGACAGCGGACAGATCGATCCGGAGGATGAAGGCCTGCTGGAAGAGCTGATGATCGATGCCGCCGATACGGCAGATACAGCGGATGCGGCAGATGACGATCTGTTCGAGGAGTTTGAGATCGGTGAGGCAGCAACGGAAACAAAACCGGAGACTGTCTTCGTGAAGGCACAGGAAGAAACGCCGGAGCCGGAAACTGAAGAAACGGCGGAAGCAGAAACTGCGGAGGCTGCAGAGACGGAAAACGTTCCTGCAGCGGAAGACGCTCGGGAAGAAAGCAAAGAGCCGGAGCCGGAAACTGAAGAAACGGCGGAAGCAGAAGCTGTGGAGACTGAGGAGCCTGAAACTGTTCCTGCAGCGGAAGATGCTCAGGAAGAAAGCGAAGAGCCGGAGCCGGAAGCTGAAAAAGCGGCTGAAGCAGAAGCCGAAAAGACAGAAGAAGCGGAAACCGTTCCTGCTGTGGAAGATGCTGCAAAAGAAAGCGAAGCATCGGAGCAGGAAACGGAAGCTGAGGAAACGCCGGAAGCAGAAACCGTGCAGGCAGAGGAAGCGGAAAACGTTCCCGCTGTGGAAGATGCTGCAAATGAAAGCGAAGTGCGTGAACCGGAAGCCGAAGAAACGATAGAGACGGAAGCTGAAGGAACGCCGGAGCCGGAAGTTGAAAAGACAGAGGAACCGGAAACCGTTTCAGCAGTGGATGAAGCTGCAGAAGAGGGCGAAACTCCTGAGCCGGAAGCTGAAGATGCGTCGGAAGAAAACGATGCCGCAGAGCTGCAAGCTGAAGAAGCTCCACAGACAGAAGCGGCAGCTCTGGAGGAAGCATCGGCTGACGGAGAAACCGATGAACCCCTTCCGGTCAAGCCGTTCTGGTCAGAAGAAGAGGAAGAGGAAAGCGGCCCGGTCGGGGTCGTGAAGCTGGTCTCGTTCCTTCTGCTGTTTGCCGTGCTCCTTGCGGGAGCCTATGTCTACGGTATCGGCTACTACGGAACGCATTTCCTGCCCAATACTTTCCTTGACGGTGTGAATGTCGGGGAACTGACGGCGGCGGAAGCAAAAGAAGCGCTGCGCAATTCCTTTGAGGATAATACATTTGAACTTACCGGAAGAAACGGTGCATCGGAATCGCTCGATATCAGTGAAGCAAAGCCTTCGAGGGAGTATGAAGGCATCGAGCAGGTCCTTTCAGGTCAGAACCGCATCGGCTGGATCGTTGCCCGTAAACCGGTCAAGGAGACCATGCTCCCTTATACCGGAACGTTTGATGAAGAAGGCCTGGAGCGTGCCCTGGATGCATCAAGAACACTTGATCCGGCCAACATTGCCCCGCCGGAAGATGCTTATATCTCATTTGACGAGACGGCGGACCGTTATGTAATCATACCGGAGAAGCCCGGCAATGCCGTCGACAGGGAGATACTGACGAAGGCAATGCAGGCAAAGATACAGGAAGGACGGATGCAGCTTGATCTTGAGGAGATCGGCTGTTACATAGCACCCGCAGTCAGTTCGGACAATGCAAGGCTTCAGGGGGATCTTACGGAACTCAATACCCTGCAGGATCTGAACGCCAGTATTGATATGGGCGGTGAAGTGACCGAGTATCTGAACGGCGAGCAACTCCGGGAACTGATGACCCGTGAGAATGCCGTACAGGACTTCGTGACGGGACTAAAGGACCGTTATGATACGTATGACAAGGATAGGAAGCGTTTGTTTAAAACGGCGAACGGAAGCTATATCCTGATGAACGCCGCCTATGGCTGGCGCCTGGCTGAAGAAGCTACGCTTTCGTCCCTGCTGGCATTGACAGACAAAGCGGCCGATACGGTCGGACGCAGTTTTGAGTACGAGGAGCCTGTGGAGGAAACGAAATCGTCGAAGAACTCGAAGTCATCGAAGACGGAGAGCACAGCTGCGGCGGAAGAGACAGATCCGTTCCATATCTCCGCTACATGGAAGAATAAGGCGGTCGTCCATGAGGAACCCGATTACGGCACGACCTATGCGGAGGTCGACCTGACCAACCAGACTGTCTATGTCATCCAGGACGGGGTGACGATCTTTGATTCGCCCTGCGTTTCCGGAAGAATGACCAAGGACAGAAAGACACCGCCGGGGATCTTTGATATCAAGCTGAAGCAGACGAACAAGACCCTGGTCGGTTATAAGCCGGACGGATCCGTAGATTACCGCAGCCCGGTAAATTACTGGATGCCGTTCAACGGAGGCGTCGGATTCCATGACGCGACCTGGCGCGGTTCCTTCGGAGGAACGATCTATGTGAATTCCGGCTCGCACGGATGCATCAACATGCCGCTTGCCAAAGCCCGTGAGCTCTACGGGATCGTCTATAAGGGCATGCCGGTCATCGTTTATTACCGCTGATCCAATTAAAAACAGCTGTTCTGCAGATCTGCAGGACAGCTGTTTTGATTTCAATGGGTAATCGGCGGGGTCGCCGGGATGGAATACCGCAAAGCTCTGCGGTTTATGACGCTTCGGTTTCTTCCTCGGAAGTGCTTTCTTCGTCTGCGGTACCCGGTTCGACAAGCATGGTGTTGACCGTGATGTGTCCGGAGCGGGCATTGCCGACCATGTCTTCGAAGTAGAGCTCAACGGAGTAGCATTTGCCGGGAAGCGGGATCGTGATTAGCCCCGTATTACGATTCATGTCGGACGGATAAACAACGTCCGCTTCGTTCACGATTGCGTAGATGGAGTCATAATTGACGCCGGACTGCGTATCGCTGATTAGGAAGCTCAGAGCGCCGTTGCTGATGTTGGCGGATTCTTCATCGACCGACGGGGCAGTGTCGTCAAGCATGCTGACGTCGGCATAAGCCGCGCGCATCATTCCGTTGACGGAAGTGGCTTCGACATAGAAGGTGCCGTTTTTGGCGACGGAGCAGGTATAATTGCTGCCGGACTTTTCATATTCGACCGGTTCCGATTCCATCGTGACCTTCATCTCTTTGATCGGAAGGACGGAATGAATGGAAAAGTTGACGTTGGTTGAAATGTAGTCGTTGGTGTCTTTGACGTCGATGCTGATCTTGGGTGTGGAGCACACCAGCAGCAGGATAATGCCGTTGATCACCAGATAAGGCAGCACTCCGAAAAGCAGGAAACGGACAAATTTGTTTGAAAGCGGACTGCCCTTGACCCTGGTTCCGTGTGCATCATATAGTATACGCTTGCCGCCGGGCGTGCGGTTCTGCTGTGAATTTGTTTTCTGAGAACGCATAGTACCTCCTGAAAAATCCTATATAGTGTAGCAAAAAATAAACTGCAAGGCAATAAAGCAGAGGAAGATTTAAGAGAATTGACAAAAATATACTTAAAGTGTATTCTAATAAAGTACTGAAAGCATTTCCCTGCACTATCTATATACAAGTCATCATCTATCGGATATCCCGGGAATTCGCATTTACTTTAAAAGAAACGGAGCCTGTTTATTACGATGAGAGAAAAACTGGAAACTTTACCTTTGACGCAGCTGAAAGAATTTGCGAAAGGCCAGGGATTGAAGATCACCGGGCTTCGTAAGGCGCAGATCATCGACCTTCTTTGTGAAGCTGCGGAAAAAAAGCCTGAAAACAAGCCGCAGGAGATCCACAGCCTGGCAGCACAGCCGCTGAAGCCGAAGGAGCCCGAAGCGGCGCCGGCAGAGCCGGAAAATGCTGAGCGGGCAGCAAAGCCGGAGGAACCCTCCGAAAAGAAAGCGCCTGAAGCGGATGCCCCGCAGGAAGAACAAAACAGTCGTGAAACAATGACGGCAGAGGCGCAGAAAACGCAGGACAGAAACCGCGCCGCAGCCGGCAGGGATATAAGAAAACACAAGACGATCTCCATACGGGACGGAGCGGCTCTCAGGAGAAACCGTGAAGGCCAGCCTGCAAAGGAAGGAAGAGAGCGCCGTGAGGTCCGGGAAGAGGCAGTGCCGCGCGCTTCAGCGCCCGTTGAGCCCATCCCGATGCGAGGCTCCTTCGAAACCGAGCCGGCGGCGAGGGACAGCGCGGACGGACTGAAGGATATTCCGCTTGATGCAAAGACCGGGAAACCGGTCGTCAGCCTGCAGGCGGGAGAGCAGACGCCGGAGATCAGCGCGCTCGACAGCGGGATCGAAGCGAACGGCATCCTTGAAGTCATGCCGGAAAACTTCGGCTTTATCCGCTGTGAGAATTTCCTGCCGGGTGAAAATGACGTCTATGTGGCACCGAGCCAGATCCGCCGCTTCAATTTAAAGACCGGAGACATCATCCGCGGCAACCGCCGCATCAAGACGGCGGCGGAACGCTTTGCCGCGCTCCTTTATATCACGAGCGTCAACGGATATCCCGTCCAGGAAGCGGAAAGACGTCCTGATTTTTCGGATCTCACGCCGATCTTTCCGAACGAGAGGATCCGTCTGGAACAGGGCCCCAGATCACCGCTTCCGTTAAGGGTCATGGATCTGCTGGCGCCCATCGGAAAAGGCCAGAGAGGCATGATCGTTTCCCCGCCGAAGGCAGGTAAGACAACTCTGCTGAAGCAGGTTGCGAAGGCGATCATCCGCGATAAGAACATGCACCTTATCATCCTTCTGATCGACGAGCGTCCCGAGGAAGTGACGGATATCAAAGAGGAAGTCGTCGGCGAGAACGTCGAAGTCATCTATTCCACTTTTGACGAGCTTCCCGAGCGCCATAAGCGCGTGTCGGAAATGGTCATCGAGCGTGCCAGACGCCTCGTGGAATACGGCAAGGACGTGACGATCCTGCTCGATTCCATCACGCGTCTTGCCAGGGCCTACAACCTGGTCGTGCCGCCTTCCGGCAGAACGCTTTCCGGCGGTCTGGATCCGGCAGCGCTGCATATGCCGAAGCGTTTCTTCGGCGCGGCGAGAAACATGCGTGAGGGCGGATCGCTTACGATCCTTGCCACCGCGCTGATCGACACCGGCAGCCGTATGGACGATGTTATCTATGAGGAATTCAAGGGTACCGGCAACATGGAACTGGTGCTCGACCGCAAGCTTTCCGAGAAGCGTATCTTCCCGGCGATCGATATCTTAAAGAGCGGAACAAGACGCGACGATCTTCTTCTGAGCAGTTATGAGATGAATGCCGTCAGCAAGGTCCGCAATGCTTTCGGTTCGCTGAAGCCGGAGGATGCAGCGGAGAAAGTTCTGGACCTCTTTACCAAGACACGCACCAATGAAGAGTTTGTCCGCATGGCTGAAAAGATCAAGTTTTATTAAGGCTCTGCTTTCTTCCGTGTTTCATGAAAAGTTGCTTGCATTTTGAAAAGACGTATGATATACTACTCAAGCTGTATGCCGTTTCCGCGGAAACGGCCATGACGGAATATCAAGGCGGTCGGAAATCGCCAATTCAGAATTAAGAGGTGAGATCATGAAAGAAGGAATCCAGCCGAAGTATTATCAGGCTACCGTTACCTGCCATTGCGGCAACACATTCACGACTGGTTCTACCAAGCAGAACCTTTCCGTAGAAATCTGCTCCAAGTGCTATCCGTTCTATACCGGCAAGGAGAAGACTGCTCAGGCACGCGGCCGTGTCGAGGCATTCAACAAGAAGTACGGAATGAAATAAGTTCTACGAATGATGTAAGATATGGACCGGGCTTTCAGCTCGGTCTATTTTCGTAATAGTGCTATACTTTCCGGCTCCCGGAAAGCGGGCGCGGCAATAAGGCGCCGGACCATGCGGGAGCTTAAATGCATGGAGTCTGTAAACTATGAAATACAGTGGGATCGGCGGACAGGCCGTAATTGAAGGGATCATGATGCGCAACCGCGACCGTTATGCGGTCGCTGTACGCAAGCCCGACGGTGATATTGCCGTCGATGTTGAGGAGTGCATCCCTTATTCCGAAAGATTCAGTCTTGCACGGATCCCGTTTATCAGGGGGTCGTTCAGCTTTGTCGAGTCCATGGTGCTCGGCATGAAGACCCTGATGTATTCGGCATCTTTTTACGAGGATGACGAAGAAACGGAACCGTCGAAGTTCGAACTCTGGCTGGAGAAGACTTTCGGCGACAGGATGGACAAAGTCATTATGACGGGGGCGATGGTGTTTGCTTTTATCATGGCGCTCGTCATCTTCATGTGGCTTCCGCTCGTCATCGCCGGATTCATGAAGAACTTCATTGCTTCCGAGACCCTGCAGGCGCTGTTTGAAGGCCTGCTCCGCGTTGCGATCTTTGTGGCTTATATCATGATCGTGTCAAGGACAGAGGATATCCGCCGCACTTTCATGTACCACGGCGCGGAACATAAATGCATCAACTGCATCGAGCACGGTCTCCCTTTAAATGTAGACAACGTGGCGGTCTCTTCCAAGGAGCATAAACGCTGCGGCACGAGTTTCATCATCATCGTCATGATCATCAGCATCCTGTTCTTTATGGTGATCAGAGTGCACCAGCCGCTTCTGAGACTGGCAAGCCGCATCATCCTGATGCCGGTGATCGCCGGTGTGAGCTATGAGTTTCTGAGACTGGCGGGACGGTCCGACAGCCCCGTCGTCAACCTCCTTTCGAAGCCGGGACTCATGATGCAGAAGCTGACGACGTATGAACCGGATGACAGTATGATCGAAGTTGCGATCGCGGCAACGGAAGCGGTCTTCGACTGGAAGCAGTATCAGGCGGAAGAGTTCCCCGGGGGACCGGATGCACTCGGACGCGAGCTTTCGGCAAAAGCGGCAGCAAGGCATCCGGAAGGGCAGGACCTTACGGCATGAAGGTAAGGGATCTGCTCAAAGATGCGGAAGCAAAGCTGAAGGAAGCAGGCGTGCCCAATGCGGCTTTTGACGCGAGGGTCATGCTGGAGGAAGCCTACGGGAAGTCCCCGGCAGAACTGCTTGCGGAGATGGACCGGACGCTCTGTCCCGGCGCGACCGGGGGGACCGAACCGGCAGGAGGACTGCAGTGTCCCGGTGACTGCGGCGCGATGATAACGTTCCGCGCGAGCGTATCCCAACGGGCAAGGCGCGTGCCGCTGCAGCAGATCATCGGACACGCGGGCTTTATGGGCCTTGACTTTAAAGTAAACCGATATGTACTCGTTCCGAGGCCGGACACGGAGACCCTTGTGGAGGCGGTCCTGGCAGCGGAAAAAGATAAGGAGATCAAACTGCTGGATCTCTGCACCGGGTCTGGCTGTATTGCAGTTTCACTGAAGCATTACGGCGGCTATGCCGGGGTGACGATGTCTGATACGGATCGTGAAGCGCTTCATGTGGCGATCAGGAACGCGTCCATCCTGGGAACGGATGTGCGGGCGGTGCAAAGCGATCTTTTTGAGGCATTTGACAAAGGAACGCCGGACGGAAAAGATGCGGAACGCTTTGACGTGATCGTATCCAATCCGCCGTATATAAGATCCGGCGTGATCGAAACGCTGGATCCCGAAGTGCGGGACCATGATCCGCGCATTGCTCTTGACGGCGGCGAAGACGGCCTCGTTTTCTATCGGAGGATCCTTACGGAAGCGCCGGCGCACCTTATGCCCGGAGGCAGGATCTATCTGGAGATCGGGCATGACCAGGCGGAAGACGTATCCCGGATCGCAGAAGAACAGGGATATACAAAGATCGAAGTACAAAAGGACCTTGCGGGTCTGGACCGCGTGTTCAGTGCCGTCCGTCCTTAACAGCATATATCAGGGGAACGCAAGTTGCTTGGCATTGACAGACTGAACGACATAGTGCGCCATTATGAGGAACTGATGAACCTGCTCGGAGAGCCGGATGTTACGGCGGATCCGGGGAGGTTTCAGAAGCTTATGCGCGAACAGGCGGAGCTGGAACCCATCGTAAGTACTTTCCGCAGGCATGAGCGCGCATCGGCGGATGCGGCAGATGCGCTGGAGATGCTGGAGCATGAAAATGACGATGAGATGCGGGAGATGCTGAAAAGCGAGCTTGCGGAGGCGAAGAAGCAGATCGCCGATACGGAGCAGGAACTGAAGATCCTCCTTCTTCCCAAAGACCCCAATGACAACAAAAATATCATCATGGAGATCCGCGCCGGCGTCGGCGGCGACGAATCGGCGCTCTTTGCGGCGGATCTCTACAGGATGTACTGTAATTATGCGGTCCGCCAGGGGTGGCGCACCGAGCTTGCATCCTATAACGAAAACGGGATCGGCGGTTTCAAGGAGATCACTTTTGTCGTTGACGGGCAGGGCGCGTACTCCAAACTGAAGTACGAATCGGGCGTACACCGCGTGCAGCGTGTTCCGGAGACGGAATCGGGCGGCCGCATCCATACTTCGACCGCAACGGTGGCGGTCATGCCGGAAGCGGAGGAAGTGGACGTCGTCATCGATCCGAACGACATCAAGTGGGATGTCTTCCGTGCTTCCGGAAACGGAGGCCAGTGCGTCAATACGACGGACTCGGCAGTGAGACTGACGCATTTTCCTTCGGGCATCGTCATTCATATGCAGGAGGAAAAGTCACAGCTGCAGAACAAGGAAAAGGCGATGCGTATCCTGCGTTCCAGACTCTATGAGATGGAACTTGAGCGTAAGCAGAATGAAGAGGCTGACCTCCGCCGTTCGCAGATCGGCACCGGAGACCGGTCCGAGAAGATACGGACCTACAATTTCCCGCAGAGCCGGGTAACGGACCACCGTATCAAACTGACGCTTTATAAGATCGACCAGATCATCAACGGTGACCTGGATGAGCTCATCAACGCCCTGATCACGGCAGACCAGGCGGCGAAGCTCGCAAAGCTGAATGATGAATAAACCTTAGAGATGTACGATGAAGAAAGCAGAAAAAACCGAATTGGCGCAGCTGGAGACCAAAGTGATGATCGCATCATGGTTTTTGTGTCTTGTATTACTTTTGATCACGGACGGTACCTTCGACAGGCTCTGGAAGGCTTTCTCGGACAGAAGACGGATTTCCGCTACGAAGTCCTGATCCATGATGACGCCTCCACGGACGATACGGTCAGTATTATCCGGGAGTATGCGGAACGCTTCCCCGATATCATCCGGCCCATGTATGAAGAGGAGAACCAGTATTCGAAAGGGATCTCCAATATCAGCGGCGTCTTTAATTTCCCCAGGGCAAGGGGAAAGTATATCGCAATGTGCGAAGGGGATGATTACTGGTCGGATCCGCTGAAGCTGCAGAAGCAGGTCGACTATATGGAGGCGCATCCGGAGTGTTCTTTGTGCGCCCACGCGGCGGGGATCGTATCGGATGACGGCGCGTTCCGTTCGGAGACCGCGATCCGGCCTTTCACTGAGAGCCGGGTGCTGAAGCCGGAGGAGGTCATCAGCAAGAAGACCAATCTGCCGACGGCTTCGCTGCTGTTCCGGACCCGGTATGCGAATATTCTCCCTCAGTGGTATTTTGACTGTCCGGTCGGGGATATCCCGCTGCAGCTCTTCATGCTGATGAACGGCAGCGTATACTACATGGACGAGGTCATGAGCATGTACCGAATGGGAAGGACCGGATCCTGGGGCGAGATGATGGACCGGGAGGCTCTTGAAAAAGCGGCCTTGCGCTGGGAGAAGCATTACCGGGCGATGGAACGCCTGTACGGATGCTTTGACGCCGATACGGAAGGAAGATGGCACGATGCGGTGGAAGACGCGCTGAAGCGGCAGCGTTTCCATATCGACCTGAAGGAAGGCCGTACGAAAGCGGCGCTGGATCCCGGCAACCGCAAATATCTGGAGGAACTGCCGAAAGCGGAAGCGAAGCTTCTGAAACTGAAGGCAAGGGCTCCCTATGCCTATACCGCGCTGCAGAGCATTTATCACCTTGTCAGAGGCGGCAGATGACGGGCGGCGGGTCCTTAAGGAAGCGTCGGAATCTTTAAACTTTGCTTACATTTTGTGTAAACTGTGGCATGCCTGCAATAAGTATGCTAAACTTAGCATCGGCATTAAGCGCCTCCGGGCTGGCCGGCTCCGGGGGCATGCATATATATCATACCTGTTTTTTAGGAGAATAGTCATGTTCAAGACATTACGAAAAGTAACAGCAGCTGCGGCAGCAATCTCCATGATCATAAGTTCTGCAGCTTATGCGGATGTGATCATTGCTCCGGGCGTCAATGTCGGAGGATCTTCCCAGACGATCTCCGAAGGCCCCGGCGGCGCACCGGCAGCGGATGTGCCTGTAGTTGTTGAGTCCGGTGATGCGGTCGACGCGATCACGATCGAGGCTCCGGTCTCCGCGGCTTCGGACAGCGCGGTCGTTCTTCCGCAGGATACTTCCGGTTCCGTTCCGGCGGATCTGGTCCCGATGGGAAGCACAGACGTAAGCACGGCAGCAGCGACCGGAGACGGTTCTGTACAGGTGGACCCGATCATCGGCTACGCACCGTTTGTCAATGCCGTCATGGTCCTTCCGTCCGGCGTTCGCACCCTGGGCTTCAACTCCATGATGGATATGTTCATGTCTCCCGAAGAGGGACTGACCGGTCTGTGGGCACGTCTGGAGTACGGTATCGGCGACTGCTTCTACCGTGTATTCACCAATGAGCACGGCTGGTCCAAGTGGGCGATGAACGAGATGTATACGCCCAGCACCGGCGACGGCGCAAAGGTCCGCGCGATCCAGATGCGTATCAAAGGACATACCCGCAATCTTTATGACCTTTATTACAGGGCGATCCTGGACGACGGAACCATCCTTGACTGGGCGCATGACGGACAGGCAGCCGGCGCGATCGGCTCCGACCGTTATATCCAGGGATTCCAGATGACGCTCTGGAAGCACGGCATGGCATTCAACCAGGGAACTTCACGCTACCAGATCTCCTCGGGTTCCTATGAGGGTATCCAGATGGGTTCCGACGGCCATTACTTCTACTCCACCTGGAACGGCCAGCCGTTTACCGGATGGGCGTATGATACCGACAACAACAAGTACTACTTCCAGGACAGCCACATCGTGACCGGCTGGCAGTATATCGACGGTTACAAGTATTACTTCGATTCCAACGGCAAGGTCGTTACCGACCTGGAGCCGATCATGGGCCTGCCCGGTGATTACATCATCAAGGTCAACAAGGATATGAAGTGCATGACCGTCTTCACGAAGGACGGAGACAACGGATATATCATTCCGTACAAGGTCTTCCTCGTCACGATCGGCGGTGCTACCCCGACCGGTACCTTCAAGACCTATGAGCCGCACAGATGGAAGTTCATGCATGACGACATTTACGTACAGTTCCTGATGCGCTACAAGGCGGGCGGATTCTGCATCCACTCCATCATTTATCAGGGCGCACCGGATTCGTATCATCTGACCGCTTCGACCTACAACCAGCTGGGCAAGAACCAGTCCGACGGATGCATCCGTCTGACTTCCGGTGATGCAGCATGGCTCTACAACAACTGCGGAGCGGGCACACCCGTCACGATCTACATCGACGAATGGGTCATGGGACCGTTCGACAGACCTGCGATCGAAAAGGGTATCCCGAACGATCAGAATTACGATCCAACCGATCCGGTCATCATCTCTTCACGCGGCGCGGAAGCGACAGCTTCCCAGGCAGGCGCGGCTGAGGCAAGTGCCGAAGCTGCTTCCGGTTCCGCCGACCTGATCGCGATCGATATCTCGGCACCGAACTAATTTATGAATTCTTTAACAAGGGGCTTGCAAAAGCCCCTTTCTGTTATGTATTATTAGCAGTATGTCAGAACAGAGCGGTATCAAGACAAGTGTCATAGCGGGCTTTTTCTGGAAAGCCATGGAAAGCGGGGGCGATCAGCTGATCACCTTCTTCATTTCGATCATTCTTGCCCGCCTGCTCGGCCCGGAAAAATACGGTACAATGGCGATCATGCTGATCTTTATCGCGATCGCCCAGGTCATCATTCAGAACGGTTTCCAGACCGCGCTGATCCAGAAAAAGGAGATCAGCGACGCGGATTTGAGTTCTGTGTTCTGGGTCGGCCTTATGATCTCCGGCGCCTTATACCTTGTGATCTTTCTGACGGCACCGTTCATCTCGGACTTTTTCGGGGATCCGGCGATCACCTCCATGCTGCGGGTGCTGTCGCTGATCTTGTTTTCGGGTTCGGTGGTCTCGGTGGAGATCGCCATCATTGCCCGCCAGATGAACTTCCGTCTGCAGTGCATTGCCACGATCCTCGCGGACATCATTTCCGGAGCGATCGGCATTGCCGCGGCGTTCCGCGGACTCGGCACCTGGGCGCTCGTACTGCAGCAGCTGATCAAAAATATCTGCCTGATGCTGATCCTGCTCTGGTGGCTGAAATGGCGGCCGGCGCGGATGATCTCGGGCGAGAGCATTCACAGCCTCTTTTCGTACGGCTGGAAAGTGCTGGTATCCGGACTGATCGATACGGTCTATTCAAATCTCTATACACCGTTTATCTCAAGACTGTATAATGCCACGATGGTCGGTTACTATAACCGGGCCAACCAGTTTCCGCAGGTGATCGTCAATTCCATGGCGCAGACCCTGCAGGCTGTTATGCTGCCTGCATTTTCAAAGACGCAGGACGAGCGGCAGAGGGGCCGTCAGATGCTCCGCAGGACGATCAAGATGTCCGGTTTTGTCATGTTCCCGGCGATGTTCGGCATCATGGCGGTCGCGGAACCGATGATCCGTATCCTGCTCGGGGAAGCCTGGCTCCCCGCGGTGCCTCTTCTCAGGCTCTGCGCACTGTCCTTCAGCGTCTGGCATATGCACGTAGCCAATCTCCAGGCGATCAACGCGAACGGACGCAGCGACATTTACCTGAAACTCGAGATCATCAAGAAGATCGCCGGCGTTATGGTGCTGATCCTCAGCGTGCGGCTGGGCATTACGGGCATGATCTTCATGAAGGCGGTCTGGGACTATGTATGTACCTTTATCAACGGCTGGCCGAACAGGGAGATCCTCGGTTACAGTCCTGCCGCACAGTGGCGCGACACGCTTCCCGAGCTGGCTGCTGCGGCCGTTATGGGCATTGCGGTCTATGCCGTGCAGCTGGCGCTGAGCGGCAGCGGGATCGTGAGCATGGCTTCCGGCGGCGGATCGCTTCTGATGATCCTGATCCAGGTCGGCACGGGCGTCGTGCTTTATCTTGTGATCGCGGTCGCGCTGAAGATGGAGAGCCTGCGCTACCTCGTGGAGACGGTGAAACTGTATCTGCCCCACTGAGAGATCCGGACAGGGTCTGGAGATATATCATGAGCAACATCTACTTCCTCGAAAAATACAAAAACGCGGATATCTATATCAAGCGGGAAGATCTGCACCCGTTTTCTTTCGGCGGCAATAAGGTCAAGATCGCGCAGGAGATCTTTGCGGATATGGAGGAAAATGGCTGCACATCCGTCATTTCGTTCGGCTCGCCGACCTCCAACATGAACCGTGCCATTGCGCATATGGCTGCATCGAAAGGCATCCCGTGCCGTGTCGTCATGAAGACGGAAAGCCGTGATGTGCGGACGATGCCCATGAACGAACGCCTGGTGCGCGAAAGCGGAGCGTATGTAACGGAGTGTGCTCCGTCAGAGGTCCGGGAGACGATCATACGTGTCATGGAAGAGGCACGATCTGCGGGTGAAAAGCCCTATTATATCTACGGAGACAGCAGCGGGCACGGCAATGAAGAGGTGCTGATGCGTGCTTACGGCAAGCAGTACTGGCCGATCCGTGAATATGAGCGTCAGGAGAACGTGAAGTTCAGCGATATCTTCCTTGCGGTCGGAACGGCGGCAACGATCAGCGGCCTGATGGCCAGCATATCCGAAGGCTGTGAGGTGGATGAACCCCGGATCTTTCTGCACGGGATCTCCGTTGCCAGGACGGAAGAAGCCGTGCGCGGGGCAATACAGCGTTTTCTCGCCTCCTGCGGTTATGATACGCCGCAATGCCTCGGACTGGCGGATATCACGGATGCATATCTCGGCGGCGGATATGCAGATACTGCGGCGTCTTCCGTCCGTACGCTGATCGATGAGAAGATGCGTACGCTGGGACTTCCGCTCGATCCGGTCTATACCGGAAAGGCGTATTACGGCATGCTCAGGGAGATCGACAGGCTCGGGATCACCGGCAGCGTGCTCTTTATCCATACCGGCGGCATGCCGCTCTTCTTTGACTACTGGCAGGACCGGTGACGGAGTATTGCCTTACGGTCTGTGTTTACTGATCCCGTATTCTGTGTTAATATAAAAAAGATGAATATCTTGCTGACAAGTGCAGGCAGAAGGACCTACATGGTCGATTATTTCAAAGAGGCTCTCCGGGGTGAGGGTCTTGTTTTTGTGGCCAATTCCACGATGAGCCCTGCGCTTACACACGGCGACGGATACTTTCTGACGCCGCTGATCTACAGCAGGGAATACATACCGTTTCTGCTTGATAAGTGCAGGGAGCTCAAGATCGGCCTTCTGGTATCGCTTTTCGATATCGATCTGCCGGTGCTCGCTGCACACAGGGATGACTTTGCCGCAGCCGGGACCTTCACAGCCGTCTCCGAGCCTGAGATGCTTAGGCACTGCAACGACAAGTATGATATGTACCTGAAACTTCGGGAAGGCGGCATCGGCTGTCCGGAAACGGCGCTGTTTCCGGCTGTACACGGGGAGCAGGGAGAAACATCAGAGCTCTTCGGCGGAGGACCCGTCATAGTCAAACCGCGCTTCGGCATGGGTTCCATCGGCTTATACAGGGCTGTCGGCAGAACGGAGCTTCAGGGCGCCGTCGCAATGTGCAGCCGTGAGATCCGGGAGACTTACCTCAAATATGAATCCGCGGAAGCGCCCGGGCAGTCAGTCATTGTCCAGAAAAGCCTGAAAGGCACGGAATACGGTCTGGATGTCATCTGTGACCTTGACCGGAATTATGTTACGACGATCGTCCGCAGGAAGCTAGGTATGCGCTCCGGCGAAACGGATGAAGCCGTCATACTCGGCCCGGAAGACCCGGAATACGGTATCCTGCAGGATACCGGAAGGAAACTTGCGACGCTGCTCAGGCCCCGCGGGCTGACGGACGTCGACGTTATGATGGAGCCCGGAAGCGGGAAGCCTTTTGTCATTGATATCAATGCCCGCTTCGGCGGTGGTTATCCGTTTTCACATATCGCGGGCGCGGACGTACCGCGTGCGTATGTGCTCTGGATGAAAGGAGAGGACGGCGAAGCCCGGAAGGCGTGCATGGGAGCGAAAGCCGGCACGCACGGATTTAAGGATATCGCGCTGAAGGTCATGCCTGCGGCGCGAACGGACGAAACAGGTACAGGGAGTGGGAAACATGTCTGAGACAATGATCTCATACGGGGCGGAAAGGACCAGGAACAGCGATGTTCTGCTGGTTATTCCCGCATACAATGAAGCGGACAGCATCGAACGGGTCGTGGATGAACTGATCCGGGATTATCCGCAGCTTGATTATGTCGTCGTTACGGACGGACCGACCGACGGCACCGACATCATCTGCCAGCGCAGAGGCTACAATGCCGTGCATCTTCCCAAAAACCTCGGGCTTGCGGGCTGTTTCCACAACGGAATGAAGTACGCTTCGGAGATGGGATACCGTTATGCGGTCCAGTTCGACGGGGACGGGCAGCACCGGCCCGAATATATCGGCGCAATGTACAAAAAGGCGCTTGAAGGATACGACATCGTCATGGGTTCCCGTTTTATCGGACTCAGCAACAGGATGAGCGGCATGCGGAGCCTGGGATCCTTTATGATCCGCCTTGCGATCCGTATAAAGACGGGCGCTGTCGTCACTGATCCGACCTGCGGGCTCAGGATGTATGACAAAAGGATCATCGACATGTTTGCCCGGAGGACAGACCTTGCTCCGGAGCCGGATACGATCTCGCTCCTCATCATGAAAGGGGCGAAGGTCGCCGAGGTGCCGGTGCGCGTGGCTGAAAGGGAAGCGGGCGAATCCTACCTGAACCCGTTCAATGCCGCTAAATATATGCGCCGTATGCTGTCTTCGATCCTCTGGATGCGGACCAGACGGAGATCATCTTTGGAATCATGAATCAGGATCAGACCATTCGAAAAGATTATATATGGAACACGATAGGCAGCGCGGTCTACGCGCTGTCGGCGGTCATACTGGCTTTTCTTGCGATGCATTATGCGGGACCGGATGAGGGCGGAATATTCGGATTCGGTTTTTCCACATTCGGCCAGCAGATGTTTATCATCGCGTATTTCGGGATCCGTCCGTTTCACATCACGGATACGAAGCATGAGTATGAATACGAGGACTACAGGAAGCTCAGGGCAGTGACAGCGGGCGCGGCAGTGGCGGCGGCAGCCCTGTATCTTCTTCTCATGATGGCCCTCGGCCATTACAATGCGCATAAGGCATCCGTGATCTTTATGCTCGCGCTCTACAAGATCGCGGACGGCATCGCGGACCTTTATGAATCTGAGTGCCAGCGTATGGGCATGCTGTATCTGGGCGGTCAGGAGCTGACCGTGCGGACGCTCATGGCAGTGGCGGTGTTTGCAGCCGTGCTGGTCACGACCGGAAGCCTGCTTTTGGCAGCAGGTGCGGCGGTACTTGTCCATGCGGCGGTCATCCTGTTTTTCAGGGCATATATCAGGAAAAACGTCGTTGCGGCAAAAGGTGACGGAGCAGCGGATGCCGCCGGCGGCAAAGCTCCCACTGCCGGCATTTCCCGTTTCCTCACTGCTGAGGCGAAGTCTCTCTTTATGAGCACGGTGCTTTTGTTCCTGTCGGTCTTTGTCGACTTCTATATCTTTTCCGCATCCAAGTACGCGATCGACCTGCATCTGACAGACGCGGACAGCGGTATCTTCAATATCCTTTTTATGCCGACCTCCGTCATCTACCTGGTCGCGAACTTCATCATCCGGCCGTATATGACGAGGCTGGCGGAGATCTATGAGAAGGCCGACTTTGCGCGTTATCAGAAGATCATCCGGATCCTGGCGGTCTATATCGTGATACTGTCGCTGCTTGCGGTCGGCGGGACTCTCGTCGTGGGGCGCTGGGTCCTTATGCTCTTTGAAGGCATTCTCGGAGAACAGTATTACGGGGTACTGATACGCCACCACTGGAACTTTGTCCTGATCATTGCAGGCGGGTGCTGCTATGCCATGACCAATCTTTTTTACTACATCCTGATCATCATGCGGCAGCAGAAGATGATCTTCTTCAATTACGTACTGATGGCGGTCGTGGCTTTTGTGATCACAAGACGCGCCGTGACCGGCTTCGGCATGGAAGGCGCTGCGACGGCTTATCCACTCTATATGCTGCTGACCATGCTCGTGTTCATCAGCACCTACCATAAGGAGCTCCGTAAGGAAAAAGAGCGGAGAGCAGAGGAAACAAATGGCGGATATCCGTACCGTTGACATCATCATACCGACATACCGACCGGGTGAGCGATTCATCCGGCTTTTGTCGATGCTGGAAAAACAGACGTATCCGTATCACCGCCTGATCGTCGTCAACACCGGTGAGGACCTGATGCCGGACAGCGTGAAAAAGGCGCTTGGTGGCATGCGGGACGTTACGCTGAAGAATATCTCCAAAGAAGAGTTTGACCATGCGGGTACACGCAGGGCGGCGGTGGAGATGAGCGATGCGGATCTTTTCCTGTGCATGACCGACGATGCCGTGCCTGCGGACATCTTCCTCATCGGACAGCTGGTCAGCGCCATGCAGGATCCCGATGCGGCGCTTGCCTATGCCAGACAGCTTCCGGAAACATTCACGTCTGAAAGCGAAAAATATACAAGAAGTTTCAATTACCCCGCAAAAAACAGGAAAAAGACGATCGATGATCTTCCGGAACTCGGGATCAAGACCTTTTTCGCATCCAATGTCTGCTGTATCTATGACCGGAAGATCTACGAGAGGCTGGGAGGATTTGTGCGGGAAGCCATCTTCAACGAAGACATGATCTACGCATCCGCTGCGCTTCGTTCCGGCTACGCTTCCGTGTACCGGTCGGACGCGCGCGACATACATGCGCCCGACTATACGGCGATGCAGCAGTTTCACCGTAACTTCGACCTCGGCATGAGCCAGGCCATGCATCCGGAAGTGTTCGGAAGGATCCGTTCCGAAGGGGAAGGGATCCGGCTCGTCCGTCAGACGGCAGAACACCTGATCTCAAACGGACATGCGACGGAAGTGCCGGGGCTGGTCTGGAGATCCGGCTGGAAATATCTGGGCTACCGGCTCGGGAAGTCCTACAGGAAGCTTCCGCGGGGACTTGTCAGACGGTTTGCAATGAACAGGACTTTTATCGACAGGATGGACCGGAAGGGCTGACCGGTCAGCCCGTACAGAGGAGATCATATGAAAGCAGTTATCATGGCGGGCGGGCACGGGACCCGGATCCGCTCTGTGGCATCCGACATACCGAAACCGATGATCCCGGTGCTCGGGAAACCGGTGCTGCAGTATCAGCTGGAGTGCCTGAAGGAAAACGGCATCACGGACGTTATTTTAGTGACGGGATACCTCGCGGACAGCATCCGGGAGTACTTCGGCGACGGCAGTGACTTCGGCATGAGTATCAGCTATTTCAATGAAGATAAGCCGATGGGGACGGCAGGCGCGCTGCATTACCTTTCCGGAGAGCTGGAAGAAGACTTCCTGCTGCTGATGGGCGACCTGATGCTTTCCGTCGACTTTAAGCGTTTTATGTCGTTTCATAAGAGCACCGGCGCGGACGTCACGCTCTTCGTGCATCCCAATTCGCACCCCTATGATTCGGATATCATCGTAACGGATACGGCCGGAAGGACAGAAGAGTACACCGAGGACCGCTGCGGAGCGGATGCGGCTGCTTCCGGTCCTGTCCCGCAGGAAGACCGCCGCAGCCGGGTCATGGAAGTGATCAGCAAAAAGGCGGACCGGAACGGACTATGGTATCATAACTGCGTCAATGCCGGGATCTATGCCATGAAGGCGCAGACAGCGGCGTCAGTACCGGAGCCGGTCGAAAAGATCGATCTCGACAAGGACATTATCCGGCCGCTGATCGCTGACGGAAAGGTCTGCGCCTACCAGTCCACGGAATACGTCAAGGATATGGGTACGCCGGAACGCTATGAGGAAGTGACGGAAGCCGTCAGAAGCGGTCTTGTGCGGCAGAGAAACTTAAGTCTTCCTCAGCAGTGCATCTTCCTCGACAGGGACGGGACGGTCAACGTTGAACGCGGGTTTATCCGGCGGGCGGAAGACCTGGAGCTCCTTCCGGGTGCGGCTGAGGCGATCCGGAGGATCAACGCTTCAAGATATCTCGCAGTCATTGTGACCAATCAGCCGGTCGTTGCGCGGGGCGAATGCAGCTTCGTGGAGCTGGACCGGATCCATAAGAAGATGGAAACACTGCTCGGCGCGGAAGGCGCTTATATAGACGCATTGCTTTACTGCCCGCATCATCAGGACAGGGGCTTTGAAGGGGAGGTCCCCGAACTCAAGTTCCGCTGCAGCTGCAGGAAGCCTGCCGCGGGACTCATCGATAAAGCGGCGGATCTGCTCCATATCGACAAGGCATCGTCCTGGATGGTCGGCGACATGACCCAGGATATACGCTGCGGCCATAACGCCGGACTTCAGACCGTGCTGGTAAAGACCGGCATGGGCGGAAGCGACGGCAAGTATGACGACGTCCCCGAGCTTACCGCTTCCTGTCTTTCAGATGCGGTGGACCGGATCCTGAAGAGGTGAGCGCATGCAGGATGAAGCTTACGAGTTCGTCACGACCGACGATCCCGAAGAGCGGGAGCTTGCGGATGCAGCCATGATCTGCAGGGCGTGCAATGCTTTTGACGGGACACATTACGGAGAGCCGCTCGATGCGGATCTTTATGTGTTTGCGCTGGACGGCGCGGGGGAGATGAAAGCGGTGCTTGCGGCATACTGCATGGGCGGCACGTTTGAAGGACGTCCCGTGACGGAAGCGGCGGCGTTTACGCTTCCGGAAGCAAGGAGACAGGGACTGTTCGGGGCAATGCTGGAAGCCCTGAAAGAGGAACCGGAAGGCGAGGCGGCGATCCGTTTCGCGGTATATGAGACTGAAACCGTCACTGCGGTCCTTTGTGCGCTTGGCGCAAAGAAAGACCACGATGAACTTCTGATGCGGCTTTTGCCGGATGCGGCGCTTATCTCCCGGTTCGAAGAGATCGCGGCGGAAGAGTCCGGGCAGGCGGTGATCGAAGCGGAAGAAACGGAAGGCTCGTTTTACTGCCACAGTGCGTATTCGGAACTGCATATCAGGACCGGCAGCGGCAACGCCTATATCTACGGCGTGCAGACCAGCGCCTCAATGTACAGAAAACACCATGCTTTAAGTCTCCTTGCAAAAGTGATCCTGCATTTTTACCGGGAAGGCTGTGAAAGCTTCCTACTCGAGGTCTCGGACAGGAACCTGCCGGCAGTCTCACTCTACCGCAGACTCGGCTTTTGTGAAGAGGACCGGCTCAGCTACTATTACTTTTGACCCCGGCATTATTCTATGCTATAATACTTTTTTATGATCAGAGGCACGACAAAAATACAGAAGACCTGCTGGGTGATCTTCATTTTCTATCTGATCGGCATAACATACTATACGATCTTTGCAGAATCCCTCGGAAGGGGACCTTCTGCAGAAAGTGAAGCGCGCTACAATCTGATCCTTTTTAATGAGATCCGGAGATTCTGGGTCTACAGAGAGCAGCTCGGCTTCAGGGCATTCTTTCTGAACGTGGTCGGAAATGTCCTGGCTTTTGTGCCGTGCGGTTTTCTGCTGCCCGCGATATCCCGCCGCTGCAGATGGATCTACGGTTCCGCCGCGGTCGGACTGATGATCAGCTTTATCATCGAGTGCACCCAGCTGATCTTCCGGGTAGGAAGTTTTGACGTGGATGACCTGATGCTGAACACGCTGGGTGTGATCATCGGATTTTTTATCAACCGTTTTATTCAGAGGTACCGTTACAAGAGGGCGGTCGCTTCCGGAAAGCGCAGGGTCAGGATCAGGAAGATCGAAGAAGAGTAATGGCTGAAAAGAAGAAATACTCCTATATCAAATATCCTTACAGCAGGGCAGGATGGTTCAGCTTCGTGCTCGGCATCCTGAGCGCGCTCATGACGGTCGCTGTGGTTATCCAGGCTGTCCGGAGCAGCGGAAACACAGGGATCTTCCTGGCTTCCATAGGTTTCAGCGCGGTCGTTTTTGATATCATGGGGATCGTGTTTTCTCTTCTCAGTCTTTCTGAAAAGGAGAAAAACCATCTGTTTGCATGGATCGGCGGAGGCCTTTCCCTGCTGTCGCTTGCCCTGTGGGCAGTGATCGTACTGGTATGAAAAAGATGATGGAAGATATAATTATCATAGAAAAAGGCAGTGATACGATGGAAGAGCGGATCAGCCTGGCAGCAGAACGCATCCGGGAATTTCCGGAGCCGCTGAAGGACCTGCCGCTTCGTTCTTATTTCAGCTGCCTCAGAGACTTTATCCTGCTCTGCGAAAGAGAGCGGAAAGAACTCCGGAGAGACCGGACGGTCAATGAAGCGCTGTATCGTGATATGCGCCCCGAAAACTATCCGCAGAGCTGGCTGGATCCAGCGTTTGCTGCGGCAGGCGCCGGCGCAGCGGGACAGCTTTTTGCAGTCTGGTATGCGGAGTGTCTGACACTGATCCCTTCTCTCTATGAGAAGAAACTGGAAGACTATGCTGCTGTACTCGAAACGACTGTACAGATATTCAATATTTTCGAACAGGATGATGTTGCTGATAAGGCGGCTGCGGTCAAAGACGTGATCTATGAGTACGTCTATGATTATGCTGCCCAGTTTACGGGAGACTACCTGGAGAGTACCCATGACCCGTCCGGCCGGTTCGCGCTCGACATCGTCATGAATGCGGACCTTTCCGATACCGGGGATCACAGCTATCTGTATTCTTACGGCGAATGGATCACGGATGAGCAGCTGGAGACGGCGCTTCTTCTGAATTCGCTTCCTGAGGAAACGATCGACGCCATGGCCCGGATCTATACAGACGGTTACATCCGCGGATTTGCGCTCACCGGCAAGGACATCCGCAAAAAGTCCTCCGTGATCTGTTACCTGCCGCTCGGTTTCGAGCGTTTCATGCGCCGCGCCGTCGGACTCTTTGAGGAAGCGGGGCTTAAATGCATCATCAGCCGGCATCCGGTGCATCTTATCAATGCCAGGATGAGCGGCAACGTCAAGCCGGGCTTTTACGGTGCTTCAAACCCCGCATTCGTTTTTGACCACAGCGAGGACTCCGCGGTCTTCTGGGGCAGCCGCATGAAGGCTGCAAAACTGGACGCCCTGCGCAGCAGGGCTTCGGAGATCCGGGAGATGCTCGGCGCAGTGTCCGGACATGCATGCGTGGAGATCTTCGGGGAGAATGTCCCCGCCCTTATAAGGAAGCCGGAAGCGCCCCAGTGGAACGGGCACCAGCTGGAAGTAAAGGCATCCTATGTCCGGGAGCAGCATGACCTGATGGATATGTACGTTCCGGATGAGGAGACCAGCTATACGATCATCGCCTGGCCGGTGATCGCTGCGGCTGAGAGCCATGCGGCTCAGTCCGGCAGGACTCTCCGGGAGGCCTACAGGGAAGTGTTCGAGGAGATCGTCCGGATCAATACGCTGCCGACCGACCGCTGGGAAGCGATCCAGCAGAAACTGATCGACGCTCTGGATAAAGCGGACCATGTGGAAATAAAGGGAAGCGGCAGCAATCAGACCGATCTCACGGTAAGGCTCCATACGCTTTCCGATCCCTCGTCCGAGACCAATTTTGAAAACTGCCTTGCGGATGTCAATATCCCGGCCGGCGAGGTGTTCACCTCTCCGGTGCTGAAAGGCACCGAAGGCCTTCTGCATGTAGGACATGTCTATATCGGCGGATACCTCTTCCGCGACCTGAAGATCCGTTTCAGGGACGGACGGGTCTGTGAATATGAATGCGCCAACTATGAAGAACCCGAAGAAGGCCGGCGGCTCATCAGGAACGTGATCTTCCAGAACCGGGAAGAGCTTCCCGTCGGTGAATTCGCGATCGGCACGAACACGACCGCATTTACCGCGGCGCGCCGGTTCCGGATGGAGGAGAAGATGCCGGTCCTGATCGCGGAAAAGACAGGCCCTCACTTTGCGGTGGGCGATACCTGCTACTCTTATGAAGAGGATATCGTGACGGTGAACCCGGACGGCAAGAAGATCATTGCGCGTGAAAACGAGTGCTCCGCACTGCGTCATACCATGCCGGAAAAAGCGTATTTTCATGTGCATACGGACATTACCCTGCCATATGACGAACTGGGCAGGATCACGGCATGCAGCAGTACGGACAGGACGGACCTGATCCGCGACGGAAGATTTGTAATGGAAGGCACGGAGGAACTCAATGAAGCACTGGATATACTTCCGTAAGCGGGCATTCCCGGTCCTTCTGGCTTTGACGGCAGTCCTGTTCCTGCTGACGGGATGCTTCGGAAGAAGCGTCTCCGACGAAGAGCAGGAAGCGGAGGCAAGCGCGGAAGAAGAGCAGGAGGAATACGAACAGGCCTTCGACGGTGATTATCCCGGAACGGTCGCGGTACGGGAGGCTGCGGCAGACGAGGCGCCGTACTACGGCATCATGTATGCGACCATCCTTGACATCAACGGAAGCGGGATGGATTCTTCGACCGTATACACATTTAAGGATAAGAACGATCCCGACAACGCCTGGTCCGTGACCGGGCTCGAAGTGGGTGATATCGAGACGGAACTGAGTGCCGGCACGGATGTTGTCATACTGTTCCACGGGGATATGGTCCGGGACAGTGAAAATGTCGAATTCCTCGTCATCCTAGGAGACGGAACTTATGAACTGAAGCGGGCAGCCGGCGTTACCACGTCCAATATGATGAGCACCTTTACCGTGGAAACGGCGGCCGGAAGTGAAATACAGCTGCACAAGGACAACTGCAGGATCGATAACGGCGCTCTCACCAGAGACAGCGGTGAGACAGTCATCGTATACTATGCTGACGGCGGCGAGCTCGGATGCTATCCGCTGCGCGTATATAAAGGCGACTGAAAACCGTGATCCACATGGAACTGTCAATGTTTAAAGAACAAAAGATCAATCTGAATAAACTGAAGAAGACCCTTGCCGTCATCTTTCTGACGGCGGTGTTCCTGATGTCGCGGGCATTTGCTTCCGAGGCAGCAGGCACCTGGGTGGCGCCCGAGGGCACGGTCAATGCCGGCGCCGCGATCGTGATGGACGCGGATACCGGGACTGTGCTGTGGGGATCCAATATTTACGAACTCTGTTACCCTGCGTCGATCACAAAGATCATGACAGGCCTTCTGGTACTAGAAAACTGTGATCTGGATGACATCGTGGAGATCACTGCGGACTCGGTCTACGGGCTGGAGTCCGGCGCTGTGACCGCAGGGCTTTCCGAAGGCGATAAGGTCAGTGTCCGCGACCTTCTGTACGCAACGCTGTACCGTTCTGCAGCGGACAGTTCCAATGCGCTTGCTCTGCATGTCGCAGGCAGTATCAGCGGCTTCGCGGAAATGATGACAAAGCGGGCGGCGGAACTCGGATGTACTTCGACCGTGTTCAAAAACCCCAGCGGCCTGACGGATGAGGAACATGTTACTACAGCCTATGACCTGGCGCTGATCGGCAAAGCCTGCTTTGATGATCCGGGGTTTATGGAGATCGAATCCGGTGAGAACTGGAAGATGGGACCGACGGAAAAGTATCCCGGCGGCCTGACCGTTTCCGTCGGACACAAGATGGTCAAAAGCGGGACAAAGTATACGGATGAGCGTGTGGTCGGCGGTAAAACTGGATTTATCACTGCCAGCGGAAATACGCTGATCACTTTTGCCGAAAGTGAAGGCCGGCGTCTGATCGTCGTCGTTTTAAAGGACAAGAACCCCGAGCACTATGAAGACACGGCGCTGCTGCTTGATTTCGGATTTTCACAGTTTGAAAATGTCGAAATCGAAGACCCTGTCACGGTCTTCAATGTTGAAGAGCGCTTAAGGACGGATAAGATCGTCACCTGGTCTGACAGCCATCTCGAGGCGGAAGGTCCGGCACTGGTGACGCTTCCGAAAGGTGCGGACCCGGCGGATGTAACGGCAGGCTTTGACTACAACATCGGACCCGATGCGCCGGAACTCGCGATAGCGCGGCTCTTTTTCCGCTACGCTGACGTCCGGAACGGCAGCGTCTGGATCCTGGATGACCGTGAGTC
>Ga0129307_1001079_pt1 | contig 33139 bp, 25 predicted proteins | sample P1105metagenome_FD_94437 | JGI IMG/M metagenome (GOLD analysis project Ga0129307, IMG submission 94437) | Capybara group fecal microbial communities from Wisconsin, USA - P1105 metagenome | ecosystem: Host-associated > Mammals > Digestive system > Large intestine > Fecal | place: USA: Wisconsin...
AAAGTGTTTAGGCAGTATTGAGGGAAGAAACCAAGGTCAAGACCAACCGAAACGCCGTATGCCGAAGACGGCACGTACGGTGTTGTGGGAGGACGGGGGCTAGTCACCCCCTCCTACCCGATCGCGCCGCGTCCGGTTGACTTTCCCCGCGCGAACGGATAGAATGACAGAAAACGAAAGCGGGGAGGGAAGCGCATGGCGATCCGGCAAAGGCAGTTCTGGAATGCCGCGGCGGCGACGGCGGCCGTCGTCGTCGGGGCGGTGCTCTGCCGCGTGGTCGTGCGCACGACGCAGGTCGCGTTTCTTGAGAATCTTGCGAACTTTGTGCGCTTTTTCCTCTATTTCGGGCTGTTCGCCTTCTGGGGCGCGTCCGTGCGGCAGCGGGTCATGCAGACGCAGGTGCGCGGCTATCTCGTGGCGGTCGCCGTGCTGATGGTGCTGTGGCTGACGCTGCGCGAGCTGCGCTGGCACATCGTGCTCAACCCCGACGTGCGCCGCTGGATGTGGTATCTGTACTACGTCCCGCTGCTCCTGATCCCGCTGCTGGCGCTGCTCGTGTCGCTCTCGCTCGGCAGGAGCGAGCAGTTCCGCCTGCCGAGGCAGACGTCGCTGCTGTACGCGCCGACCGTGCTGCTGATCCTGCTGGCGCTGAGCAACGACGCCCACCAGTGGATGTTCACCTTCCCGGATCAGGCCGCCATGCAGACGGAGCTGGACTACCGCTACGGCGCGCTGTACTACGTCGTGTGCGCGTGGATCATCCTCAGCTCCGCCGCGGCGTTTCTCGCCATGCTGGCGAAGTGCCGCATCCCGCGCACGAAGAAGATCATCTGGATGCCGCTCGTCCCCTTCGGCGCCGCCGTGCTGTACGCCGCGCTCTACGCGCTGCGCGTGCCGTTCGTCGTCAACGAGCTGGGCGACCTCGCCATGTTCGACTGCCTGATCTTCGCGGCGTTCTTTGAAAGCTGCATCCGCTGCGGGCTGGTCCAGTCCAACACGCGGTATTACGACCTGTTCCGCGCCTCGGTCGGCACGTCCGCGCAGATCACCGACCGGGCGCATCGCGTGCGCTTCACCGCAAGCGGCTCGGAGACCTTTCCGCCCGAAGTCATGATGGAGGCGGAGCGCTCGAACGTGCTGCTGCCCGACGGCAAGCGCCTGAGCAGTATGCCGATCAACGGCGGCTACGTCGTGTGGACGGAGGATATCTCGGAGCTGCTCGCCCTGCGCGAGAAGCTGGAGAGCGTGCAGGAGGAGCTCAGCGCGCGCAACGAGATTGTGCGGATGGAGTACGCGCAGGAGAAAGAGGAGAAGACGATCGAGGAGCAGAACCGCCTCTACGACCTGATGCAGCAGAAGACGCAGTCGCAGCTCGACGGGGCGAAGGCGCTGGCGGCGCGGTATGAGGCCGCGGAGAGCGAGGACGAGCGGCGGCGCATCCTGGCGCGCATCGTCGTGCTGGGCAGCTACATCAAGCGGCGCAAGGACTTCGTCCTCTCCCAGCAGGGCGCGTCCGTCGAGTCGGACCACGTCCTGCCGCTTGAGGGAGGTGGGGCGGCATGACGGCGTTTACCCTGCTGGACGCGCCGGCGCAGCACCTTCTCGTCGGCGTGGCGTTCTTCGCCGCAATCTGCGAGCTTTTGCTCTGCCTCTATCACCATCTCTGCCACAGCGCCCCGCGACGGCGCGCGGCGGACGGCGCGCTGTTCCTTGCCGCGCTGCTGTCCTGCGCGGGGCTGATGACCCTGACGAGGGACGGCGCGCGCGCCGCGCTGCCGTGGGGAGTCGTCCCGCTCGGCGCGGCGCTGCTGATCGTCCGCGCCGCGGCGGGGATGCGCTACGACCATCGCGCCAGCCGCGAGAGCCTGTCCCCGGCCTCGGTCAAGGAGGCGCTGGACAACCTCAACACCGGCGTGCTGTTCGCGGACGCGGCGGGGAAAGCGATCCTCGTGAACCGCACGATGGGACGCCTGGCCGACGCGCTGATCGGCAGCTATCCGCAGATGCTCGACGAGCTGGAGAGCGCGCTGCGCTCGCCGCCGGAGGGCTGCGGCGTGGAGCGGATCAGCGACAATCCCGCGCTCTACCGCTTCCCCGACGGGCGCATCTGGCGCTTTCGGACGGTGCCTCTGGAGGAGCCGGCGCTTGCGGGCTTCACCCAGACCGCCGCGCAGGATATGACCGAGCTGTACGAGACCAACGCCCAGCTCGAGCGCGACAACGCCGCGCTGCGCGAGGCGATCCGGAAGATGCTGGAGATGACGCGCCGCCTGACGGACATGATCCCGCGGCAGGAGCTGCTGAACATGAAGATCCGCATCCACGACGAGATCGGCGCGAGCCTGATCGCCCTGTCCAAGCTTGCCAAGGACGGCACGCGGGAGGATACGGACGCGCAGCTCAAGCTGCTCAACCACGCGCTGATCCCCTTCGGCAGCGCGCGGGCGCTCACGCCCGGAACGTTCGAGGAGGCGCAGCGGCGCGCAGCGGAGATGAACGTGACGCTGACGTTCGAGGGCTACGTCCTGCGCGACGCGGAGACGGAGCGCCTGATCTCCGCCGCCGCGCTGGAATGCGTGACCAACTGCGTCCACCACGCGCACGGCAGCCATGTCACGGTGACGATATCCGCGCGCAGCGGCGTCTGCGTCGCCACGATCACGAACGACGGCGCCGCGCCGAAGGCGCCCGTCACGGAGGGCGGCGGGCTGTCCGCGCTGCGCCAGAACGTGGAGCGCGCCGGCGGCGAGATGCGCATTTCCAGCGTCCCGCGCTTCGCGCTGACGCTTGTTTTACCCGAAAGGAGGGCGGAGTCGTGATCCGAACGGTCATTGTGGAGGACAGCCCGGTCGCGCAGCAGTATCTGTCGGATATGCTGGAAAAGGACGGACGCTTCGAGGTGCTGGTCAAATACACCGACGCCTTTGAGGCGGAGGCGTTCTGCGTGAGCGGCGGCGCGGACCTCGTGCTGATGGACGTGCAGACCGCGCACAACCATTCGGGGCTTGCCGCCGGCGAGCGCATCCGCAGGAGCGGGTGCGGGGCGAAGGTCGTCGCCGTGACCTCGCTCGTCGACCCCGAGGTGCTGGCGCGGGCGCGCTCGGGCTGCGCCGACAGCCTGTGGTACAAGGACCACGGCGACGAGGGGCTGCTCGGCGTGATCGACCGCACGCTCGCCGGGGAGCGCGTCTTCCCCGACAGCGCGCCGAGCATCGAGCTGAAGAATATGTTCTCCGGCGAGATCACGCCGCGCCAGTTTGCGCTGCTGCGCTGCATCCTCATGGGCATGACGCAGGACGAGATCGCGGAGAAGCTGCACATGACGAAGAACGGCGTCCGGTGGAACCTGACGCAGCTGATCGAAAAAGGCGGCTTTGAGAACAAGTTCGAGCTGTTCATCGCCCTCGCGGCGAACAAGCTCGTTGTGACGAACCTGCTGGACGAAAAAACCGAGGAGGCATGACCGACGGGCCGTGCCTCCTCTTTTGTAAAGAACGACAAAAAACCGCCGCCATTTTTGGCGGCGCATACGGCGCGGCGTCGAGAGGTTACTAACACAAGTGTTAGTGACTTCTTTTTTTCGGGTTGGTAAAATTTATCCGTACCATTATATCCTCACGACCGCGGGAAGGAGGTGGTGCGGTTGAGGATCATCATTTTGGATATGCAAAGCCAGTTGTATGCCGGGGCGATCCGCCGCGTGCTTGCCCAGGACATCGGAGGCGACAACATCGTCATCATGAAAACGCCGGAGGAAACGCCCGGCATCTGCCGGGTCATGCAGCCCTACGCGCTGATGATGGAGGTCACGGGCTACAGCCCGTGGATGCTTTCGGAGCGGCTGAACATCTGCGACTGGGTGCGCCGCGACGCCAAGGGCTGCAAGATCGTCCTGGTGGTGGACGAGAAGGCGGACAAAAAGCTGGCGGAGCAGGTGAAGGACGCGAAAAAACAGGGCCTGATCGACGCGTTCCTGTTCACGTCGGCGACGGAGAGCTATCTGGCGGCGGTCATGGACAGCCTGTGACGAACCGGAGAAGGAGGAAAACCATGAAAAAACTGCTTTGTATCATTCTGGCGCTCGGCCAACTCGGCGCGCTGGCGGCGTGCGGCGGGGGTGGCGAGAGCGCCGCGCCGTCGGAGGCTCCCGCGACGCAGGCCGAAACGCCCGCCGCGCAGACGGCGGCGCCGGACGCGCCCGCCCCGGCGGAGGAGACCGCGGACTACAGCTGGTGGGACGGCGGCTGGTACGGCTGGTGGAGCATCAAGAACGCCACCGGCGTATACGAGCCGGCGAACAAGATCGCGTGGGACGCCTACGCCGACGTCGACGTGCACAAGGACAACACCGTTTCCGTGGCGATCTGGGACACCGGTACGACGCGCGACGACCCCCTGCTCTACGCCTACGGCGGCTTTGAACCGGGCGCGACGGAGCGCGGCAAACTGGTCGCGGAGCGCGTGAACTTCTTCCCGGACGGCGTGTGGAACAACGGCGCCGCCGCGGCGGAGACCGATATTCGCCCGGGCTGGACGGTCGAGCCGGCGGAGTCCACGGTCAGCCGCTTCGAGAACATGATCGAGCTGACCGGGCGCTACGAAAGCCCCGACAACGCCGCGGACGCCTTCGATTATTTCATCTACCTGCGCCCGTGGGGGATGGAGTGGGAGGACGTTCGCAATGGCGACACCACCGGCTGCATCTACAAGGACATGATGCCGCTGTACTACGACAACTGGTATATCTCGCTCCTGCGCCTGGGCTATCAGCGCCCGGTGGGCAGCTTCAACGAGGGCATCGACGTCATCAACGCGGCGATCAACAGCGCCTCCGGCGCGTCCGGCTCGTCCGGCGCGCTCGACCCCGCCGCCAAGGAGGGCGCGGACGGCAGGGTGGACCTTGCGACGCTCCAGCGCGTGCTCCCGTGGGCGAAAAAGGCGGGCTACAGCGCGACGTATGACGAGGTCGCGGCGGAATTCGGCGCGCACGGCAGGGCGGAAGAGAGCCCGTTCGAGGGCAAGAGCATCTACCGCTGGTGGGCTACGGACGACGATTATATCGAGATCACGTTCGATATCCACGAGGACGGCTCCGAGACGTGGAACATTACCCAGTGGCGCGGCGTCAACTGATCAAACATTTTTGGGGAGGAATACAGACATGAGAAAACGGGTATACAGCTTTCTGCTCACGCTGTGCATGGCGCTGAGCCTCTTCCCGGCGCTGACGCCGGAGGCGTCCGCCGGAGCGGTGACCAAACGGATCTCCGACGCGCTCGCCTTCAAGCAGGCGCTGGAGGCGGACGGCGAAGTGAACATCGTCGTCGACGCGGATCTGGTCACCAGCCTGTCCGTCGGAGACACGGGCGCGTACTACATCACGCTGGGCACAGGCCGGAAGTATGTGAACCTGAACGGTCACAAGGTGGAGTACAACGTCTACTTTACCAGCCCGCTCGGGAGCGACGCCGAGCGAACCTACATCCGCGTGCCGACGGGCGCGGAGCTGATCATTCTCGACGGCAGCGAGGACAAGAGCGGCAAGATCTGGGCCTACGGCAAGATGCACAGCCCCTATGACAGCTACACGAAGAGCGAAGTCGCCTACCGCCACGTCATCGAGGTGGACGGCGGCAGCCTGACGGTGAACGGCGGACTGATCGAAGCCGGACGCACCAAGACCACCTGGGTCTATCAGGGCTGCAACATCGAAGATTGGGCAAACTGGACATTCGCCGACCTTGCGACCATCAAGTACCGCTTCGACGGCAACGCCTACGAGATCGTGAACGGCAACGCCGTCACGCTCAACGGCGGCAGCGTCACCATCAACGGCGGCAAGCTCCACGGCAGGGGCTACCGCAAGCTGAGCTCGTCCTTCTCGCTCAGCGGCGCGCAGGATTACACCGCGACCCGCGCCGCCGCCATCTGCGCCACGGAGGGCAAGGTCACGCTCAACGGCGGCCAGCTCTACGGCGCGGCCAACGCCAACTGCCTCGAGCTGGGCGGCAAGGTGGAGTTCGAGCTCAACCGCGCCTTCTTCGAGACCCAGGAGCTCAAGACCGTGCTTTGTCCGGTCGACACCCCGACCTACAGCCACGGCCAGCCGACCATCGCGGTGATCCAGTCCGACTGGGAGAGCTATGCGGTGGGTCATTCGAGCCACAGGAACAGCGGCGCGGGCGCGGGCTCGTTCAACGTGCCGCTCAGCGCGCTGAGCGGTGACTGCTTCGTCTGGTACGACGGGAACCCGTATTACAGCGAGGACTGGAACGCCACCCGCATCACGAAGGGCGACGGCACCGCCCACACGCTCTCGGTCTCGCGCTCCGGCGTCTCCGCGATCTACGCGTCGATCGCGCGCCCGCTGGAGGGCGCACAGACCGTCGCCTCCGTGGCGCTGGACCTCACGATGGCGCGCGGCCTGACCCTCACCGGCGACACGGTCAAGTGCTCGACGACGGGCGTGGAGAGCGTGAACACCATCTGGTACCGCAACAGCGCGCTCATCACCGGGCCGCATGAGGTGAGCTACGGCGGCTATCTCGCCAAGGTCACGGTCACGGCGAAGAAGGGCTACAAGGTCAACTCCCTCACCTACTTCACCATCGGCGGCGAGAAGCCCACGTGGGTGTCCGCCGCGTCCGACGGCAGCTATGCCGTGGTCTGGAGCCCAGCCTATATCTTCGAGTGCGACCACTCCATGAACGTCAACCCGGAGCTGCACTACGATCAGAACGGACACTACGTCCAGTGCAGCGTCTGCCACGCGCATATCGGGGAGGAAAAGCACACGCTGGACGCGGGCGTCGCCTCCGGCAGCGTCACGACGTACCACTGCCTCGAGTGCGACTACAGCTGTCAGGAGGAGAACGGCTACGTCAAGGTCGACTTCCTTGTGGCGGACCTTCCCGTCGCCGTGGGCGGCAGCGAGATCCCCACGCCCGCCGTCAAGCAGGAATACGCCCGGATCGCCAAAGTCGTGAGCTGGGAGATCACCGATTCCAGCGGCAGCAAGCTCAACCCCGGCGACGTCTATGAAAACGGCAAGAGCTACACCTTCGCCCTTCACGTCAAGCCGAACGACGGCTACTACTTCGCCCCGCAGACGAAGATGAACTGCGCCGCCACAGCCAACGGCCAGAGCACCGTGACGAACGGCGAGCTGGTCACCACATACAAGGTCTACGCCTACGCGCCGAACGTCGCTTACGTCAGCCTGCCCGCCATGGCGCCGGGCATGACCATGGGCGAGTATCTGGAAAACGTGGAGGGCAGCGTCAACGGCAAGGCGAGCGGCAACATCCAGGCGACCGTCAGCACCCACGGACAGGACGACGAGGTCTACGTCCGTAAGACGCTCACGGGCGGCTGGACGCTCGTGCGCGGCGCGAGCAGCCTCGACGCGTTCTGGAACACGGCGATCCGTCCCGACACCGCCTATGACGTGTCCGTCGACTTCTCCTGCGACGGGTACTATGTGCCGACGGACAAGATCTATTACTATTCCCCCGCCTCCTATGAGGGCTATGTGATCGAGGGCGGCGAGACGTGGTACTCGGTGAGCGCCGTTGTGACGAGCGACCCGAACACCGTGTCCGACATCGCGGTCGTCAGCGTGACGGCGCCGCAGACGGGCGCGACCCCCGAACAGGACTTTGACGTGCTGAGCCACACGGCGCTGGACGTCGTCAAGGGCGGCTGGAACACGACGTCCGCCTTCTCGCCGCAGACGGCGTACACCTACACCGCCGTGGTGAAGCTGCGCGACGAGTACTCGTTCGCGTCCAAGGTCACCGGCTCGGTGAACGGCATGCCGGCGCAGGTGAAGCTCAGCGGCAGCACGGCGACCGTGACCTGCACCTTCCCGGAGACGGAGGCCGCCGTCACGGAGACGCAGAACGCGGCGGCGCAGGACGCGAACAATCCGTTCAAGGACGTGACGCAGAAGGACGCGTACTACTACGAGCCGATCCTCTGGGCGTACAGCCACCAGCCCCAGATCACGACAGGCACCTCGGCGGACACGTTCAGCCCGTGGATGACCTGCGACCGCGGACAGGTCGTGACCTTCCTGTGGCGCGCCTACGGCTGCCCGGAGCCGAAGTCGATGAAGAACAACTTCACCGACCTGACGCAGGACTGGTACAAGAAGCCGATCCAGTGGGCGGTGGAGCAGGGCATTACAAACGGCACGTCGGAGACGACGTTCACCCCGGCGGCGACCTGCTCGGTGGCGGAGACGATCACCTTCCTCTACCGCGCGGCGGGGAAGCCGGGCGCGGCGGAGAACCCCAGGAACGAGTGGTACACCGACGCGATGGATTGGGCGTTTTCGATCCAGCTGGTGCAGAACACGAGCTGGAACGGCGTGAACCCGCTGGTCGACTGTCCGCGCGCCGACATTGTGACCTATCTGCATCGCCAGCTCGGCTGAGCCGGCTGCAATATGTTTGACAGGAGGAGAATGATATGATAAAACGGATATGCAGCTTTCTGCTTGCGCTGTGCATGGCGCTGAGCCTGTTCCCGGCGATGACGCCCGGCGCGAACGCGGCAAACATGGACTACGTCAAGGTCAACACCATGGCGGAGCTTTCGGACGCCCTGCAAAGACAGGGTGACGTCAACATCACCGTGACGCGTGAGATCATCCAGACGAAAACGAAAAATGAAGTCGGCTATGCCTTCATCACCGTCGGCAAGGGACAGAAGCTCCTCGACCTTGCGGGGCATAAGGTGGAGTTGAACGTCACCGGCAGCGGGGAGTGCGCCTTTATCCGCGTTCCCGCCGGAGCGGAGTTGATTGTTTCGGACAGCAGCGCGAAAGAGACCGGCAAGCTCTGGTGCGACGGCGATTTGGAATTCAACACGAGGAGCTACCATATCCCCTGGTATGTCAACTCCGATGTCAGATACCGCCACGCCATCGTGGTCGACGGCGGCTCGTTTATACTCAACAGCGGCGAGATCGAGGCGGGGCGCGCCAAGGAGATCTACATTTATTACGGCATGAAGGTCAATATGTTTGACCAGCAGCTGCTGAACACGATGGCCTTCGGCGTCCTCGCCTGGGCGATCGGGGTCCGCTTTGACGGCAACGCCTATCATCTGGTCAACGGCGACGGTCTCACGCTCAACAGCGGCAGCGCAACCATCAACGGCGGCAGGGTCATCGGCAAGGGCTACCGCGTGATGACGACGCAGTTTTCCGTGTCGGACATGGACATCGTCTTTGAGGGCGAGCGCGCCGCCGCCATCAACGCGCAGAACGGCAAGCTCACGCTGAACGGCGGCGTCATCTACGGTATGGCGAACGCAGACGCCCTGAATGTGAAGTCCGACGTTGAGTTTGAGCTGAACCGCGCCTTTTTTGAGACGCAGCTCCTGAGAAAGATCGTGTTGCCCTCCGCAAAGGTGGACTACGGCTACGGCTTCCAGGCGATGCAGTTCGTCGCCGACTATGACGAGCTTGCCAAGCGGCACGGGCGGTACGGCGACGGCGCGGGCAGGCTGGGCGTTCCCGTGAGCGCGCTGAGCGACGATTGCTTCGTCTGGTACGATGGCAACCCCGTCTACAAGGAGCAGTGGAGCAACCGAAAGTTCCTCTACGGCACAGACGACGAGCTCGCCCATACGCTCTCGGTCTCCCGCGCGGGAGTGGAATCCGCGTATTCCTCCGTGAGCCTGGCAATGGAGGCGCCAAAGACCGTCCCCTCCGTGGCGCTGGATCTCACGATGGCGCAGGGCATGCCCATCGACGGCGGCACGGTCAAGTGCTCCACGCGGGGCGTCGAGAGCGTGAACACCGTCTGGTACTGCAACAGCGCGCTCGTCACCGGGCCGCATGAGGTGAACTTCGGCGGCTATCTCGCCAAGGTCACGGTCACGGCGAAGAAGGGCTATCGGCTCACCTCCGCCACGAGCTTCACGATCGGCGGCGAGAAGCCGGTGATGGTATCCGCCGCGTCCGACGGCAGCTATGCCGTGGTCTGGAGCCCGGCCTATATCTTCGAGTGCGACCACGCCTATAACGAGGACTGGTCGGTCCACTATGACGGCCTGTGCCACTATCAGCAGTGCACCGTCTGCGGCGAGCGCATCGTGGAGGAGAGGCACACGATGGACGGCGGCAGCGATTTCGGCGCGGTCACGACCTACTCCTGCACCGGCTGCGGCTACACCTACGATAAGGAAAACGGCAAGGTCAAGCTCAACGGTCTCGTGGTGGACATCCCCATCGCGCTGGCGGGCGAAACGATCCCCGAGCCGAAGCTGATTGAGGAATTCGCGTCCGTCGCCAGAGTGATGAGCTGGGAGATGAGCGACTCGAAGGGCAAGTCGGTCAAACCCGGCGACGCCTATCAGGCGGGCGAGGACTACACCTTTATCGTCCGCGCGCAGGCGAACGACGGCTACTACTTCGCCCCGCAGGCGAAGATGAACTGCGCCGCCGTGGCAAGCGGGAGCAACGACGTCGGGGACAGTGCGATCATCACGACCTTCAAGATCCACGCCTACACGCCCACGTCCGCCTATGTCGACCTGCCCACTATGGCGCCGGGCATGACCATGGGCGAATATCTGGGCGACGTGGAGGGCGCGCTCAACGGCTCGGCGAGCAAGAACATCCAGGCGACCGTCAGCACCCACGGACAGGACGACGAGGTCTACGTCCGCAAGACGCTCTCCGGCGGCTGGACGCTCGTGCGCGGCGCGAGCAGCCTCGACGCGTTCTGGAACACGGCGATCCGTCCCGACACGGTGTACGACGTGTCCTTCGATTTCTCGACGGACGGCGCGTACGTGCCGACGGAGGAGATCTACTACTATTCCCCCGCCTCTTACGCGGGCTATGTGCTCGAGGGCGGCGAAACGTGGTACTCAGTGAGCGCCGTGGTGACGAGCGATCCGAGCACCGTGTCCGACATCGCGGTCGTCAGCGTGACGGCGCCGCAGACGGGCGCGACCCCCGAACAGGACTTTGACGTGCTGAGCCACACGGCGCTGGATGTCGTCAAGGGCGGCTGGAACACGACGTCCGCCTTCTCGCCGCAGACGGCGTACACCTACACCGCCGTCGTGAAGCTGCGCGACGAGTATTCGTTCGCGTCCAAGGTCACCGGCTCGGTGAACGGTATGCCGGCGCAGGTGAAGCTCAGCGGCGATACCGCAACCGTGACCTGCACCTTCCCGGAGACGGAGGCCGCCGTCACGGAGACGCAGAATGCGGCGGCGCAGGACGCGAACAACCCGTTCAAGGACGTGACGGAGAAGGACGCGTACTACTACGAACCGATCCTCTGGGCGTACAGCCACCAGCCCCAGATCACGACGGGCACCTCGGCGGATACGTTCAGCCCGTGGATGACCTGCGACCGCGGACAGGTGGTGACCTTCCTGTGGCGCGCCTACGGCTGCCCGGAGCCGAAATCGACGGAGAATAAGTTCACCGACCTGACGCAGGACTGGTACAAGAAGCCGATCCAGTGGGCGGTGGAGCAGGGCATTACGAAGGGCACGTCGGAGACGACGTTCACCCCGGCGGCGACCTGCTCGGTGGCGGAGACGATCACCTTCCTGTACCGCGCGGCGGGGAAGCCGGGCGCGACCGCGAACCCGCCGATGTGGTACACGGACGCGATGAACTGGGCGACGGGCAGCGGGCTTGTGCAGAACACGAGCTGGAACGGCGTGAATCCGCTCGTCGACTGCCCGCGCGCCGACATTGTGACGTATTTGCATCGCCAGCTCGGCTGAGCCGGCTGCAATAAAAAACAGTCAGGAGGAAACGAACATGAAGAAACGCTTGGGCAGTCTTATACTTGCGCTGTGCATGGCGCTGAGCCTGCTGACGGGCGCTGCGGACGCGGCGGAGCGGTTCACGCCCGGACAGACCGAGGCGGTCATCCAAAAGGTGGCGCTCCGGCTGGCCGAGCCCAAGGTCGGCGCGAAGGCGAGCTTCGACGCGACCGTGCCCGACGGCGCGAACTACGCGGTCGAGAGCGTCCACTGGTTCTGCGACGAGGATAACACAGAGCTGAAGGCGGGCGACGTCTACGGCAAGCAGACCTACATCCTCAACCTCGTCCTGACGCCGAACGAGGGATACCGTTTCCTGCCGGACAGCGAGGGTTTTGACGGCACGCTCAACGGAGAGGACACCAGTACGCGCAACATCGACGGCGGCAAGGCGCTGATCACGCGCTATTACGCGCTGGCGGGGAGCGGCATCGCGTCTGTCGAGGCGGTGCTCGCCGCGCCCAGGGTCGGCGCGAAGGCCAGCTTCGACGCGACCGTGCCCGACGGCGCGAACTACGCGGTCGAGAGCGTCCACTGGTTCTGCGACGAGGATAACACGGAGCTGAAGGCGGGCGACGTCTACGGCAAGCAGACCTACATCCTCAACCTCGTTCTGACGCCGGACGAGGGGTACTGGTTCTCCGCGGACAGCGAGGGCTTCGACGGCACGCTCAACGGAGAGGACACCAGCACGCGCAACATCGACGGCGGCAAGGCGCTGATCACGCGCTATTACGCGCTGGCGGCGGAGGGCCCCTTTACCGACGTCACGCCGGACGACTATTACTTCGACGCGGTGTGCTGGGCGTATGACCACGAGCCGCAGATCACCAACGGCATCGGCGGCGGGCTGTTCGGGCCGAAGAGCACCGTGACGCGCGGCGAGGCGGCGACCTTCCTGTGGCGCGCGGCGGGCTGCCCCGAGCCGGAGACCACGGTCAACCCGTTCAGCGACGTCAAGGAGACGGAGTTCTGGTACAAGCCCATCCTCTGGGCGAACGAGAACCGTATCGCCTTTGGGACGGGCAACGGAGAGTACTCCCCGCGCGACACCTGCCTGCGCGCCTATGTCATCGTCTTCCTGTACCGCATGGCGGGCGAACCCGGCGCCGCGCCGAACAAGAACAACACCTGGTACACCGACGCGATGGACTGGGCGGCGAGCATCGGCCTGCTGCAGGGGACGGACCGGATCAACGTGGAGCCGCTGGAGGACTGCCCGCGCAGCGACGTGGTGCTGTACCTCTACCGGCAGCTTGCGAGATAGGACAAACAAAAAACAGAGCTTGCTTTGCAAGCTCTGTTTTTTGTTTGCGCGGCGCGTCAGAAGGTGATGACCTCCGGCGCTTCCGTGAAGGAGCTGATGGTGGCGGTGGCGTTGCGGAAATACAGCACCTGCGTGTTCCCGTCGTCCGGGTCGTACATCGCCTTGAGGGTCGGCATCTTCTCCAGCATGGCGACCTTGACGTCGCGGCTGTCGTCGTTCACCAGCTCGCCCGCGAGGCGGATCCACTTGCCGTTGAGGAACGCGCAGACCTCGACCTTGGGATTCGCCGCGATCTGCCTGGAAACGTCCTTGACCTTGCCGGTCTGGATGTAGAGCCTGCCGTCGTACAGCAGGGCCGTGCCGAAGGGGCGCACGCGCGGCTGGTCGCCGTCCGTCGTCGCCAGATAGTAGGTGCCCGCCTCGTTCAGAAATTCGTATACCTTTTCGATGCCTGCCATGCCTGTGACCTCCCCGATCATTTTTTGGATTCGCGCGGAACAGATGCTGTTATTATATACCGTTTTCGCGCAATTGCAACACGGATGCGGGTTGTAATTGCGCGGCGGATGGTATAGAGTAATATCGGCGCGGCGCGCGGGAAACGCGCGCGCCCGATCTGCCCGAAGCGGGAACAGGCGCGGCTTCAAGCGCGGCCTTCCGCCGGGACGATTTTACAGGAGGCATATTATGATCAGGAAAATCACCTGCATTTTGCTCGCCGCGGCGATGACCCTTTCGCTGGCGTGCTGCGGAAAGGGGAGCGGGCCGTCGGACGCTTCGTCGGGCGGCGCGAGCGCGAAGACCACGGTGCTCTCTCCCGAAAACACCGCCGCGACCACCGAGAGCGGCGTCAAGGTCGACGTCGGCGCATTCGTTCTCGACGGGGAAGCGGAGCTCTCCGTGAAGAAGGGCGACACGGAGGACCACTCCGACGAGGGCTATAAGATCGACGTGTACGACATCAAGCTCGGCGATCTGCACGAGCTGGGCGACTACATCACCATCCGCATCCCCTACGACACGAGCTACTGCAAGGAGGGGCAGGACCCCGCGAAGTGCGTCGGCGCGAAGTATAAAAACGACGCGACCGGCGAGTGGGAGGACGTCCTCTTCGAGGTGGACGCCGAGCATCAGGAGCTGGTCATCTACACCGACCACCTCTCGTACTACGGCGCGCTGTACGTCGAGGACGAGGGTCGGCGCAGCGCGCTGGTGACGGACGTGCTGGATTCGCCGCTCTACATGGACGACGCGACGGCGCTCGCCTTCGCCAACAAGATCGCCGCGGACGACGCGAGCGCCAGGACCGACCTGACCGCCTACGTCGCCAAGGCCAACGACCTGTTCTTCGACTACGCCGACCGCCTCGACAACGCGATCAACATCGCGACGCTGGGCGATGTGCCCGAGTGGCTGGATTCCTCGATCCCGGAGACCAACCAGACCTTGTTCTCCGCAATCGGCTACATCGCCACGGCAACCAACCTGCTCCGCATCGCCGCGCAGGATTCCGTCGGCGGCGGCGCGGACAAGGGCGCGGTGCTGAACCTGATCCGCGACGTGGGCAGCAAGGTCACGTCCTACTGGGCGGAGGCGTTCACCTCGGCCGGCAGCGCGGCGCTCTCCGTCGGCATGGGCGGCGTGCTGATCATCGACAAGATGCTCACCGCGTTTGCCGAGGAGGCACAGGCGACCAAGATGGAGGACATCGCCTACGTCTACCACCACTACAACGAGGGCTTTGCCTCCGGGAACTTCGCCCACAAGCTGATGCGCCCGAAAGACTGGCGCGAGAAGGTCATCCGGGTTCTGGAGAACCACCCCAACGACCCCGAGGTCGCCATCGCCGCGCTGGAGGCGGGCTTCCACAAGTACGCCTCCGAGTTCTTCGACCTCTCGCCCGAGCAGATGGCGGAGGTCGCCTCCGACGTCCCGAACGTCACGGTCAAGCGCATCCCGAACTTCACCGAGGCGGAGAAGGAGCAGCTGATCAGCGAGTACGTCGCGCACCTCAAGAACACCGCCATGCCGGCGGTGCTCAAGAGCGTCCAGAACTATATGCTCCGCAAGAGCGAGGAGGTGCAGATCCGGGCCATCAACGCCGTCAAGGACTACTACAACACCGCCATCACCATCAACATGAAGGAGGAACTGCCCGCGGGCGTCAAGTCCCAGTATGCGGGCTATCAGTTCCGCTTCGCGCCGCTGAACGAAAGCGCGGTGAAGACGAACTGGAGCGGCAAATGGCCGGAGTCCGGCACCGTCAAGGACACCTCCACGCTCATCGGCTTCATGACCGCCGGTTATCCGCACAGCGTGGCGTTCTACAAGCCGGACGCCGACATGGACACCGACGAGCCGGAGTTCACCGTCACGTTCGTCATCACCATGCCGGAGATCAACATCTCCATCAACAACAGCATCCCCTTTGACGAGCTGGTCGGCGACTACGAGGACGGCGTCATGACCATCACGGACATCTTCGTGTCGGAGGAGTTCCGCGCCGCGCTGGCGGAGACCGCGAACGCCGACGAGAGCGAGATGGGCTGCGACCTCAGCGAGATCATCCCGATGCTCGAGGAGCAGCGCGGCGTGCCCAACGAGGCGCCGTTCACGATCACCAAGACCGGCGAGAACGCGGGCGTCCTGAAGATCGGCGACGACGAGGACGGCGGCTTCACGCTGGCGTACGACCCGGCGAGCGCGTCCATGGCGGCGCACTACGAGAGAGAAGAGGCGTCACTCGACGGCGTGTTCAAGGCGGCGTACAACAGCGACAAGACGCGCATCGAGGTCGTCGGCGACATGGAGACCGACCTCGGCATGGGGGCCGAGAACATCAGGCTGACGATCCAGATCAAGGGCTCGAAGCCGCTGGCATAATCATGTGCCCGATACTGTCTTTCGGCGCTCTCGAGGTCCACGCGTACGCCTTGTTCACATGGACGGGCGCGCTGGCGGCGTGCCTGCTTGCGCTGCCGGCGCTGAGGCGCGCGGGGCTGTCGCTTTGCCGGAGCCTTGCGCTGCTTGCGGCGATGGCGGTCGGCTTCCTCGTGTGCGCCCGGCTGTGGAACGCGGCGGTGAGTCCCGACAATTTCGTGTCGATGCGGTGGTACGCGCTCCGGCTCGCCGGACTGTCGCTGTACGGCGGGCTTGCCGGGGCGGCCGCGGCGCTGCTCGTGTTCGCGAAGCGCGCGGGCATACGGCCGCTGCCGCTGCTCGACGCCATGACCGCTCCCGGCGCTGTCGCATTCTGCATCGCAAGGATCGGGTGCTTTCTGAACGGCTGCTGCGGCGGGATCGCGACGAACGGGCCGTTCGGCGTCCGGTTTCCGAGGGAGCAGCTTTCGGGAAGCCTGCCGGGCATCCTGTCGTTCATCGGCAGCAGGCCGGTGCATCCGACGCAGCTGTATGAGCTCGTCGGCGCCGCGGCCGCTCTGGCGGCGGCGACAGCGGCGGGCAAACGCCTCGGCGGGGCTGCCGGGACGCGGTTCCTGTGCTTCGCGGGCGCGTTTTCCCTGATGCGGCTGCTCGTGCTTCCGCTGCGGGTGCTGACCTATCCGCCGCCGGTAAAAAATGTGCTGTATCCGGCGCTGTATCTGGGCGTCATGCTCGTCAGCGCCGCGGGGGTGCGTTTCCTCCGCCGCGGACGAAGCTGACCTGCCCGCGGTGAAACCGCAATACGAAAAAGAGGACTTGCGAAAGCAAGTCCCCTTTTTCGATCGCCGTCATGCAAAACGCCGCCTGTGCGTTACGCGTCGGCCGCGGCGCGCAGGGCCTCCTCCATCTCGGCGCGCTCCAGACAGGGCTGGAGCTTTCGGAGATGGGACAGCGCCCATTCGCAATGCGCGCGCTCGCTCTCCGGCCACAGCGCCTCCAACTCCTCGCAGCGGCGGCGGCGCGCCTGCAGCAGCTTCCTGATCCGCCAGAGCAGGCAGATCGTGACGCCCGTCCACCGGCACGAGCCGATCCGATTGTTCAGCGCCATCGCGTGCCGCAGGCGTTCCGCCGCGCGGCGATCGTTGCCGTCCTCCACGTCATAGCAGGCGAGATAGGCGAGCGCGATGGGGTACGCGCTGTATTCGTGGGACGACGCGTAAATGTCCGCGGCATAGTGGAACATACGCCGCGCCTCCTCCCGCTGTCCCGCCTGCCACGCCGCGACGCCGTAGTTGGTGTAGAAAACCGCCGCGCCGGGGTAATACTCGCGGTTCCGGTTGTAATTGATCGCCTGATCGTAGTGGGAAAACGCCGTTTCATAGTCGCCCTGCAAACGGTAGGTCTCGGCGATGTAGTTGTAGCAGCCGGCGATGTTGATCGCGTATTTTCCGTCCACGCAGTCCTCCAGCGCGCGGAACACGTCGATCGCCCTGTAAAGCTCCGCCCTTGCGGCGGGATGGTCGCCCTCCATCAGCAGGAGCAGCCCGCGCAGGCGGAGGAACGCGCCGAGCTCGGGGCTGCTGCCCTCGTCGAGCAGCGCGCAGGCGCGTTCGATGTGCTGCCGCATGAGCGCGGTGTTGTCGGTCTGGATGCCGTAATAGATGTACTTTCGGTGCGCGTTGCGCGCCATCCGCCTGTCGCCGGTCGACTCGCTGAGCGCGAGCAGCCGCTCCAGAACCGGCAGGCCCTCGTCGTAGAAGCCCTCGTGGATATAGTAGCTGCTCTGCGCGTGCAGGAGCATCAGCTCCATCCGATCCAGCTCCGGGCGGACGTTGTCCCAGCTGGAGCGCCGCAGCGCGTCGAGCTGCGAGGCGAGGCTTTGATAGTGCTCCAGCAGGCGGTCGTTGTTCGCCTGCGCGGACAGCGTGTGCGTGTCGAGCGTCGGCATCAGCTCGTAGTAAACGCCCGCGTCGTATTCCAGCGACAGGATCTGGTATTGCAGCGCGTGGAGACGGTCCCCGCCCTGCTCGTAGTAGTAGATCAGCCGCTCCAGAAAGCGGCCCTCGTCCTGCGCGTGCGTCTGCTGCAGGTACTGCGCCACGCGCAGGCAGAGCATCCGCCGCGCCGTTTCCGTCATGCGCTCCAGCACGGCGGACTTGATCCGCTCGTGCGAGAAGCCGTAAAAGAGCTCGCCGTTCTCCACGGTTTCCGTCAGCAGCTTCTTCTGCGTCAGCTGGCAGCAGAGATAGGTCTGCTCGATGGCGCTTTTCTTCAGGATCGCCGTCAGCGCGTTGAAGGGCGCCGCGTTGATGCAGACCGAAACGAGCTCCAGCACGCGCCGTTCGTCTTCCAGCAGCGAGGCGAGACGGTAGCGGATGATGTCCTCCATTTCGTGGACGAAGGAGGGGAGCTGATGCGTCTCCTCCAGCGAGCTGACCATCTGGCTGAGCAGCAGCGCGTTTCCGCCCGTGCTGCGGTAGATCTGGTGCTCCTGCTCCGTCGACAGCTCCTGCGGCGCGTAAAAGCGGAGATACCGCGCGGTCTCCTCCCGGCTGAAGTTCTGCAGGCGGAAGCGCTCGACGATCTTGTCCCGCTCGGCCAGGTCGACAAACTCCTGGATGTGCGCGGGAAGGATGTCCCGCGCCGTGCAGACGACGGAAACGCCGTCGGACTGCACCCGCCGGAGCAGCATGGCCAACAGCTCGACGCTGCCCTTGTCCATCCAGTGCACGTCCTCGAAGACCAGCAGGAGCGGCGTGCGGCGGGAGACGGCGGAGAGCAGCATCAGGGCGCTCTGCCGGGCGGATTCATAGCTGATCTGCACCGGATAGCCCTTGTTCGGCGCCTCGTCGCTATCCCGCTGCAGGGCGGGGAACAGCGCCGAGGCCTTGCTCAGGTGCTGGGCGGGGAAGGGGATGCCGCGGTATTCCAGCTCGGACACCAGCGAGAGCATGACGGTGTTCCAGGGGGCGAGAAAGTGCTCCATCTCCGTCTGGTAGCAGGTCCCGCGGCAGACCACGCAGTCGGACAGGTCGCCGCTTTTCAGCATCCAGTCGAGAAGATAGGTCTTGCCGACGCCGGCGGCGCCCTCGAGCATCACGCAGCGGCTTTTCGGCTGCCGCCGCGCGCCGCCGCACAGCTCCATCAGCCGCCGGACCGCCGCGTCCTTTCCGAGAAGCAGGCACTCGGAATCGTCGGCCGCCTCGCCCACGGCGCCGTTCCACTCGTTCAGGATGCTGTAGTACAGCTCGGTCGTCTCCGCCAGCGGCACGATCCCGTACTCGTCGGACAGCCGCTTGCAGAGGGACTGGTACAGGGCGATCGCCTTGCGGAACTGGTGCTGCAGGCGATACACCTGCATCAGCAGCATGACGTTGTTCTCCTCCGCGGGCTCGATCTGCATATAGCGGACGCCGTACTGCTCCGCGCCCTTCCAGTCGCCCTTCGCCAGCCTGTCCTGCGCCGCGGCGAGCAGACGGTCCAGATACCGGATCTGCAGCTGCCGGCGCTCCTCCTGCATCCAGCTTTCATAAGCGTCCGCCGACGGGATGCTGACCCCCTCGAGCAGGTCGCCGCTGTAGAGCGCGGTGTCCCCGCTGGCGAGGAATTCCAGCACGTCGCAGCGGACGGCGACCTCCGGGGAAAACGTGATCGCCGATCGCTGCTGCTCGGAGAACGGGTTCCAGCCGATGCTTTTCCGGATGGAGTAGATCGCGTGGCGCAGGTTTTTCAGCCCCGTTTCCGCCGGCGCGTCGGGCCACAGCAGCTCCGCAAGCCTGCTGCGGGTCGCGGAGCCGCGAAGCGTCACATAGTACAGCACCGCGTCCGCCTTTTTGTAGGGCAGGAGCACCTCCCGCCCGTCGGCAAGGATGCGCGGCGCTCCGAACAGCTTGACGTCCAGCTTCAACAGATTCACCCCCAAATCGTCCTGCCCGCAATCCGCTGTGCGGATTGCGGGCTTATTATAAGGGAAAAGGGCTGCCTTATCAAGTAAAACAGCCCTTTTCGGAAGGAGAAAGATGCGTATCGTATGCCTGTCGTTCGCTCAACCTTACTTGGACGTCTTCTTCTCCATGGAGGCGTAGTCCTTGTCATAGTTGAGGAACAGCTTGATGCAGCTCACCGCCATCGCCACCACGACGAACAGCAGCGGGAAGGCGCAGGTGATCGCCAGCAGCTTGGTGGCGTTGATGCCCGTCGTGTTTCCGGTGATACCGGCGACGAGGATGTTGATGAACGCCAGCGCCGCCATCACGACGCCCCAGAAGATCTTGATCTTGGCGGGCGGCTCCTTCGAGGCGACGTCCTCGCCCTCGAGGGTGATGGAGGAGATGGTCGTCGTCATCGAGTCGCAGAGCGTGACGACCGAGAGGAACGCCGTGATCATGAACACGACGGAGAGCACGGTGCTCAGGGGCAGGTTGTTGAAGAACGCGAACACGGTCGCCTCGGTGCCCATAGTGGTCATGGCGTCGTGGATGCCCGCGCCGTTGGCCTCCATGTAGATCGCGGCGGAGCCGAAGATCGCGAACCACAGCATACCGAACACACCCGGAAGGATGAAGTTGTACAGCGAGAACTCCTTGAGCGTGCGGCCCTGCGCGATCTTGGCGAGGAACATACCCGTCAGCGGGGTGTAGGCGATCATGAAGGACCAGTAGTTGATCGTCCACCACGTGGGCCACATGGACGTGCCGGCGCCGTCCACCATCACGCCCAGATAGGTGTTCTGGACGATCCAGTTCTGGGCGAAGAAGCCCATGGACTCCGTGCTCATCGCAAGGATCTCCTTGGTCTGCGCGCAGAAGAAGACGTAGATCAGCAGCAGGATGTAGATCTTCGCGTTCTTGTCAGAGAGCCAGCGCACGCCGCGGCTGATGCCTGTGTAGCTGGAGATGATGAAGGTCACGACGATCATTACGGTGATGATGAACCAGTGCACGGCGGTGGGCTTGAAGTTCGCCAGAATGCCGATGCCGGAGCCGAGCTGCATGGACGCGACGCCGAGGCTCGCCGACACGCCGCCCGCGATGCCGAACACGCACAGCAGGTCGACGACGCTGCCCAGCGCCCCGTTGACGCGGTTGCCCAGCAGCGGGTAGAGGCTGGAGGAGACGTTGTAGGACTGGCCGAGGTTGTAGACGCAGACGCCGATGAGCATACCCACCGCGCAGTAGTAGGCGTAGAGCGGCAGGCCCCAGTGCATATAGCAGGTGCTCAGCGCGTACAGGGCGGACATTCTCGTGCCGCCGCCCTCGACCAGGCCGGGGATGCCGTCAACGAAGTGGGTGATCGGCTCGGCGATTCCCCAGAACACGATGCCGGTGGCAATGCCGCCGCACAGCGAGATGGCGAACCAGTTCCAACGGCTCATGATCGGCTTCGCGTTCGGGCCGCCGATGCGGATGTTCCCCAGCTTTTTGGAGAACAGCACCCATACGCACAGCACGATCAAAACGATGGTGATGAGCTGGTAGAGCCAGCCGAACCAGCCCGCCGCCAGATTGACGATCGCGTTCTCCACGGAGGCGAACGCCTCGGGGATCACGATGCCCATCACCGTCACGGCGATGTAGATGACGCACAGCGGGATAAACACGCCTTTTCTGATCCGGAATCCTTTTTGAAGTTCCATGGATTTCCCTCCTAATACAATGTTTGGTGTCTCGGCGCAGCGCTGCCGCGCGGCGCCGCCTTTCACCTGATATCGTATAATGCGGGCGTTTAATCCGCGTTGAAAAACGGCGAAGGGCGTCAACGCCCGCCGTTATTCCGCAAGAGCGGCGTCCAGCCGGCCCTCCCGCAGGAAGCGGTAGGCTTTCTCGATGTCGATGCTGAGGTTGCGGTCGTGGCTCAGGAAGGGGATCTCCCGGCGCAGCGCCGCGTACACCGCCCCCGTCGCGCGGCCGAGCGCGATCTCACCGCGCAGGTCGATCGCCTGCGCCGCGTGTATCGCCTCGATGCCGATCATGCAGCGGAGGTTGTCCACGATCTTCAGCGCCTTGTCGGCCGCAAGCGGCAGATTGCTCGCATGGTCCTCGATCGAGCCGGCGACGGCGATGAAATCCATTGAGCTGGGATTCGCCAGCATACGGTTCTCCGCGTCGAGCATGGTGAACGTCTTCTGGATGGTCCCGTACGCGATGGTCTTGACCTCCGCAGGCGTCAGGAAGCGCGTCAGACCGGTGAACGCGGGGTCGGCCAGATGGATCAGCCGGTGGCAGATGTTCTTGGACATATGATTCAGCGCGCTTGCGAGCATCTCCACGCCCAGCGCGAGCGTCGTCGTCTCAAAGTTCTGGCTCACGGAGGTCTCTCCGGTCTCGTAGAGGATGCAGGGGTTGTCGTCGGTCGCGTTGATCTGCAGCGACAGGTACTGCTCCACGAACTCCAGCGCGTCCATCACCGTGCCGTGCACCGCGCTTGCGCAGCGGAAGCTCAGCGGGTCCTGCAGGGCGCGCGCCGGATCGGGACGCTCGAGATAGCTCCCCTCCAGAAACGCGCGGCACTGGGCGGCGCAGCGCATCTGCCCCCTGAGACCGCGCGCGGCGTTCGGCGCCTCCGCAAGCGGGGCGACGCCGCCGTTGAGCCCTTCGAGGCTCATGCAGAACACCGCGTTCGCCTCGCGGAGCAGCTGCCGCGTCTCAAAGACGAGCCTGGCGGTCACGGCCTCGCCGTGGGCGTTGGAGGACACGATGGACAGCCCGTCCTTCGGCCCCAGCGCGGCGGGAGGGATACCCTCCGCGGACATCGCCTCCGTCGCGGAGACGACCTGCCCCCGGTACTCTACCTGCCCGGAACCGATCATCGCAAGCCCGATCATGGAAAGCGTGCTGATGTCGCCCTCGCCGATGGAGCCGCGCCGCAGGACGCGCGGGTGGATGCCGCGGTTGAGGAAATCCCGGTAAAGCTCCAGAATTTCCGCCGAGATGCCCGTCCTTCCGCAAAGGGCGGTGTTCAGGCGGATGCACATCATGGCGCGCACCTCTTCCACGCTGCAGTACGGCGCGACGCCGAGGGAATGGCTGTTGATCAGGTTGCGGTTGTAGGTCTCGAAGAAATCGGGATCGAACTCCTTGTCCTTGTTCCAGCCGACGCCGCGGTTCAGGCCGTAGACCGGCTTGCCCGCCGCCGCCATGTCGAAGAGCACCTGCCTCGCCCGCGCGGCCCGCGCGAGCGCGTCGGGGTCCAGCTCCACCCGTTCCCGCCCGTGGGCGACGCGGTAGAGCTCGTCCAGAGTCAGGCTGCCGCCGTTGAGAATGATTGCGTCCATATCGCTGTCCTCCGATCTTATCCTGCGGTTTTGCAACATTATATCGTCTGTCATCCTACAGGAATATGGTTGAATTACAGTTGAATCGACAAATCGACGCTTTTTCAACGCGGTTTTGATAAGGTGCATTCGGGAAAAAACGCCGTTTCGGCGTAGGGTAAGGAGGGGGTCGCTATCAAAACCGTCGGAGTCAGCCGTCCCATTCACGACGCGTCCGGAAAAGCGTCCGGCTATACAAAATACGCGGCGGATATCACGCTGCCCAATATGGCGCACATCTGTCTTGTCCGCAGCACGATCCCGCACGGTTACGTCCGCGCGATCCACGCGGAGAAGGCGCTGGCGCTTCCCGGCGTGCTGGGCGTGTTCCACTGCTTCAACACCTCGCCGCGCAAGTTCAACCGGTACCGCTCCCGCTTCTCTCAGGAGCTGCCCGAGGAGGAGCGCGCGTTCACGGATTACGTCCGCTTCGTCGGGGACCGCATCGGCGCGGTCGCCGCGGTCAGCAGAGACGCAGCCGAAAAGGCGGCGCGGCTGATCGAGGTCGAATACGAGGAGCTGCCGTATTCCGTCGGCTTTGACGACACGCTGGCGGGGAAGAACTGCCTGAACGGGCAATCGCCCGTCGTCGGCGAGTTTTCCGCGGAGCACGGAACGCCGCCCGACGCGGACTGCGTGGACGTGGAGAGCCTGACGCAGTTCCCGCCCATCCATCACGCGACGATGGAGCCGCACGTCTGCGTCGCCGACTACGATCCGTATCAGGATCAGCTGACCATCTACAGCCCCAATCAGGCCGTGCACGGCATCCGCACGACGATCGCGGACTATCTGGAGATGCCCTACCACCGCGTCCGCGTGGTGAAAGCGACGATGGGCGGCTCCTTCGGCGCGAAGCAGGAGTGGTTCACCGAGCCGGTCGCCGCGCTGGTCGCAAAGCAGCTGGGCCGCCCCGTCAAGCTGGTCTACACGCGCGCGGAGGCGATGACCTGCTCGGTCGTGCGCGGCGCGGTGCGCGCCTCGGTCCGCGGGAAATACCTGCCCGACGGCGCGCTCGCCTCGCTGGACGTGGAGCTCGTGCTGGACGCGGGCGCGTATGTCGGCAACGCCAACGATTACATCGCGTCCATGTACGGCAAGCTGTTCCGCTGCTATCGCGTCCCCCATGTGCGCTACCACGCGCGCGTCATCAGCTCGAACACGCCGGTGTCCGGCGCGTTCCGCGGCTGGTCTGCGCCCGAGGAGGCGCTGTTCATGGAGCGGAATCTGGACGCGGCGGCGGCGAAGCTCGCGCTCGACCCCGTCAAGCTGCGGCTGCGCAACGTGCTTCTGCCCGGCGACACGGATCAGAAGTCCGGCCTCCCGATGGAGGACATCCGCATCCGCGACGCGCTGTTGCGCGGACGCGAGCTGTTCGCGTGGGACGAGCTGCTTCGCGCGGACAAGGCGTTCAACGCCGCCAGCCCCCGCTATCGCCGCGGCGTCGGCGTCGGCTGCGGCGGCCACGGCAACACCTACTATCCCCGCCACAACGACTTCGGCGAGGCGCGCGCCATGCTCAACGAGGACGGCACGGTGCAGCTCGCCGTCACGGTCCACGACCACGGCTGCGGCACCGTCACGGCGATGAGAATGATCGCCGCCGAGGCGCTGGATATGCCGGACCGGGATATCCGGCTGGACGAGGGAGACACGGCGTTCACGCCCATCGACTTCGGCTGCTTTGCCAGCCGCACGACCTTCGTCCTCGGAAAGACGGTCTACAACGCGGCGTGCGCGCTGCGCTGCACGATCCTTGACCGTGCATCGGAGCTGTTCGGCCTGCCGCGCGAGGCGCTGTATGCGGAGGGGGCCGCCGTCCGCAGCAGGCTTGACCCCGACGCCGCGATCCCCTACCGCGAGGTGGCGCGCGCCGTGATGCTGCGCCTGCGGCGCAACGTCACGGCGGAGGCGGGGTTCGCCAACGAAACCAATCCCGGCGTCACGGGGGCGCACTTCGCCCACGTCGAGGTGGACACCTGGACGGGATTTACCCGCGTGCTGGACTACCTCGCCGTGCACGACATCGGGCAGGCGATCAACCCGGGGATGTGCGCCGCGCAGATCCAGGGCGCCGTCCAGATGGGCTGCGGCGCGGCGCTGCGCGAGGAGCTGGTCGTCGGGAAGGACGGGCGCTGCACCTCCAGCCTGTCGAAATACCACCTGTTCCTTGCGCCCGACCTGCCCAACATCCGCGTGGAGCTGCTGATGGACGGCCGCTCCGCGGAGGGACCCTACGGCGCGAAATCCATCGGCGAGGTCAGCTTTGTGCCCGCTGCGCCGGCGGTCTGCGGCGCGGTGAACAACGCGCTGGGCAGCGAACTGGGCGTCCTGCCCTTTACGCCGGACCGCATCCTGAATTACCTGACAGAGGAGGGATCGCATTGAAACTCTCGTTTTTTGTCAACGACCGGCCCGTGGAGCTGGAAACCGAGCCGGATCGCAGGCTGCTTGACCTCCTGCGCGAGGAGCTTAACCTGACCGGCGTCAAGGAGGGCTGCGGCGAGGGCGAGTGCGGCGCCTGCACGGTTCTGATGGACGGCGAGCCCGTCCACGCCTGCCTGACGCTGGCGATCCAGCTGGGCGGGCGCCATATCACGACCATCGAAGGGCTTTCCGCCTCCGGCGAGCTGGATATCCTGCAGCGTGCGTTCGTCGAGGAGCTTGCCATCCAGTGCGGCTTCTGCACGACGGGGATGATCCTGTCCGCCAAGGCGCTGCTGATGAAGCATCCCGATCCGGACGAGGCGATGATCCGCGAGGCGCTCTCCGGCAACATCTGCCGCTGCTCTGGCTATGTGCAGATCGTGAACGCCGTCAAACGGGCGGCGCGGGAACTGAGGGAGGTCGGACGATGAACTGCTACGTCCCTGAAACGATGGAGCAGCTTGCGGACGCGCTGCTCCAAGCCGGCGACGGCGCCCGCGTCATCGCGGGGGGCACGGACTACACCATCCGCCTCCGGCAGGGGCGCTCCGCGCCCGACGCGCTGATCTACCCCGGGCGCATCCCCGCGCTGCACGAGATCGCCCTGACGGAGGACGGCCTGCGCATCGGCGCGATGGCGACCATGAACGAGCTGGTGCGCGCGCTCGGACCCGTTCCGGAATTTGCCGCCATTGCCGACGCCGCGGGCGGCGTGGGTTCGCCGCAGATACGAAGCAAGGCGACGATGGCCGGCAACCTGTGCAACGCCTCGCCCGCGGGCGATATGCTGCCGATCGCCAAACTGTACGATATTCGCGTCAAGGTGCTCGACCGGGACGGCTCCCTGCATACGATCCCCGTGGACGAGTTCCTGCTCGGCCCCGGCAAGACGGCGCTTGCCCCCGGGCAGGCCGTCGTCGCCCTGCTCGCCGATCGAAAGGGGCGCGAGGGCTGCGTCAGCGCGTTCCACAAGATCGGCTTCCGCTCCCACGTTTCCATCGCGCGCATCGGGATGGGCGCAACGCTCCGTCTGGACGAAGCGCGGCGGATCGAAACGGCCGTGCTCACGCTCGGCGCGGTCGCCAACGTTCCCATCCGCGTATCGGACGCGGAGAAGCTGATGACGGGCAGGCCGCTCGATGAGGCGCTGTTTGCGGACGTCACCGCCGTCGTCTCCAAAACGGTGCACGACAACTGCCGTCCCGCGAATCGGCGCTATAAGACCGAAGCGGCAAGAGGCCTCTGCGCCGACCTGTTCGCCAAGCTGGAACAGCGTCTGTGATCCGCGGGCTGCTTCGGGCGAGTGCCGGCGTACGCTTATAAAGACCTGAATCCGTGGAACTCGGTTAGGGCAGAGCCCTGAAAAGAGCCGCAAATAGCAGGATATGTCACGAGCAACGGCGAGGCCAAGACCACATGTATGCGCATTGTCTATGAGGTCATTGAGCGTACAATTGACAAATATGGACAGATCCTTCCGGCTCCCGACATCGAGCTGAACACATGGTGGACGAATCTCGGCTGGACTGATGACGCCATCATTGCCTCATAGCCCGATGGAACGCCTCATTCGCGCCGTCCGGCTCCAGCTCCTCCGCATGATACTGTGCTCCGCCGCCTGCTGTGATCCGGCAGAGCGACGAGCCGTTCCACTCCAAGGGGAGCGATCCATCCTTTTGCGGCAGTACCGTAAACCCGGTGCGGCTGAGATGGATGCCCACTTCCTTATAGTATCGGTCACGTGCTTCTTCGTTGATTTCTTTCATTCTCTGACCTCCTCAACGGCAAAAAATAAGGTCGGATCGTCGTGATCCGGCCTGTTCAAAGGTGCGTTCTGTTGTGGGGTTGCCCGTTCAAATCCCCTCACTCTGTGTTTTTGGCGGGAAAATAGTAAAATTATGAGGCCGTTTCGGTACTGTCCGAAACGGCCTCCCAGGTGTTGATACTACTCGCTTTTTTGGCACAATAGTATTTTTAACCTGTTTTTCTGGTGCCTCGTCGGGGATTCGAACCCCGGACACCCTGCTTAAAAGGCAGGTGCTCTGCCGACTGAGCTAACGAAGCGTGATATGGAAAACTTAAAAAAATCGTACAAAATACAAAATGCCAGCAAAGCCTTTGGTGGAGCGGGTTTGCTGGTTTTGTACGCTTATGAAAAAACGTACGAAACAAAAAGAACGTACAAATCAAAAAGACTAGCGTTTTGTACCTTTTTGCTGGCGTTTTACATATGTTTTGTGCACTGTTTGGCAAGTTGATTTGTACGTTTTCTGAGCGCCACAGGAAAAATGAGCACATAAAGCTGTTCAAATAAACGGGCACAAGCACACCGACAGCATACTCATGCGCTTGTCTGCTTCATCGTCTCCGTAATCCACTTTGTGTTAAGACGATGGTTTACATCCTGTAGAGCCGCCTCACAGACAGCCTCCAGAAGATCGTTTCCATACTTCTGAGAAAGCATTAGGATGGATTGGCAGGAATTGTACGCTTGGGGTTCAAAGGTACTGCGCTTTAATAATAGGTCAATTGCCTCATAAGTGCTGGCGCCAATGTGCTTTGCCCAAAAACGGAAACGAGTTCCAGATTTGCTGCCATACGGTATGTCTTTGTCTGACTTTGGCATGTGATCCGGGTTCGTGCTGTAAACGGGACCTCCGGGCTTGAGACGTTCGTGCTTGCAGATGGTAAGGTCGTCGAAGTAGATCGTGACTGTGCGATCACGGATACGGGCTTCGACCGTTTCGTGCAAATGCTCATAGGGGACGGAGTAGTATTTTCCCTCAAGCTCCACATGAAAATTCATCTGAACAACGGGGTGCCTGATTTCGACTATTCCATAATGATACCGCGGCAAAGGCAGGAGCGTACTTCTTTGGATCAGAATTGCATCCAAACAATTAAATGATGATATGGGGTATAGTGGTGTGCTATTGATAGCATTGCAAGCAGCTCTAACAATGTCCGTAGCGTAATGATAATAAGTGCTTTGTTCTGCGCAGGCTAATAAAAAAGCCGTACCGAAGGAAGAATCCTTTTCAACAGTTAGAGGTGAATTATAATTGTAGTAGTAATCAACAAAGTTCTTTGTCTCGTCGACGAACGCCTTCGGGATACGCCCCGCAAACACGATTCGGGCAGGGAGCCGCCCGATGCTATCCAGAATCTTACGGCATGCGTCGATCCAAGTCCTTGGCTTGTCATCGCTCAGGACGATTGCGGAGCAGAATCCCGAATGATCCAGCTCGGCATAGAGAATGGAACACGATTTGCCGGGAATGATCTCTCCTTTTAGCATCTTCATTCGGAGAGTATCTGAATGAGGGGAAGCGTATTGCCGAGCATACTTCTGCAGTTCGCTCTGATACGATGCTCTGGGAAGGGCGTCGCAGCCAATCTGATCACACTGCTTTTTGTACTCTTCCCACAATGTCCTGGAATTGTTCTTTGCGAAACCCAATCGAAACAAAGCGGGACCATAATCCGGAGTAAGACAGTTGAGTCGTCGAGCTGATGGATGAAGCAGCCGGTGCAGTTCGATATCGGTAAGTTCCGTATCCTGTGGATAAACCAATTGCTGCTGTTCGGCGCGTTTGAGAATGTCGATTACGGTTCCGCGAGCGCAGCCAACTTCCTTGGCAATGGCGGAATTGCTGAGGCCTTCCATGTGAAGTGTCAATATTCTATTATAAGGAGCAATATTGGGCATCCTTTTGACACCTCCTGCGGCTATCGTAATCGCCACTTGGAATCTTGGCGCGGGCAGTCGTCCGGCGAAGCCGGCAAGGATAGCGGAACGTGGCGCTTGGGAACCCTGTGTATTGGAATCAGCACAAAGGCGCATGTTCGTCATCACCTTTACGCTCATTCACAGACGATATGTCCTCACAAAACGCTCCACATCAGCGCCTGCTTCCATGTATCGGAGCAGTATTTCGGCCGCCGCATGGCTGTCGCTGTCCGCTTTGTGATGGTCGAGGCAGATCCCATAATAATCGCACAGGCAGTCCAGCTTGTGACTGACGCCGGGCAGGAGCCGCCTGCCCATCTGCACCGTGCAGCAATAAGGAACCGTTTGCTTCCATACGATGTTGTAGTCGTACAGGCATTTCTTCAGCACACCCATATCAAATGGAGCGTTGTGTGCGACAAGTATGCCGGAGGAAAGCAGCGGTTCTATTTCGTTCCAGAGTTGCGGAAACGTGGGCGCGTCGGCCACCGTATATTCGTCGATCCCGGTGAGCCGCGTGTTAAACCAGTCAAACGGCTGCTCCGGGTTGACGTACGAAAAGTAATCCTGCACGATCATGCCGCTCTCGACGACCGATATGCCGATGGCGCTCATCCGGTTGTTATATCGGTTAGGGGTTTCAACATCGAAGACAATGAAACGAGACATAAGTTCAACTCCGGTCAATTCTCAGCGACTAACTGTTCGGTTTTCGTGGCCAGTTTTTGTTGGCAAGTGTACGATGAGATTTTTGCTCGCTTAATGACGCACCAAGCGATACGTCATTGGGGCAGAGTCAGCCCTTTACACTCTGTCAAGGGTATAAAGCTTTCGGCGTCAAGCAGGAACACCTTGCAATTGAAACCTGTTTCAGCAGGCAGAAGGATTGTATGCGTCGCTTGCGCCGGCGTCACCTTCTGCATATCTGTATGAACATCTGTTCGCCCTGATAGAATGCCGCGATTAGAATGACCTCGCTTTGCATATTGGTGTCAAGCGCAATGGTCAGTTGTCCGCCGTCTGCCGATAGATCGACAATGGAGATATACGGCGCAAGAGTGATCGTGCCAAGCTCCGTCATGACCGGAACGGCGCTGTAATCATTTGCAGAGAAGAAAAGATGGTGTGTATCGGTTCTCTGGTTGCAGGGAATGTAACAGAAAACAATTGCACGGAGAGAATAGGCTTGTCGCCTTGTTTCCAGAGGCAAAGAAGAAACTCTCAAAGAGTGCGAAGAAGAACACCACCGTTATGAAAAAGACGCAAGAGGCTGCTCCTGTTATGGTGGCTGAAACAGAGGGAGCGCACGTCGCTCCGGCTGAGAAACCGGCGAAGGTGGAAGCTCCGGTCGTGACCGTCGAGGAGCGGAAAGCAGGGAAGAAAGCCCCTGCGAAGACTGTAAAGAAAGCCGCGCCCAAGAAAGCGGTTAAGGTCGAAAAAGAAGAAAAGAAAGAAGCGGCTGTGGAAGTGAAGAAGCGCGGCCCCAAGCCCAAGACCGAGGCGCAGAAAGCGGAGAACGCCAAGAAACGTGAGGAATTGAAGAAGGCGGCGGCCAATATGGTACCGGAGATGTTCCTCCAGTATCAGGGCGGCGAGGTGAAGCTGGATGCGGTGGTGGAGAAGGCGAAGGAAGCCTTCAAAGCGGATCACAAGCGCACGCCGATCGTGAGCTTGAAGATGTATCTCAAGCCCGAGGACAACGCGGCTTACTATGTCATCAACGAGACGAGTGCCGGAAAAGTGGATCTGTGAGGCTGCTTTCGTAAAGCCCTGATGATCACGCATGATATAATTTCCATTTACCCATTTTGGAAAAGGAGATTATATCATGCTTTTTATTTCAGACTCATCCATTCAAAAGTTCGCCCTTTCCCTCCCGTAAACAATCGCCGCCCGGACAGGCGGCGCGAAAGGAGAATTTTTGATGAAGCACAAAACAGGAAGGAAGATAGCCGCGTGGGAGAAAAAGCTCGAGGGCGTTACGCCTGAGAAGCGATATAAAAAGCGTCAGGAGAAGGAGAAACCCATTCTTGACGCCTTGTACGCATGGGCTGACGCAAGGGGAAATGTTGCGCCCAAGTCTGCGCTCGGCAAGGCGATCTATTACCTGCGCGAGCAGCGGACGTATTTGGAGCGGTATTTGTTGGATGGGCGCCTGGAGAGCACAAACAACCGTGCCGAGCGCAGCATAAAGCCCTTCGTCATTGACCGCAAGAACTTCCTGTTTGCCAACACGCCGGAAGGCGCGCAAGGCAGCGCGGTAATTTTCAGCCTCATCTAAACGGCGAAGGAGAACCGCCTGGATCCCTGCGGGCGTGCTGCGTTTATGCCAGATAAAGATAACCGGAGCGAACCGCGTATGGACCGCTTGAGGTACCCTTGCGGTTTATTCGCGCAATTGCTTGCCGGTTGTACCTATGGTTCCGCCTGCGGTACGAATATCCTGACCCGCGTTCCTCCTGACTCACGCGGCCCGATTTCCAATGTGCCGCCGCACAATGTTCTCAACCGCTCGCGGATATTATCCAGAGCAAAGTGGGGCGCATCCTTATCCGACGGAGCATAGCCGGGGCCGGTGTCCTCCACAGTGATCCAAACGCCCTTGCCTGTATCCTCCGTGGCGATAGAGACGTGCAGCGGAGCAAGCTCCGGATCCAGGCCGTGTGTGACGGCGTTTTCAACGATGGGCTGAAGTGTCAGGGGCGGGATGCGGAAAAACGTGTTCGGCGTGTCAAACTCCACGAACAACCGTCCTTGAAAACGCGCCTGTTCCACCGCGAGATACGCCCTCGTGTGCTCCAGCTCCTTCGCGAAGGGGATCGTGCCCTCCTGCGCAATGGCGGTGAAGTTGCTTTGCAGATACCGGGAAAAATCCAGAATGACCTGCTGCGCTTTTTGGGGATCCTGGGCGCAGAGGAAATAGATGCTCATGAGCGTATTGTGGATGAAATGGGGACGCATTTGCAGAACGGCAACTTGAGTCCGCTGCCGCACGGCCTCGTCCTTTTGTTCCAGATAACGCCAAACAATATCGGCAATCAAATACAGCTCCACAAGAATGATCTGGATCGGGACCGAAGTGAGGAAGCAGACCAAAAACATGACCTGCTGCACCCTTTTCAGTTTCTTGCGCCTTCGGATCAGAGCGACAAGGCGGACGACCGAGGACACCGTGACCAGCAAGATGCACAGGATAGGCACGAAGCCGATTCGGAGCTTGCCGCCCGGCACGGCGTTGATTTCTCCGCTGATCTGACCCAGAATTCCGGTTATCTCGATCGCCGCAATCAATACACATTGGGCGAGCATGACCGGGCTCTTTCGGTAGTTCTCTCCGCAGCAGTAGAGGAAATAGGCAAATACCAACAAGGACGGGAGCGGGACGATTACGGTATCGATGAAAAAAAGCGCCTGATAGAACGGCGGGGAAAAAGGATATATGGCTTTCGCCAGTACTTCAAGCACCGCGTCGGCCACCGCCAAGGACAAAATGGCGACATATAACCGTTTTGGACAATGATCCATGTCGCGGATGATAAAGGTCAAAACCAACCCAAATATTCCGAACAGGATCGTCGCCGCCAATGCCAGATCGTTCATCCACTCCATCACAGCAGCCCTCCTACGGGATAGCGCAGATGGAGAAGCTGCCCGCGCACTGCCTCTACATCCAGCGGCTTGAGCAGAAAGCCGCAGGCGCCGGTGTCCCATGCGTCAAAGG